>Ga0247843_1003655_pt1 | contig 24648 bp, 17 predicted proteins | sample LaCruzMarch2017__FD_192420 | JGI IMG/M metagenome (GOLD analysis project Ga0247843, IMG submission 192420) | Freshwater microbial communities from meromictic Lake La Cruz, Castile-La Mancha, Spain - LaCruzMarch2017_8m | ecosystem: Environmental > Aquatic > Freshwater > Lake | place: Spain...
GCAGGCCGCTGATGCAGCAGGTATCCCCAAGGACCCCGCCGTTGCGACCGAACTTGAATTGGCTCGCCAAGGCATTTTGGTCCAAGCCCTGATGGCTGACTATCTAAAAAAGAACCCTATCACTGAGGCAACAGTTCAAGCCGAATACGACAAACTGAAAAAGGCTGAGGCTGACAAGTTTGAATACAACGTTCGCCATATCTTGGTCGAGGACGAAAAGACAGCCAACGAGATTCAGGACAAACTCAAGAAAAAATCAGCCAAATTCGAAGATCTCGCTAAACAATCCAAGGACACTGGTAGTGCCGCCAAAGGTGGGGAGCTCGGTTGGGCGCCTGACACAAACTACGTTGAGCCCTTTGGCAAAGCTGTGGCGGCCACTAAAAAAGGTCAGCTGGCAGACAAGCCCGTTCAGTCTCAGTTTGGCTGGCATGTCATCGAAGTCATGGATATTCGCCCTGTCGAGTTCCCACCTCTGGATCAGGTGCGCAAAGAGCTTGAGCAAATGATGCGTGAACAAGCACTAGCTGCCTACCAGGCAAAATTACGCAATGAAGCAAAGATCCAGTAATAAACCAGTTGATTTGTCGTCGGCCATTTCAGTCGGTGACAGTCAGCGGTAGTGAAACATCCGCGTTAATCCGAGGCCTCAAGCAACGCTTTGAGGCCTTGTTCATTTAAAACAGCGACGCCAAGCTCTGTTGCCTTTTCTAGCTTACTCCCTGCATCTTCGCCCGCCACGACATACGTCGTTTTGCGTGAAACAGAGCCGCTCACTTTTCCACCCGCCGCGACAATCCTGCTTGAGGCTTCTTCACGCGACCACGTTGGTAAAGTGCCTGTCAGAACGAAAGTCTTACCCGCCAGCCCAGCACTCCTTGGCGCCTCGGGTACCTGAGGCTCGACCCCCTGTTCGCGCAAGGCTTTGACCACTTCCTGATTATGCGGCTCAGCGAAAAACCGAGCAATTGAACCTGCCACTACGGGTCCCACATCCGGGACATTTAAAAGCGCATCCATGGACGCATGCATCAGCGACTCGATCGACGCGAAATGCAGCGCCAAATCGCGTGCAGTTGTCTCTCCGACATGTCGAATACCTAACGCAAAAATCAAGCGATTTAATTGAGGTCTCTTTGCCTGAGCAATCGCTTCGATCAGGTTTTCTGCGGACTTAAGACCCATGCGATCATATTCAGCGAGTTCGTCCACGCCAAGGGTGTAGAGCTCAGCCAACGAATGAATACGCCCGCGATCCACCAGTTGCTCAACTAATTTTTCCCCAAGACCTTCAATATCCAAGGCCTTGCGACCCGCAGCATGGATCAAACTCTGCTTGCGCTGCGCAGCGCAAAACAATCCACCCGTGCAGCGTGCGATGGCTTCGTCTTCGACCCGCTCAATGGTCGAGCCACAGACGGGACATGCGCTCGGCATGACAAAAGACATCGCGAAAATAGGACGTTGAGCCAAGACTGGACCGACGACTTCGGGGATGACATCGCCTGCACGGCGCACAATCACCGTATCGCCTACCCGCACATCTTTACGCAGGATTTCAGTCTCGTTATGCAAGGTCGCGTTTGTGACCGTCACGCCGCCTACAAAAACGGGAGATAGCCGCGCAACGGGCGTAATGGCCCCTGTACGACCCACTTGGACCTCTATATCCAGCAATGTGGTCGTGGCTTCTTGAGCAGGAAATTTGTGCGCAATCGCAAAACGCGGCGCACGAGCGACAAAGCCCAACATACGCTGAGCGCTTAAGTCATCGACTTTGTACACGACACCGTCAATATCATAGGGGAGCTGCGCGCGACGTGCGCCAACCTCGACATAAAACCGCAGCAACTGCTCGGCACCCTGCGCCAGGACATGCTGTTTTTCATTGACGGGTAACCCTAGTCGCTGCAGCCAATCCAGCATCGCGCTATGACGAGGCAACTGAAATCCGCCCAGATCACCCCAGCCGTAGGCAAAAAAGCTCAAAGGCCGCTGCGCAGTGATGCGTGAATCTAATTGACGCAAGCTGCCTGCGGCAGCGTTCCGGGGATTGACAAAGATTTTCTCACCGCGGGACTCTTGCGCGACGTTGAGACGCTCAAAGTCTGCGAGATTCATAAAGACCTCGCCACGCACTTCAAGAACCTCGGGAATGTCTTGTTCGGCCCCCTTGAGTTTGAGAGGAATCGCCTTGATCGTGCGGACATTCATGGTGACATCCTCACCAGTCTGTCCATCACCGCGTGTTGCCGCCTGCACCAATAAGCCACGCTCATAGCGCAAACTAATGGCCAGACCATCGAGTTTTAACTCACAAAAATAGGAAACTTCTTCGTCCACAGAAAGTTTGCCTGCCGCACGCAAGGTGTCAGCGACGCGCTTATCAAACGCACGCACTTCCGCATCCTCGAAAGCATTTCCCAAGGACAGCATGGGAACGCGATGGGTCACGCTACCAAACGCCGCCAAAGGCGATGCACCCACACGCTGCGTCGGTGAATCTGTCGTGATGAGTTGGGGATGTGTGGATTCGAGCGCCTGAAGCTCGCGCATCAAGGTATCGTATTGGGCGTCCGTCACGACCGGTGCATCGTGCACATAGTAGGCTTGGTTGTGGCTTTCGATCTCACCGCGCAGCGAAGTCAAACGTTTGACGATCGAGTCCTGCGAATCCATGCTCACGCGCCCGCTTTAAGCAAAGACACGTCTTGCACGGGGACTGCCTGCAGCAAAGCCCGCTATTTCAAGTTGCGAATACAAGGTCTTTAGTTTTTCGTCGATAGCCACATCCGCTCCGGGCTGAAGGGGTCGCAGTTGATCATCGACCAACTCTCCACCAATGCGACGGGCCAACTCAAAACCAACTTCGGCCATTTTTCCAAATGCTCGCGTATCGACAGGACTACACGGCACGTCCAGAAGCATGCTCAAACGATCCACACTGGCCATTCCTGCATCGATGGACTCCGCATCGGCACGAGACAAACTAAAACACACTAAGCCGTAATCGCCAAGCCAGGCGAGCACGCCATCAACAGGCACAAACCCCATGGTCTTAGCCGCCATGGTGACCTCAGAAACCGGACGCATACTTCCCAAGAGAAGCGTCAGACCCACCTGCGTATCCAAAGCGGCGCAGGCATCATCCAGCCGCGAGGCTGCATCAAGCACATACTGTTGATCGGGTCCTTCGATGCTGGACTCCAATTGATCGGCTAAGCCCTGCGCGCGATTCCAAATCTGTGACCATTCAATCGCGGTTAAAGGACCACTACGGTTAGCAAGCAAAACCGCCAAATGTACCGACACATACTGACCTTCAGGACGCAAGCGCGCATCAAGCTGACCTTCAATATCCTGGGCAAAAATACGAACTGCTTTACGACCGGCAGAGCGCAATGGTTGCAGGAGAGGCACAAGATCTTCACCCAACATCGGTCCTTGAAAGGTGATTTCAATCACAACCTCCGTCGAAGGATCCGGTTCCTGCTGATCCAAGGCCGCCTCAGGATGATCCGGCGAATCACTCACCATGTCATTGGTGAAACTCATACCACCTAGACCAGGCTCGCGACGAGTCTCGCCGGAGGCCAAGGTATCCCCCAGCAAAGGATCTTGCTCGATCACAGGCATTTGCGCCTGCATCCGACGTCTGACGCGTCGATCCTGAAACCAGTTAAAGCCCAGCAGCAGCACGATGATGGCTGCTCCGATGACAATCAGGTAAATCTGCAATTCACTCATGTATTGTCTCAATGATCACGCAGCTTCGGCAGCAAGCTGCAACGCGGATTCGATATCAACGGCCACAATACGCGACACGCCTTGCTCTTGCATGGTCACACCCACCAACTGGCGTGCCATTTGCATGGCGATCTTGTTATGCGAGATAAACAAAAACTGTGTGTGGTCGGCCATATTACTCACTAGATTGGCATAACGCTCAGTATTCGCATCATCGAGCGGCGCATCCACTTCGTCAAGCAAACAAAACGGAGCAGGATTGAGCTTAAACAGCGCAAAGACCAAGGCGGTGGCTGTTAAAGCCTTTTCCCCACCGGACAGTAAATGAATCGAGGTATTGCGCTTGCCAGGGGGCTGCGCCATCACCTGAACACCCGCATCCAAAATCTCATCGCCTGTCATGATCAAACGCGCTTCACCGCCCCCGAATAACTTGGGGAATAATTCGCCAAAATGGCCATTGACCTCATTAAACGTGGTCTGCAACAGATCTCGGGTTTCGCGATCAATCTTGCGGATCGCATCCTCCAAAGTGTCGATCGCAGTCTGCAAATCTAAATACTGCGCGTCAAGATAGTTCTTGCGTTCACGCGAGGCCGTCAACTCATCAAGGGCGGCCAAGTTCACAGAACCTAGACTATCAATCTTTTTAGTGATGCGTTGAACCTCGGACTGTAACCACGCGGGACGCAACCACTCCTCTGGCTGTTCAGTCAGAGACGCTTGCACCGCGGCACGATCGACTTGTCGTTCATTGAGCTGCTCAGCGAACTGCTCTGTCGCTAATCGCGCGGCCTGCTCCTGCAACTGGAGTTGCATGATGCGCTCACGATGAGGCTCTAAGGAGCGTTCGATGGTCATGCGCTCTTCGTCGGCCTCGCGCAGTTGCGCAGCCAAGGTATCCATTTCAATTCGCGCGCGCCCCAGCGTTTCCTCGCGTTCGGCACGCAACTCAAGCGCCTCTTGTAACCCTGCTTCGGCAGCCGCAGCATCCAAGGTCGAAAGCTCGGACTCGAGCGACAACAACTCCTGCTGCGCGCGCGTTGCTTGTTCAGTCGCAAGTTGTAAGTTACGTTGCAACTCGGCAATGCGGGCACGAATGCCCCGCTCGGCAAACTCCGCCTCTTGAGCGCCACGCTCCTGATCGCGCAAACGATTGCGCGCTGTTTCGGCTTCTTCGGAGAGGGCTTCGCCCGCCATTTCCGCTTCGGAATAAGCTTCCTGCTGAACACCGATCTCAGCGTCTAATTCCTCAAAACGCGCTTCTGCCTCGAGTTTGGCCGCAGTGAGTTCCTCTTGCTGAGAAATCACTTCAGCGATATCTTGCTCAAGACGTCCAGAACGTTCGCGAGTTTGTTCGACTTGCTGTTGCAAGCGCGTATGTTCAAGTTGCAAATCATGAAGGCGTCTTGTGATTTCTGCGACACGTTGGCGCGCAGGAGGCAACGCCTGCGAGATCTGCTGCCAAGCTGACTCCGCCTGCGCGACTGCGGAACGCGAATGATCCGCGATAAGTTGATGCGCTTTGATTTCGCGTTGGAGGTTTTCGATTTCCTGCTGACGCGCCAGCAAACCTGCCTGCTCCGAGTCTGGTGCGTAAAAACGGACACTGTGCGCATCGATCAAGTGACCGCCCTGCACCACCAACACGGCACCAAGAGGCAAGGTCGAGCGGGCGGCGAGCGCCTCAGTCACATCTTTTGCAATATAAACATTGCCCAACCAGCCCTGCAGCAAAGTACGTAATTCAGGATCAGTGATGCGCAACACGGAGACTAAGGGATTCAGTCCGGAGGGCGCGGGCGCCACGGGCGCAGCGGAGGGCAACTGATAAAACGCCAAACGCGCCGGCGGCGCATCTTTTGCAAAGGCCCGTGCCCAATCAAGATTACGGACTTCGAGACCCGTCATCCGCTCGTTGAGCACAGCCTCCAAGGCGGTTTCCCAACCTGGTTCGACATGCAGCTTTTTCCAGAGACGCGACAACGATGTCAACTCATGCTTGGCGAGCCAAGGCTCGAGTGTGCCCTTTTTCTGTACATCCTCTTGCAAGCGAACCAACGCGGTCAAGCGAGCGTCTAACCGGGCGAGCGATTCCGCCTCGACTTGCGCCAGTTGTTGGGCTTTCGTGCGCCGCGTATCCGCCTCAGGTAATTTGTCTTCGAGTTCGGCGAGTGCACCCTGGGCCTCCTCGAGTGACTCTTCAGCGACAAGTTTGTCACCGCTCAAGCGCTCAAGCGCCTCGACATCGGGTGTCTCCACGCCTAGCAATTCTTGTTTGAGTCGCTCACGACGCATTTCCAGCGTCTGTAATTGACGATCCGAATCGCGCTGGGTCTGAGCGACCAAGGCTAGGCTCTGCTCCACGCGCGCCAGAGTCGCGCGCATTTCTTCGCGCTGAGCCGCGGCTTGACGCACACGCGCCTCGATATCGGGCAATCCCTCTTGTGCGGCCAGCGCCAACTCACGTGCCTGTTCAGCACGCGCGGCACTCGTCATCAGCTCTTCTTCGCCTTCTTGAATTTGCAAAACACAGTGCTCTTTTTGCGCATCCCACTCGGTCATCTGGACTTGTAATTGTGCGCGTCGCGTGTGCACACGATTGCGGGACTCGACGACATGACGAATTTCCGCCTCGAGGCTACTGACTTTGGCATTGGACTCGTAAAGCAAGCCTTGAGCAGCGTGCACAGCATCGCCCGCAGCATAATGCGCCTGGCGGCGCGCCTCAAGTGCGGCCTCACTGGCGCGCAAGCCCGCCATCGAGGCCTCGAGTTCAGTCTGCGCTCTTTCGATGTCTTGTTGCGTGCGGGCCCGCTCTTCGTGGGCTGCGGCTTCTTTGAGGAACCACAGCGCATTTTGCTTGCTCTCACCTTCTGCTTGCAGGGCGCGGTATTCACGCGCCACTTCGGCTTGAGACTCCAACTTTTCGAGTTGAGAGGTGAGTTCGCGCAAGATATCGTCCACACGCACGAGATTTTCGCGTGTATCAGACAATCTGTTTTCGGTCTCGCGGCGGCGTTCTTTATAGCGCGACACGCCCGCGGCCTCTTCGAGGTAGACACGGAGCTCTTCGGGCTTTGCTTCGATCAAGCGATTGATCATGCCCTGACCAATAATGGCATAACCGCGAGCGCCTAAGCCAGTACCCAGAAAAATATCGTTGACGTCGCGACGCCGGACTTGCTGGTTGTTGATGAAATAGCTGCTCGTGCCATCGCGGGTCAACACGCGACGGACAGCGATCTCGGCGTAGGTTGCCCACTGACCGATCGCGCGACCATCACTATTGTCGAACACCAACTCGACCGAAGCACGCGCCGAGGGCTTACGCTGACCAGAACCACTAAAAATCACATCTTGCATGGACTCGCCACGCAACTCGGACGCTCGACTTTCGCCCATCACCCAGCGCACAGCATCGATAATGTTGGATTTACCGCAGCCGTTCGGTCCCACGACCCCCACGAGCTGACTTGGGGTCGGAATAACGGTCGGATCGACGAAGGATTTAAATCCGGCTAGTTTGATCTGGGTCAGACGCACAATATAGGCACAATCTCGGATGGAATCCCTAAGATCATAACGCAGCCTGAGCCTAATGCAGGCTTTCATCGTCCTCAAAATGCCTAACATTTTATGGTTCGAAGGGTTAAATCCGAGGGGAATCCCTCATTCTTTTATTATGCAGAATGCCCCATTGTGGCTGGCGTTCAATTTTTCGGGAAATCATCTTGAATCGAGGCTTTTTTACCGTCATGGCTGCGCAGGCTCTGTCCTCGCTGGCGGATAATGCATTGTTTATCGCTGCAATCGCACTGATTCTGGAGCTTCACGGCCCGGATTGGATGGCACCGATGATGAAATGGTGGTTTGCCGCCTCTTATGTCTTGCTGGCAGCCTTCGTAGGCGCTTTTGCAGACTCGTTCCCCAAGGGCAGGGTGATGTTTTTCACCAACGCCATCAAAGTCAGTGGCTGTTTACTCATGTTTTCTTATGCCATGTTCGGATTATCAGAAGATGGCCAGGTCGCACTGGTATGCGCCGCCTATGCGCTCGTTGGCATTGGTGCAGCCGCCTACTCACCCGCTAAATACGGCATTGTCACTGAGATGCTTCACCCCCTGCAACTCGTCAAAGGGAACAGCTGGATCGAGGGCTTGACCATTTTGTCCATCATCATGGGAACCGTGGTGGGCGGCGTCTTGGTATCACCCACCGTATCTTCCTGGCTACTCAGCCACGCTTGGATTAGCAACTTGGTAGACACACCTGCTGAAGCCGCCATCTTGATGATCGCCTTTGTTTATATCGCAGCAGCGCTCTGCAATTTGATGATTCCGAGCACCAATGTCGTCTATCCAAAGCAAAACAAAAACCCCTTCAAACTGGTCAAAACCTTCGCGGGTTACGTTCGTATTCTGTGGAATGACAAACTTGGTCAAATTTCTCTTGGTGTCACGACACTTTTTTGGGGTGCCGGCGCGACCTTGCAACTGATTGTGATCGAGTGGGGAAAAAACCACCTCGGCTACCGTCTGGACCAAGCTTCGATTCTCATGGGCATCACCGCGCTCGGAACGATCGTAGGATCTATTTTTGCAGGACGAGTCCCACTGCCAAAAGCGTTAAAAGTGCTGCCCTTGGGTATCGCGATGGGCTTTATCGTCATGCTCATGCCCTTCGTCAACAGCTCGATGAGTATCAATGTCATGGGCACAGAGTTGCCCTGGGTAGCCTATATTCTGCTGATCCTGATCGGCCTGACCTCGGGTCTGTTTGTCGTGCCCATGAACGCTCTGCTACAGCATCGCGGCCATGTTTTGCTGTCGGCGGGACATTCGATTGCGGTCCAAAATTTCAACGAACAACTCAATATCTTGGCGATGGTGGCCGTTTACACTCTGTTTTTGTGGGCCGATATGTCGATCGACGTGATCATCTGGATTTTTGGTGGGCTCGTGGCATCGCTCATGGTGATCATGATGCGGTGGAACCGCAGCAATCTCAACAAAAACCCTCAGTTGCTCGATGAGATTGGCCAAGAAGGTCACGGTAAAGCGCTCTGACACTTCAATGGCGTTGAGTCGCTTGGAAACTCTTGATCAAAGACCTGAAACGGTCTTGAGAAGCTGCAAGTCCTGCCAGACCGCAGCTTTGTCCGCAGGGTGGCTCAACAGGTGAAATGGATGATACGTGGCAATCAAAGGAATTTTTTGCCCAGCTACCATCAATCCATGTGTCACTTGACGCAAGTTGGCCAGGGGCTCATCTTTCTCTAGTAATGACTGCGCAGCCCTGCCGACAGCCAAAATACTAAATGGGCGGACAAGCTCAATTTGCCGCAACAAAAATGGCTTGCACGCCTCAAGCTCGGCGGCCTTGGGATTGCGATTTCCGGGCGGGCGGCACTTCACGATATTGCTGACGAAAACTTGATGCGTCCGACTGCTTTGGATCGCCGACAGCATGTTGTCAAGCATCAGTCCAGGGCGATCCACAAAAGGTCGACCCTCACGGTCTTCGAAAACCCCCGGTGCCTCTCCGACAACCATGATGGCAGGCGACAAGACACCCTCCCCAGGAACTGCTTGCTGGCGTTCACGGCACAGTCCGCACGCTTCGCAGGCGCGGATCGTTGACGCCAAAGACGCTAAGTCCTGCGCAGAAGCAGCCGAGGCAAGTGTATCAACCTGCGTCTCTAAAACAGGACTTGTCACGGGAGCCACTATCCGTGAAGGCGCTGCAGTCACCGGGCGTTTCCGTTCAGGCACGACTGCGGTCAATTCAACGGGCACGCTGATTTTTTTCAGCGCGGGCATCTCGTTGGGCAACCAGGGCTTTTCGATGCCGAGCTCTTGCAACCAAGCGAGTTGCAAGGCCGAATACTGTGGTGCGCTAGGCAGAGATACGGTCATAAGCTGTCAAAACTCTTTTTAAGAATTAAGGCGTCTTCTCGCTGCCCCTTTGCTGCAGGATAATAATCCCGCCTCAATCCAATCTGTATAAAACCTTCAACAAGATAAAAGTTCTGTGCCGCTCGGTTGGAAGGTCGAACTTCTAACACAATGCCTTCTGTCCCCGCAGCTCGCGCCAACTGCGTGACATGTTCAAGCAACTGTCTGCCAACACCGCGACGTTGCACGTCCTTTGCCACGGCAATCACCAACAAATGCGCGACATCGGGCGCTATCATCGTCACAGAAAAACCCTGCAGCCCTTCCTCACTGCGAAGGACCCAAGCTTCATAACCCGCATCGAGCGCATCCTCAAAGTTTTTAAACGTCCAAGGGAAAGACTGAACGGCTGCCTCTAACGCCACGACCTCACGTAAGTCCGACCGCAGCATTGGCAGCAGCGCCGCGGAGCCTGGAGGCTTGGCGCGTGGATTTCCCCCCTCACCGCGGGCACGCTCCATGCTTGTAAAAGCAACCTTATCACGCAAATAAAGGGGGCTCGCTTGCTCAGGTGAGAGGGTCAAACCTGCCTTTAGGGCTTGTAACGCGAGCGTGGCGACGGCCTGGGCCTCGGGTCGCGCCTGCAGATTGTCCAACACCCAAGCCGCAGGCCATGACATCGTCTTTGAACACGACTCAACCACAGACCAACCCTCCCCAACAAGCGTCACAGACCGAAAGTCGGGAAAACGTATCTGCCAAAATGCCTGACGCTGTGAAATAAACAAAAGAAGGTCCGCACCCGCTAACAAAACAGGGGGTTGAATAGCGATAAGCTCACCCTTCACTGAGCGCGCGTACACACCAAAATAAACCTCGTCCATTCGCGCATCGAGCGCCACGTATAGCAGCGCTTCAGGATATCGGAGCGAGGCCTGGACGGCAACCGCAGGCAACGCCCCCACTTGAATCAAAGGAATATCGAGTGCCAGCGCGATGCCTTGTGCCACACCACACGCGACACGCACACCTGTAAACGCTCCGGGTCCTTGGCCAAACGCAACGGCGGTCACCTCTTTTTGTGTGAGATTGTGCTCGGTGAGAACAGAATATGCCAAAGGGAGTATCGCCGAGGCGTGACCCGTTGTTCCCTCGATCATGCGCTGAGTCACAGAGAAGGTAGAACCTTGCTCCGACAGCAACGCGACGGTACCGCTCGAGGTTGAAGTTTCAAATGCCAGAATTCGTGTCATGAGGAGATTGTAATGAACCTCGGGTGCGCGTCGGTGAAGCACTCGGCTTGAAACATTTTGTTACACGCTATTAACCTTCGGCCTTTGTAAAAACTTGTAAGATCCTTTGCTTTCTAGTCGCTAATACGCTTACATTCTTATGTATGAATAGTTTTACTACCCATTGCATTCGAAAAATTCTTGTCCTTGACGATGACTCCAGACTCAGAGACTTGCTGCGCAGATACCTCACCGAGCATGGCTTCAATGTGCTCACAGCCGAAGACTCGAGAGAAATGAACAAAATCTGGCAGCGCGAGTATGTTGACTTACTCATTCTAGACCTAATGTTACCGGGCGAGGACGGTCTGTCCGTATGCCGACGCCTGCGCGCCACTCTGGATAAGACCCCCATCATCATGCTCACGTCTAAAGCCGAAGAGATCGATCGGATCATTGGACTCGAAATGGGGGCCGACGACTATTTATCCAAACCGTTCAATCCTCGCGAACTCCTCGCGCGCATCAACGCGGTGCTGCGCCGTCGCTCCAGCGACGAGCACCCAGGCGCACCAGGGCAAGACTATGAAACCATTAACTTCGGTCCGTACTCTCTCAACTTGGCTAAGCGCTGCCTGCTGCGCGACCAACACATTATTCCCATCACAACGGGCGAGTTCTCAGTGTTAAAAGTCTTTGCGCGGCATCCCAAGATCCCCCTCTCACGCGACAAACTTATGGAGCTCGCCCGAGGCCGTGATTACGAAGCCTTTGATCGAAGTCTTGACGTCCAAATATCCCGTCTGCGCAAACTCATTGAAATCAACCCGGCAAAGCCAAGCTTTATTCAGACTGTCTGGGGTATGGGCTATGTCTTTGTGCCGGATGGTCGAATTTAGCGCATTGAACGACGCGGGCAGGATCGACGCTCACGACCACGTTAGTGCTTGCGCAACAAGACCACAGCGTTCGCCGCAATCCCCTCTTGACGTCCCAAATGTCCGAGTCCTTCGTTGGTTTTGGCTTTGATATTGATCTCTGTACTTGAAACGCCTAAATCGCTTGCGATATTGGCTACCATAGCTGCGCAATGAGGTCCCATTTTTGGCGCCTGCGCGTGGATCGTTGCATCGAGATTGACCAGCCGCCACCCAGAGGCCTGCACGCGTCGATAGGCTTCGCGCAACAGTACACGGCTATCGGCGCCTTTAAATTGAGGATCCGTGTCAGGAAACAAACGCCCGATATCGCCCAGCCCAGCCGCACCGAGTAGAGCATCTGTAATCGCATGCAACAAAGCATCTGCATCGGAGTGCCCGAGCAAACCATGCGTGTGCGCAATCGTCACGCCACCCAAAATCAAGGGGCGTCCCTCGACTAGCGCGTGCACATCAAAACCTTGACCAATACGCAAAGCAACATCACTCATAGCCACGACTCCACCCATTTAAAGTCTTCGGGCCAGGTAATTTTGGTGTTTCGACCTGATCCTCGCACCAAAATTGGTGCATAACCCAGCGCCTCCATCGCCTGTGCTTCGTCCGTTGGAATAGGAGCTTGCGCAGGTGTGTTCATTGCGCGCGTCAGGGCCTGAAGCAATAAACCCGCGCGAAACATCTGCGGTGTTTGAGCCAGCCAGAGTCCTTCGCGGGGGACTGTTCGGACCACCTTCGCCGTTTCTGGTTGCGCCATTTTGAGTGTATCGGCCGCTGGCATCGCCAGCAATCCACCGACGCCGTCCGCCAGGCAGGCATCCATCAGGCGCGCCAAGGCCTCTAGCGGCAAACCTGGGCGTGCAGCGTCATGCACCAAGACCCAGTCCTCGGGAGCCAGCTGCGCCTCGTTTAACGCATTTAAAACGGTTTGCGCGCGCGTCGCACCACCGCAAGGCGAACATTGTGTTCTTGGCAAGCCAGACAAGACCGTCTCGGCTTCGTTGTCGCCAGGGGCTACGGCGACCCGAACCTCTTGAATCCTTGGGTCCGCCAATAAAGCCTGCACCGAGTGTCTAAGCATCGCTTGCCCAGCTAGCAGGCGATATTGTTTGGGCGTTTGCGCGTGATCGACACTGAGCGCCCGCGCACCAATACCGGCCGCAGGAACGATGGCGACAATGCGAAACGGAACATCAAAAGGGGGCTTAGAAGGCATCATATGCGCTTGATTTTATAATCAATGTTTTATTCGGTGTCATAAACACCGCCCCGTCGCGCATTACTTGCGCTTTTTCATGCGCGATCACTCCTGCGATTCACTGTCAATGTCGGCTGCTTCTCATTCTGTTTCTACCCTACTCGCCTCGCTCAAGCCCGGTCTGCGCTTTGCTCAACCCACACCCGCCGGATCCGGCGATGCATGGCTGTTGACAGAGCTTGCCCGCGCTAGTGGCAAGACGCTTGTCATACTGACAGCTGAGCCGCTCGAGGCGCAGCGCTTGGCCGAGGAAATTCCGATCTTCTCCCCGACCCTTAGGGTCCGTCCCTTGCCGGACTGGGAAACACTGCCTTATGACGGCTTTTCCCCCCATCAGGATTTGATTTCTGAGCGCCTGCGCACGCTGCACGCCTTGATGCTCGGCGAAGTCGATGTCCTGACCGTACCCATCACCACGGCACTGTATCGTCTCGCTCCTCCAAGCTTTCTCGCAGCCTATACGTTTTCCTTTAAACAAGAGGATAAGCTCGACGAAAACGCTCTACGTCAGCAATTGACGCTCGCCAACTATGCGCACGTCTCACAGGTCACCGCTCCGGGCGAATTTTGCGTTCGGGGCAGTCTGATTGACCTCTTCCCCATGGGATCGGTCGTCCCCTACCGCATTGATTTATTTGACGACGAGATCGAGTCGATCCGGGCTTTTGATATCGACACACAACGCAGCCTCTACCCCGTCGGTCAAGTCCAGCTCTTGCCTGGCCGCGAATTTCCGATGGACGAAGCCGCGCGCAATCATTTTCGGGCGACTTTCCGCGAAGTCTTCGAAGGAGACCCCTCACGCGCCTTGCCATATCGAGATATGGGCAATGGCATCCCGTTCGCAGGGGTCGAATACTACCTGCCCCTGTTTTTTGAACAGACCGCCACGCTCTTTGATTATTTAAAAACCGAAACCATCATCGTAACGCTTGGCGATATCGACGATGCCATGCGGCGTTTTACCCAGGATACGGCGACACGCTACAACTTTTTAAAAAGCGATCGCGAGCGTCCGGTTCTTCCCCCAGAAGCGCTATTTTTACATAATGAAACACTGTTCGAGCACCTCAAAGCTTTTCCCAGACTCGCACTCACTGCTGAACATACACACCCGGATTTTGCCGCTGCACCCGATATTGGCATTTCTAGGCGAGCCGAAGATCCTCTCGCCAAACTCCGCGAACTGCTGACGCGATCAACACGCTCAACCCGTTCGAGCGACGCCCAGGGCGGCGATCACACCAGACGCATTGTGTTGTGTACGGATTCACATGGACGGCGTGAAACCATCGTGCAAATGCTGGCAGAGCATCGCCTTGCACCTGATGCTCAAACTGAATCGGTCGCGCTATTTCTCGAAGGGGATGCCCACTTTGGCATAACAGTCGCCCCCCTGACAACGGGGTTCGCCGTTCCGGCTCAAGGTCTATTGTTTTTAACCGAAAACGACCTCTACCCGGGCCACGGCGGCACAGCCAGACGGGGCAAACGCGATCAAGAGCGGGCCAGCAACGTCGAAGCAATGGTGCGGGATCTTTCCGAACTGCGCGAAGGCGATCCCGTCGTCCACGCACAGCACGGTATCGGTCGATATCACGGCCTGGTCAATTTGGACATGGGCGAAGGCGAGATGGAATTTCTCTTTCTCGAATACGCCAATAAAACCACGCTCTACGTTCCTGTCTCGCAGTTGCATGTGATTGCCCGCTACAGTGGCACCGACTCTGAGTCTGCACCCCTGCATCTGCTGGGCTCCGGCCAATGGGACAAGGCACGACGCAAAGCCGCCCAGCAAGTGCGCGATACCGCAGCCGAGCTGCTGGACCTCTACGCTAAACGCGCAGCACGTCAAGGCTTTGCCTTCAAACTCCCGCTTTCTGATTACGATTTATTCGCCGAGGGGTTTGGCTTTGACGAGACCGCCGATCAAGCGGCCGCGATCCAATGCGTGATCGAAGACATGACCTCGGGTCGTCCGATGGATCGTTTGGTCTGCGGCGATGTCGGCTTTGGTAAAACCGAAGTCGCCTTGCGCGCAGCTTTCCTCGCGATTGCCAATGGCAAACAGGTCGCACTGCTCTGCCCAACCACGCTACTTGCCGAACAACACGCCCAGACATTCGCAGATCGTTTCGCGGACTGGCCCGTCAAGGTCGTCGAGCTATCGCGTTTTCGTTCCGCCAAAGAAATCAAAAGTGCGATCGAAGGCATCACAGATGGCACCGTGGATATCGTCATTGGTACCCACAAAATTCTGTCTAAGGATGTACAGTTCAAGCGCCTAGGCTTGGTCATCATCGACGAGGAGCACCGCTTTGGTGTGCGACAAAAAGAAGCACTCAAGTCCTTACGCGCCGAGGTTGATGTACTGACGCTCACCGCGACCCCGATCCCTCGTACCCTGGGCATGTCTCTCGAGGGCATACGTGACTTTTCTGTCATTGCCACCGCACCACAAAAACGCCTCGCGATTAAAACCTTCGTTCGTCGCGAAGACAACAGCACGATGCGCGAAGCGTTACTGCGCGAACTGAAGCGCGGTGGACAGGCATATTTCTTACATAACGAAGTCGATACGATTCACAACCGACGCGCCCGGCTCGAAGAACTCGTGCCCGAAGCCCGGATTGCCGTGGCACACGGCCAAATGGGCGAACGCGACCTTGAGCAAGTCATGAAGGGGTTTTATCAAAAACGTTTCAACGTTCTACTTTGCACGACGATTATTGAAACCGGTATTGATGTGCCGAGTGCCAACACCATTATCATTCACAGGGCTGACCGTTTCGGACTCGCGCAATTACACCAACTACGCGGTCGTGTCGGACGCTCGCACCATCAAGCCTATGCCTATCTGATGACGCCTGGCGAAGACGCAATCACAAAAAATGCCAAGAAACGACTCGAAGCCATTCAGGCGATGGAAGAGCTCGGTTCTGGCTTCTTTCTGGCCATGCATGATCTCGAAATTCGTGGCACCGGTGAGGTTCTGGGAGAGTCTCAATCCGGCAACATTCAGGAAATCGGCTTCTCCATGTACAACGACATGCTCAACGAGGCTGTCCGCGCCTTGAAAGCTGGTGTCGAACCCGACCTAGACGCACCCTTTAGCGCAGGTTGCGAAGTCAACCTGCATGCACCTGCCCTGTTGCCGGCCGACTATTGCGGCGATGTGCACGCGCGCCTGTCCATTTATAAACGTCTATCAAACACCAAGAACGACGACGATCTCATTGCCATCCAAGAAGAGTTGATTGATCGGTTTGGCAAACTCCCAGAACCTACCCGCACCTTGATTTCAACGCATAAACTCAGACTATTGGGTCTACCACTAGGATTACAAAAAATCGATGCAAGCGAGACACAAATCGTCCTGCATTTCAAACAAAATACTCCGGTTGATCCGCTTAAACTGATTGAACTCGTTCAAAAACAGCGCCATATTCGCTTTTCAGGACAGGACAAACTGCGTGTTGAAATTAAAGCTGCCGATGTCACCGCACGTTTCGACGCGACGCGTGGCATTCTTAGGGCGTTACATTAGAGCGTTACATTAAAGCGTTGGATTGTTAAAACCTCACCCCCTCAATGACCCATCATTTATCACAGCTTCTATGACCACTCAAAACCTTGTCATACAGTCGCCAGCCCTCTCAGGGGAGTTGATTGAACACGCTGCGGCGATTGCAGAAGCCTCAGGGGTTCAACGTCTGGGCACGACGGCGGCTCGCATTTTAGGTGTGAACGCTGAGGCCTCCATCCGCGAAGAAGTGCGGCTCTGGGGCGAACGCGTCAATGTCGATTGCGCCTACGTCGCAGCGGGGGCACGTCTGACCGACTGTAAAGTATTAGCGATGGATATGGACTCCACCCTGATCAACATTGAATGCATCGATGAAATCGCTGCATTCGGGGGTGTCAAGGAGCAGGTTGCCAGTATTACCGAAGCCGCGATGCGAGGAGAGATCAAGGACTTTTCTGAAAGTCTGATTCGTCGCGTCGCCTTTTTAAAAGGCTTATCGACCGATGTTCTTCAAGCCGTCTACGAGCAAAAACTTCGCTTAAATCCCGGCGCCGAGCAGCTCGTTAAAACCGCACATCAAGCAGGTTTGAAAGTCCTACTCGTCTCTGGTGGTTTTACGTTTTTTACCGAAAAGCTTAAAAACCTCCTCAGCCTTGATGCTGCTCACGCCAACGTTCTTGAGCAGAACGACGGTGTCCTGACGGGTCAGGTCAAAGGCAGGATTTTAGATGCGCAAGGCAAGGCTGATACCTTGCAAGCCTTCGCCCATGCCCTTGGAGCCAAACCCGAGCAAATCATCGCGATCGGCGATGGCGCAAACGACCTCAAAATGCTTGGATTAGCCGGATACTCGGTCGCTTATCGGGCCAAGCCCGTTGTGCGTGCTCAGGCGCGCTATGCGCTCAATGTCGCAGGCCTCGATGGCGTGTTGAATTGGTTTGAGAATTAAGCTTGCAATGCCTAATTGCGCTTGAGCAGATAGCGCAGCACAAAGCCGGGAAAAGCCAAGACAACAAATAAACTCAGCGCTGTGACGTAAAACTCCCAGCGCTGGTTAAAGCTGTTGCCAATCATGCGCTCAAACAACATACCCAGCAATCCGATGACGCCATACCAAACTAAAAATTCAAACACGCGCACCCAAAAAGGCTTGATGCCTTTGGCAAATTGTTTGATCGGAAAGACCGCAAACAACCTTTCATTGATGAAAGGTAAATTTGCTGCGACACACGCTAAAACAATCAACAACCAGATTGCCGCTGTTTGATTCATCGATCATGACCTCTTTGGAGAACAACTAGCATGCACAGCATGCCATAGGCCTCAGTAAGAAAGCGTAATGTGCATCACCTGCAGACACAAGGCGATCAAGGCGCCCGGCATCAAACCAAGAATCAGCACCAACAAACCATTGATGAGTAACAATCCGTTTGGCACCAAACCCATCGCGGGCACAGGTGTCACTGGCTCGACGGGTTCATCGAAATACACCACCTTGATGACGCGCAAGTAATAAAAGGCACCGATCAGAGAGAACAACACGGCCACCACTGCGAGCCAGAGTCGATCTGACTGCAATAAAGCCTGCAAAATCAGGAGCTTGGCATCAAAGCCCACCAACGGCGGCAGTCCAGCCAACGAACACATGAGGATGAGCACCATGGCGGCGAGCCAAGGACTCCGACGGTTCAAGCCCTTGAGGTCATCGATATTTTCACATTCAAAGCCTTCGCGGGACAGGTACATGATCAAACCAAAGCTGGCCAGTGTCGTTAACACGTAAGTCAACATGTAAAACAAAGCCGAGCCATAGGCGGACGTGTCGGCCTGAATATCACCATCCAGCGACCCGGAGGCCAAGCCAAGCATCACAAAACCCATGTGGGCAATGGTCGAATAGGCCAACATGCGCTTAAAGTTAGTCTGCATAATCGCGGTCAAATTACCGATCGCGAGGGACAGCACCGCCAAGATCAGCAGCATAGGCTGCCAATGCACGGCCAAATCCGCGAAGGCCACGATCAGCATCCGCACGACGATCGCAAACACCGCGAGCTTGGGGGCTGCCGCCAAAACCAGTGTGACCGCAGTCGGTGCGCCCTGGTAGACGTCAGGCACCCACATGTGGAAAGGCACAGCACCTAATTTGAACGCTAACCCTGCCACCAAAAAGACAACACCAAAAGCCAAAGGTAAGTATTCAATTTGACCTGAACCCACTGCATCAGCAATGTTGCGGAGATCCAGATTACCTGTTGCACCGTACATCATGGACATGCCGTAAAGCATAAAACCAGAGGCGAGTGAACCAAGGACGAAGTATTTCATCGCAGCCTCTGTGGACTGCGCGTGATCGCGACGCATGGCCACCAATGCATACAAGGCGAGCGACATGAGCTCCAGACCCAGATAAATCGTCAGGAAATTACCTGCCGAAATCATGACCATCTGACCAAGCAACGCAAACAGCACTAAGACGTAAAACTCCCCACCTCGCAAGATATCGCGCGATTGGATGTACTCACGACCGTAGATGAGCGTCAGCGCGACCGCAATATAAGAAGCGATTTTAAGAATATGGGCGAACGGATCTGCCACGTAGAGACCAGAGAACGTCTCACCGACCATACCGGCAGCAAGTTGGAACATTGAAACAACCGTCAACACCGCGAGCGTCAACAGCGACAGCCCATAAGCCAGTGTGCGGCGTGGGGCTTGGCTAAACGCATCCAGGATCAGGATGACCATACCCAACACCAGTAAAATAATTTCTGGTGCGGCCAGGGCGAAATCGAATTGGGATTGCATCATGGCGAGGCTTACAGTTTTGAAATAGACACGTGTTGCAACAGGGCTTCAACCGAAACGTGCATCACGTCGGTAAAGGGCTTGGGATAAACACCCATAAAAATCACCGCAATCGCCATGATGCTGAGCATCACGAATTCGCGGGAGGACAAGTCTTGCAAGTCTTTGACATGGTCATTCGCAACCTCTCCGAAGGCCACGCGCTTGACCATCCAAAGCGAATAGGCCGCACCAAGAATCAACGCTGTCGCGGCTAACAAGCCAATCCAGAAGTTGTATTCCACTGCGCCCATGATGACCATGAACTCGCCCACGAAACCACTTGTCGCAGGCAAACCAGCATTTGCCATGGAGAACAACACAAAGAAAGTCACAAATTTTGGCATAGTGTTTACAACGCCACCGTAATCAGCGATCTGTCGACTATGCACCCGGTCATACAGCACACCGATACACAAGAACATCGCGGCTGACACAAAGCCGTGGGACACCATCTGAACGATCGCACCCTCAACACCTGCGGTGTTGAAAATAAACAAGCCGAGTGTCACAAAACCCATGTGGGCGATAGACGAGTATGCCACCAGCTTTTTCATATCGTCTTGAACTAACGCAACCAAGCCGATGTAAATCACTGCGATCAAAGACAACGCAATGATCAACCCCGCCATGCTTGCTGCAGCATCGGGTACGATCGGCAAGGACAAGCGAAGAAAACCATAGGCGCCCAGTTTGAGCATGATGGCGGCCAGTACGACCGAACCGCCCGTGGGCGCCTCCACGTGGGCATCAGGCAGCCACGTGTGCACAGGCCACATTGGAATCTTGACCGCGAAAGCCGCTAAGAAAGCAAAGAAAATGAAAAGTTGCGGCGTCGACTCTAAGGGCAGCGTGTGCCAAGTCAGGATATCGAACGAGCCACCCGAAGCGTTCCAGAGATAAAGGAAAGCAACGAGGGTCAACAGCGAACCCATCAAGGTGTACAAGAAAAACTTGAACGCAGCATAGACGCGATTGGGTCCACCCCATACGCCCACGATGATGTACATCGGAATCAGCGTGGCTTCAAAGAAAATATAGAACAGCAAACCATCGAGCGCAACAAACACACCGATCATCAAGCCTGACAAAATCAGGAAGGCTGCCATGTATTGCGAGACGCGCGAGGTAATCACCTCCCAACCAGCGACCACCACAATGATTGTAATAAATGACGTCAGCAATACAAACCACAAGGAGATGCCATCAACACCCAGGTGGTAATACACGGCGAAAGCTTCGATCCAGATCGATTTCTCAACGAACTGCATCGCAGCCGTCGAGCTATCAAAACCAAGATATAAAGGGATCGTCACCAGAAAACTGACAACGGCGCCGATCAAAGACAAGCTGCGCGTTAAACCAGGACGATCATCCCGACCCAGTGCCAGCACAATCAAACCGCAAACGATCGGAACAAAAATCGAAAGCGTGAGCCAAGGGGTAGAAAAAGAAGCCATCTCGCTCGCCATCATTTGATACCAAAGATAATGTAGGTGATCGCCGCCATCAGGCCGATGATCATCGCGAATGCATAATGATAGATAAACCCAGTCTGCAAGCGTCGGGTGACGGCAGCAATCGCGCCAACCACCTTAGCCGAACCATTCACTAACAAGCCATCGATCAAGCCACGATCGGCACGTTGCCAGAGTCCTTTACCCAACACGCGGGAACCGCGTGCAATGACTTGCTCATAGAACCAGTCGAAAAAGTACTTGTTTTCCAGTATGCAGTTGATGAATTTGAGCTTGCTCTGAATCACAGCGGGTACTTTTGGATTAATCAGGTAGCAATACCAGGCCACGACAGCACCCGCGATCATGAGCCAGAAAGGTACGGTCACAAACGCATGAAGACCATACGCTACCCAACCATGCCAAGTTTTTGCAATCGTCGCCATGGCGGGGTGCTGAGCCAGCACAACGATCGTATCTTTGAAGTAACCGCCAAAGAGCAGCGCATCACACAGCCAAGCACCGGCCACCACAGAAGGAATCGCCAAGAGCACCAGTGGCAAGGTAACCACCCATGGAGATTCGTGGGGTACGCCGCCATGATGCCCATGTGCATCGGCATGATCATCATGGCCGTGGCCGGCATGCCCTGCATGCCCAGCGTGCGCGGCATGGTCATGCCCACCCGAGGTATCAAAGCGTTCTTTACCGTGGAACACCAAGAAATAAACTCTGAACGAATACAGGGATGTCACAAAGACACCAATCAAGACAGCGTATTGTGCAAAAGTAGAGCCCCAAACGGTAGAGGCCGCAGCCGCTTCAATAATATGTTCTTTGGAATAGAAGCCCGAAAAGAACGGGGTGCCAACCAGCGCTAAGGTACCAATCAAGAACGTGATCCACGTAATCGGCATGTACTTGCGTAGTCCGCCCATATTGCGGATATCTTGATCATGATGCATCCCAATGATGACCGAGCCCGCTCCCAAGAACAGCAGCGCCTTGAAAAATGCATGCGTCATGAGATGGAAAATCGCGACCGAGTATGCTGAGGCGCCCAAAGCGACCGTCATATAGCCCAGCTGCGAAAGTGTGGAATACGCCACGACGCGCTTGATATCGTTTTGAATAATGCCTAGGATACCTAAGAACAACGCACCAATTGCACCGATGATGATGATCATCGACAAGGCCACGTCCGACAGCTCGAAGAGAGGAGAAAAGCGAGCCACCATAAAGATACCGGCCGTCACCATGGTCGCCGCGTGAATCAACGCGGAGATCGGCGTAGGACCTTCCATCGAATCTGGCAGCCACGCATGCAAAGGTACCTGCGCGGACTTACCCATCGCACCAATAAACAGGCAGATACACGCCACGGTCAGCAACATCCAGTCCGTACCAGGCAAGGTATTTTTTGCCAGATCATCGGCTTGCTTAAAAAGGTCGCCATAATGCATCGTACCGGCATAGGCAAACAGCAAACCGATGCCCAACACAAAACCGAAGTCACCCACACGATTGACCAAAAAGGCCTTCATGTTTGCAAAAATCGCTGTGGGTTTCGTATACCAGAAGCCAATCAAGAGATATGACACCAAGCCTACAGCTTCCCAACCGAAGAACAGCTGAACCATATTGTTGGCCATCACCAGCATCAGCATGGAGAAGGTAAACAAAGAAATATAGGAGAAGAATCTCTGGTAGCCAGGATCCTCAGACATATAACCAATCGTATAGATGTGCACCATCAGCGAAACCGACGTCACGACCACCATCATGAGTGCTGACAACGGGTCAATCAAAAAGCCGATTTCAAGCTTGGCCTGACCGAGCATCATCCAGGTGTAGACCGTACCGTCATAGCGCAAACCGTTGAGCACATCCAAGAGCACCAACACTGAACCCACCGCAGAAAAGGCGACAAGTGCGATGGTGATCATGTGGGAAGTGCGTCGGCCCACTTGACGGCCGAGGAAACCTGTACCGAACAGGCCCGCCAAGACAGCGCCCAGCAAAGGAGCCAGCGCGATGGCTAAATAGAGATTAGGTGAGCTAAACATATTCTTCTATATCCCGATTAGCCCTTTAGGCGGTCAAGTTCGTCAACATTGATTGTGTTGAGATTGCGGAAAAGCAATACCAAGATTGCCAAACCAATCGCAGCCTCGGCTGCTGCCACCGTCAGGATGAAAAATACAAAGACCTGACCCGCCTCGTCGCCCATCCAGGTGGAAAACGCAACGAAATTCATATTGACCGCCAATAGCATCAGCTCAACCGACATCAACAACACAATCAAATTGCGACGGTTTAAAAAGATTCCGAATACGCCAATGGCGAACAGAATGGCACCAAGCACCAAGAAATGTGGAAGTGTCAACGTCATCATGCTTTGTCTCCCGATTTAGCGTTGACGGCTTCCTGACTTGGCAGGTCAACGAGCCGAACGCGATCGGCCGCACGGACTCGCACAGAGGCGGCAGGATCGTTGTATTTGACATCGCGACGCTTACGCAAGGTCAGGGAAATCGCGGCGATCATCCCGACCAACAGCAAGACGGCGCCGACTTCAACGGCGTAGGCATACTCGGTATACATCAACTCGCCAAGCGCACGTGAGTTGTTGTAATCATCGCCCATCTCCGCGGCAGGCCCAACCTGGCCCCAGGAGGTGGCGAGCACAAAAGACATCTCGACCACCATAATCAAGCCAACAATTAAACCCATCGGCAAGTAGGTTTTGATCTGGGTGCGCAACTCTTCCATTTTGACGTCAAGCATCATCACGACAAACAGGAACAACACCATCACCGCACCGACATAGACCAGTACGAGCAACAGTCCGAGAAACTCAGCACCCAGCAACATCCAGATCATCGCGGCATTGGCAAAAGCCAAAATCAAATGCAAGACAGCCGTCACGGGGCTGGAAGCCGTGATAACGCGAAACGCCGCAATCACCAAGATGATCGCCAGGACGTAGAACAAAATAGTAATAAACATGATTTCTTTTAGCCTCGGCGATCAGCGATAAGGCGCATCGATGGCGCGATTGCGAGCGATTTCGTCTTCGTAACGATCTCCCACGGCCAACAACATGTCTTTAGTGAAGTACAAGTCACCACGCTTCTCGCCGTGGTACTCATGTATGTGTGTTTCAACAATCGAATCAACTGGACAACTTTCTTCGCAAAAGCCACAGAAAATACATTTTGTCAGATCGATGTCATAGCGTGTCGTGCGACGCGTACCATCCTCGCGCATCTCTGACTCAATCGTGATCGCCATGGCGGGACACACCGCCTCGCACAGTTTGCAGGCAATGCAGCGCTCTTCGCCATTGGGGTAACGACGCAACGCATGCAGTCCACGGAAACGTGGAGACATCGGCGTCTTTTCCTGCGGATAGCGCAGCGTAATTTTGCGCTTGAAAAAATACTTGCCGGTCAACTTCATGCCCTTGAGTAGCTCAAGCAGCAAGAGGCTACCGAAAAAATCCTTGATCGCTTCCATAAATGCCTTATTTGCCGTCTTATCGCGCAGAGTCGCGTTCAGTTCCAGATGTTCCAAGGTGTTTGCATCCAGATCGCCACCACGACCAGCCACACACCCGTCAGAGGGATAAAAATTTTCCAGCCCAAACGCATAATCTGGTCGTAGCGGTAGCGCGGGAATGAAGCGCGGAACCAGATAAACAGAGATACGACACAGAAGGTCTTGAGACCGAGCCAGATCCAGCCGGG
>Ga0247843_1003656_pt1 | contig 24640 bp, 22 predicted proteins | sample LaCruzMarch2017__FD_192420 | JGI IMG/M metagenome (GOLD analysis project Ga0247843, IMG submission 192420) | Freshwater microbial communities from meromictic Lake La Cruz, Castile-La Mancha, Spain - LaCruzMarch2017_8m | ecosystem: Environmental > Aquatic > Freshwater > Lake | place: Spain...
ATTTCCATTAGCGACCTCCAAGTCGTTAAAGATTAAGTGTTTTTTGGTTACTTAATTATGGAACATCGGGGTTCAAAATCACAATTCTTCACACCCATTTCGGTGTCATTTTCAATGGTTCAATTCGCGTTTCAATTCGATGACCTGTCTAAATTTTAGACACCTAAACGCCAGTCTGTGAAATTTTTAGTCACTCCCTTTAAATTTAAAAAACCTCGCCCCCTCTGACAAGGAAATAACCCCTTGAAAGTATGGGATTTAGTTTAAGATTTGGGGGGCCAGTCTAAATAGTGCTCATTGGCATCAGACTTGGAGAGATAAAGATACATCAATGGTTTTTATGGGGGTATTTATGTCACACAAACTTCATCATTCTCTAGCACTTTTGCCACTTATGTCGATCCTCTCTTTATCACCAGCTCAACTTGAACATAAGTCAGCGTTTCGAGAGGTTGCCTCAATCACAGTTGAAAAAATTAAAAACTTTCCTAAATATGAAAAAGAGGCAAAAAAAGTAGATAAAATCATCATCATAAAACAATCAGACCTCTCCCATGACAAATATGTGCTCACAACTCATGAGCTCCATGAATCACTTATCAAAGAAGAAAAAGACTTTAAAAAAGATCTAAAAGATAAAAACGAGATTGCCGAACAAAAAAAACGTCTTGAAGATCTGACTAAACAAGTTGTCATCTCAGAAGAAAATCTTAAAGATCTCCAGGAGAAAAAAGTTCTGGATGAGGCCCAATTAAAGGCTTCTCTTAATGATATTAATGCCAACAAAATCATCCTGGAAGACCTTCTAAGCAATTTGGAAAAGATCGAAAGCAAAGATGTTTCCCAAGAGATAAAAGAAGTTAAAGTCTCAGAAGAAAAAAAAGAAGTGCCTAAAAAAGAAGATAAAAAAGACGAAAAAGAAGAGAACAAAGAAGATAAAGACAAAATCGCCAAGACCGAAGATAAAGACGATAAAAAAGAAGAAAAACACGAATGCAATTATGAAGAAAAAAACCTTGTATTAAGCAAAAAAGTTGAAGAACTCATGGCCCAACAAAACAGCATCATGCAAACACTTTTAAGCGTCACACAAATGATGGTATCCATGAACCAACAACAATCTCCTTTCCAATACAGAGGCCCTGCCTATGGTGGACAATATCAGTATGCTCCCCAAAACGTGACAGGTAACTGGGTTTATATGCCTTCACAAAATCAGGCCCCTCAACAGTACGTGCAGATGCAACAACGGCCAGAGCAACAGGTCTCATATCTGCCTACCGTAAATAACAATTGGGGCCTCGTGCCCGAGATGAATCTTGAGCCAAGATTTTCACCCGTGACTGTTCAACCAGGTCCTTTTGGAGATGCCCCATTTATGTACAATATGACTCCAACGCCCATGCAACAAACTCTTCCGATGGCACCTATGGCGCAGATGCCTAACCAGAACGGAATGGCCCCTATTCAGGCAAACTTTCAAGTGCCTGTGTCAAACTTAAATCCCGGCAGTTTCATGTTATAAAAAGCTTACCTGACTCAATGCCTCCCTTATAAAGGGAGGCCACTTTTCTTCTCAAGGAAAATTCTGCCCACCCGACAAGTCTTTTATGATGAATCCAACCTGTGGGACTCTCAAATGAAAGATACGTCTGTTAAACATAAAGAAAAATCAATCATACGGGCCTGTCACACGTGTCTAAAAGTTAATGAATCTCCTAAAGAACTTGAGCGATGCATGCATTGTGATAAGCCATTTCTCCCTTTGCGTTACTTCGAAAAAGTTCATCATAAAAATCAAAAATTTGAACAATATTTTTCATCCAGTGATCAGCTAGAAGAGGAAGATTTAATCAAAGGTCTTTTTGTTTTGTGGTAAAAGTATGTTAGCGTGAGCGAATGCAACCAAACCTCACTTCGACCTCTCACGATCTTCATCCTGTCATTGTAAGATTACTCAAAAAGCGAGGAATTTCTCCCGCTCAAATGCAAGACATTTTGTCATGGAATTTAAAGGATCTGCCACTTCTCACATCTATGTTGGATCTTGAAAAAGCTTCTGAGCGTTTACTAAATGCAATTGAAGCTGGTGAACGTATAGGGATTTATGGTGATTATGATGTTGATGGCACAACTTCTTGTGCCTTGCTCTGGCATTTTTTCAAAATGCTCGGCTTAGAGGTAGATGTTATTCAACCCAGCCGCTTCATTGAGGGATATGGCGTTCATAATTCATCTATTGATTTGGCCTTAGAAAAAAATATCCAAGTTCTTATTACGGTAGATTGTGGTATCACAGCGACAGCAACAGCAGATTACGCCGTGGAAAGAGGGCTTGATCTCATCATCACCGACCACCATAGAGATGCGGCCACTCATATTCCTCGTGCTTTTGCTGTAATCAATCCATGTCGCCGAGATGAACCAGAAGATTCCTCCCTTCGTGCCTTGGCCGGGGTGGGAGTGGCCTTTGCTCTGGCCCTACAAATTAAAAATGATCTCGCTCGCCGTGGAAAAGAAATCCCCAGCTTGTATTCGTTATTGCAGTTTGTGGCCATTGGAACAATTTCCGATCTGGCCCGTATGACCCCCCTTAATTTAAGACTCACTCGTCATGGACTTAAACAAATTCCTCAAACTCAATATCCAGGCATCCGTGCTTTTTTTTCTCCGGAAGAAATGCTCTCTGCGATGATTCCATCTGAGAGAATTTCTTTTCACGTGGGTCCTCATATTAATTCGAAAGGCAGACTTGATCATCCTGAACGCGCACTTAAACTTTTGATCGCTAAAGAATTTTCGGAAACCCGCGAACACTTTTCACATCTTGAGGTGGCCAATCGTGACCGTCGATTCATTCAGCAGGAAGTATTTGGTGAGGCCAAACAAGATGTCATAAAAAATATTTCTGGTGATGATCTATTTGTGAATATTTTATATCAACCTCACTGGCATGAGGGTGTGATAGGTATTGTTGCTTCAAAACTGGTTGAAACTTTTGAAGTACCTGCCATCATTTTTACTAACGCCGAAGAAGAAGGTGTGATCAAAGGCAGTTGTCGTACGGCCGGTGATCTTAATATGTTTGATCTTCTTCACGAATGCCGAGATCTCTTTATTAAGTTCGGAGGCCATAAAGCAGCGGCCGGACTTTCTATGAAAAAAGAAAACTACCAAGCTTTTAAAGAAAAAATGACAGAGCTTCTTAAGGTTATCCCTGAGGCGCTACGAACCAAATCATCAAGTTATGATATAGAAATAGGTATTGAAGAAATAAGTGCCAATCTTGTAAAAGACCTGAATCTTCTTGAGCCTTTCGGTCCTGGACACGAGCGTCCCGTTTTTCGCATGAAAAATGCCACCATTCAATCTTATCGAATTATGAAAGATGCTCACGTAAAGTGGACTTTTTCAGGCACAGGTAAAAACAAAGTTCTCCTTCAGGGAATAAGTTTTAACTATCTCGGAAAATGGAATGAATCCACTCCTGAAGAACTGTTTGAACGCCAAGCTAAGTCTGGCCTCACCGTTCAATTTACACTTGGTATTAATCGTTTTAATGGAAATGAATCTATCCAACTTATGGTGGATAAACTTTTTCCAGGCCAAATCTAGGTTGGGCATGTTTTTGTATAATTGGCCGGGTTATCAATGGCGAAGCTCTGCGAAACAAAATCATATCAATGGCGAAGCTCTGCGAAACAAAATCATATCAATGGCGAAGCCCTGCGAAACAAAATCATATCAATGGCGAAGCCCTGCGAAACAAAATCATATCAATGGCGAAGCTCTGCGAAACAAAATCATATCAATGGCGAAGCTCTGCGAAATGAAATCATATCAATGGCGAAGCTCTGCGAAATGAAATCATATCAGTGGCAAAGCTCTGCGAAATTAAAGGCCAGCATCATGTGAAAGTCTATTCTCACACGACTCTGGCCTCTAAGATTAAAAACTAAGAACGTTTAATTTCTAGAGATTCAATAAGAACGTCCGTTTTGGGACGATCCATCATTCCCGTAGGAGTTTCGCCGATTTTTTTTACGATATCCATACCACGAATCACTTTACCAAAGACTGTATGACGACCATCGAGGTGAGGTGTCGCTGCAAGGGTGATAAAAAATTGCGATCCATTTGTTCCAGGGCCGGCGTTGGCCATAGAAAGGATACCTTCACCAGTGTGACGAAGTTCACGATTGAACTCATCACCAAAACGGTAACCAGGACCGCCACGGCCGCTACCTTCTGGGCATCCGCCTTGAATCATAAATCCACGGATCACACGGTGAAAAATAAGACCATTATAAAATGGGCCTTCTTTATTTGTTTTTTGTTTGCCTTCAGCAAGGTTTACAAAATTCCATACAGTTTCAGGGCACTCTTTTGGATAAAGTTCAATTTCGAACTCTCCAAGTGTTGTTTTAAAAATGGCACTAAGTCCATTCACTGTTTCTTTATGGTCCACTTTATCCTGTTTCATTGCTCCGAACATTACATTTCTCCCTGGTTAATCACAAGCTCGCTCGTCGACACTTTAGGTGACGGGGTCACAATATTAATTTTTATTTTTGAACTTATCAATTTAGTTATCTCGATTTGAAGACCGGGTTTAAGTTTAAGATCTCCAGCATAGGGGGTAAGCCACTCGGATGACAAAAGATAAAAACCCACATTTTCTAAACCGTTTTCTTTAATCCATTGGTTGAGGGCCGACTTAGAAAGGCATGAGCTAAAAAGAATCGGAAGTCTCTCATTAAATTGCTCCGATTTGCCCATGGCCAAAAGATCCGCTATTTTTTTCTCTTTAATAAAACCTTCTAACCAAACCACATCCACTTCTCTAACAGATTCAGGAATATTAAATTTACGAACCCCACCTCTGACTTGTTCCATGGAATTTGAAAAAAAACTCGCCTCTTCAACTGGTTTTAAAAAACGAGATGTCGTAGATCGAAAATACTCTTCTAAGCGATCATTATAGAGTGCCTGAAGTTCGATCAGTTGCACGTAATTTAACTGATAAGAAACTGCTATCTTGGGAAAATCTAAATAATGAAAAGAGTTTGTTTTAAAACACTTCCCTTCTGAAGAATGATTGATCCAAGCTGGCAGCTCAGGCAAAAAATACTGCTCTACTCCAGAAGTTTGATACCCCACTCTTTCGATATCGGCCTTGTTATTTGTAAGCGAACAACTAACTAGGGTTAGCAGGACTAAAGATTTTAAATATTTCATCTTCTATACCTTTTAAGGATGCCAGATCTGAATCGAACCCATGATTAAACGAAGGTTCTTTAGGAGTCAAAGTAAAATAACCCAATTCATTTGCATCTAAATAAATAATGGACAGATCTTTAACAAAATCATGAGCGGATAAAATATTATCTACTCCGATGGTTTTAAGATCAATCAGGTTGTTTTCTGGATGTTTTAATCCATTTCTAAAATCAGGTTTTTCTAACGTGAGAAAAAGTCTTTTTGTATCGATGAGCTGGTCGACGGCTGTAACGTTATGGCCTGAAAAAAAATTAAGTCTGGGAATCGGTTCAGCAGGTTTAGGTTTTTTTGCCTGAATAAAATCATCTAATTCCTGCCACTCACGAAGTTTTTGATGGAACTCAGAGACTTCCAATTCAAATTCATTCTCCATATAATGTATTATATCTCGAAGTTTTTTAGCACTCGCAGGAGTTGCTTGTTTAAAAAACATAGCAAAGGGATCTTCTTCCGTACTCACGACAAATAAACGGGTATGGATATCTTTGAGCCAGCCCTCCAACGTGATCAAAACCTCAACAGCAAAACCGCCTGAACCAATGAGGGCCAATTCTTTTGTTTGAGTGGTGAGATGAGAAGCTTTATCTAAAGCTTGCATGCCATAAAAGATCTTATCTTGCCCAATTTTTCCTTCACCAAGTGCTCTACCCGAAGCAGCAAGAGATGGAGCTTTATTGGCACGTCTAAAATCCAACACAAGATCAAAGTCTTCATACATTTCAAGATTTGACTGTAGAGACTGCATCATCTCATCAGAGAGTTTTTGGTAAGTTTCCGGATTTGACTCTTTTTGTGATTTAACAAATTCTTGAGGGTCAACTTGGTAGATCACACGAAAGAGATCATAAAAACGTGAATGTCCTGAGATGTTTTCCGTTGGGCCCAAAAATCTCTTTGTTACGGAGACTATAGGATAAGGCCTAACCACCTGAACCGTTTTTAAGAATTCAATTAAAGGCAGATAATAATGATTTTTCCAATCATCTTGATGCTGTTTTCCTAGAGTTTCAAAACCCAGAGTTGTTGAGCCTTCAGAATAAATGTCTTCCCCATGGTTAAACCAAGAAACTGCCGCTCCATGATGATGAAATCGAAGTGCCGCTTCCAAAGCAATAGGTGAAGAACCAAAGATGGCCAGCTTCATAATAAAAAGTCCTCCGAAGGAGGTCTTTTTATAACAAAAAACTCTTAATATCGCGACGATTAAAGGAAATAGACCTTACTCTCACCCTTATCCAGGCATGAGAATTCAGCGTACTGATAAATAAAGTCAATGAAACTAGATAGGGCCTTAAAACTTGGTAGAGATGTATCAAAATCCCCTCCGAAACGCAGCCAAGCGTCACCATCTTTATCCACATATTCAGTAGCGTGTCGAATAGTTACAACGGCGGGAAGATAGGAGCCCTTTGTGAAAAAGAATTTCAATGAAAGCTCTGTATTTGATTTAAACTGATTTTTGGCCTTTAAACTAAATGGAAGCTGAAGCTGGCAACCATCTCCAGAGATATCCAAAAGCTTAATTGGAAATGAAGATCCTTGGTCGTCGACAACTGAATAAACTCCAAGAAATTCTTGGAAGACCACCCGCTCAAAAGTTCTTCGCTTTTGTTCGATGGATTGTTTTCTTTTAGCACCAAAATCTACAACTTTTTTATCGTCCGACATGACCTCTCCTAAGTGAGTACTTCACCTACATATCGACGGACGAGGACTAAAAATGAGGATTAAATAAATAGGATTAAATAAAAAGAAAAACGTAAAGACGACTCTTAGAGTACGACTTTTTCCAAGATCCCTAGAGTTTCCGGTGCCATGAGTTCCCGAGCTAATTTCTCAAAATGGTCCGTAATGTCGGTTATGCATACCCGTATTTGTCGAGGACCATGAGACTTCTCTATTTTACCTAATTGAAAAAGATACTCGAGCTGCTCGGAGAGAACTTCTCCTGATTCAACGAGTTTCACGTGCCCACCCAAGACCTTAAGTAGATCAGTCCTTAAAACAGGATAATGGGTGCAACCTAGAATAACCGTCTCTACTTTCTGCTTTTTCATTTCCTTTAAGTATTTTTCAGCAATCATTTCAGTGATCACATCATTAACCACCCCCTCTTCCACCAAGGGAACAAAAAGAGGACAGGCCTGCTCAATCACTGTAACCCCAGGATCCATTTTTTGTAATGTTTCCTGATAAGCATGGGATCTTATCGTCGCAGATGTTCCAATGACGCCAATCTTTTTATCAACACTTATTTGCAAAGCCGCTGCAGAGCCGGGTTCAATGACATTAAGAAGCGGAATTCCTTCATATTCATTTTCCCCTAAAAAAACGGTTGAAGCTGAGTTACAGGCAATGATCAATGCCTTCACATTCTGCTCCTTTAAAAATTCTAATATCTGAAGACCATACCGGCGGATAGTCTCTGGAGATTTATTACCATAAGGTAAACGGGCGATATCTCCTAAATAACAAAAAGATTCATCAGGAAATTTTTTGGCCAACTCTTTAAGCACTGTAAGGCCACCAAGGCCTGAATCAAAAATACCAATAGATTTCTTCATTATTTACTTCTTGATAACATGTCTCTGAGTTTTGTGATTTTTTCTATATTTTTTAAAAAGTCAGGAGATAAAAATCCTGACTGCACTAACAGTTTATCAGAAAGAAGTGATTTTAAAAAATCCTTTTCCCAAACTGGCGGATAATGAGTGGTTGAGTTCGTACGAGCAAGATCCATGGCCACACGAATGGATTTTGGCCGAATTTTAGGAAACACTTTTTTAGCGGCATCATTATTAAGAACAGTTGAGTGCTCCATACTTTCAGTGAGTTTTTTCCCAACTTCAGCATGTTCTGGGATGGCATATTCTAAAAGTTTTAACAAAACCTTAAGTTCCACTTCAGGAATCTTAATACGTTTACGCTTAAGTCCAGCAAGCTCTGAATAAATATCCAAAAGATCTCCATAGGAAGCAACATCTGGCCCTCCCACCTCAAGAATCTTATGCCCAACATGAATATAATCCACAGCGGCCACTAAATACTTAAGAAGATCATTCAGGGCAAGAGGTTGGCAGGTTTGAGATAATAGATTCATCTCAGGTCTTATAGGGAATCTCTCAGACAAGGCCTTGATCATTTCAAATGATAAAGATCCTTCCCCTAAAATGATACTCGCTCTAAATTCTAAAACGGGCAATCCACTTGCTGCTAAAATGGATCCTGAAAGTTCACGGCTTCTGAGATGAGGAGAAAGAGTCACTCCTTCAGGAACTAAAGCTCCGAGGTAAACAATGCCTGCAACATGAGTTCGAATCCAATTGAGAAAATTTACTGCAGCTAACGATTCATAATATTCAAAGTTGCCATGACTCTCTTTGAGACCATGAACCAAATAAAATGCTTTATCTATTTTTCCAATCTTTGGTAGAGAACTAGGATTTAAAAGATCACCCTCAATCCATGTCACACCTTCTTTTTTCATCGAAGGATCAATCTTACGGGCAAGGGCCGTAATTTTATGACCTTCCTCGAGAAGTTTCGGGATAAGTGCACTTCCTACAAAGCCATTGGCCCCAGCAATTAAGATATTCATGAAAGAACCTTTTTGGCAGAAATCACATGCCATTTTAAGTGCTCACCAAAAGCACGCATCACCATTAAATGAATGAGGGCCTGAGACCATTTATAGATAAACCAAGGAAGGGCCGGCCTGAATTCATGAATGGCCGCCATCACATAACGACGGTCAAGCACTTCTCTAAACTCTAAACGTCCTCTTTCCTGTTTGCCTGATAAAAAACCACCTACAATATATAAAAGCTGTCGATCTGATGTATTGATCTCTTTACTCTGCTCCAGGATTAAAAGTTTAAGAGCTGGGTCTAGAAGATAAAACGTGCAACGATCACCAACAATTTCCACCTTAATCAAAGTTGAGAAAAATGTGGGAAGCCATCTGAAATATTCATGGGCCACCCAATCAGCATTTCGACCTTCCGGCAAAACCAAACGTTGGATAGATCTCACGTCTTTTTGAACAGGAGCATAACCACTATAAACCTCTTTTACTTCTCCACTTAGAGCGATTTCAAGAGCGCGATCTAGAGATGTGCTTAAGTCCTCTTGATAAGGCCAAAGATGCTCTGGTTGAGCGAGCATCTTGTGTTTTAAACTTAGCACTAAAGGATAGACTAGGTTCTTAGGGACTCCTGTGACTAAACTTACCCAAAAGCGCGAGATAAAAAGTGGGATGATATTTAGAGAATAAATTTTTCTTTGTTTTCTAATACGAGTTGCGGCCTTAAGAATAAGCCCTTGATAGGTAATAACCTCTGGGCCACCAATATCATATGTGTTCCCTTGGACTTCAGGCAAATACAGAACTTTTCCAAGGACCTTAATCACATCTTGAAGGGCCACTGGCTGGGATAATGTTTTTGTCCATGCTGGACAAATCATTACTGGTAATCTTTCAATGAGCTTTTGAATGATCGTAAAGGATGACCCTTGAGGACCTATGATAAGACCTGCTCTCAAGACCGTAGTCTTTACATGAGAATTTCTGAACGTGGTTTCAACTTCCAAACGGCTACGTAGATGCCATGAAAGCTCTTCACCAAGAGGAATCATTCCACCTAAGTAAACAATATGATTTAACTTAAACTTTTTAGCGGCACGGATGAAGTTATCGGCCATGATGAGATCAAAGTCATAAAATGTTCCTTGAGACAAAGAAGCTGAAGGCAGCATAGAATGAACAAGATAATAGGCTTCCGTACAACCTTCCATGGCCGTACTAATATCTTTGAGTGAAAAAAGATCACACTTTTTCCAAATAAGGCGTTCACGTTCAGAGGATCTCACACTTCGTGAGAGACCCACAATTTCAATGTCCTCAGACTTCAGAAGCTCATCAATTAACGCGCGTCCAATGAATCCACTAGCACCCGCAATGAGGATTTTTCTCATATAAATCCCTGTGAATGTTTCAACGACTGTAGCATAATCAACTCATGATTTTTATGAGAATCTTACCTGGATTTCTTAAAGAGTTGTCAAAACATGTCCCAACGGTGCTTTTTAAGGTCGTTGAGTGGTCTGAACTCACTGCAGAACTTCCGAAATTATCTAGACGCGTACTACAAAAAGAAGGTTACAAGGAGCTTTTTGATAAACAAAAAGAGTTCCTACAACCCCTTAATGTTGAGCTTCGCGAAGAATCCATTTCTCCTCCAGAGAAAATAAGTAAACATGCGGCAGAAAAATGGTTACAGATTTATTTCGGCCAGCTTCTTTCCCCTCATGGCATTTTTTTAGACCTTCGCCCCACTTCTTATCAAATTCAAGATGATAAACTCATTTGGAATCCTACTGGTTTATGGACAAAATTTGGCCCACATTTTCATGAAGGCCTGATGGAAATCTATGAAGGTTTTTATTTTCAAAAAGAAGAACTCTACCGAGGTGGGTTAAAAAAAATTGGTCTTATTTCTGAAGACTGGTCTGAAAACGATAAAAATGAACTTGCAGATCTTTTTAAAGCACAATTCGGTGATTCCATAGAATCTGAAATGACTTTTGATATTGAACACTTTAAGTCATCTATTTTTAAAATTGCGAATTTCCTCTTAATAAAAAAAGTGACTATAACAAAAGACTTTCTGTACCTAGGACTCTATTTAGTCACTCTTTATGCCATTCTTGAGGAATCTCAGGAGAAACTGGCCGTTAAAAAAATCTATCTCGACACAAAAAGTCGCCTAAAAACCTGATCACTTCATTTTCCATCTAAATTTTAAACGCTTAGCTGTCGATAACTTCAGCATAAGGATCCGTTATGAAAAAAATGTTAGCGTTTTTTGTTCTCATCTATATTCCACTCTCTTCTTGGGCGGCCCCCAAAGATGTAGTGGAAACATATATGAAAAATGCCAATGAAATTGTTCGTCAAGAATGTATACGTCCTGAATTTTCAATTCCTCAAGGTAAAGAATGTCTAGCAAACCAAACAGAACAATCTTTTAAAAACTTTCAGGATTCCCTAAAAAAACTTAAAGATCTAAACAAAGTACCTGGTTCTCCTCTGAGAAGTCTGATGGGAGATGATCTTGAAGAAGATAAAGAAGGCTCTCTGGTTGTGAGGCAGGCCCGTTTTCAAAACTCTCTAGAAAAACTTATACGTGAAAAACCAGAAGCTTTAAAACAAATTCCGGATCTAGACAACTTTTTAAAAGATCTCACTGTTTATAATAGTGCTCGTCGAACTTTTCGAATTGTCGCCTTGGATAAAGACGAATGTATTCATCCGGAATTATCTTTTCAAGATGAATCTATACCTGAACTTAAAGGAAAAAAATGTAAAAAGACTTGTGAAATTAAAAAGAAAGCAAAAACTTCAGGTTCAGAAAAAGGCTCTCACCTTTATTGTCAAAAATATGAAGTCGGTGCTAAGGGCAGTGCTCAGAAGATAGCGGCCAAAGATAAAAATGCACACATCCAGTCTTGTATGATGGAGGAGCCTTTTTTAAAAGATGCCCCACTTTGTGCTGCTCCTTTAGGGGAGTCAACAAATGAATGTGTCGTTGGGGATTTTGCTAATAGCGTAGGTCTACAGGGTGGAAAAGAAACGGTCGCTGCTCTTCTTCAGTCAAGTGGTGCCTGTGGTTACATGCAGATTTTAAGAATGAGGGCGGTTTCTCAGTTAATTGAATCCTATAAAGACTTAGTTGATGAAAAAGTTCCTATGCCTCAAGGATGTAAAGAAAACTTCGCTGATCTCTTTGATAATGCCGGCAAAAGAGACAAAAAAAATGAATCAAGCAATTATGTCAAACCACACAGGATTGGAAACTATCCTTCCTTGATTAGAGCTTCTGCAATCAAAGTCACAAAACATTTAGAGAAAATTACTCAAAATGACAACGCCCGTTTAGATCTCTTCAAAGTTAGAAATAGTAGACCTACTGGTGCAACGAAAGAAGAGCTGGATGAGTACGCACGCCTAGAAAGTGAAAATGAACAACTCCGAAATGAAGTGGCCGAAGAATATGGAAAATATCCTTATCTCTCAATTAGAGACTCAGAAGAGTCTCCCTATTCACAAACAAAAATCGTAAACTTCTTTGCCAATGAAAAATCAGATGAAGTGGTAAAAAATAAAGTTTTTACTCTTAAGTCTCACGTTGGATCTGACCTCCAAACAAGCATGGAACAATTTTGTAAAAATGAAAATCAAGGCGGTATCTCCGGCAAAGATCTTGTTTCCAACTCGACCCTAACTCAGGCAGTACTTGCTGGGGATAAAGGACTTGGAAATTTACCTGGTTTCAGTAATCTTCAAAGCTGTCTCTCCAATGCCGCAGGAAACAATACCGTTCAAATGGCCGGGACAATTGGTATAACGGGCGCGTGTCTTACGGCAAGCTTGATGGCGGCCCCTTCGATAGTGGGAAGTTTTGTAATCGGTGCCGGATGTGGTGCCATCAGTATTATGATGACTCTCAACGATCAACGAGATGGTGCTGAAAAGGCCCTCGGAGTCGAGGCCTGCCGTAAGGCCGGAGCAGCTGTTTGTGACGTTCAACAATACAGATCTGCTATCACAGCACTTGAAGATGAACAACGAGGTGTTGCACGTGATATAGGTCTCGAAACCGCATCTAACTTGTTACCTCTAGCTGCTGGTAGCATGGGTATAGTGCTCAAAGGCCTTAAGGCCTTAAAGGCCAGCGGTGACGTTAAACAAGTTACAAGAACTGAAGCTGCCATCTCACAACTAAGAAATTCCACTCGTTTTAAAACTGTGGCCAAAGAACAAAAAATTGAGCTTCTTGCAGACCTCATAAAAAAAGAAGGTCTGATTGTTGATGAAGCCGAGCTGATCAAACTTGTTGATGAGCTTCCTCCCACGAAAGGAGTGATTGAAATTTCAGAAGCACTAAAAACGCCTACGCTTTCAAGCAAACTCAAAAGCACGATGGATCTTTTTGGTCAGACTGGAAAAACCAAAATGAATGAATTTCTTTTAAAACTTTCTGAAACCAAAGATGCCACGAGAACTAAATTTTTAACAAAAATCAAAGAAAACCGCTGGACACCTGAAAAGATCAAAAAGTTGATCGACGACGCGCTAGAGGCAGGGAAAAGTTGTAAATGAAAAATACATTTTTTTTCACCCTTTTTCTTCTTACACTCCTTAACCAAGATGCCTTTGCAAGCAACACACGGGCCTGTGATATATTCGGTGACTCCCTTGATGTGGCCTTAGATGAAACGACAGGAGTACATCCCACTTCTTCCTCAGATTCTAAACTTGATACAAAAAACATCAGGCCCCAGATTGTCCCAGACAAATCACCGATGGTTGGTGGGTCTCTCGACAAAAAAGATGAGATCAGTCTTGATATAGACTTTAGTAATCAACTTGATGCGACAGCAAAAAGTGGAGGGAGAAACTCAGGAAAAACGTCAGTAGGAGCATCTCCCAGCAATGCTAACAAATTTAATCTTAGAACAAACAAACCTGACCCTACGCCAACTTTAAGTCCTATAGATAAAAGAGATGAAGTTTATTCAACAACAACCATTGGAAGACCAAGAAGAGCTCCAAAAAAGTTTGTCCTTAATCTTAAGAAAAAAATTGAAATAGAAGTAAAATCTAAAGAATACTACGTTAATCTTATTAAAAACTGGGTTGGAAAAACTTCCGAACAAAATATGTTAGAAAGCTTGCCAGAGAACCACAGAAACGGCAGGTATTCGGTTTCATACATAAAGGGAGGCCTTAATCAGACATTCCTTTATCATACAAATGAACTTCCTCTTCATATTAAACCTGGTAGTGCTGAACATATTGCCTGGGCAAAAATACATGGAGAAAACTTACAGGTTCCTAAGTTTCCGATTAAAGTAACATCGGAAAATGTTGAACAATTGGCCCTTGAAAAAATGCGTGAGGAGGGCCTATATAAAGCTGCCAATCAAACATTCACATCGGCACGACTTAACGGCAAACAATTCATAGAAGTTGCCGAGCTCACAGAAAGAACTGGGTTTCAAAGATTTGTTGCCGGTGATGATGCAAGAAAACTTCGTGCAGCTCAAGAACGTATCATCGTGGGAGATCAAAAAACAATACTATATGGTGATAACCGCACTCCTTTAAAAATGAACGTTCAAGAGGCCAAAAATTATCTAATAGAACAAGGTTTTGTGAATACAAAAAAAGAACTTGATTTAGAACTTCTTGATAATCACCTCAACGCCGCAGAAGAAGTATTTATTCAACTTCATGATGTTGGAAAAAACGTCTCAACTAGGCTCATGCCACAAAATGCTTATCTTAACCCTTATCGAAAAATTCATCCCGATGGTATTTCTTCAAGGGTGATCTCCATTGAAACACAACAAACTGCTCTTCCGGAAACTGAAGTTTTAAATGGGGAGAGCATATCCCTAGGAAATACAGAATCAACGAGGGCCGAGGAAATCGCTGCGATGAAAATCGCGACAAGGAAAGAAGATATCGCTGCGATGAAAATTATCGCAAAAAAAGAAGAAGAAATTAAATCACTTCCTCCGCCGTCTGCACAGGACGAAGTAGAACTCATTCTGGATAAAACACCAGTTCATTCGATTCTTGAAGGTTCAGTGACTGGAGTGGAACCTCCTTTAAGTCCAGAGGCCTATATTCCCGCGGTACCTCTGGCAGAAAAACTGAAAAAAACTATTCTTGATACCCATAGTGCAATTGGATTTGACTTTCTTTTTGGGAAAAATGTCATTTGGTCGAAGGAAAAATTGCGATTTATCATCATTGATATTTAACCTGGGATGCTTTTATGAACCAACTCGTAGATCAGCATTTTTTATTTTTCAAAGAAGCTCGGATATTATTTAAGGAGTGGCATGATGCTCTGTTGTGTCTGGCCTCATCGTGCAAACCCAAAAATGAACTTGATAAAATGCTTTGTATTCTCCATACACTGAAAGGCAATTCTTCGATGGCCCGTTTTGAGAATCTCACGGATCTTATTCATAACCTTGAAGAGAGCTTAATCAATATGAAAATGGGTGACGAAGAATTATTCATTGATCATGTTGCACTAAGGACACACTTTAATAAACTCAAAATATGTTTTGAAGTTTTACAAAAGGATCTAATAGGGCCGGAAACGATTGAAAATCCTCATGAACTAAGAAACCTTCATGAGTTCGCAAATCGTTGCCAAGAAGTTGTAAAATTTGTGGCATCAGAACTTCATAAGGATGTGCATTTCACTTTTGAAGGTGAGAACCTTCAACTTACAAATGAATTTATAAGTGCGCTCAATGAGGCAACTTCTCATATCTTAAGAAATGCTGTCGACCATGGTGTATCCCAGAAAGGGAGAGTGCACATCACAGCTTTTATGACTCATAATAAGTTTATCCTTAAGATAAAAGATAATGGCAAAGGCATGAATTCAAAAGTCATCTTCAAGAAGGCCCATCAAAAAGGTGTGATCCCTCACAAAGCAAAAATTGCAAATTATACAGAAGATCAAATCTATCATTTCTTATTTCTACCAGGATTTTCTACAGCGGAAAATATAGATCATATCTCAGGCCGAGGCATTGGACTTGATGCCTCTAAAACAAAAATAAATTCCCTTAATGGAGACATCGAAATTAAAACATCGCCTCAAGGCACCATTTTTTCAATCATTATCCCTGTGCCAAGTAAGAACAACGTTTCAGTGGCCTAAAAGCTCTCGTGCCTCAGTGAAATCAGAAATCATCTTATCCGTCATACCAGAAAGTTCTTCTTTTTTATGAGATGTTGCCACACCCACGATCACACAACCTGCCCTCTTTCCAGACTCAAGTCCAGCGAGAGAATCTTCAAAAACAATACACTCATAAGGAAGAAGCCCCATTTTTTTAGCACAAAGCTCATATACCTGGGGGTCAGGCTTGCCTTTTGTCACATGGGTTCCATCTACGATGATAGAGAAAAATTTTCTTAGATCTAGCCTGTCTAGTACAAACTCCACGTTTGAGGGCGGGGCCGAAGTCCCTAGAGCGATTTTGATCCCCTCTTTTTGAAGATGATTAAGATATTCAACCAGACCTTTAAGAGGCGCCATATGAGGGATATAGAGCTTTTTATAAAGATCCTCTTTCTCTTTGGAGAAGGCCTCAATTTGTTCATCAGTTAAAGGCCCAAAGATCATTGGAAAAAGATCTTTATTGGTCTTGCCATTGAACTTATCTCTATAGATTTCAGAAGTTAGTTTATAATTATACTTATACGCAAACTCCATCCAGGCCATAAAATGATACTTATGGTTATCAACGATCACTCCATCCATGTCAAAACTCACGCCTCTAATCTGCATATAGGTCCTTCTTAAAAAGAATTTACTCTCAATACAATCGAGAACAAAAAAACAAAGTAGTGAATTAAGGTTTATTCTTAAAACTCATGCTTTCAGCTGGGCCCGTAAACAAGGTCCCGTTCCAGCTTTCTAAAAGATTTAAGCTAATCGTTGTTTTATCCAGCTGACAAACGGAGATGTCGTAGTTAAAAGAGCTCAGTTTCCAAGAATCCATTTTACCAGCGACTGCTCGACATAAAGTGGTACCGGGACGCTCAACATTGAGTAGTTGTGGTTTAATTTTTTTAATGGCCTGAATGAATTTACAATCATTTTTCTGGCAATCTGGCGTGATAAAAAAACTCTCCTCCCTCATAAAACATAACAATTTATCTTTTTTATTCACTTTTGTTTCTTTACAAACATAATCGCTGCTCCAACTCTTCGAAGAGAAACTTAAGATGAGAATCCCTAAAATAAGTTTATTCAAGTGTTGTAATGCCATAGACATGTTCCTTAAAGTTTTTTTCTGACAGCATATAATATCCTGGCATGCCTGCAACTGAGCGTGCTTTTGATCCATAGGGCGGAGACCAATCTTTGCCCCAAGAATTTTTAACAAGATAATAACATCCCGCTCTTTCTTTGACTCTACCAGAAAAATCCTTGGTTGCTTCTTGCCACATTCGTCCCGCAACAAGGCTTGCATGAGCGCTATGTTCTTCTGATTTACGAGTATAAATAAGTCCGTATGAATAATATGAAATACCCACTGGATTATGATTTTGTAACTTCTCATTCATTTCTTTGAACATCTTCTCTCTGGACTCATCATAGATAATCTTTTTATTTGTTTTTTTATCTATAGAAGTTGAAAGGTAGGTAAATTTAACTTTTTTTGTATTAATTTTAATCAGATTATTTTTACAAGAATTGATGATAAGAGCATTAAAAAAAGTTGCCACATCTCTAGACTCATTAAAAACATTTTCAAATTCTGTCAGAGGAAATGATGGGAAAGACTTTTGCACGAGAACAAGAATACGATGTTTGTCTTTTTTTGCCTTCTCCACTTCGACGTTTCGAGCAATTTGAAGAATCATTTCAAGGGGATTAGGCATAGAAAAAACATCTTGAATGCATTGTTTAGTGAGATCAATCTTTTTTGAACTTTCAAAAAGATTCATGATTTTTTCATAACTTTTAGTATTCACTTTTTCAGCATCGATTGAAATTATTAATTCATCAGGACACACTCCGTTTTGATAAGCATTTATTAAAGTGTTTGCCACACTTCCACCAGAGAAGCCGATTAGTTTTGAGACCCCTACTTCATTTGGTTTCTCAGAACGGTCCTGATGTAAACTGGCCAGATGAATCGCTGAGTATTTTTTTTCTTCATTAAAATTCAACAATTCCATAGCAGTATAGGCATAACAGGTTCCCCCAACTTGTAATCGCACCGGTCCCGATTCTTTAGTGAGATCAACGGTACTGCACTCTTGTTCAGTTATACGGGATTGGGCATTAGGATACGGTGTATCTGACTCAAGATCTGCAATGACCTGAGTCTGGGCATGAATTAAAGCAAATGGCAGAGAAAATGAAATAAATAAGAACCATCTCATTTAGTAAGTTTACGAGGATTCGTTTATTAAGAAAAACCGGTAAATTCCCCTCCCTTTTATTACCCGAGCAAACAAGTCAAAAACCCTGAAACTGCTTACAAATATCCTGAGCTAAAGGAGTGAGATCGTTAGATTCAGACTGAAGCTTTTTCAAATAATTCAAAGAAAAACTCTGATGATGAAAACTTCGATAAAATTCCATGCGTTCAACAACGGATTGATCTTGAAAGTGAGGACAATATTTATTGGTTATAATTGGCCCAACTTTGTTCCAGTTTTGTGGAACAAAATATGAATAATTATAGGTTTCATCCCAGTAAGGATTAGCATATTCAAGGATCGTTGGCGTATTTACGAGCACCCATCGACCATCAACTTGTTTAAGATAGTTATCAGTCTCCCCCATACAAAACTTTCTATAGAATAAAAATCCCTGGTAGTTGGCCTCAAGGTCACCGTAACTTAAAACTCCCGTAAGTCCAGTTCCTAAAATTGTGGCCTCATTTAAAAGACCAAACTTAATGGCACTTTGTTTAGCTTCATTATCAGTTAATCCCTTTTTTATTTTTTCTAAATAATGCTCCAAATAACGTCTTCCCGTTGAGGAAAAATGCATCAACTTATCAGTGCCGAAGTAAATTCCACCAACTTGAACATTGGGAGAGAGCTTCAAAAAAGGTAAATAAAACCTAAAAGGGTCACGATAGATACTAAGATTGAGATAATTTTTCTCTTCAGGATAAACGTAATCTGTGCCCAAATTATTTTTAAGCCATAGTTCAAGGGGATGTTTTTCAGGATGGATGATTCGAAAATGAGAAGCAATTTTAAAAGTCACTTCTTCACAGCTTTTACCATGTGAAGCTTCTAAAACTCTCTGAATACGCTCATGAAAGTATCTATCAATGACTCTCGTTGAATCGTTTAGCGTCTTATTCCATACCATAAAATTATCAGTTTCAAGAGCAAAAGCAGTAAGTGAAAAGATAACAACATTGAGTAATACAATAAACTTCATAAACTCCTCAGGCAAAATTCTATACTCTTAGATATAACCTCAAAATGATCAATCGAGAACAAATAACTCCTATAGGGTTGCTGTATTACATGAGTCGTTTTGCTGGGCCATGACTCCCTAATGATAAAACTAAACAATTTTCAATTTCAACCGATAAGTCATAGAATAAATTTTTAACCATACAGGTAAAACTTGAGCTTATCACTTCTCATTATAGATCCTGATCCTGTCTGGGTAAAATCCTTAATGACTTTTTTTTTAGAAAAGTCTTTTAAAACTGATGATGCCTATAATGGGAAAGACGCTCAACTACTTATTTATAAAAACAAGTACCAAGTCGTGATTCTAGATTTAGATATACAAAACCATTCCAGCTTTGAAGTCCTGAGATACATAAAACTAAATTCACCTGATATTAAAATCATTGTGACTGTAAAAGATGCCTTACGAATAACAGAGATTGGCATTACTGAATTTGAACTTAAAAAACTGGGTGCTAGCGAGCTTTTAACGAAACCCTTTCTACCAGAATTTTTATTAAAAACCATTGAAAACAATTATCAGATTGAGTCCTGGCGAGATATTAAATCCAATACTGATTCAAAAGAAGCCGAAGAAGTTAAAGCAGGGGATGAAGAATTCACTCGAATTAAATTTGAAAACTTCTTTAGCGGAACCACCACCATTTATGACCATTACATCAGACTAGGGAAAAACAAATTTGTCAAAATTCTTCACGAAGGTGAAAGCTTTGACTCTTCAAGATTGGCCAAGTATCGTGATGCTGACCTTGATTATCTTTATTTTAAAACCACAGACCGTTTAACTTATATCAACTTCACCAATGAGCTTTTGAAAAAAATAATTGGGAAAAAGTCTACAACGATAGAGAAGAAGGTGAAGTTCACACAAAGTGTCGTGGACAAATACCTGGAGCAAGTTTTTTCCTCTGGTCTTAGACCAAGTTTAGTAGATGAGGGGAAAAAGGTTTGTGAGAATATGTATCACCTCATTGAGCGCGAACCTGAACTTAACAAATTCATGAAGACATATGAAGAATTTAATTCAATGGCCTATGGACATTTATTTCTTGTAAGTTTTTTCTCTATCATAACATGTAAAAATATGGACTGGGCAAGTTCAAGAACCATTGAGGTTGTTGCACTGGGAGGGCTTCTTCATGACATTGGAAAACTTAAACTTCCTCCATCGATGAGGGATAAAAGGCCTGCCCAAATGAATGATGACGAACGTAAGCTTTATGAATCACATCCCAAGCTCGGCGCTACAATGCTAAACAACTTCCCTTCAATTCCAGAATCAGTAAAACAAATTGTTTATCAACATCATGAATGGGCAGATGGAAAAGGTTTTCCTAATAACTTAAATTCAATTAAAATTTATCCACCCGCTAAAATAGTCATTCTTAATAATGAATACACAACTTTTATAACTGACAAAAAACTTGCACCACTTGCGGGACTCAAAGAATTTATCAAAGATAAATCATTGCTTCCCAAATTTGATCCCACCACTATGAAAGCATTAATCTCAGGATTTATGAAGGATAAATAATGCAAAACATAATAGATATTTTACATTCGTCTCATGAGGCAAAGAAATTAAACCTCCTTTCACCTCTATCAAAACCAAAAGGAAAACTTTATGCCTAAGGGAAACTTATTAATTGTTGATGATGAGCCACTACTCCTTAAACGCCTTAAGATGAATCTACAAGAGTATGCGGATATTGTATTCACGGCACCAGATGGAATTGAAGCTCTTGAAATCCTTAAAAAGGAAAAAATTCATTGTGTGATCTGTGATGTCAACATGCCACGAATGAACGGAGTTGAAGTGATCAAAAGAATACGATCCGAAAAAAATGACGTGCCATTCATTTTCTATACTGGCCATGGTAATCAAGAAATGATGCTTGAGGTGGCAAAATATGGAGCATTTGATTTTTTTAACAAACCCAATTTTGATGGTCTTGAGGAAGTTATAGCTCGCGGACTCAAGGAAGGATTTCATAGACCGGATATGAGCAAGGATAATGACACTCTTATAAGTGAGTATCAAAAACTTTTAAATGGAATAGAGAACGAATAACATCCTATAACGGTTTAAATGAATCCTTTAAAAAATCTTACATTTGCATGGACCGATGGGCCCTCATTTATATTGCCCGACATGTATGCTCCAGTGGCCAAGGATATTTTGCCCTCATGAATTCAGTGAAGGATTTGGCTAAAATAATAAGATCTTCTTTAAGGACCATTTCATGCACAAGATCTTCTGGATTTTATCCCTCATCATTTTTAGTCTTCAGGCCGCTGCCTATATGTCATCTCCCTGGAGCTTACTTTTAGCGCTGATCACCTTGCCCCTTTTTATAATGGGCGTAATCGACATTAACCAACATAAACAATCCATTAGACGAAACTTTCCCGTGATTGGACGAATGCGCTACCTTTTTGAAATGATCCGTCCTGAAATTAATCAGTATTTTATAGAGTCTAATACGGATGGAACTCCTTTCTCTCGAGAGGAGAGATCAGTTGTGTATCAGCGTTCAAAAAAAGTAACGGACACCATTCCATTTGGAACTCAAAGGAACGTTTACGAAGAGGGCCATGAATTTGTACCCCATTCCATTTCTCCGGTGCACGTAGATCCTAAAGAACTGAGAGTATTAGTAGGTGGTAAAGACTGCACTAAACCTTACCTTGCCTCCATTTTTAATATTTCGGCCATGAGTTATGGATCTTTAAGTCAAAACGCTGTCCTTGCCCTAAATGGCGGTGCAAAGGATGGGTCTTTTGCACACAACACCGGGGAAGGTGGCCTATCTCCCTATCATTTTAAAAATGGAGGCGATATCATTTGGCAAATTGGTACAGGATATTTTGGATGTCGAGATGAAAAAGGAAATTTTAGCAATACGCTTTTTAGTGAAAATTCACAAGATGAACGAATCAAGATGATTGAAATAAAACTATCACAAGGGGCAAAACCTGGACATGGTGGGATTCTTCCAAAAGAAAAACTAACCTTGGAAATCTCTAGGATTAGAAATGTGCCACTCGGAAAAGATGTCATATCCCCTCCAGGACATTCTTCATTCTCTACTCCTATTGAACTTTGTTTGTTCATTCAAAATCTTCGAAATCTCTCAGGAGGAAAACCTGTGGGCATCAAGCTTTGTATCGGAAGAGAATCAGAATTTTTTGCTCTCTGTAAGGCCATGATTGAGACTAACATCACTCCTGATTATATTTCTGTGGATGGTGCTGAAGGTGGCACAGGGGCCGCCCCTTTAGAGTTTTCAAACTCTGTAGGAATGCCTGGCCTAGACGCTATTGTTTTTGTGGTGAACGCTTTACGTGGATTTAATCTAAAAAAAGACATTCGTGTTTTTGCCTCAGGAAAACTCACCTCTGCATTCGGTATCATCCGTCACCTCTCCATGGGTGTTGATGTCTGTTATGCCGCAAGACCGTTTATGCTCTCTCTAGGCTGTATTCAGGCCCTTCGTTGTAATACCAATGATTGTCCCACTGGTGTGGCCACTCAAGATCCTAACCTCGTAAAAGGTCTGGTGGTGACAGATAAAAGGACAAGGGTTAAAAACTTTCATGAACAAACCATTAAAGGTGTCGCGGAAATTTTAGGGGCCATGGGTGTGGATAACCACCGCTCTCTTACACCCCATCACTTACGTCGCAGAATTTCTCAACTCGATGTACGTCCTTTATCGGCCATAATCCCTTGGGTTTCGGAAGGCTCATATCTTCATGGAGACATCCCGCTAAAATGGACTAAAGAATTTGAGATTGCTGTGGCCTCAAGCTTTAGACCCCAAGAGATTGGCCATATGACTTACGATCAACTAAAAGAAGTGAGCAGATAAGAAACTGCCATCTTTTTGAGGTCTAAACTGTATAAAACATTTACGCAGACTTGATCAGATTTTAATCGGTCTCTCTTTCAGATCACTAAAAACACTCATCTTAGGTCATTTCTTATCTTTCTTTTTAATAAAAGAATAAAGCATACCGATATGCTCAATCGAATCTGTCATTTATTTCTTATAAAATATGAGTTGGAGGTACTTGGTGAATAACAAACGAAATTCAGCAGCACTTGTTATGTTCTCCCTATTTAGTTGTTCACAGGTCCTTGCACAAAGCTCATCCTCAGTAGTGAACCGGCCAGTTCAAGGCATTAAATTTCAAACAACAAGAATCGATGCGAAAGGCTCTGATTGTGTTCCCCTAAGACTCGGAACAGTCAGCGCAGATGGTGCCTATACCGTAAGTGGGATTGCTCGCACTATTTATCTAGGAGGGGTGAATTTAAGTTTTTATTCCAATTCAAGTTGTCAGGCCTCTTTAAACTCCATATCTCTTATGGCCGCTGATGCTTATAAAAACTTTTATGTTAAAGTCCCAAATAAAGTTGGAAACCACGAAGTTCAATCTAGCACTTCGGCCGGTTCTGCCAAGATGCTTGTCCGTGTAACTGCTCTTGCTTCTTCTCCAGTAAGCTCAAAACCTACACAACTTAATTTTTTAAATACTTCTTATAGTGTTGCCCCCAATACATGTTCTAATGCTTATAACATTCAGTTTCAGAATGTTTCAGGAGTACCTGCTCCAGTAAGTGCGACCACAAAAGTTTATGTCATAGGTAACTCTGTCTCCATTTATTCTGATGCGGCCTGTGCACAATCTCTTTCTACTGTAAATTTCTTGGCCGGAGAAAAGACTAAAACATTTTATTTAAAAGCTATCAATACAGGAGTGAATTCTCTTTCACTTAATTCAGAATTAGGTTTAACCAATTCTCAAACATTGACAGTCACTTCTAGTTCTACAGTTGTGACTCCCCCAACGCCCCCTTCTGTGAATATTGCTCCCACAAAATTAGTTTTCTTAAATGCTGCGCAAAGTTTGTCCTCTCGTGCCTGTTCAAGTGTTTATCAAATTCAATTCCAGAATGCTGCAGGAACAGCTGGAGCAGTGACATCGGCAACCAAAGTTTATGTGACGGGTAATTCTGTTACCATCTATTCAGATGTTGCTTGCACACAACAATTAAGTACCGTTGATTTCTCTTCAGGAGATAAAACAAAATCTTTTTATGTTAAGGCCGTCAATACGGGTTCAAATACGATTTCACTTAATTCAACATTAGGCTTTACTTCTTCTCAGCCAATTGTTGTTATACCCATCACGCTTGAGTTTTCAGGTTCCTAAAACTTCAAAATTGTCAGTCAAAAGCGTCGCAAGTTCACTGCGGTATTTTCTGATGTAGCGAAAAAAGTTTAAACATGCATTTTTAAAATC
>Ga0247843_1003657_pt1 | contig 24631 bp, 22 predicted proteins | sample LaCruzMarch2017__FD_192420 | JGI IMG/M metagenome (GOLD analysis project Ga0247843, IMG submission 192420) | Freshwater microbial communities from meromictic Lake La Cruz, Castile-La Mancha, Spain - LaCruzMarch2017_8m | ecosystem: Environmental > Aquatic > Freshwater > Lake | place: Spain...
TCCGAATCGATCAGCTCCCCCAGCGATCGAGGCGCCTCCAGTGCCTCTCCCTTTCGCACCCATCGACCCTCCAGCCAGTAGATCTCCTGCTTCACCAAGGACCGATTCAGCTTGGCATCCTTCGCCTCCTCCTTCTCCCGCTCCAAACGAGCCTCCTTCGACGCCGGCGTCTCCAACCCAGGCGATGGCTCCACCATCACCACCCCATTCTGATTGAACTCACTCCACACCGTCGAAACCGCATCCTCTCCCCATCCTAAAAAAGGCCAAACTGCCCCCCAAAAAAATAAACTCCAAGCAGCAGGCAACCTCATCCCTGAATTCTGCAACCAGCGGACCCTCGACCAAGCTTTTTTAGCCTCCCACCGAATCACCACGGGTCAGCTCATTTCTCCACTCCCGCAGCTCCCTTGCCTTCTGGGCCGACATCTTCTTTGTCTTGGGTGTCTTTCTCTGTCCCGCCTGGCGGAAAACAGTGCCCCGAACCGACTCCGTCGCCTCCTCGATCGGTAAATGCCCCACCCCAGGGAGGACCTGCACGCTCATCTTTGGCCATACCCTTTGCCAACGCTCCACCGCCTCACGCACTGCCAGAAACGTGTTCTCCCCCCGCACGACTTCAACCGATATATCTAAATCACCAAACTGCTCGGGTGCCCCGGCCCTCTCCAACATCCGCAGATAGGCCAAGCTGACCCGATGATTCACCCTTTGGAACGACTCGGTCAAACTCACTTGGCCAGTCCTCTTCTCCTGCAAGAAAAAGTCGGTCACCCACCGCCCCACCGGATTGGCAAATGCGGTGGCATACATCACCGGCCCCACCCACGGCACCAGAAAGAGCCGAAAGTACCACGGACACTCCGCAAACGGATCGATCATCACCACCCGACCCACCACTTCGCCCCGGCCCATCTCCACCAACTCCCGCGCGACAAAGATCGCGATCAAGCCACCCGTACAACTTCCCACTAGGGTTACGCCCTCCCTCCCCAGACCCACGATCTCCTCCGCGATCGACCGCGCCACCGCCCGAATCTCCCACCGAACGGGCTCCGGGGATCGACCACACCCAGGCAGGTCATAACTGACAAAGGTCACCGCCTCGGGCAGGTTCTCCATCAAGGGTAAAAATGTGGTGTGATCCCCACTCCAGCCGTGAAAACCCACCACCGTTACCCCCCCGCGGCCTTTTTCCAACCTATGCATTTCCTATTCTCCCTTTTCCAACACGGGAAACAATCCAGACTTCCCTACCTCGCCTTGTCCCGATAAATATCTTCTATGCCAAACCGTCCCGACTGGGGAAATTGGATCTTTGCCATCCTCGTCGGGGGTGGAATCTTTGCCTTCTCCATTGCGGTTTTTGTCTTCAGCTACCTACGACTTCGCTCCTCCTAATCGCCACGATCCCCCAACTCCCTCAGCGCCCGCTGGGACGGCTTATATCCCTGCTCCGAGGCCTGGCGATACCACTGAATCGCCTGCGCCAAATCTTTTCTCACCCCCTGACCGTGGTAATAGCAGTTTCCTAAACGGTGCTGGGCCGCCGCATAATTTTGGGCGGCCGCTTTTCGAAACCACCGCACCCCCTCCTCCTCGTCCCGCCCCACCCCTTTACCAAAAATATAGCAATCCCCGATGCTAATCTCCGCCGGCGCATAATCTTGCCCGGCCGATTTTCTCCACCAACGAATCGCCGCCATCAAATCGGGTTCCACCCCCATGCCCTCATGAAAACAGCCCCCTAAATTAAATTGCGCTTTCATCTGACCCGCCTCCGCCGCCTTTCGATACCAACTCGCACCCTCCACCATATCTCTTTTGACTCCTAAACCGAAAAAGTAGCAGTCCCCGAGTTGATACTGCGCATCCGCATCCCCCCCTTTGGCCTGCTCCTCCAGTTCCGCTGAGTAAGGAGGCGGCTTCGGCAGGTCCTCCGCCCAAGCACCACCGGCCACCGCCAGCATCCCCAAAAGCCCGATGATCTTCATGGTTAAAAACTGATCGGGTAATTCATTTTCGCAAGCCTCATCCTTGACGAAATCTCCCTTTCGTCTTGAATCACCCAATGAAAATATTTGTAACTCTTCTCGCCTTGACCTGCCTCTCCCTTAACCCTGCCCTAGCTGAAGATGAGGACAGTGACTCGGGAAAATCCAGCAACCTCACCCCCACGGCCGAGCGTCCGCCCAATATGGCGAATCCAGAAAAGCCCGGTTGGCTTCCCCAACGGCACGGAAAATAGACCCCACCGAGACGGCGACTAAGGCCGTTTCAGCGCAGGGTCGGGCATCTCGCCTTTGCGGAGAGCATCTAAAGTGGCCGGTTCACTCAACCGAGAGGTGTTCAAGGTCCACATTTCCATCAACATTTTACTCATCTTCTCCGTCTTATCCCCGTTCAAACTCCCCTTCGCTTTGGCCTCGGTCAACGAAGCCTCGGGTGTAGTACCCGCGGCATTCAGATCGGCCAGAGCCGCCAGACCCTTGCGAATCAGCTCTTTCCTGTCTCCATCCGCTTCCGGGTTGATGGCTGCGGTCACTTTGGCCAGCAACGCATCCTTGTCCGCTGCTTGTCCGAAAAGGTTTCCGTGCACTCCCATCATCAGTAGAGCCAACCAGAGGTATTTCATCCAGACACTGTAAGGGAACGGTTCTTGAGGTCGAATGAATTGTTCATCTTCGGCCGTAGGGGAAGGAGGGGCGGAAGGAGGGGCGAACGATTTCCCCACGCACAAACTTCGACACCGCCTCACCAGACCGAAAAGACCAATCGGTTAGGACGGCAGAACAAAGGGTTGGGTAGAGGCGAGCTTCAATCCCTTGACCCTTCGAAATTCCTTCTCGTTCAAAGTCGCCAAGCGATAGCCAAAACGCAGACAGACAGCCGCAATCAGCATGTCGTGCGCACCGATCCTCTCACCCTTCTGCTCCAATTGGGACCAAAGTGAGGCGTGCACACGCGCGCAGGCCAGATCGAAATCTAAAATCGGAGTTCCGCGAATTATCTCCTCCACAAAGGCTCGCCGACGCGACCTTGTGGCCGCCTCTTGGGCCCGTTCCACCCCGTGAAACAACTCCGATGCGGTGAGCACGGTCAAAAAGATTGGCTCCATCGGCGCCTCCGACTCCAGAAAATCGCCCAAGGAAAATCGTTTCCTCTCAGATCCGATGAGAACACTACTATCGAGGACTAATCCCATCGGCGTGCGGGGGCCGAAAGTCTGGCCCTGGAAGACTTCACCGCAATGGCAAACTCCTCCGCATCTTTGGCTGACAGATGGGGTGCCTTCCTCCACTTCGCCACCCAATCCCTTCCCGTGACCACCCCTCCACCCACCGGTGCTACCTTCGCGACCGCCTCCCCCGAACGCATCAGCAGCGTCGTCTCCCCACGATACCACGTACGATTCACTAAATCGGAAAAGTGTCTGGCCGCCTCCGTTACACTTAAGGAGCGCTCATTCATCTTCTAGATCATAGAATCATATTCTATGATTGTCGACCCCTAAGGCGGGTCAGGCCCCCGTGGACCAAGATTCCCGCCAAGACAATGGCGCTTTTTCGGGCATCCTGCTGTTCTCCATGAATCCCCTTCGACCCACCCCAAAACTGACCGAGATTCCAACTCTCATCCGCACCGCCCCCGCCATGTTTCGTGACCTCCTCGCCCGCCGATACCGACGCTGGCCGGCGGGTACTTTGGTCGGCGGATTTCTTGGCTTCCTCTATCTCATCAACCCGCTGGACCTCCTGCCCGAAGCTCTGCCCGTTATCGGTCTCGTCGATGACACTTTGGTTCTGGGAGTTTTCCTCGCTTTCCTCTCCCGCGATGTTAAAAAATATGTTCTCTGGAAATCATCTTCTGAAAACACCAACTCCCCCACCCAAAAAACCTAACGCCGGCATTCCCAACTGGCTTTTCTACTCTGGAATCGGAATGGTCCTCTCCTTGGGCGCCGCCAAAGTTTTCTTCGGCATCCTGCGCCTCTACCGCTAGTCCCTCTTTAATCATCCAACCAATCGTCCACCGGACGAAAGTCGGAGTCTTTCACCTCTTTTTGCACTTTCTGGTGCGGCACAGGCTCAAACGGTAAAATGACCCAAGCGGTTTGACCGTTTCTTTTTCCCCGAATGACCAGTCTCAGCGTATTCGGAGCCGCCTCGGCCACTTTGCCTCGGACTTCGATCTCGGCCACATCCGCGCTCAGCGGCACCCGTTGACATAAAAAGGCCTCAGGAATCGCTCCCACATCCTCCTCAAATGGCCCCTTCGCCTCCTCCTCCTTCGCTCGCAACTCCTTCAACCTCTCCTCATACCCCGCGATCTCATGGGCGATGGCCGCCGCATCCCCGCGAAACTTATCCAGCTCTTTCGCCTGAATCCCCACCCGCTGGGACTTATCATCCAGTCCCTTGACCGCCGCCGGCCGCAAATCCTTCGCCTTGGAGCTCAACCCCTTGTACCGCGCGTTCCAATCCTTCTCAAAGTCGTGCCACTCCTTCAGCTTCTTCTCAATCCACCCGAACTGGTCGGGCATCTTAATACTGGGCGGCGCCCGATACAGCGCCAAACGATACTCGTTCGCCGCAATCTCCGGTTGCTGTAAATCCTGGTCCTCCTCCGGATGGTAAAATAGCCCCACCTCTCGCGCCCGCACCTCCACCTCCTCCAAAAACTTTTTTCGGGTGGCGTCGAACTCTAAGTCGAGCGTTCCCGCCTCCTCCAACCAAAGCCGACTGACCGATGTCCGATAATCCTCATACACCGCCTTCGCTTTACCAGACTCCTCCTGCAAAACCCCTTCCACCATGCGCACCTTCTCCGAAGTGCCCGCCGCATCCGCCTTGGCCAAAACCAAAGTCCTTTCCAACTCCCGAATCTGGGGGCGGATGGGCGCTAACCTTCTTCCGTAATCCCGCCGCAACCCCGCCAACCGCTCCGAAAAGTCGTAGAGAACCAAAACCTCCGGCCGATCTCCGAGCCGGATCTCATCTAAACTCACTTTTACTCGTACCACCGTTTTTCTCCACTCCACCCACACCCCGTAGAGCACCAGCCCCACCACCACCGCCCCAATCCAACCCCACACCTTTCGATCCCACCCCCGCATCGACTGCAATAGACCCGACCCCAGATCTTGCACAATCCGACCTGCCCCCACCCTTCGCTCCTCCACCGCCGCGGCCGCCTCCACCCCTGGCTTGGCCGCTGGAACCGCCGTAATTACCCGGCGCCTCTCCCTCGGCTTATTTTCCTCAATCGGCCGTATCTTCAGCCTCAACTTCGGCTGGGGCCCTTTCCCCTCCCCCTCAGGCGACGGCGGGTTCTTCTCTTCCGCCATCCTAACGCTCTTCGGGGTAGCTGCCCAGAATTCGCAAATCTTGGGTCTTCTTTTCTAACTGCAAAAGTGCCCGGCGAAAATCAACCCGGTCGACGTGACCCCGCACATCCACAAAAAAGACGTACTCCCACGGCTTCCCTGGGGCCGGACGAGATTCCACTTTTAACAAATTTAACCCCTTCGACGCCAGCACCCCCAGAGCCTGGTGCAGGGCCCCCGCCCGATGAGGCAAAGTGAAGAGCAGACTCGTCTTGTCCTTCCCCGTGGCGCGAGCCCCCTCATGCCCCAACAAATAAAACCGGGTGCAATTCCCGGGTCGATCCTGCACATCCCTCTGCCGGACTTGCAGCCGGTAGATCTGCGCTGCCCAAGGACTGGCCAAGGCCGCCGCCCCTTTTTCCACCGATGCCCTCCGCGCCCCTTCCGCCGTGCTGGCCACCTCAACCAACTTCGTTTCGCTCAAGTTCATCGCCAACCAGTGCCGGCACTGCGCCAAGGCTTGCGGATGACTGTAGAGAACTCGGATCGGCCCACTCTTCGTCTTGCTCAACAAAGCGTGCCGAATCGGCAGATAAATCTCCCCGCAAATCGTCACCGTCGATGTGATCAACGCCTCTTGGGTGGCCCCCACTGCTCCCTCCGTCGAATTCTCGATCGGTACCACGCCGGCTTCCACCTCCCCCCGATCCACCGCCGAAAAGATCTCGGCCATCGTCGGGCAAGGCACCAGCTCCGTTCCCACCCCAAAACGCTCCCGCGCCGCCTGATGGCAGTAGGAAGCCTCCGGCCCGAGGTAGGCCACCCGCGTTCCCCCTTGCGATTGCCGACCTGTCGCCAAAATTTCTCGATAGATCGCCTTCAGGCTCTCTGCCTCCATCTTTCCTTGCAGCTTGGCGGTTAATCGACGAAGCAGCTCCGCCTCCCGCGCGGGCGCGAAAACCGGCTGCCCACTGCTCCTCTTTTGCCGCCCAATCTCCCCCGCGATCACACTCCTCTGCTCCAGCAGACGGACGAGTTGATCGTCCAGTTGGTCAACTTTGCGGCGAAGTCTCGACAGCTTCATGCAGTAGCTCCTTTTGTTGGGGACCCGACGGATCGACCGGGGCGGGTAACTTCACTCTTCGCAACTCCTCCGAATTGGGCAACTCCTCCAAATCCCGCAGCCCGAAATGTTCCAAGAAGAGGGGCGTGGTCGAATATAAAATCGGCCGCCCAGGCGCATCGCTCCGCCCCGAAATTCGGATCACCCCCCTCTCGACCAAGGTGTCCAAAGTCCCACTACAATCCACCCCCCGCACCGCCTCGATCTCCGCCCGCGAAATCGGTTGCCGATACGCAATCACGGCCATGGTCTCCAGCGCCGGAGGACTCAAACGGGGCGGACGCACCACCCCCTTCAACTTGGCCACCCAACCGGAAAGGTCGGGAGCGGTTCCAATCCGAAATCCCCCCGCCACCTCCCGCAAAATCAGCCCGCGCGGAGCCAATCTCTCCGCCAAGTGGGTCAACTCCTCCCGCACCTCCGCCTCTTTGACCTCCGGCCATCCCTGACCCCCCTCCGGTCCATCCCGTAAAATCGTCGCCAGACGCGAAGGCTCCATCGGCTCCGTCGCCGCAAATAAAAGCGCCTCTAAAACTCGTGCCCATTCCATAGTTCGTATCCGTTAAACTGCGGAATCTCCACTCGGTTGGCCAGTTCCTTCCACCGCCGGGGCCTCCTCCGCGGGCACTCCGAGAATCCCCTCCGGCGTCCGACGAATCCGGATCGGCTTCAACGGCCCCTCTTGCACCGCCGAGAGTTGCCGGAGTCGAATCAACTCCAAAAGCGCCAAAAAAGTCACCACCACTTCGCCCCGCGAAGAAACGGTGCGAAATAGCTCCTCGAAAAAGACCTCCTCGCCGGGCACCACTCGATCCAAGAGAAACTCGATCTTCTGCCCTACGGTGAACTGCTCGTCTTCAAACTTACCCATCTTCGAGCGCTCCTCGACCGAGCGCAGAACTTTCTGGAACGCCCAAACCAGGTCGAACATCGAAACCTGGCCTGGCCCCTGCATCGCCTGATTCACCACCACCCGCTCTGGGATTCGTCCAAAGATGCGCGAATGCAACGCCTCCCGATCCCCCAACTGCCCCGCCGCCTCCTTGAACTTTCGGTATTCGATCAGTTGCCGGATCAGCTCCCACTTGGGATCCTCATCCTCCACCTCCTCCGGTGGGCGATCCTGCACGGGCAGTAAGGTGCGACTTTTCAAATAAATCAAAGTAGCTGCCATCACCAGAAACTCACCCGCCACCGCCAGATTCTCCTCCCGCATTTTGTCCAACCTCGCCAAATACTGTTCGGTCAACTTTTCTAACCGAATTTCATAAATGTCCATTTCCTGCTCTTTGATCAGGTGCAGCAGTAAATCCAATGGGCCCGTAAAAGCGGAGAGCTCCACCCGTAGGGCTTCACTCCCAGGCGTCTCCAGCATCGGAATCATTTTTGGGTCCCCACCGCCGCTCGCACCCGAGCCAACACCTGCTCGGCCGTCTTTCTGGCCTTGGTTGCACCATCCTTCATCCACGTTTCCACCCGCTTCGCATCGGCAGCCAACTCCTCCCTCTTTTTTCGCATCCCGTCAAACTCTCGCAAAACCAGATCGGCTAGCCCCTTTTTCAAATCCCCGTACCCAGTGCCGCCTTTTTCCATCCGGGCGCGATATTCTGCGCGCTCGGCCTCCGTCCCCATCAATCGCACCAACCCCCACAGAGTACTACCTTCGACTGCTTTAGGAGCCTCCACTGGCGTGGAATCAGTTTTGATGCCCATAATCTTTTTTCGCAGATCTTTTTCCTCCGCAAAGATCTCGAGCGTGTTGCCGTAGGATTTACTCATCTTCTGCCCATCGACCCCAGGGACGACTCCCGCATCCTCCCGAATGATCGACTCGGGCAACTTGAAAACCTGGCCGTACTTGTCATTAAATTTCCCCGCAATATCTCGCGCCACTTCCAAATGTTGCTTCTGATCCTGCCCGACTGGCACCCGATCCGCATCGTACAGCAAAATATCCGCCGCCATCAAAACGGGATAAGCAAAGAGCCCGTGGGAGGGAGAAATCCCTTTGGCCACTTTGTCCTTGTAGCTGTGACATCTTTCCAAAAGCCCCATGGGGGTAACGGTCGAAAGATACCAAGCCAACTCGTGCACCTCGGGCACGGCACTTTGCCGAAAAACAACCGCCCGTTCGGGATCGACCCCACAAGCCAGCAGATCGAGAAAAGTCTCTCGAACCAACCCCTCGAGCTGACCCGGTTCACTTGCCCCCGTCAGGGCATGGTAGTCGGCCAAGAAGTAGTAAGCTTCCCCCTTGGCCTGTAACTCCACCGCGGGTCGAATCATGCCAAAGTAGTTCCCCAGATGAAGCCGCCCCGTCGGCTGAATTCCTGAGAGATAACGCATCCCACATCGTGGGCTTGGGCCCTCCTTTTCGACCAGAATTTTCCGACAAGTTGTTCAGCCGAAATGCGCAAAGATAGCTCCACTTGTCCGCTCGCACCGTGCTTCGATTCCTGTAAAATGACCTCTATGTCGTCCGCCATCTCGACCCTCGATTCGCCCGTTCCGGCGGGAGGAAATTCCTACGAGGCCTGCTCCAAACTGGCCCGCGAGCACTACGAAAACTTCCCCGTCGGCCGCCTCGTTCCCAAGAAGCTCCGCCCCCACGTCCATGCTGTCTATGCCTTCGCCCGGGTGGCCGACGACTTGGCCGATGAAGGGTACGCCGACCCTCGCCTCCGCGGTGCCTCCACCTCTGCCCCCACCGAGGCCGAGCGCCTCGCCGTTTTCCGCAACTACCGTCAAGCTTGGCAAAATGCCATCGCTGGGCAGGAGTACGACCCATCCTATGCTTGGATCTTTCAACCCTTACAAAAAACCAAGGCCGAACTCGACCTGCCCGACTCGCTTTTTCTCGATCTCCTCAGCGCCTTCGAACAGGACATCCTCCAACGCCGCTACGAAGACTTTCCCGCCGTCCTCGACTACTGTCGCCGTAGTGCCAACCCCATCGGCCGACTCCTCCTCCTCATTCATGGGGAGCGCAGCACCGAACTCGCCCAACTCTCCGATTCGATCTGCACCGGCCTACAGCTGGCCAATTTCTGGCAGGATGTCTCCGTCGACCTCGGCAAAGACCGCATCTACATTCCACAAATCGATCTGCGCCGCCTTGGCCTGACCGAAGCAGAACTCTTTGCTGGAACTGCCTCGCCCAACTTCCGCAACTGCCTCCGGTATCAGATGGAGCGCACTTGGAAACTGTTTCGCGAGGGTGAACCTCTCTCCCAACGCTTACCCCGCCCTCTTTCCTGGGAAATCCGCCTGACCTGGCTCGGCGGCACAGAAATTCTTCGAAAAATTGAGAAGTTGAACTACGACACCCTTTCCCAACGCCCCACCCTTTCTAAGTTCGATTTCCTCCAGCTTGGGTTGAAAGCATTTTTGGGACAGTGAACTCCCCCCAACCCAACGGAGGCACCGGCCAACGCATCACGCGAAAGAGCGGCTCGAACCTGGCTCTTTCCTTCATCTGCCTGCCCAAAGAGCAGCGCCAAGCGATGTCCACCTTCTACGCGTTTTGTCGCACGGTGGATGATATTGTCGACGAAACATCCCTTCCCCTGCATCTACGCCAAGGTCAGCTCCAAGCTTGGCGGGACGATGTCCAAGCCATTTATCACGGCAAGCCAACCCAGCCTCTGGCGCAGGAACTGGCCCCGGTTGTTCGACAATACCTCATCCCCCCCGAACCCCTCCTCGAGATTCTCACCGGGGTCGAAATGGATCTGACCAAAACCCGCTACGAAACTTTCGAAGATTTAAGAAAATATTGCTACGGGGTGGCTTCCGCCGTCGGACTCGTCTCGATCAATATCTTCTGCTGCCAAACTCGCGCCGCGGCCGACTACGCCATCGCCCTCGGCCTCGCCTTTCAACTGACCAATATTCTGCGAGATGTGGCCTACGATCTGCAAAAGTTTGGCCGAATCTACTTGCCGCAAGAGGAGTGGAAGACCTTTGGGGTCACCGAGGAAGATTTTCGCAAACCCAACCCCACCCCCGGCATGGCCCGCCTTCTCCGCCTGCAATACTTCCGCGCGCGGCACTACTTTGAAAAAGCGGATCGTCTCATTCCCCCCGCCGATCGCCCTCACCTTTCCGCCGCACTTCTCATGACCGGGGTCTATCGAAACCTTCTGGAAAAAATCCGTCAGAAAAACTTCGAGGTCCTCCAGGGTCCGATCAAACTTTCGCGTTGGGAGAAACTGCAAGCCCTGCGTCGGGGACGGCAACTTCTCAAAAAAGAAGCCCCTCTGCGCCGACCCGCCTCGCGGATTGCCGTCATTGGCGGTGGCTATGCTGGTTGTGCCGCCGCCTTTGCCTTGTCGCGGGAGGGTCATCGGGTGGATCTTCTCGAGGCGAAGCCCCATCTGGGTGGCCGGGCTCACAGTTACCGGGAAGCCAAGACTGGGACCACCATCGACAACGGTCAGCATATTCTGATGGGCTGCTACCACCGAACTTTAGAAATGGTGGCGGAGATGGGAAATTTGGACCGTCTCGAGCGCCACGATCGGCTGGATCTCCACTTTGTCAGCCCAACCAAAGGACAAACCGTCCTTCGCTCCTCTCCTCTCCCGCCACCCCTTCACTTGCTCGGTGGTCTCCTCGGGTTTGCTGAGCTCACTTGGATGGATCGGTGGGTGATTCTCAATCTCCCAGGCCGTGCCCAACGGAATCCCCCCAAGCAGGGCGAAACGGTGCAAGCCTGGCTAAATCGAATTGGCCAAACCTCCGGATCGGTTCGGGCACTTTGGGAACCATTCTGCTTGGCTGCCCTCAACGCCCCCATCCAGTTGGCCGATGCCGCCCTTTTTTGGGAAGTCACTCGCCGCGCCCTTTTTGGCACATCCCAAGACGCGGCCATCTACCTTGATCAGGACGGCCTCTCCAACCTGCTCTCCCCTGAACTCAACGCGTTCATTGAATCCGCCGAAGGCCGGGTACGCACCGCCACGCCCGTGGCCGAATTAACCTACGATGAGATTCATCAACACGTCCAAACCGTAAAATTCAAAGACGGCACGGAGGAGAAATATGATGCCGTCGTTCTGGCAGTGCCTTGGACGCCGGCGGCCAAGTTGATTCCCTCCGGGGATCGTGCCTCGCAACTTGCCGCCACGCTCAAGCCAGGTCCCATCTTGGGGGTACATCTGTGGACCGACCTTCCACTCACCCCCAACCTGATCACCGGTTTCCTCGATTCCCCCCTGCACTGGGTGTTTGACCGCACCAGCACCCTCCCCAAAGGCACCAAAGGCCACCTTTATGCCGCGGTGATCAGTGCGGTGACCGACCTGATCGATCAGACGGGAAAATATCTGGTCGAATTAATTATGGGCGAAATTCAGCGGATGGTTCCTGAAAGTAAGAATGCCCAAGTCACCCATCACGTGGTTTATAAGTCCCGCGATGCCACTTTCTGGGGCCAACCCGGCATGCCCCTCGCCCGCCCCGGGCCCGTCACCTCAGTGGAGAATCTGTTTCTGGCCGGCGATTGGACGGAAACCAGCCTCCCCGCCACGATCGAGGGCGCCGTCGTCTCTGGCTTCCAAGCAGCCGAAGCCATCGGATAAAAGAGGCGTCACCTCGAAGGGGAGGATCTCTCCTGACTCAGACAATCCAAAAACTCCCCCAGCGCTTGGGACACTTGATTGCGGGCATGAATACATCCCGCCACCGCCGGCAGTAACTCCACCAAGCGCCACGGACGGAGGGCGAGATGAAGGCCAATTTTGCCTGGCGTGCTTTTCCCGGTGATCGCATCGCATCCCAATAAAAAAAGATCCGCTGGCAAAAGTTTATCCGCGTGGTCACTCACCGCTCGAAGACCCACCAAAGGAATCCCATGCTGATGGCAAGCCTCCGCCACATAATCCCACTCCATCTCCACGATTCCACAGCCAGTTTTTTTACCTAAGGCAATCTTCGCCTCCCCCGTGGCGATGATTTCATGAGCGGTGTGCCACTGCCCGCCCCGCACCCGCGCCTGACTTCCGCACCAACGATGAAAGGGTTCCCAATCTTCGGCGTGAAAGGACGTCACATCCCCCTCGTCCCAAGCCGGATCTAAAGCCCCGGCCAAGCCCGCCAGAATCACTGCTTGGCAGGGATGCTCCTTCAGCCAGGACGAAATCTTTCTTTCCATACCTGCATGCCCCATCCCGATTCGAGCGGAAACAATCGGCACCCCTCCCCATCTGCCGCGAACCGTTTCCAGCCCGCTCTCGAGCTGACTGTTTTTACCCAACTTTTTCCAAATCGGCTCCGCCTCAAATTCCATCGGAAAAAGAATTCCGATTTCCCCCGCCCGATCCAATGTCCCCATGAAAGTTTGGCCGGACCGATCGGGCTCTCTTAGTGAGCCCCACTGCTTTGCACGATCTGCTGGTACTCCCCCAAAGCGAGGAGAGGCCAATTGATCCGGTACATGTCGTACCGAAGATAGAAAACACACGGAAAACCGGTTCCGGTAATCAACTTCTCTTCCCAAGTCCCATCCGCCTGCTGGTTTTGGATCAGGTAACGAACCGCCCGACGAACGCTCGGCCGCTGGATATCCCCACAGGCCAAAAGTCCCATCAAGCCCCAAGCGGTTTGCGAGGCCGTACTCAAGCCACGCCCCTTCAAACGGGAGTCATCGTACGATCCGCAGCTCTCCCCCCAACCGCCATCCGGATTCTGGGCACACTCGAGCCAATCCCGCCCGCGAATCACCCAGTGCTCATTCATATCGTAGCCAATCCCATGCAATCCACGCAAAACCTGCCACGTTCCGTAGATATAGTTTACGCCCCACCGGCCATACCAAGAGCCATCCTCCTCTTGTGTCTCCTGTAAGAAACGAATGGCGCGTTCGATCTGGGCATCCTTGCGGGAAACCCCGCACTTCCCCATCGTTTCCAACATCCGACCCGTGATATCCGCACAGGGGGGATCCAAAATCGCGTTGTGATCCGCAAAAGGTACATCCTCCAACCACTTTTTATTTACGTTTTTGTCAAAAGCGCCATAGCCACCGTTGTCACACTGAAAACTTTTCGCCCAGGCCAAGCCCCGTTCCATCGCCGCTTTTTGGGCGGCCGGATCGCTCGCCCGGGCCATCCGCAAACCCAGCAGAACTTTGGCCGTGTCATCCACATCCGGGTACCAGTCGTTGAAGTACTCAAATGCCCAACCCCCCGTCACCCGCGTCGGATTTTTCACCACCCAATCGCCCCGCATCTTCACCTCTTTGGCCAACAGCCAATCCGCTCCCTTTTGCATCGCCGGGGCATCCGGCTTGATTCCCGTCGCGCCCAGGGCCGTCAGAGTAATCGCCGTGTCCCAAACTGGACTTAAACACGGTTGCACCCGAAAGTCCCCATTCGCCACATCATCCACCTCCAATCCTTCGAGATCTTTCACCGCTTTGCGCATCCGAGGATGGTCATCCGAATACCCCAAACACTGAAACGCAAGAATCGTATTCATCATCGATGGGAAAATCGCCGCCAAACCCTCCGATTCAGGCCCCGTCCGATCCAAAATCCACTTCTCCGCAACTTTCAAAGCGTGCTTCCGGAAGGGTTTCCACGAAAGGCCCTCCAAAAAGCCCAGCAGTTCGTTCACTCGGACAAAAAAGTTTTTCATCGATAGGAAACGCCGCTCGACCGGGTGAAAAAATGGCCCTCCCTCCACCCCATACGGATACAACTCATGCAGCTGCTTTTCGGGAGGGAGGTGGGTGGTGGGTCGGAAGCTTCGAATGACCGAAAGAGTGACCACAATCGCTCGGGTCCACGAACTCATCTCAAACATATTGAAAGGCGCCCAGTTGGGTAGGAGAAGAATCTCGGGCGGAATATTGGGAAGATATTTCCAAGGATACTGACCCAACATCGCCAGGTAGAGTTTGCAGTACGTGTTGGTTCGCGGAATACCTCCCAGCCGCATCGCGGTGGCCCGTGCCCTCCTCATCTCCGGCTCTTCTGGAGTAAACCCCGCCAGCTTCAAACTGAAGTAACACTTTACCGTGGCAGTCACATTGCTCGGCCCGCCGGGATAGATCGGCCAACCCCCGTCCGGCAGTTGCCTTTGTAAAATATGCCGGACAATCTTCGCCTCTTTCGCTCGATCCACTTTCCCACGCAGATACATCAAAAGGTGGTAATCACACGCGACGGTCGAATCGACAAAGAGCTCCCCAATCCAGTGCCCATCCTCCTTTTGCTGACCTAACAAATAGTCCCGACACGCCTCGATCGTCTTGCGTAAAGCCCCCAGATCCACATCCGCGGGGTCCATCCCCACCAGCTCAGGGCTAGGCGCGCGCTCAGCTGCAGTTGGGGTTAATTTCACCGACATAAATGCGGATCTTACCGATCCACTTTCGTGGGTCAAATCGCAACCTCGAAATGTAAGCTACTTGACCCGAATGGTTTATCTACTCCGCCCAAGCAATCAGCCGCAGCTCGTGCGCCTGCGTCAACGAGGGGTGCGAGGGGCGAATCCTGACGTTAAATTTGAAATTACCCGAATCCTCGACCGACACTCTGCCCCCATAACCTTGCCACCCATCCTTCGCCTCCCCTTGCGGCTCCAGTCGAACAACTTTCGATGCCCCACCTGGTTCAACCGCCTTTAAATACGCTTCCACCGCCACCTCCTCCGCTTGTAAATCGCCCAAAAACACATGGGCCGTGACCGGCACGGTGTCGCCTACATTTACCGTGGTGCGAATCGGACCATTCCAAGTCACCGCATTGGCCCGTACTTTCCCCCAAGCCCGACGAACTTTATCTTTCCAAACCGCCAACTCTTTCGACTTTTGCCATCCATTCTCGGCAAACATGCGCCCTTTTTCCGCCGCCCGCCGATAAAACTCCCCCGCATAGTCTGCCACCATGCGCGATGTGTTATACACCGGTCCGATCGTTAAAAGGCTGCGCCGCACTCTCTCGATCCATCGTTTCGGCACGCCGTCCACATCCTGGTCATAGTAGAGTGGCACAATCTCGTGCTTCAGAATTTCGTAAATGGAGAAGGAATCAAACTCATCCTGAACTTCCGGCTCAAGTCGGAACGTGTCGTCCCCAATCGCCCAGCCATTCGTTCCATCAAAGGCCTCATCCCACCACCCGTCCCGCACACTAAAGTTTAGACAACCGTTGGTAATCACCTTTTCCCCGCTCGTCCCACTCGCTTCCAACGGACGCGTCGGATTGTTCAGCCAGACATCGCAGCCGTGGTAAAGGTGCCGAGCGACGTTGAAGTCGTAATTTTCCACAAAAACGATTCGATCCTTGAATTGCGGCAGCTGAGAGATTTGAAAAATCTGCTGAATCAGCTTTTTTCCACCCTCATCCGCCGGATGAGACTTTCCGGCAAAGAGAAACTGCACCGGCCGAGCGGGATCATTGACGATTTGAGCCAACTTATCCAGATCCCGAAAAAGGAGCGCCGCCCGTTTGTAGGTCGCAAAGCGACGGGCAAAGCCGATGGTCAACGCTTTCGGATCGAGCATCTGATCCGTTTCCCGAATTTCCGCCGGCTTCGCCCCGTTCCGTAACCGCTGGGTGCGCACATTCGCCCGGACAAATTGCAGTAAACGGAGCTTCATTTTTTGGTGAGTCGTCCAGTACTCCTTGTCCTTAAACGCGACTCTCTTTTTCCACTCTTCCGCCTTGGCCAAATCCTCCTCCGTCATCGCCCCACCCGCTTTTTCCAAAAGCGCCCGAATTTCTGGCGCCATCCAAGTGAAGGTGTGGATTCCGTTGGTCACATGTCGGATGGGAATCTCGGCTTTGGGAACCCCCGGCCAGACGCTTTGCCACATCCCACGCGAAACTTTACCGTGAATCGCGCTGACCCCATTGGCTTGACGCGAAATACGCAGGGCCAGAATCGTCATGCTAAAAGGCTCGTCCTCGTTGTACTCCCAAGGGCGCCCCAACTTGAGTAGATCCTGAAAACCGATCTGACACTCCGTCACATAACTTCCGAAATATTTCTCCATCAGCTTCGGTGAAAACGCATCGTTCCCGGCCGGCACGGGGGTGTGCGTGGTAAAGACACTGCTGGCCGCCACCGATTGCAGCGCCTCGATAAAGGAGAGCTTGGCCTCCTTCACGAGCCGTTGAATTCGCTCCAACCCTAAAAACGCCGCGTGCCCCTCGTTCATGTGAAAGACACTCGGTTGTAACCCCATCGCCGCCAGGGCTCGGACTCCGCCGATTCCCAAGACGATTTCCTGCTGGATTCTCATCTCATGATCGCCCCCGTACAGCTGGTACGTGATCCGACGATCTTCCGGCGCATTTTCCGTCAAATCCGTATCCATCAAAATAAGCCGCGTCAGGCCGATGCGCACCTCCCAGGCTTTGGCTCGGACCGTTCGACCGGGCATGGCTAGCTCCACCACCACCGGAGTCTTTCCGTCCGAGGCCAACGCCTCCCGAATCGGTAAATCTTGGAAAACATTGTCGATGGCCGATGCCTCCTGCCAACCATCCCGATTGATCCTCTGCGAAAAATAGCCGAACCGGTAGAGCAAGCCCACCGCCACAAAGGGCAACCCAAGGTCACTGGCCGATTTACAGTGATCCCCCGCCAGAATTCCTAAACCACCCGAGTAGTTCGGCAAAGACTCGTGAAAGCCAAACTCGGCCGAAAAGTAAGCCACCAAAGGAGAGTCCTTTTTTTCCTTCGGCAGATTCCGGGTGAACCATGTTTCTTTCCGATGGAGGTAGGCCTCTAGCCGGTCGTGCACCTTTTCGACACGCTCGCGATACCCCTTGTCTTTCGCGGCGGCTTCCAGACGATTCTGCTTCACCAACCGCAACATTTTGATCGGGCTGTGCCCGCATGTCTCCCACAACTCAGGATCCAGCTCAGCAAAGAGCTCCAACGCATCGTAATTCCAACTCCACCAAAGGTTAAACGCGATATTTCTTAAACTCTCTAACCCCTCCGGAACTCGGGGGACCACGGAAATCTGAATCGGCCACGCAGGTTGTTGATGATCGGCGAGTTCCATGAAGGGTGGGAGGTTGGGCAGGAGAGGGTAGAGAGGCTAGAAAAATGTGTTCCAAACTGGGTGGAACTGTTTATTTCAACAAAGCTTGGATATCCTTAAAACACTTATGATCAGAGCTTTCTAACATTTCAAAAAGGACCGCCTCCACCGTGCTGATGACCACACGATCCGCCCTCATTTCCGCAAGGGCGAGCTCTCGATCCGCCACCTCACGCGAGCCGACCGCATCCGCCACCACAATCGGGGTCAACTCTTTCAGCCTCAGATCGTAAACCGTTTGCCGAATGCACACATGCGTTTCACAACCCGCCACCAAGATTCGTTTTTTGGCCAGGGTCTTGCCCTGCGCCGCCGCAGAAAATTCGGTTTTTGCAATCGGCTTACATCCGCGACCCGCCGCCTGCAAAATGGAGGGCACCGTTTTGCCTAATTTGGCTGGAACCTGCTCCGTCACCACGATGGGAATTCCCAACAAACTCGCCCCCTTCACCAAAATCTCCAGACGATCCACCCAGCCCGCTGGCTTTTGGACGGCTGCAACCAGCTTCTCCTGCACATCCACGATGAGCAGCCCCGTATCGCCAGAACTTAAACGCCACGACATCTTACCCCTCCTCCCCTGCACCCGCTTGCAGCGATGCAATCACGTTAAAATCCTCCAGCGTCGTCACATCCCCTTTCACCGCACCCCCCGCGGCTACTTCCTTCAGCAAACGCCGCATGATCTTTCCACTCCGCGTCTTGGGCAACGCCTCGGCAAATCGAATCTGATCCGGCTTCGCAATCGGCCCGATCTCTTGGCTCACTCTTTCCCGCAAGGCGGCCACCAATTCAGGCCCGGACGCTTGTCCCGACTTTAAGGTAACAAACGCCACCACCGCTTGCCCCTTTAAGTCATCCGGTCTCCCCACCACCGCAGCCTCGGCCACGGCCGGATGCGTCACCAACGCACTCTCCACTTCCGCCGTACCCAACCGATGACCCGAAACATTCAGCACATCATCGATCCTTCCCGAAATCCAAAAGTACCCGTCCGAATCCTTTTTCGCCCCATCTCCCGTAAAATAACATCCCGGGACATCACTCCAGTAGGTCTTGGCATAACGCTCCGGATCCCCATGGATCGTCCGCAACATCGAAGGCCAAGGCTTTCGCACGACCAGCTTACCCTGCACCCCCGCCTTCACCTCTTTCCCTTTTTCATCCACCACCGCAACATCCACGCCGAAGAACGGCAAGCCAGCCGACCCGGGTTTGGTCGCATGCACCCCAGGCAGGGTCGTGATGAGATGACTGCCCGTCTCCGTTTGCCACCACGTATCCACGATCGGACACCGCCCTCCGCCAATCACCGCATGATACCAACGCCACGCTTCGGGATTGATCGGTTCCCCCACCGAACCCAGTAAACGCAGCGACGAAAGATCGTGTTTCTGAACCCACGCATCCCCCCACCGAATAAAGGACCGAATCGCTGTCGGGGCGGTATAAAAGATATTGACCCGATGCTTCTCAATGATGGCCCAGAACCGATCCGGCTCCGGTTGGTTCGGCACGCCCTCGTACATCAGGGTGGTCGTCCCGTTGCTTAGGGCGCCGTACACCGTGTAGCTGTGACCCGTCACCCAACCCACATCCGCGGTGCACCAAAAAAGATCCGACTCCTTTAAATCAAAAACCCATTTGGTCGTGAGGTGAGCCCCGAGAAGATAACCCGCCGTCGTGTGTAAGATGCCCTTCGGTTTCCCGGTGCTTCCACTCGTATACAAAATGAAAAGTGGGTCCTCACTATCCATTTTTTCGGCCGGACAAGTGGTCGGTTGCTTGGCGACCAAATCGTGCCACCAACGATCCATCTCGTTCAGTTCGGAAATATGCCCCGTTCGCTTCAGGACAATGACTCGCCGCACTCCAGGGCAGGAAGCCACCGCCTGATCCACATTCGGTTTCAACGCGCTGACTTGTCCCTTCCGATACCCACCGTCCGCGGTGATGACCAGGGTCGCCCCACAATCCTGAATGCGGTCTTTCAGCGACTCCGCACTAAATCCTCCGAAAACCACGCTGTGGACCGCACCGATCCGTGCGCAAGCCAGCATCGCGATGGCCGCTTCCGGCACCATCGGAAGATAGATCATCACCCGATCACCCTTTTTGACTCCCTCGCCTTTCAAGGCGTTCGCGAAGCGGCACACCTCATCGTGCAGCTGCTGATAGGTCAATACCCGCACATCTCCCGGCTCGCCCTCAAAAACAATCGCGGCCTTATTTCGCCGCGGCCCATCCAGATGCCGATCGATACAGTTACTGCTCACATTCAGTTTCCCGCCGACAAACCACTTCGCGAAGGGCGATTTCCACTCCAAGGTCTTCTTGGGTTGGGTAAACCACGCCAGCTCCTCTTTCCCGAATCGCCCCCAAAACTTATCTGGGCTCTTTAATGATTCCCGATGCATCGACTGATAGCGAGCTAGGCTCGAAAACGTCGCTTGCTTGGCAAAAGAGGCTTTCGGTTTGTACTTGGTTGGATGGCTCATCTTACTTCCTCCCTGCTCTTTTTTTTATGATCTTTTCGATCGCCTGAACAATTTCCACCACGGGCGCCATTCGACCAGGGCCCTCGGTGCCACAGGCCAAACGTCCCTCCGCCGGACCCACCCACTGCACGCCCCGCTGCCCCAAAAGCTTCACGTTTGCCTGGGTCGCGGCATGTCTCCACATATTCGTGTTCATCGCCGGCACCATCACCACCGGAGCCTCCGTCGCCAAAAGAAGTGCTCCCAAAACATCCCCCGCCAGACCATGGGCCGCTTTGGCGATACAGTCCGCACTGGCGGGAGCCACCACCACCACATCCGCCACCCGCGCTAGATCCAGATGCCCCATCCGCCCACCCATTCCCTCTTCCCACAGCGAGGTGTGAACCGCCCGATGCGTCAAAGCCGCCAAAGTCAGCGCCGGTAGAAATCTCTCACCATCCGCGGTCAAAACTGCATGCACCTCCCACCCCTTCTGCACCATCGCACTGGCCAAGTCGGCCGCGCGAAACGCGGCAATCGAACCGGTCACCCCCAAAACAAGACAAGGAGCGCTAGGCTTCGACATTTTCTAAATCGAGCCTCCGACTCAAATAACGTTCCGCCCGAATAATCGCCCGGAACTTAATCAAGTCCTCCTCCATCGAACTACTCAGAATCGTGTATCGATAACTTTTCCAATCCGACATTTCCTCAACCGCCGCCTCCATCCGCAGCGCAATCTGCTTGGCACTTTCCGTGGCTCGCCCCTCCAATCGCCGCTTCAACTCCCCTAAATCGGGGGGCATGATGAAGATGTCGGCCAAAGCCTCTTTGATTTTGGCATCCCGACTCGCCCGAATCTGCCTGGCCCCTTGCACGTCGATATCCAATAGCACATCCCGACCCGCGGCCAGATGCTCTAAGACCGGACCCTTCGGTGTCCCGTAGAACTGCCCATAAACCGTCGCCGTCTCCAACATCTCCCCCGCTTTCATCCGTTTTTTGAAATCTGCCTTGGAAAGAAAAAAGTAATCCTCCCCATCCACTTCCCCAGGTCGGATCGGACGGGTGGTGCAGCTCACCGAATAAACCAAATCGGGAGTTTGTCGCACATTGGTGCACAACGTGGTCTTGCCCGCCCCCGACGGCGCCGACACGACAAACAAAATTCCGGATCGGGTGAAATTATTCAAGGTTAGCCGCCTGTTCCCTAAGCTTCTCTAACTCCGATTTAAATCCAATGGCAAATCGCGTCAGACCCAGATCCCCCGATTTCGATCCGACCGTATTCACCTCCCGTTGCAATTCTTGAATGAGAAATTCCAAGGTGCGACCGCCGGGCGCACGGGTGGAGGCCAACTCCTCCGCCTCTGCCAGATGGGCTCGAATCCGACCCAACTCCTCCGTCACGTCCCCCCGATCCGCCGCCGAAGCCACCTCTCGAACGACCCGCTCCGGCTCCAAGACGACCCCCGCCTCTCCCGCCAACTCCTGAATTCGCGCGCAGATGCGCACCGCTTGTTTGCGCCTCATCTGACCCGCCGCAGCCTCCATCTTTTTCCGAATCCCCTCCATCTTTTTCAAATGCACCCGCAAACCCCCGACCATCCTCACCCCTTCTCTCTCGCGCGACTCCACCATCTTTTTCAGCGCCACCCGCACGGCCCCCAAGATTTTTCGATCCTCCGCCGGCATCACCATCAACTGGGTGTTCACCACGACCCCAGGCAGCCCCAAAAGGTCAGACCAAACCGGACCCGCCGATACCCCCAGTTTTTTTCCAGCGGTTCGAAGTTGACTGGCATACTCCTCCGCTTTTTTTAGATCCAGGCTACGACTGTTTTGGGAGGGCGAAGATTCCAGCTCGAGCGCCACCGTCACTTTCCCCCGGGACACCGCCTCGGCCACCTCCTCCCGAATCTGCCGCTCCAAACGGGCCAGCCCCCCCGGAGTGTAAACCAGCACCTCCAGCCCACGCTTATTGACCGAGGTCACCTCGATCCGCACCCGCGCAAACCGAGTTGCTACCTCCATCGAGCCGAAACCGGTCATGCTGCGCATCGGTAAATCCTACGGGCAACCGCCCTCGACTGAAACCCTTTTCACCCACCTCACCACTTAAATAAGTTCCCCACTCCCTGCAGGATTGCCCCCGCCGGCTGGGTGACCGCCCCGCCCGCCCCACCGACTGCCCCACCCGCCCCTTGCAGGATGCCCGATGGAGCATTGAGCAATAGATTAATCCCCCCCTCCGCCAGCATTTTTCCGACATCCATCTGCACTTTGGGGTCGGCCAGAGATCCCGTGATCGTGGCCGAACCGGGAATTTTCGTATAGTAATCATTGCTCGACCCAATTAACTGGGTCATCGCACCCTGCAACTGCCCACTGCTCTGCATCGCCTCTTTCGTCAAAGCAAACTTCAGTTTGAAATCCAAATTTTGGCTCCACCAGTTCAGCCACCCTTCCAGATTCGCCGACAACGCCGTCCCCGTGACCTGGAGATCGGGCACCTGAATTCGCTCCCCTTGCAAGGTGAAGTCCGATCCCAAATCATTAATCTCACTTCCCGCGATAAAGCTAGATCCCAACAAAGCTCCCGCTCCGGCCAACGCTTTTTGCAGCGAGGGCAAACGCTCCAAGTGAGCCTGATACAGGCGAAAGCGACCTTGCCCCGTTAACGATTTGCGCAACTCCTCCCAAGTTGGTTTTCCTGCCTGGGCCGCCATTTGTAAATCGATCCATCCCCCGATCGGACCTTTGGCATCCGTGATAACATTCCCGAGAATTGCCCCCAACGGAAACTTGTTCATCACCAAATTGGCGGTCACGGGTTGGTTGAGCCCAGCGGCCTGCACCACCGAAGCCCGAATTATACCCCCCTTCACTTGGACGACCGACGGCTCCAGATAAATCCCCTCCGGCCCCCATCGAAACCGTGGAACCTGCACGGGCCCAACCTCTGCCTCCTCCACGATAATTTTTGCCAGCTCCAAAGAGAGATCCACCTTCCAAGGATCCTCCGGGGTGGGAGAGGCGGCTGGAGCTGGCTTGGCATTTCGGATGGCCTCGGTCTGCGCCAGCAGTCCGCGCAGATCCAGCGTTCCACCTCGTACTTGGGCGGTGACCGAACTTTTTCCCACCCGAAGGGACGGAATCAGGACCGGACTATCGGGAAACTTCGCAAAGGTGATCGATCCATCTTTCCAGGAAAGACTCCGCACTCTGGAGTCGAAATCGAAATTCCCGTCCAGCCGGACCGATACATCAGGCTCTTTTTGGTTCTCCACCAAACGCCCATCCATCAAGGTGACATCGATTTCACCGCTGCCCCCATACTCCGTGGGTTGCCAAAAACCCGCCCCCAGCACCAAATCCCCATCCACCCAGCGTTGGGGCTTGAGCCACGGGTCGACCAACCATGCGACCCACCCCCTCGAAAAACGTCCTCCCTCCCAGGCCCAAGCTCCGTCTTTCTTCCAGGTCAACTTGGCGACCGACAGGTTGCCCTCTGCGCTTTTTGCGCTGAGCACAACATCTTGGAGCGATTGACACTCACTTTTCCATTCGACGATTCCTTGGCTTTTGACCTCTGCCCCTTGAATCCCACCCCGATCCGCCACCCCGCCCGAAAATCCCGTAATGACGGCGCTGTAGCCAATCCTTCGGCTTCCATCTTTCGGATCCCCTACTTCCGCCTGAAGACTCAAATCGCCATCCGAAATAAAATCACTCCACCCCACCATCACCTCTTTCAATACCGCCAGATCCGCGGTGCCCTTGGCCATCAAGGCGGGCCGCGCCTCCCTCTCCACCGTAAAGTTCAACCAGCCACGCCCCGCCTTCTGCAGGTTCAGCTTCACCTGCGGAATGGTCAGCTCTCCTTTTTCGCCCAAGGTCACACTGGCTTTCAAACTGACTTGGTGATCCCGCAACTGCACCCTCGGTAGATCGACCGTAAAATCACTCATCTCCAAATCCACCTCCCCCTCCAAATATCCCTTCTTTCCATCGCTGCGAACCTTCACAAATCCCGAAGCGGTTCCCATCATGGAAGTCTCCTTCGCCTGCGGAAATAGTAAGGGCGCAAACAAACCAATCGGCCAAGCTTTGTACACGACCGATCCCGTCGCCAACTCCTGCCCGCTGGGTCGCCAATCCCCCTCGCCCAGCTTTTCCAGCGTCAAAGTCTGATCGAGGGACACCTGCAAAGCATCACTTCCGTCCTGATGTTGGGCACGAACCGATAACTCCTGAATCGCCAGCTTCCCTGTACTTCCTGTCGGCCAGGTCGCCTCGGCACTCGCCATCGCGGAAGAGAAATCCACCAGACGTGTTTGACTCGAGGTGCCGGTCTCGACCCTCATCGATCCGTTGAGTTTTGCCTTCACCCGATCCTGCTGCCCTTTTCTCTCAAATTGGAGCGAACCCGAGCCCGCTGCCTCCTGCCACTTCCAGCTCGGCGTGATCAAACCCAACACGGGCACCAAGCAAGACGACTCCACCCGCGTCAAATCCAGGCTGGCCTTTCCCTCCCCACTTGCCGGAGTCCACACCACCGATCCCTGACTTTGCAGTAAAACTTGGCCCGCTTGCTCCGCTTGCCCCACGATCTCGGGCATCGACCATTGACCTGCCTG
>Ga0247843_1003660_pt1 | contig 24610 bp, 22 predicted proteins | sample LaCruzMarch2017__FD_192420 | JGI IMG/M metagenome (GOLD analysis project Ga0247843, IMG submission 192420) | Freshwater microbial communities from meromictic Lake La Cruz, Castile-La Mancha, Spain - LaCruzMarch2017_8m | ecosystem: Environmental > Aquatic > Freshwater > Lake | place: Spain...
GGTATATTTATTAGGGCTCTAGGTATATTTATTAGGGCTCTAGGTATATTTATTAGGGCTCTGGGTATATTTATTAGGGCTCTAGGTATATTTATTAGGGCTATGGGTATATTTATTAGGGCTAGGTATATAATTTAGGGTTATCTTTGTATTTAGAAGGTTTCGGGGCATCCCAAAATGAAACATTTGAGCAAATAGATCACAATTAAAACAATATAACCCATGCTTTTATTAAAACTCAAAGAGGTATTGGCGCAGCAAGGCAAGCTACAACCGTATAGATGGCTCACGCGCATGTGTGATTTTAGCAAGGCCAAAGCCGTCAACTTGATTAATCTCAAACAAAAGTCCATAGCATTTGCCGACCTCAGTACGCTATGTGTCAACTTGCATTGCACGCCCAACGATTTACTGTATTGGGATGAAACCAAAAGTAGAAAGTTGCCACCCACGCATCCACTTATGACTCAACTTACACCGCCTCCCGATATTGAAGGTTGGAAGCAACTGTTTAAACACATGACCGAGGAACAAATACAAGAGCTATACAAGCAAGGCCTCAATGTGATTAAAGGCAAAGAAAATTCATAAACTAAAATTCATTATTCATAAAGCAATGCTGAATTGGTTTAAGGTTTTGGCAACGATAGCAACAGCTTTGCAGGTACACAAACAGTATACTCTAATACACAAAAAAGCCAATCTGCAACTAGCTTAGGTTACAATGCGCTTTCAGCTACCAAACTCAATGTACAAAACATTCAAGCCGAAGACCTTGAATGTACGATTGAGATTTATGACATGGGATAAACTAAGTATTCTATAAACATTAAAAGCCACCTCGAAAGGGTGTCTTTTTTATTGTAAAATTTTTATAAGTTGTAGGAAATAGATTCTATATTTGATAATGCAATTAACAAACTATAGTAGCCATTTGGACAAGTCGATGGTAATTTGTAAATGGCATAAACATTCCACAATAATAAGTTGGCTGCAATGCGCTAAACGCTTAACAAAAGAAGTAATTAAAAAAAAATAGTATCTATGAGACTTAAACTTTTTATACTTTTTATACTTTTTGGGAAACAGATGTATTCACAATTAAACAAAAAGTATTTTGTATATATTAATCCTATTTCAATCGCAACCAGAAACCCTACAATTGGATTTGAATTAAAATTAAAAAATACTATTTTCGACGCTATACAATTTGAAGGGGCATATATGTTTCAAGATAAAAGTATAGGTGGTTTCTTGTACAAAGGCTATAAGACAGAAAGGTCAACAATAACTAAATTTGAAAGTTTTCCAATCAATCGAATACCTTTCTTTGTATACAATGGAGCTACTTACCGAATAGCTGGTTTAAAATACTTATATGGTAAATCAACAAATCAATATCTTTCATTTTCAGTAGCAACTAAATTACTTAGTTACGATTCACTTGAAGTTAATTATAGTAATACGCCAAAAATAAAACGTGAGAGTTTTTTTGTCCAAACAGGATACTACACACATACAAGAATTCAAAATGAAAAGTTGAAAGCTATTGGCATTGGATTAGAATATGGATTAAGAAGTGCAATTGATAATATTATCATCAATTTCTTTGTTAGAGCCAACTTATTCTATGTAAAGCGCAATATTATTTCCTTCGATGAAAAATATAATTATTACTTTGGCAATAATCCAGCACAATCAATAAGCGACAATAATGTTTATAATAACAACTTTAACATCATTCAATTTCGAACAGAAATTGGGATAAGAATCGGACTAACAAATTTCTAGAAAGGAAGCACTGACAGCCAACACGAACTGTGCAAAAAAAGTGGGGCTTTAGTACTAGCCTCAACATTTATAGTTTCTATGAGCATTTGTACAAAATTTGAACTTTCGAACTAACTACCCCCCCCTCTGTTCGACATTTGCAATGTTGAACCAATATCGGCGGTTTTCCTCGCCTTTGTTGGTATCGAAGGGCAGGCTTTGAAGCGTTGGCGTACCAACAAATATCTTGTATATTTGTTTTGTGAATATTAATTTAATACATAGTGTGTTGTTGGTTAAGAAAACCAACAACGGCGAAACAGTACCGAAATGGTAAACCCTTCAGCGCAAAAACGTCGCAGTGCGGCTGGCCTTGGATACAACGCCCTCAGTGATCGCTCCCTCAATATACGCAATACCAATGCCGTAGATTTGGATTACACCATTGAGTTTTACGATATGAGCTAAGTGTTTCTTTGGTAGGGCATATCACTTAGAACAAGCCACCCCGAAAGGGGTGGTTTTTTTTAAGCCTTAAAAATTGGTATTACTAAAGAAATAAATTTAAATTTTGATTGGTTTTTAAGATAGTTCATCTCGCTACAAGGTGTAAAAACTACTAAATCTGATTCGTTTTGATTTAAGTACTTTACCAAAAGATTATCATTATTCAAACCCCTTTTTTAATTCGAAGCGAATTTATAAGTTTATTTTTTTAGAGCATATTAAATGATTAAACTACTATATTTGAACATAAATTTTAAGATAAGTGTGATATTGGTGTTCTTCATTAACAACGATGACAGAGAGTTTCGTAGAATCTTTTAAAATAGAGATTGCAAGTGAATGGAAAAGTAAAGACAACTTGAATAAAACTGATTAAATTAGTATACCATAAAATTAAACATAATGCTTAAAATAGGAATAACAGGACATATACATTTAGATGAATATGTCCTAGTACTTCAAAAAATGGAAGAGGCTATTCGAGATATTTTGAATAAGAAAGATTGTTCAGAATTTCATGCCTACAGTTCACTTGCACAAGGAAGTGACAGATTATTTGCACAACTAGCGATTGATAAATTTAATGCTCCATTACATGTTATTCTGCCATTTGAATGGGATAAATATTTAAAAAAGTTCAACGACAAAGCAGCTGAAGCTAGAAGTGAATATTTGTATAAGAAGAAAAGTTCATTATTTATTTGTTGTGAAGGCATAAACGTAGAAAATGATGCAGATAGAAAGGAAGCCTACTTACAGTCTGGTTTGAAAATGATTGATTCCGTAGACGTACTTATAATAGTTTGGAATGGCAAGGATTCAAGAGGTAAAGGCGGTACACATGATGTACTTGAAGAAGCTAAAAAAAGAGGCAAAGAAATTGTAATTATACCTGCTACTACTTTGATAGAGGAATTCAAACGCCCCCTAAGTAACGATTCTAGATTAGAGAAAAAAAAGTACCAAAATAAGTGGAAACTATCTATTGGGTTATTGATATCTGGTGCAATTTGTTTAGGTGTGAGTTTAGGCATGTGTCTTGAATCTACACCATCCTATATTTTGTGTGGAGCTGAAATACTGTTTATTGGCATTGGTTTAATTTTGATTAAGCAAATTAATAACCATGATAAGAAGTACAAAAGAATCAATTCAAGGCTTATGGCTGAGAATCTCCGGAATTTACGTTACATGGTTCAAGGTGGAATACAGTTAAAACCTTTATTAGGGAAAATTGATTTAAGCAACTTAAAAGACGAGGAATTCAAAAATATTTTCACTGACATTATCAAACTTGAAGGAAAGTATACAAAAAGATTTCCCATAATTACAAATCATGTTTTAGCTTACGAGCGTATTGAAGATTTGTTAGAATCTCAACGTATTTTTCATGAGGAACGTGCTATTGAAATGGGCAGAGAATATAATTCTGAAGCAAAATGGATTCATCATTTAAAATGGATATTTATCTTATCTTTAATCATACATGCCGCATATATTATTGTTGGTTTAACCCACAATAATCCACATTCAGAATTGAAGAGCCTTTTACATCATTTTGGTTCAGTGTTAAGTTTAACTATTCCGCCTATTTATGCAGGATTTGAAGCGCATAAATATTTAATGGAGCATGAAAAATTCTTGGGTGAATCATTAGTTTATCAGGAATATTTCAAACGAGAAATTGAGCGAATTCAGAACAAAGAAATTCCAGTTGATGGGCTGGTTGAATATGCTCATTCACTTAGAAAATTATTAAATCTGGAGAATAATGTTTGGTATAAATTGATGGAGTATAAGGAGTTTCACGGGATATCATGATATTAATTGATGAGTCATTCAATTAAAAAAATGCATTTAGAAAACACCAATTACAATTAGTAAGTGAGCAGATATAAGTAAAAATAAGATATAAAATTCAGACTTTGAGAAATAGAATTTGTAATTTGTTGACTTTTCAAGGTGGGTATTAAGAGTAAAGTTTAAATAAAAATCATAAAATAAAAGTATTACCTAAATTTTTTAAAAAGTAAATTAGTAATAATAATTCAACACTTATGCATACTAAATCTTACATATTCATCAGCCATGCCTCGGAGAATAAATCTTTTGCCCTCAATTTGTGTGAAAGTTTAGAAAGGGATGGACTTAAGTGTTGGATAGCTCCAAGGAACTTAAGATTTGGAGCCAATTATCCAGAAGCAATTATGGAAGGAATTTCAAGTTCAGCTGTTATGATAGTATTAGTTAGCGAGCACTCTAACAAATCAGAACATGTAAATAATGAGATTACCAGAGCTGCACATCGAAAAGTTGAATTAATCCCAATTCGCATTGATAATTCAAAATTGTCGCATAGCATGGAGTACTTTTTAAGTACGAAGCAATGGCTTGATTTGCGAGGTAATAATCTTTCTCAAGCAAATCGTAAAGAATTGGTAGAGACATGTAAGCATTATTTATTACAAAGGGACCCCAATACCGAGCAAAGTATTAATTCTGGATCATACAGTAATAATGAAAAAAAAGGAGAGGCTTGGCAAAAAAAAATTATGATTTACACGTTCGGCTTTGTCATTATTAGTTTAGTTGGAATTATGTGGTATTGGTTAACTCATACTTCTTCAGAGAATAAGGGAAGCACTAGAATGGCTATACATAAAGAAAGCGTTGATAGCATTAATTCTAAAACGCCAACCTCGCAGGATTCAACTAATGCTGGAGTTAGACAAACAATTTCAAAACCACAGGTTACTGAAGAAATAAATAGATTGAATAAAGGTAACCAATCCAATAAAATCGCAACTCCAATAAATGCTTCAGAAAAGGATAACAAACGTGAACAAGAAATTGTTTCACATGCAAAAGACCAATCTATTAAAATGGACACTAGAAGTGAAAGTCTAGAAAATGAACACATTACATTACAAGATAATGGCGTTATTCCGAACAATATTTATATTTCTAATAAAAAATTTGTAGATAAAAGAGTTAAAGAAAATGTTGTAGTTTTTCAAACTCCGATTGGAAAAAGAATTAAATTCAACGGAACTATTGATCTTAAAACAATTGAAGGTGTATGTTCAATAGAGCAAACAACATGGCAAATAATAAAAGGCAATGTAAGTGGTTCGTTTGTAAAAAGTGGAAAGGATATAATAGCTACAATTAATTTTTCGAATTCGTCAAAGACACTTACTCTTTCGCTGGAATAAGGTAATTAATGATTTACAATAATATTATTAGGTAGCGTTTGATTTCTGTAAACATTTTCCATTCCTTTAATCAATTCACGTTGAAGTTCATTTTCATTTTTCTGTTTAACAATAAGCAATTCGTAATCTTGTTTTTGTTTTGCACTCAGTTTATTATCAAGGGACTGTAGAAGAGCATTTATATCACCATAACAAGAAGCCACCGGATTTATTTTTTCAATTTTCTCCAAGATGTCATTATATAAATCATCAAAGGAATTATCCGATTTGTTAGAGGCAAGTGTTATAAGTGATTTCAGCTCCATCATTTGTTTATTACATTCTATAGTAAGATAGTGATCATAAACACCGATAGATCTTTCATAAGCTTTGGAATAACAAGAAGCCCCATCTGGGATAGAAAAAAATAATGAAATGGCCCCTGTATAATCCTGTAAATCGTTAAGTCGTTCAGCTTCTTTTAAAACATCGTTACAATGTTCGGTAAAGTATTGAACTATTTTATTTTTGGCTTCCTTTATAAAATTAATTATACCCTCATCGTTACTCTTTATACTATTAATAGCATTTTGAATAGCGGCTTCTTTGGTAGCGCCCACCCCTCGTATTTGTTTACTATATGAAGAATAAATTCCCGCTGCCCCAGATTCGCCAGGCTGAATACGAGCTACATATAAATTTAAATCACAGCTAGCCACGTATAATTTACTTAATCCATTTTCATCTAATTTAATATCATTGATTAATACATTTGGGTAAAGAAGAAAATTACTGTACCCTATTTCTGCAATGCCAGATTCGTTCACTAAATTGATTAATCTTGATCTAACCTTGTCTATTTGATTTCCTGATAATTCTTTATTCGTATTGTCCATTAAATAAACAAAAATCTTCACCTTGCCAGGAGTCAATTCATTTTTATTTTCTTGTCCATAAGTTCGAAATGGAATAAAAAGAATTAGAAAAAATAAAAAGCGTAATGTTTTCATATTACTTTATCGTTATGTATATAATATTATTCTTAGGTGTTTGTGACGATTTTATTCCTAAAGATTTAAGGTACAATTCGATTTTTTCGGCAAATTTAGATGCGGAATTTCGTTTACCAGTTGTTGGGTCAATTAAAGGTATTCGTACATCCTCTACAATCATTTTAACAGCAGTAGTATATTTTATATGGAAAGCATTTTTAAACGAATTATTTTCAATCCAATCGGCCAATACATTTTTAAACGCTCTATCTTTTATTTCATATTCCATATTATATTTTGATCCTTGGTCAAACGAAAATATCAATTGATACGGAGCCCCTTTTGCTTTTATTTCTTTGAACGCACTATTCATAGTTGCCAAAAATTCTGGAGCGATTTTTTCAACTGCTTTGGTTGCCAGTAATTGGTAATCTTTAGTTTGAAAAGTTCCACTGGAGCCTGTTTGACTTGAAAGAACCGTTCCGCTTGATGTTTCAATAGCATTTAAATTCAAGCGTATACCATTATACTCATTATTATCACCATCTTTGACTGGAATAATATCTGTTTTTACATAAATTTCAGGCCCTGCAAATTGAAGTAGTTGTGATAATAATTCCGTTTGATTATCCCCTGTAAAAATTTCAGCTTCCTTAGCTTGTTTTAATTGCTCAACAAAATCCTTAGGCCGATAACCTAATTTCTGAAAGTAAGATGCAATACTCGTAATTACTGTACGCACAGTTCCAGTACTATCATCTAAAACAGTTCGAATATCGTGTTTTTCTGATGTGTAAGGAATAAACATTAGTACTGGCAATTCTAATTCGGAACTAGCTTCCTGACATTGACCGCATAAAGAAACAAACATTAATAATGTAATTAAAAACGATTTCATTAGTTCTTAAGATTTAAAAGTTTTTTTGTATATTAGTATCCAAATGTCGAAATGACATTATTCTTCTCTAAATAGCTTCGCAGAGCATCATAATTTATGGTTAATGCCATTTTAGTTTCAATTCCTTTTTCACCATCGTCTTTTCTGGTTTTTTTATCTGAACTAATTATTTCTTTGCGAATAATATAGTTCATACAGTCGCCATCCCAAAGTGCATTTATAAAAGGATTATTTTTTACTTCACTTTTGTTTTCAACTAAAGGGGAGGGATATAGGGAGCCTGGAACCCCAATATAAAGAATAGTTTCGAATCCATCTTCAATTGCATCTTTGATACTTTGCTTGGCATTTTTACCAAATCCAGTAGATACTATAGATATAGTACCTTTTTCAGGACTAGTTCCAATTACCTGCTCACTATTTCCAGGCTTGGATAAATCTAAATTCCTTGTTTGTGAAATAACAGTTGTAAAGTTCATTAGACATAACCCAACTATCATCAACATCATTTTGTACTTAATACGGTTAACATTAAAACACACCTTCATATACATAAATTTTAGAAATGAATACTTGAGTTTCGAACAAACAAGAAGATATTAGAATAATTTCTTTTTAGCTTCCTTGACAATAATTTCTATATTAGCAGACTTCCATTTACTACCAATAGCCTCTTCACCGTTGGTAACTTTGCATGAAGTAAAATCTCCCAATAATTCAACAACCTTAAGTGCGCCAATAGGTGTTTTTTTCTTTTTTTGCACGCCATCTACGTCTATAACCTGAACTTCTAATATAGTGAATTCTTGCCCTTTTTTAACATTTGCTTCGCTTCCACCAACGATGGAAACTAGCGATGGAAAACCATCTTTGTCAACCTCATCAATTGCAACTATTTTTATCAACGGAGGAAATTGTTCATTAATCCAAAAATCAACTAACTTCTGAATCTCCTTCTTATTTTTCCGAACACCATTTACTAATGCGTCTTCTTTAGAATCAAAACTGGAGAACATGTCTAATGAAAGAAGGCCACCGCTTCGTGCAGAAACATCAAAGGTCTTCTGAGCCAAAATTTTTCCTGTTTCAACATCAAACACATTTAAAGAAAAGCCGATAGCTATTTTATAAGATGAGGTAGTTACATTTTTAGTTGACGTTCTCGACTCAACTGCATCATACTTGGATAATGATCCAATCACCAATTGTTGGGCGCCAAAAGATTTGTTTTGTGCCACTGTTATACCCTCTACATAGTTGCCTTTACGTTGAGCCTTTAATTCAGATTCGATAGCCATCATTTTGGTCCGATCCAAACAAGTCATATATTTTTTTGCTTGAAATAGTTCTGAAACAATGTCTTGAAGTTCTGCAGCTCGTTCCTTATTTTGATCATTGCTACTTTCAAATGTAGCAATACCAACAATCATAGATTTGCTAATTTGCCCTATACAAATTGTAGAGAAGAATAAAAATAGAATTGGAAGAAAAAATTTCATATATATTGATTGGGTAAATAAATGGTAAACAAATGTATCTAGTTAAAGTAATTTTTGCAACTTTTCTGTTACTTTTTTTTTGGGGGAGGGGGAATAACTGGCTTAATCTCAAGTAATCATAGGTAATCATGCTAAACTTTGGATAAAAATTAGTATATTTCTGGATAACTATGATCTTGAATCCCTGTTTCTATTGAACTCCTGTCGAGTATTTTATTGAATTGCTCAAAAAAAAATAGATTTTGCCTAGTGCTACAGCAAAATTTGAAAAACTTGGTGAAGATGGTGATTTTTAAAAGTGATTAAATAGCAAAAAACGAATCAAATTCAATGATAGAATTTCTTTCCGACATATTTACCTAGCTACGGTCTTATTTCATCCACTCCTAGAATACTATGTCTTCAAATTTTCCTTTTTCTCGACAGGCTTTACCTAGTTATTTCACCACACTCTTCGACATTATCCCTTCAGCAGCTTTCCGAAGGTTAGATAAAAGGTTCTCTGAACCGATTAACCATAAAGCCTGCATTTCCTCAGCTGAAGAATGAACATGTCCCTGAAAACTAGCCGTGATAAGAAGAAGCGCCGTGCGCTCTGGATAGCACGAAGTAGCTTAATAATGCGATGTAGTTTGGCTCCGAATTTATCCATGATTTTTATCTTCGAAATACATTTTATAATGCACTTCATAATTTGCATAAAATAGAACCGGCTCCCCTGAAGGAGCCGATTCTTGCTGAATATAAAACTACAAAAAACTATCTTAATTACATAGAAGTGCTACAGTATATACTAGGCATAAACTGATGCAATGGATTATGATCGCCTAGACCACGAAGTATCAATAAGACGCCTGTAATGGCATAGATAAATGGGACAAATTTGCGCAAGGACTGTCGAATAACTGGCGTTATATAATTTGCAAAAAACAATATACCCCACATAGCAGGTAAGGTACCAAAGCCAAAAAAGGTCATAAACAATACGCTCTTGGTAAACGATGCAGATGCAAATGCTGTAGCTAAAGCCAAATAAACCAAACCACACGGTAATAAGCCATTCAACACACCAATCAAATACATATTGCGTGTAGAGGAATGTTGGTACAACTTTCCTAAACGAGAACTTACAGCTTGGTAAAACCGGTTTGTACCACCGAGGCTAACTAATCTGTTGTTGAAAAATAAATAGTAGACGCTCAGCAAAATCATAACGCCACCCATAATAAGCGACAACTGATTTTGAAATACAAACGGTACAAGCAATTGGTGTGTAATACCCAATAAAGAACCATACAAAGCATAGGTTGTAATACGCCCAAGATTATATACCAATGCATTAAACATACGCCCTACAATAGTTTGAGATTGGATAGGCAAAGATAAAGCCAATGGCCCGCACATTCCAATACAGTGTGTGCTACCAATGAAACCCATAATCCATGCCGATGCAATCCAATACAACATTATAAAAATAGTTTTTGTTCGGTATAATATGATTTATCCTTGTATGTCCAATCAACTTGAATAGAATATGCACCGCTCAATTTGGACACATCGATTTGTTGCATATTGCCATCTTGAATATCGAGTTTAAATGCTTGATCTTTTTTCTGATCGGCCGCATAGTACAACTTTACATTACCGCCTACTTCACCTTTTTGTATTGAAGCCGGAAACGTAATTTGTAATTGTTGATTCTTTACATCTATCACGACCTTATCGACCATTTTCTTATCGTTCGATATTTTCTCGATACGTGTTTGGTACTGAATTTCTTCTTCGTAATACTTTTCAGTAACAAGATCTAAGGGTGTTTGTACGCTTCGTACAACAAAATAGGTCATCATGCCTATAAAGGCCAATAAGACTAACATTAATTTGTGAAACCAATTCATTGTATTTATATTTTTTAATTGTGTTAATTGACCGGAGCCATGAATGTAGTTGATATCGTTTCTATCTCTTTGTCATTGTCATAGAGTTTGATTTTCAATTTTTGATTTTTCTCCATTTTTACATTTTGCGGCATGATGATAAACAATTGTCCTTGATGTTCCTCCCCTGCCGGAATAGCAATTTGCTCTTGTCCTATTATTTTGATACTTCCTGCTTGATGATCCAATAAGAATTTAATGTTCATCGTTTTATTTTTCTTGTTAGCGACTTTAAAGTTATACAAATTGCTAATTGTGCCATCAGGATTTTCTTGATAAAATTGTCCAGGTGTACGCAAGATTGATGCATCTACAACAGAGTGACTTACAAATGTATATGTTAGTAAGGCAAGTAACAAAACAAGTACAGTAGAGTAAGCCGCTATACGCGTAGAGAATTTCAGTTTTGTACCCTTCGAAATATTATTATCGGACGCATAGCGGATAAGTCCTTTTGGTTTATCTATTTTGATCATGATATCATCGCAGGCATCTATACAAGCTGTGCAATTGATACACTCAAGTTGCGTACCGTTTCGAATATCAATACCGGTAGGACATACATGCACACAGGCTTTACAATCTATACAGTCGCCATGTTTGACTTCTGTATCTTTACTAACCTTGCCACGTGGTTCGCCTCTTACATAATCATAAGCAACTACAATAGAATCTTTGTCCAACATGACACCTTGCAGACGACCATAAGGGCATGCTACAATACAGATCTGCTCGCGCAAAAAAGCATACACCGCAAAGAAGGCTCCTGTAAATAATATAATGGAAAAGAATCCAATGACATGTTCCGAAATAGGTTCTGTTATGATTTTCTTCAACTCAGGCAATCCAATGATATAGGATAAAAATGTATTGGCAATGAGAAAAGACAGGATGAAAAAGACGACATATTTTAAGACTCGTTTAGTTATCTTTTGAGATGTCCATTCTGATTTAGATAATGCTCGTTGTTGTTGCATATCGCCTTCAATCCAATACTCTACTTTCCTGAAAACCATTTCCATAAAAATAGTTTGTGGACATGCCCATCCGCAAAATAAACGACCAAATACAACTGTGAACAAAACTATGAACACAACCCCAGTAAGCATAGCCAAGCCAAACACAATCAAATCCTGTACACCGAAATGCAATCCAAATATAATAAACTTTCGTTCTATCACATTGAGCATGAACAATGGTTCGCCTTCAAATTGAATCCAAGGCAATCCGAAAAAGATAACTAAATAAAGGATACTCGCTATCGTTCGCTTGTTGTAAAAAGCACCTTTGGGCTTTTTGGCAAATATCCATTTACGACTACCATCATCTTCTACGGTGGTTATCCTATCTCTAAAGTCATCTTTATCGGGTGTTATAATAGCTGACATTGTTTGTTGTTTTTGTTCGTTCTATCTTACTTCAATTCTTCGATTTATCTTTATTCTTTTAGATGCTTACTTAGCTGTAGCAGAATCAACAGTTGGTGTAGCTGTTCCTACCGATGCAGAATCTGCTGGTGGTGCTGCTGCTGCAACATATTCAACACCTTGAGGTGCTTTACCACCAGCAACATTTGTATTGGCCAACTTGGTTAGTATAAAAGAGGACAAGGCTTGCATATCTGCAGGTTTAATTTCACTTTGCCAAGAACGCATACCCTTATCTGGTACTCCGTACTTTAATGTTTTAAAAATATCTTTTACACCACCGCCATGTATCCAAAATTTATCTGTCAAATTTGGACCTACACCACCTTGTCCTTTATCGCCGTGACAAGCAACACAATTGGTGATATAAATTTTTTCTGCACCTGCAACAAGTGAAGCATCTGTCAATAAAGTTACGGTATTTTCATCTACACTAGCACCTGCTTTTTTTAAATATTCAAGTTTGTCAGCTGCACCCTTTTCTAACTCAATTTCGTACTCTGCAAGTTGAAGTGGACTAGCTTTCAATACATGATAATCGACTAAGTAGTATACAGCAAAAAGTACTGTAATGACAAATATATACTTAAGCATCGGTGGCATACCGTTATCCAACTCTTGGATACCATCATAATCGTGGTCAATTAAATAATCTTTTTCTTTCTCAAATGGCAAGTCATTTCCCGTTATTTTATTCCATTGCATCCACGTTGGCAAATTTGCATTCATGTTGAATGCTTTGATTAATCCTTTGCGCACTAAGAAAGTATAGAGAATATAACACAATACCATAAGTATGATAAACTCAAATATCAATACACCTGCTAAAGTCCAAAAAACAGTTGTTTCTAATCCAAACGTTAGTGACACGCCCTTTGGTGCAGCAACTGCTATAGCATCTTGTGCTTGTGCCGAAAATGATATTAATGTCAATACAATAAGTGATAATAAACCTTTGTTGGCTTTCATTTTTTTAGCTGTATCGTAGGTATCTTCTTCGACAAGCGTCCGCACTATTTTACCTAAGATAAAGATTACTGCTAGGAGTATAACTATTGTCATCACCATTATGATACCAGCACCACTACCCCAGACAGACATTTTTTCGCTTACTGCTGGTGCTGCAGCTGCAGCGTCTTGAGCCATTGCTCCTTGTACAGATAATAAGGATGCAACTAAGGCTATAATTGATTTTATATATTTTGAATTTGTTTTCATCGTCTTCTTTAATTTAATTGATTATCGAAAGGGATATTTTTTTGTTGTTGAATTGCTTTACCATTTGCGCGTATGACCATATAAATCAACACAGTAAAAAAGGTAAAGAAAATCAAGAGCGATATCAAGGGGAAAATAGCAACACCTTCTATGTTTTTTAAATAATTTATAAATTTCATAATTAATCTATTTAACTGTTAAAGATGTTTTTTTGATATCAGTTCCTAATCGTTGCATATAGGCAATCAATGCGATGATTTCTTTGCTTTCGAGTTTTTCAATCCCTTCAGCTTTAATCATTTTTTGCACATCATCATCTACAGTCAAACCATCTACTATTCCTTTTGCTTGGGCTTTATAATCAGCCATTGCAAGTTTTTCGTATCCTTCTGCGTAAGGCACACCAAGCGTGCGCATCGCATTGATTTTTTTCTCTATCATAGATCCATCCACATCGTTTTTAAACAACCAAGGATATGCTGGCATGATAGAACCTGTCGTAATCCAAGATGGTTCGTAAAAATGTTTGAAATGCCATGAATCAGGATTACGGCCACCTTCACGAGCTAAATCTGGACCTGTACGTTTTGAACCCCACTGAAATGGGTGATCGTATACAAATTCACCTGCTTTAGAATATTCACCATAACGCTCTGTTTCATGTCGGAATGGTCGTATCATTTGTGAATGACAATTGTAACAACCTTCTTTGATGTAAATATCTCTACCTTCCAATTCAAGTGGTGTGTAAGGTTTTACACTTGCTATAGTAGGTATGTTTGATTTAACTAAGAATGTAGGTATAAACTCTACTAATCCTCCTATTAATACTGCCAATAAACTCAATACCAAGAATTGTATTGGACGACGCTCCAACCATCTGTGCCAGTGTTCACCTTGATGTCCTGCTGTAATATTAGTCAATGCTGGAGCAGATGCTGCTTCGTCAGCTTGCAACGAACCTTTTTTGATGGTTTTGATTAAGTTGTACAGCATTACAATAAATCCTGCTAAATATATCGTTCCACCAAGTCCACGTAATAAATACAACAACTTAACACGAACCACAGTATCCATAAAAGTATAACGTAATGTGCCATCTGCTGTAAATTCACTCCAGCTTAAGCTTTGGCTAAATCCTGCCCAATACATTGGAATCGCATATAATAAAATACCCAGGGTTCCTAACCAAAAGTGCGTATTCATTAATTTCTTAGAATAGATTTCTGTTTTAAACATTCGTGGCATTAACCAATACAACATGGCAAATGTCATAAAGCCATTCCAACCCAAAGCACCTACGTGCACGTGCGCGACTGTCCAATCGGTATAATGTGAAATCGCATTGACATTTTTCAAGGATAACAATGGACCTTCAAACGTAGACATACCATAAGCTGTAATTGCTACAACTAAGAATTTCAAAATTGCATCTTCTCTTACTTTATCCCAAGCACCACGCAAAGTCAACAAACCATTGAACATACCACCCCAAGATGGCGCTAACAACATAATTGAAAACGCAGTTCCTAAAGACTGAGCCCATTCTGGTAAAGCAGTATACAATAAGTGGTGAGGACCTGCCCAAATGTATAAGAATATTAATGCCCAAAAGTGTACAATAGATAACTTGTAGGAATAAATAGGTCTATTCGCAGCTTTCGGTAAGAAATAATACATCACACCCAAGTAAGGCGTGGTCAAGAAGAATGCCACTGCATTGTGTCCATACCACCATTGCACAAGTGCATCTTGTACACCTGCATACCATGAATAACTTTTTGTCAATGAAATCGGCAACTCTATCGAATTGACAATATGTAACATTGCAACAGTTACAAACGTAGCTATGTAAAACCAGATACCTACGTAAAGATGTTTTTCACGACGTTTAAAAATTGTACCAAACATATTGACACCAAATACAACCCAAATCAAGGCGATAAGAATATCAATTGGCCACTCAAGCTCTGCATATTCTTTACCAGTAGTATATCCTAATAGTAGCGAAGAAGCAGCTAGCACAATAATCAGTTGCCAACCCCAAAAATGTACTTTACTTAAAAGATCACTAAACATCCTTGCTTTAAGCAAACGCTGAAGCGAATAATAGACGCCCATAAAAATACCATTGCCCACAAATGCAAAAATCACCGCGTTGGTGTGTACTGGTCTTAAGCGACCAAATGTCGTGTAGGGAAGTTTAAAGTTTAACGCTGGCATATACAGCTGAAAAGCTGCAATAACGCCAATAAGCATACCTACTAATCCCCAAAGCATTGTAGCATAGGCAAAGTTTTTTACAATGCGATTGTCATACTTGAATTGTTCCATTTCCATGTTTACTAGTTTTTTGTTGTTGTTTTATTGTTTGGTGTTTCGTCGTCGAATAACATTCGAATAGATGGTGTATGCACATCATCATATTGGCCTTTTTTTGTATTGACCACAAACGCAATCAGAAATCCCCCAGCTAAGAGAAGACTAAATGCAATTAAAATTATCATGACGCTCATATTGTTTCTGTTGTTGTTATATTCGGGTTCAAAAGTATTTTAGTTCGACCTTTTATTTTATGAGGAATATCAGGTTCGTACATGATAAAAATCATGTTGTTAAATTGTGTTGTTTAGCAAAGTAGCGAGAAAGCAGGTAACTTAAGCCTACAATACTTACTGTACTGATAGGCATCAGTATGGCGGCAACCACTGGTGTCAATACCCCACGCATTGCAAATGACAACCCAATAATATTGTATAGTATAGAAATAGAGAATGTAATCCAAAGAATCACTTTCACTTTTGATACATAATTTAAAATCAATTTTAATTTGTGTATGCTTCTAGCTAATAGGATAACATCGCAAGCAGGCAGAAAATTATTTTCACTTTCTATGACTGCAACACCTGCATCACTTTGTTCAAAAGCATTGGCATCGTTCAGTCCATCTCCTATCATCATGACAGTTTTACCTTTCGATTGTAATTCTTTGATGTAGCTTGTTTTTTGCTCAGGCAATTGATTGAAGTTTAAACTACCTTTTTGTTGAAAAATTTGCTCCAAAGTTGATTTTTCAGCATCATTGTCACCACTCAATAAATGCAAGTCAAATGCCGACTTTAAATCAGTCATTTCATTGAGAATATTTGTTCTGTATTTATTTTTTATTTCAAAATAACCAACTACTTGGTTGCCAAGTTGTACAAAAACATGGGTAAAAGTGTTGTTATCACTCGATTTTACGCCTAACCATTGTCGAGAGCCTAGTTTAATTCTATATTTCCCGATGCTACCTTCAATTCCTTGCCCTTCAAATGTTTTAAAATCTTGAACATCCAATTGATTGTATTGATTCAAGTAATTAGCAATCGTTTTACTTAAAGGATGTATGGAAAGATTCGCCAAAGAAAAAATTTGATTGTACTCTTCTTCTGTCAACTCTTGACCTATAAAATCTATTTCGGATTCATTGGACGTTGTGATAGTACCTGTTTTATCAAAAACTAATGTATCGATTCGTTTTATCTTTTCAAGTACTGCTGCGTTCTTGATATACATGCCATTTTTTGCCAAAATACTCAACATATTACCATACGTAAATGTGCTACATAAAAGCAAGGCACATGGACAAGCTACAATCCAAACTGTAACCAAAGCAGTCAATCCAGTATTGAAAGCACCCTGCCACATCCAATAAACGCAGGCTAATGTACCTAATAGCAATACAATAGCTGAAAAATAAACATTGATTCGTTCTGTAGTCAAAATAGTATTCGACACAAATTTTGGATTCTTTTTACTGTTCCAAAGTTGGGTGATATAGCTTTGCGAAGGCTTTTTACTAACTTTGATGTGCGAAACACCACTCTTTTGAATTGCGCCAGCATAGATCACTTCATGTTGATGTTTTTGAATCCAATTGCTTTCGCCTGTTACAAAACTATAATCAAACCAAGCATCAGTGCTCAATAAGATACCATCTGTTGCTACAATTTCTTGCTGACGGATAATTAATTCATCGCCAACAATAGCGTCAGTGATAGGAATATTTTTTTCTTTGCCATTCTCGATTTTGTTGACAGCAATCGGCAAATAGGATGAAAAATTGCGTTGGAAGGTAAGGTAATTATAACTTTTGTTTTGGAAATAGCGCCCCAACAACATGAAGAATACGATACCACTCATGCTATCTAAAAAGCCAAGTTTGTTCAGTACTACTATTTGATAAATACTTACAACAAACGTAATGACTATAGCAAAAGCAATAGGAATATCGATATTTAACTTTCGCAATTTGAGTTGTTGCCAACTACTAATAAAAAATTCTTGCGCAGCATAAAAAAACACAGGGAGTGATAAGCCCAATGATACATAATTAAAAATTGTATTGAGATATGCCTCTTTAGAAAATACACCATCAGAGAAATAATCGGGCAAACTCAACATCATAATATTTCCAAAACAAAAACCAGCAATACCAATTTTATATAATTGTGCACGATTAACTTTCTTCACGCTTCTATTGGTCAAATCATCTAAAGAAAGATTCGGTTCATAGCCTATTTTTTTCAATAAAATGACAACCTCTTTCAACGAAACAAACTTTGTATCAAATACGATTGTGATTTCACGTTCTAAAAAAACAACCCGTGATGATATAATACCTGGATTAAGTTTGTACAAGTTTTCCAACAGCCAAATACATGAACTACAATGCATATTGGGTATTGAAAATTTGACATGGATTTGAGTACCTTCTTTAAAAAAAGAAAGTTGATCAATTACATGTGGTTCATCCAAGAAATCATAATACGTATTAACATGAGCTCTTTGTTGCGACACACCAGGGTTTTGTGTTATGGTGTAGTAAGAACAAAGATTATTGTTTTGTAAAATTTCGAAAACAGATTTACAACCTGTACAACAAAATTCTTTTTCGTCGTATTGGATTACGGTACCAGTACATTTTTCGCCACAATGATAACAGAGCGTTTCTTGTACTGTATGTATACTACTTTTCATAGTCATTAAATTCAGCAGTACAAAGGTTGCTCTAATATTCGGTATTACAGTACCGATGGCATATGATATAAATCATATTTGAAATAACAATTACCTAATCGTATAAATGCGCTGTGGCATATAGATGATCAAAATCAATGATTTTAATTTTTTTATGCTCAATTTCTATAAAGCCTTCTTTTTTAAAATCACTCAAAATTCGAATGAGCGACTCTGTTGCAGTTCCAACCAAATTAGCCATTTCTTCTCGTGTCAAAGATACGTTAAGTGTATATCCATCTTCATCCACTCCGTATTTTTGCTTCAACATGATTAAAGTTTCAGCTACTCTTTCGCGCACTGGCTTTTGAGCTAAGTCGCTTATTTTAAGTTCTGCATTTTTAAGATCACTTGCCAAAAGGCTAATCATTTTTTTATAAATAGAAATATTGGTTCCCATCAATTGATCCAAAGCACGTTTTGGAACATAACACAGTGTAGTTTCTTCAAGTGCTGCAGCACCGCATTGATAATTCTCATCACTTACTAAGGCTCTATATCCTACAACATCAGCATCGTGTGCAAGGCGAACAATCTGTTCTTTACCTTCACTACCTCGTCTGAATACTTTTATTTTCCCCTTTTTGACACAATACAAGCCATGTGGTTTGGTATCTTGTAAAAAAAGTACTTGCCCTTTATTAAGTTGAACAATTGATTTTTCATAGTTTAAAAAATCAAACTCTTCGTCTTTGAGATCAGAAAATACAGAAATCTTACAATTCGGGCAATCTTTACAATTGTAACTACAATGTCCAATATCCATGATTTGTGTTGTTTAAAAATTCAGCAATGTAAAAATACGATACTAGAATCCAATAATTTAGTATTTTCTTTTAATAATCAACTATTTCTTAAATAATCTGCCTCGACTTCAATTCGAGGTATTTATTCACCACATTTATGGTTAGTTTTTCGGGAGAAGTATAAATTGCGATGATTCCAGATTTATGTAACTCCTTTAAAATCATCTTTTTCTCATGGTTAAATTGGTCGGCTATGGTTTTGATATAAATATCTTCGATAGAATCGCCTCTATCTTCATGTATTTTGTATATTTCAGTATTTTCAAACAAGACCAAACAAAGCAAATGCTTTTTATTGAGCGCTTTGATGTAGTTGAGCTGTCTTTCGAAACCACTGTAAGTTTCAAAATTGGTAAACAGCAACAATAAACTTCGTTGACCTATCCCTTTATTTGCTTTTGTAAACAAATCAGCATAATTGCTTTCCAGAAACTGTGTTTGTTGTTTGTATAACATTTCCAGTATGGTATTAAACTGTTTTTTAGACTTAGATGGTTGCAGTACATCACTCACTTTTTCGGCAAAAGTTAACAGTCCGACTTTATCATCTTTTTGGAGTGCAACATAAGAAAACATTAAAGATGCATTAATGGCATAATCCAATAATGACAAGCCTTTAAAAGGCATTTTCATCAATCTTCCTTTATCTATAACACAATAAATTGACTGCGATTTTTCATCCATGTACGAGTTAACCATCAGTTGATTTCTACGCGCACTAGCTTTCCAGTTTATAGTGCGTACATCATCCCCCCGATTATATTCTTTGATATGATCAAACTCCGTACTTGCACCTCTGCGATAAGTCGTTCGACCACCTGCTTGTGCTTTAACATCAGGAATGGTTTGGATTTGAAATTTCTTAAGTTGAATATACGACGGATAAACCTTTACTTGATCTTCCTTCATGGAAGTATATCGTCGTTCGACTAATCCTATCAGACTTGACACAAATAAATGAAGTTCGCCAAAAATATATTCGCCTCTAAGGGTTGGGCGCAAGGTATAAGAAAAGTTTTCTTTAGAATTGGGCTTTAAAACAGTTTGCAATTCAAAATCACGTTGTTGAAACTGAAATGGGATTTCATCTACTATTCGAGTCTGCAATTTAATTGGATAGGTATTGTTGATACGAAGGCTAATTGTATTTTCATCTCCATTGCTCCAAAGCTCTTGTACTTTTCGGAGTGCATATATTTTCCATTTTGGAATAAACAAAATTACATAATCAAGTAATGTCAAAAATGCTAAGCCAGCCATCAAAAGCTTCGAAAAAACAAGTAATACACTAAAAAAATAGGAAAATAAGAATAAGAGTCCGATGATACCCCAACAAAGAAAAAAACGATTATGTAGATATAAATCGCCAAGAAGGTTGGTTTTTCTCATTTAAAATGGTTAAAAATTAAGCTAAGTGAATTAAAACCAACGCAAAGGATTTCGTTTTGCAGATAAAATGTAATTTTTCATATTTACCCAAAAAGCCATAATAAAATATAAGATAATAGGCGAGCCAAAAGTCAAAAACGAAATATAGATAAACCACATACGAATTCGGGAAATAGAGATGTTGAAGCGTTCACCTAATGCAGTGCAAACACCGAATAACTTTAACTCCAATGAATATCTAAACTCTCTCACAACACAAATATAAAAAAAATGCTTCCAAAAGTAGCATTTTTCATTTAATTTTTAACAAAGTGTAAAATTAGTTCATTTTATAATACGTATCAGTATTAGTAATAGTGTTACCATCAGCATCTGTTCCGGTTATTGGTACTGAAAAATAAAGTCCACCGCGATTTTGTCTGTATACACGCAATTGATGACGGAGTGTATTTCCTCCAGGTCTGTATAAGCGTATTTCATTGCGATTAATATCGTATTCAAGTTCAAATTCCTCTACATTATTGAAAATATCGTTGTAATTCCACCAATATAAATAGCCATCATTGGTGATTTCAACTTTGTAATTGCTCGATTGATAACCATTGAGCTTCCATATTCCAGTCAACTCCGCTTGTGGGATAGGTTCCTGTCTAACGCAACTGATAGTAAAAATGCTGATTACGAGTAAAGTGATAAGGCTTTTCATGGTTGGAGCGTTTTAAAGTGTTTAATAATTGGTTCTTATTTCTTTGACGATTTATAATCTCAAAGTTTAGTTGTTATTTATAAATTTTTTGTTAAGAGAAAACTGCTAATTCCCTTCCAAGTATATTATGAAGCTTGATTATCAAGATAAAAGTTAGCAATTTCTCAACTAATTTTCGCCTTTTCTTTAACCCCTAAAAAACTATTCTATTCATTATCTTTGCGCTTCAATACAAAATTATGCAACAAAACGAACCAGCTCAAAATCAACTTAATATTGAATTATCTGAAGAATTAGCAGAAGGAATCTATTCAAACTTGGCCATTATAACACACTCAAATTCAGAATTTGTAGTTGACTTTATTAATGTGATGCCAGGTGCACCAAAAGCAAAAGTAAAATCTCGCATAGTACTTACACCACAACATGCTAAACGTTTATTGAAAGCTTTAGCTGAAAACGTAAAAAAATTCGAGCAAGTTAATGGTCCAATAAAAGATATCGAACCCGTTTCAATCCCTATGAATTTTGGCGGTCCTACCGCGCAAGCCTAATTAATTTATGACAGAAAAAATACTCATTCTCGACTTCGGATCTCAATACACTCAACTGATAGCACGCAATATCCGCGAACTCAATGTGTATTGTGAAATCGTACCATATTATACACCTATAGTATACGATGATTCTTTAAAAGGGATTATCCTATCGGGAAGTCCGGCCTCAGTCAATGACGAAAACCCTCCAATGGTTGATGTTCATGCAATGAATGCCAAATTACCTGTTTTGGGTATTTGTTATGGTGCACAATTGACCACTAAACTATATGGCGGCAAGGTTGAAAAATCTTCTTCTCGAGAATATGGTCGAGCGAAATTAAGTACAATACACCACGAACATGCAATTTTGGATGGTGTAACAGAGGATAATCAGGTATGGATGAGTCATGCAGATACAATAACCCAATTGGCAGAACATTCAGTTGTCATAGCAGAAACAAATTCTATTCCAGTGGCCGCTTTTAGTATACAAAATACACCCAATCCGCTCATTGGCCTTCAGTTTCATCCAGAAGTTACGCACTCTGATAATGGCAAAACTATTATCAAAAACTTCGTAGAAGGCATTTGTGGTTGTCATCATGAATGGACAGCTGCTAGCTATATTCATGAAACGGTGGCGGCTATTCAAAAACAAGTTGGCGACCAAAAAGTTGTCATGGCATTAAGTGGTGGTGTAGACAGTACAGTGGCTGCAACTTTGATTCACAAAGCAATCGGCAAAAATTTATATTGTGTATTTGTAGACAATGGTTTGCTTCGTAAAAACGAATTTGAGCAAGTCATGGAAGATTATAAACAACTTGGACTCAATATTATAGGTGTTGATGCTACAACATTGTTTTATGATAGATTAAAAGGGGTATCCGACCCAGAAGGCAAACGAAAAATTATAGGCAATTCCTTTATAGACATTTTTCAAGAGGAAGCACTCAAACTAAAAGATATTCATTTTTTGGGTCAAGGAACTATTTATCCAGATGTGATTGAAAGTGTATCTGTCAATGGACCTTCGGCTACCATAAAATCGCATCATAATGTTGGTGGTCTTCCCGAAAAAATGCATATGCAATTGGTGGAACCTTTGCGGTCATTATTCAAAGATGAAGTACGACGTATAGGCACAGAACTCGGCCTTCAACCAAATTTTATACAGCGACATCCTTTTCCAGGTCCTGGTTTAGGTATTCGTATTTTGGGTGAAGTCACTGCAGACAAAGTCAAACTCTTGCAGGAAGCTGACGATATTTATATTCAGCAACTCAAAGATCATAATCTTTACCACAGTATATGGCAGGCAGGCACAATTTTATTGCCAGTACAAAGCGTAGGTGTAATGGGCGACGAGCGTACTTACGAATTTACTGTTGCACTCCGTGCAGTGACGAGCGTGGACGGTATGACTGCAGATTGGGCACATATCCCATATGAGGTATTGGCTTCTATTTCAAACGAAATTATCAATAAAGTAAAAGGAATTAACCGTGTGGTTTATGATATTAGTTCTAAACCTCCTGCTACCATTGAATGGGAATAACCCTATTTTTGTAAAACAATAAATAAACCTAATATGAAACGAATTGTATTTCTAGTTCTATTCATCGGCAGTATACAGCAACTTGCAGCACAGCGTGGCGCATTGGTTGTAGAAAAAAAATCTGATGATGAGGCAAAAGTATTTTCGTATCCCAAACCGATTAAAAAAGATCGATACAATGTAGCTGTTTTAACGCCATTGTATTTAGATTCAGTCGATTTGGGCAAAAATCTGACTCAGATTCCAAAATTCATGATGCCTGGAATTGATTTTTATCAGGGTGTGATGATTGCAACAGATACGCTTAAAAAACAAGGTTTCAAACTTGATTTGTATATTTATGATAGTAAATCTTTGTACTTAAACGTAAAAAACTTAATTGAATCGGATAAGCTCGATTCCATGGATTTAATTATAGGAAATGCCAGCATTAGTGACCTTAAATTGTTGGCAGATTACGCCAAAAAGAATTTAATTAATTTTGTTTCTGCAGTTTCACCATCAGATGCAGGACAAGAATTTAATCCGTATTTCACCATACTTCAACCACGTTTAGCCTCTCATATTGAAAAAATGCACAAACACCTCATAACTAAATACCCTGAGGACAATGTCGTTTTTGTACATCGAAATCAAAGTGCCGAAAAAAATGCTTTAGGCTATTTTAAATCTGATATATTAAATACCCTTCCAAGTCGATTTTCGGAGATGGAAATGAACAGTGATGATATCAATATCAAACAATTGTTATCCAAAATAGATACAAATTACAACACAACTATTGTACTCGGAATTTTAGATGCCTCAGTTACCTATAAAACGCTGAAAGCCTTACAACCATTGGGTAAAAGACACAAACTTAAAGTGTATTGCATGCCAACTACTGAAGCCATTAAAGCTCTTGGTAAGACAGAAGAATTTCCAGATTTGGTGACGTTTTATACTACATCATACATAATAGATAAAATTACACCCGCTAGTTTATACATCACTAAAGAATATAAACGAAGAATGGGAAGTACACCATCTGATGTGGTATATAAAGGTTTTGAAAGCTTATACTTTTTTTCAAATTTGATGAAGAAATATGGTATACCATTCAATGAACG
>Ga0247843_1003666_pt1 | contig 24580 bp, 23 predicted proteins | sample LaCruzMarch2017__FD_192420 | JGI IMG/M metagenome (GOLD analysis project Ga0247843, IMG submission 192420) | Freshwater microbial communities from meromictic Lake La Cruz, Castile-La Mancha, Spain - LaCruzMarch2017_8m | ecosystem: Environmental > Aquatic > Freshwater > Lake | place: Spain...
AAATTGGGATGAATTAATAAATTATATTAATGAATACATCTCAGAACCTCGTAAGGAAAAATTAATTGAATTTTATGAACAGTACGCTAAACGTTTAATATTAATGCCTGCTTCATATAAAAAAGAATATCATAATGCATTCCCAGGAGGATATGTAGAACATATTCTTCGAGTTATTCGATGTGCATTTAGACAGGCAGGATTATGGCAAAGTGAAGGAGCTGATATGTCTACTTTTACAACTGAAGAATTAGTATTTTCAGCTTTAAATCATGATTTAGGTAAAATGGGTGATGAGGAAAATGAATCATATATTCCTCAAACTGATAATTGGAGACGTGAAAAATTAGGTGAAGATTATATGTTTAATGAAAAAGTGCCTTTCTCTTCTATTCCTGATAGAAGTTTATATTTATTACAATCATACGGTATTCAGTATTCATTTAATGAAATGTTAGCAATTCAGACTCATGATGGGTTATATGATGAAGGAAATAAAAAATATTTAATTTCATTTCATCCAGGACAAAAACCAAGAACTAGTTTACCTTATATTTTACATCAGGCAGACTTAATGGCGTCTCGTATTGAATTTGAGCGTGAATGGTTACCTAAATTTAAAGGAAATAAAAAATCCGTGGATACCGGAAAAGATAATTTTATATTGGGGAATAAACCAAACATGTCTAAAAAGACATCTACCAAAATAAAGGCGTTAGGTACATTTAAAAGTGAAGGTTTAAAAAATATGTTAGATAATTTATAATGGGTATAATAATTACAATTTGTGTTTTAGTAGTATTAGTCGTAATTCTAGGATTTACGACTTTTAACCTCCTGAAAAAAACTGAAAAACAAGAGGATATAGTAGCAGGATATTTAATATATCTTGATCGTATGTCTCGCACAATAGAAATTTCAGATAAAAAATTAAAAGAACTTGATCGGGGCGGTGTATTCAAAGCAGATGATGAAGTTGGGGTTATATTTAAATCAATTCTCCAAATTCAAGACATTCTCAATGAGTTCAACCTTAGAAAATTCAATTAAAACTTTAAAAAAACCAGCTAGTAAAAATTATTTTACTCAGGAAACAGAAGATGCTATAGTACTATATAATAGTACTACGGACTTTATTTTAAAAAGCAAGATATATGAAGAAAAAATTCATTATGCTTTTTTTAAGTTAACCCAAAATATAATCCATACTTTTAAATTTTATCATACTGAGGTAGAAAATTTAGAACATCTACAACATGAGATTATAGTGTTTTTATTATCAAAAATTCATTTATTTGACCCTAGTAAAGGTGCTAAAGCATATTCTTACTTTGGTACTATTATTAAACGTTGGTGTATATTATATAATGATAAAAATTATAAAAGTAAAACTAGTAAAACTTCTGTAGATGAATTATTAAAAGATGATTCATATTCTTATACATTAGAATCAACTGAATTAGATGATAAATTATCTTTTTTTATAAATAAGTATGTTGATTTTGTTAGTATTAATATCTATATTATTTTTCCTAAAGGAAATGATGCTAAAATAGCAGATGCTGTATTAGAATTATTTAGGAAAAGAGACAATATTGATGTTTTTAATAAAAAAGCATTATATATCTACATGCATGAGATGATCCCTGATGCTAAAACACCTAAAATTACCAAAATAGCCGGAGTATTATATGGTGTATTTAAAAAGAATTATTTATTCTATTTAGAACAAGGTTATATAACCTTCCAATTCTAGTAAATTCCTATATTTATAATAAAACAACATATGAGCAATTTAGAATCAAATATCTTTGGTAAGAAAAAATTCTCAGATATTCTTAAAGAAATTTACGAAAACCAAAAGAAAAAAGAAACACAAATATCAGCTTTAATAGGTGAATTAAAACCACTTATTAATGATATTGGTGATGCTACTTTAATTGTTCCTTTAATTAAAGAATATATGGAGTTAGGTATTAAAAATGATGAGCAATTAATTAAAATGGCTACCATCATTCAACGTGCTTTAGCTTCAGGTAAATCTGAAGAAGAAGGATTTGGGATGACTGAAGAAGAAAAAACTCAACTATTATCTGAAGTTAAAAAATTTAATTCTAAAGATTAATGAGTAATTCCTACGGAAAATTTGGCTTCCCAGCCATGACTAACAATGCTTTAGGTAATAAAGCTACAAGTAAACCTACTAAATCTACTAATAATTCTTTTATAGTTAGAGTAATTAATGTTAATCTTGCAACTGATAAAGGATTTACCCAAGTTGGAGTTATTAGTGGAGAACAAATCAGTAGTACAGGAATACCAAATGGTAAAGTTATATCTAATATATTTCCTTCTGATCCATATAGAAAAATAATTCCTTTAGTTAATGAATTTGTAAGAGTATCTTATATTATAGCCCCTAATACAATTGGTGGGCAATTTGTTTATAGCTCTCCACTTTCATTATATGGAATAGCTGCAGTGAATGTTAACTCATCACCATCACCATTAAATAACCCTACCCCAAACTCACAAATTGTAAATTATCTCCAATCATTTACTGGTGCTATTAATATAGTTCCTAATGGTAATGTAGAATTAAATTATAATTCCCCTAATCAATTAGAAAATTCTACATTTATAGAACGTAGTAATATTCATCCTTTATTACCTTTTGAAGGAGATATTTTATATGAAGGAAGATGGGGAAATAGTATTAGATTTGGAAGTACAGTTAAATCTAAAAATTCTTGGTCTGAATCAGGTACAAATGGTGATCCTATTCTTATTTTAAGAAACGGACAAGATCCTAATTTAAATGATTTTGGGGCTGAACCTGTTATTGAAAATATAAAACAAGATTTAGCTTCAATTTATCTAACTTCTACTCAACAACTAAAAAATTTTAGCTTAACTAATGAAAATTTTATTTCATATACTACCCCACCTATAACTCCTGCTTCTTATACTAACCCCCAAATAACCCTAAATTCTAGTCGAATTATTCTAAACGCTAACTCAGATAGCATTTTAATTAGTGGAGAAAAATCAGTTGGAATATCTTCAAATTCTAGTATTAATATAGAAGCTAAACAAATATATTTAGATGGAACTGATATTCGATTAGGAAGAAAAAATGCTTCTCAAGCAGTTTTAAAAGGAAACGATACTGTAGATTATTTAAAAATTCTAATTACTGAATTAAAAAATTTAGCAACAGCTTTAAAAACTATACAGGATTGGCCATCTGGTACTCCTATTCCTAATGCCGTACTTTTAACTACTGCTAATATTGCTTTAAGTACTTTTGAAGAAGTTTATAATAATATAGATAGTATTAAATCTAATTTTGTAAAAACTATTTAAAATGGCTTATACTTTTACTGACATTACTAATCAACCAACCCCCATAGGAGGAAATTTAAATGGAAGACATATAAACTTTGATTCCCTCCCAGAATCAATCCAAATATTAATTTCTAATCCTAAATATGTAGTATTAGTTAGAGAATCAACAACCACAACATCTAATGGTGGAAGAACTACTGATACTCTATGGTATAATAAACAAATTTTAGGGTTTGCTGTTGAAGATGCTATTAGAAGTAAAAAAATAGCAGGAAAAACTGCTATTCCTGATACAATAGGAGATGCTAGTAAATTTAATGGTATTCCCTCTAATGTATATAATATTATTTTAAGTACTTATACAAATAGTGACTTTATTAGATCATCATTTTATAATGGAAACGGAATGAGGGTTAGTTCTAAAGGTGATCCTAGTGGAGGAAATATATATGAATCTGATGTTTTTACTAATGATGATTTTGCTACTGATAGAGGAAAAATAGCTTTTGATGGTGTTTTTATCCATCAAGGAACATCAGAAGCCTCTTCTGCAGGATGTATAATTTTTAGTAGAACCAAAAATTCAGATGGAACTGTTAAATTAGATATTAATGGGGTTCAACAATTAAATAAATATTTATCACAATCAGCAAAATTAATAGGTAAAGGTAAATTCCAACAGTTTGCTATTATTAACCTATGGGATCTTCCAGAACCACCAGTTAAAACTAATACATCAGGAACAGTAATTAATAGTGAAACTAATCAATTAATTAAAGGAATAACAATTAAAGAAACAAATTCAAATATACCTATCTCTATAAACCCTACAGGTTCATTTATACCTACCCCTATACCTACCCCTATAAATTCTACAGGAACCCCAACAAATATAATTGAAGAATTTTAATAAATTACACCTATTAAAAACCTCCTAATCTATAAAATATGAATGAAGGACAATTTAAAATTAATTTAACCTCATTAACTAATGGGGAAGGCATACCAGTAACATACGAATATAAAGATGCTGGAAGTAATTGGGAAATTGAGGCTTATCGTGATGGTAAATTATTAGCTACTTTTATAGCAAATAAAGGTATAAAAGGTTCAATAGAAGGTCTTGTTGGTGGGGCTCGAGTATATGATTTTTCTAAATTAGATGATGTAAAATTTTATTTTGATTTGCAAATTAACCCTCCAACTATAGACTTACCAGCGGGAATGGAGGATTTTGGATTTAGTAATACTATTACTAATAAATACTATTTTGATGAAAATGGAATATTAAGAGAAGAATTAAATGATCTAGAAATACGTTTAAATAAAAAACTAGGAAGAGATAATAAAGTAAATGAACTATCAGCCTTTAAAATTAAATATCCCCCACAAACTTCTATTACCACTCCTCAAACTGCTTCTCTCCCTGCTATTGAAATTTCTGCCCCTGGATATGAATCAGTAGAAATAATCCCATATAAAGGGGATGGTACTGTAAAAACTGATTTAGGAATAATTCCATTAATCCCTACAAATGTTGCTTTAGAAAAAGATAAAATAAAAGCATCTCAACTAAACCCAGACCAAATTAAAGAACTTTCTAAACCTAATAAAAATTCAGATTATTTAATTCAAGAACAATTATCAAATCAAATTTTAGATTTAAAAAAAACTTTAATCCCCTCTGTATTAACTATGACAGCAGCTTTTGGTATAACTGGGGCTTCTACATTGATTTTAAAAAATCAAAATAAAATTTTAGATGTTATTAATAATAAATCTAATTGTCCTTCTGAAGAAAAATTAACTAGTTTAATCAATAAAAAAAATAAATTAGTTAAACAATTAAACAATACTTTAAAAGTAATAGATATTACTACTAAATCTTTAGGAATAACAACAACATTAATAACTTTATTAGATAAAATAATTTTAACCCAAAAAACAACTCTTTTAACTATACCTACATCTACTGGTATTACTGGAGTTCCTGGAACTCCTGTAGGAGTAATTACTGAAATTGATGATATAAAAGATGATAATAAAACATTAATTAAAAAATTAACTCGTATTAGTGCTGGGGTAACATCAACTTTATTTTTATTAAAACAAACCCTTACCCAAGCTACTCAATTATTACAACTACTTGACCAACTTGTACAAAAATGTTACCCCGATACTGAACAAGAACAAATATCTATTGAATTAACTAACCTAACTAAAAACCAATCCTCCCAACAATCCCCAGTAGTTATAAATGTAAATGGATTTAAAATGAGTGTTGAAACTGAAACAACCGATAAACCATTAAAACGTAGAAGAGCAACAGCAACTAATAAACAAAATGTTGTAATGTTAAGAGGAGAATGGTCATTTAGTTCAATTGATCAGATATTGATTGATGAACTTGTATTTTATATTGAACAAAATAATTTAAAAACAGATTAACCTTATATTTATAATCATATGAAAACTGACGGATTTAAAAAATTAATTAAAGAAGCTGTACGAGAAGTAATTCAAGAAGAATTAAAAGATATTCTTTTAGAAGCTATTCGTACTCCAAAAACAATTGTTAAAGAATCATATAACCCAGTATCTGAGCGAACATCTATACCATTTACTCAACCAACAATGGATTTTAGATCAAAATATGCTGAAGTATTGGGAGAAACCGCTTTGAGTTTTACATCTCAAGACGCTCAAGTTCCATTTAGACCACAAGTAAGTGATCCTATAAATGGAAGTTTAGGTACTGGAGAAGTAGGAATGGATCAAATTATGGCATTAATGAATAGTAAATAATGGCTTTTAGTCCTCAACAAATAGCACCTATTGATTTTGATGCAAGTACTGCAGTTGGGGTAAATCTTCCTTTAAGTGGTCCTGCAGTTTTTATATCAAATTATCAAACTAAAGATGCTATAAAAAATAATTTAATTAATTTTTTTCTTACTAACCCTGGTGAAAGGCCATTAAATCCTTTATTTGGAGGGGGTTTACGAATTTTTATATTTGAACAAATTACATTAGATAATTTATCTTCTTTAAGAGAAGATGTTAATGATAAACTTCAAATATATTTCCCTAATATTATAGTTGAAAGTCTTACTGTAACTGGAGATAATGATAGCAATCAAATAAATGTAACTCTTAAATACAGTGTTTTAAATACAAATATTAACGATACCCTAAAAATCGAATTTTAAAAATGGCTACAACAAATAGAGATATAAAATATATTAATCGTGATTTTTCAGATTTCAGACAACGATTAATTGAATTTAGTAAAACCTACTTCCCGCAAACATATAATGATTTCTCAGAAGCATCCCCAGGTATGATGTTTATGGAGCAAGTATCATATGTTGGTGATGTTTTAAGTTTTTATTTAGATAACCAATTCCAAGAAACTTTTATTCAATATGCCCAACAAATTAATAATATATATGAATTAGCATATATGTTTGGATATAAACCAAAAGTAACAGGAGCAGCTCAAGTAACAATAGATTTTTATCAACAATTACCAGCTAAACAAATAGGAGTAGATTATTTTCCAGATTATGATTATGCTTTAACTATTAATGAAAATACTACAATATCTTCAATTAATGGAATTTCTTTTTTAATCCAAGATAAAATTGATTTTTCAATATCTAGTTCTCAAGACCCAACAGAAGTAACTATATATCAAATTTCTAATAATACTCCACAGTATTATCTTTTAAAGAAAAGCAGAAATGCTATTTCATCTACAATTAATACAACTACTTTTAACTTTACTGATCCTATCCCATATAATACTGTTACTTTAAGTGTTAATGGATTTATTAAAATTTTAGATGTAATAGATTCTGATGGAAATATATGGTATGAGGTAGATCATTTAGGACAAGAAATGGTATTAAATCCTATTAAAAATACTAATATTAATGATCCTAATAAAACAGATGATACTCCTTATTTATTAAGACTTAAAAAAGTAGCTAGACGATTTGCTACTAGAATAATATCTCCAACATTAATTACTATGCAATTTGGGGTAGGATCTCCATCTGACATAACTGAAGAAATAACACCTAATGCTGATAATGTTGGTTTGGGTTTACCTTTTAAACAAGATAAATTAACAACAGCTTATTCTCCTGTTAATTTTTTATATACAAGTACATATGGTATAGCTCCTTCAAATACTACTTTAACTGTAAGATATTTAACTGGAGGTGGAGTATCATCAAATGTAAGTGTTAATACTTTAACCCAATTAAATACTACTAACACTAAATTTAATAATATTAATTTAAATCCTATAACTGCTAATTATATTTTTAATTCATTAGCAACTAATAATGATGAAGCTGCTAGCGGAGGAAATTCAGGAGATACCCCAGAACAAATACGTCAAAATTCTCTTGCATTTGTAGCTTCCCAACAACGCTCAGTAACAGCTGATGATTATTTAATTAGAGCTTTAAGTATGCCCTCAAACTATGGCTCAGTTACTAAAGCATATATTGAACAACCTAAATTAACCGATAATCAAGTTTCTACTATTGAAACTTTAAATTTATATGTTCTATCCCAAAATGCAGATGGGCAATTAGATTATGCTACTAAAACTCTAAAAAATAATTTAAGAACATATATTTCCCAATATAGAATAATTGGAGATAATATTGAAATTAGAGATGCGTTTATAATAAACATAGCTGTTGATTTTGAAATTATAATTCTTCCTGAATATAATAATAATAAAGTATTACTAAGTTGTATCTCAGCATTACAAAATTATTTTAATATTTCTAATTGGCAAATTAACCAACCTATTCTATTAAAAGATCTTTACATTTTATTAGATAAAATTAAAGGAGTTCAAACGGTTAAAAATATTTCTATAATTAATAAAGCAGGAACTACTTTAGGTTACTCTCAATATGCTTATGATATAACTGGAGCAATTCAAAATCAAGTAATATATCCTTCATTAGACCCAAGTATATTTGAAATAAAATATCCTAATCAAGATATTAAAGGTAAAGTAGTTCCTTTATAACATCATATTTATAATAAAACATTATAAATGGCTGTTTATAAGATATTCCCTACTCAAGATACTACTCTATATTCCTCATACCCTGTAATGAACACAGGTTTAGATGCTATATTAGAAATATCTAATAAATTAAATTCTTCAAATACTCCTTTTATATCTAGATATCTTGTTCAATTTGATGATCAAGAAATTCAAGATATTATAACTAATAAAATTCAAGGAAATCTTTACGATATATACCTTAAAAATTTTATAGCTGAAGCTCAAGGAGTTAATCTCAATATAATCCTAGAAATCTTACCAGTAGCACAATCTTGGAATAATGGTACTGGATATACTTTAGCTGCACCCCAAGTGACTGATGGAGCATCATGGATATACTCTAATTATAGCGGCTCAGGACCTTGGAGTCCTTTTGGATCATATTCAACTGTAAGTAGTTCTTTTAATTATACTAGTTCTTTTAATTTAAATTATGGACCCGCTGGGGGAGGTAATTGGTTTTATGATACTTCAGGAAGTTTATATGTTGTATTTGGATATGTCCAATCTGGATATGTTGGAAACTCAGCTTTCCATGGGTCAAACACAATCAATTTCCAATTACGAGACAATAAAGATATTGAAGCTAATGTAACTAAAACAGTTAAAGCTTGGTTTTCAGGATCTATCCCAAATTATGGATTTATAGTTAAATTAACTGGATCCCAAGAATTTATACCTGATAAAAATATTCAACCTATATTTAAATATTATAGTGTTGATACTAATACTATATATCCTCCATGTTTAGAATTTAGATGGAGAGATTATTCTACAGTCTTAACAGGATCAGCCACAGGAAGTATTATAAATACAGTTGATTTAAAAATGTCTTTATCTGAAAATCCAGGAGAATTTTATCCAACTAGTATTAATAGATTTTATATAAATGTAAGTCCATTATATCCACCTAGAACTTACCAAACATCTTCATTATTTACTACTTTAAATTATTTACCAACTACTTCATATTATGCTATAAAAGACTTGGCTACCAATGAATTTGTTGTTAGCTTTGATAACCTATACACTCAAATTAGTTCTGATATAAATGGGAATTATTTTGATGTTTATATGAGTGGATTAGAACCTGAAAGATATTATCAAATCTTAATTAAATCTCATATTAATGGCTCAACTATTATATATGATGATAATTATTATTTTAAAGTTATAAATGGATGAGTGAAAATATAAATTTACAAAAACAAGTATATAATAAAGGAGATTATTCTAAAGTTATTGATACTTCTTTTACCCAATTAGGAGTAAAAAATATCCAACAAGAAATCGAAATCCAACCAACAGTAAATGATTTTTTTAATCTTTACAATGATTTATTCTATGATATCCCAGAATTAGGAAATACTAATTCACATGAATATTTAATTAAAAAAAGTAGTGAGTATATAAATTTTGAATTTAATCAAGAAATAATTTTAACACTTCAAGATGAAATAGCTCAATTAAGAATTGATTTACTTAATACTCAAAAGCAAGTAGTAGAGTTACAAACAGGAACAATACTAGCTAACCCTCAATAATGGCCGCAGAAATTACCCAAATAGATATTGAAAATTTTACTTCACAAACTTATGAAGTACAAGATACAAATTTAATTCCTTCATTTGAAATTAATACATCTTTAACTTCTAGCAGTTATATTGAATTATTTATTTACGATAATAACCAAAATGTCTTAATATCTGAATATAATTTTTCCCAATATACAGTTCTAAATGACGGACAATCTGCAGGAAATAATAATGATATTTCTCAAATAGAAATAAACCCTGAAGAAATCCTCCTTAATTATGATTTTTTTCAAGGAGAATATGTTACATATTTTAATTTTTTAAATAAAAAAATAGGTTCTTATTTACAACAACTATATATATCTGAAATTTCATCTGATAGAACTGAAATAAGATTAAATAGTACTTCTTTAACAATTATTGATTTAATCGAGCAAACAACAAACTTTGTTCAAGAAAGAGAAGATAGTTCTTATTTTTTAGATTTTTATCTTAATTTTGGAGATAATCAACTTATTATAGCTAATAATATTCAATTAGATAATCAAGATCCAATAAATCCAACAGTTTTAGTTAAATTATATGAACCATTACCTGTTGATTTTATTTTAAATTCTACATTATGGATTATTACATCTATTGAAGAATCAATAGCTTATAAAGTAACATACCCTAATAATGTATTCATTATTAATGATACTATACCAGTTAATGGACCTAATTTTAATTTAAATATTAAAGATCAAGTAAATAATTCAACTTTAGAATTATCTTATATTGATTTAATATCTACTTCTTTAACCAGTTCCCAAACCCAATTAAATAGTTTACTCGAAGAAAAAGAAATCGATATTAATATTGATTATTCTAATTTTTATAATTTTGTACATTTTAGCTCGGCTAAAACTCGTTTAGAAAATTTCTATTATAAATTAGAATTAATCGAACAGTATTCATCTTTAATTTTATCATTAAATAATGTTGTAAATTCACCTTCTCAAATTAGTAGCAGTAAAATTACATATGAATCAAGTATAAATAACATTATAACTAATTTTGATAATTACGAATATTATTTATATTATAATAGTAGTTCTTATGCTTGGCCTAAATCTAACATAGAACCTCCTTATCAATTATATTCAACTATTAATCCTATATCTTTAACTTGGTTAGGTAGTGATAATATTAATAGTCCATATTATGGAGGTTTAATTTTATCAGCTTCATCATTTGATAATAATAATCAAGATAATTTACTTTATACTATCCCTGAATATCTTAGAGATGATCCTGCTAATCAACAATATGAATTATTTATTGAAATGGTAGGCCAATTTTATGATAATATTTGGATTTATTATAAAGACGTTACTGAAAAATACAATGCAGATAACCGCTTAGACTATGGTGTATCAAAAGATATAGTAGCGGATGCTATTAGAGAATTTGGTATTAAATTATATCAAAACAATTTTTCTAATGAGGATTTATACACAGCATTTTTAGGTTTAACTCCTGGAGGTGGATTATTTCCATTTTCTAATATTACTGGCTCACTCCCAACCCCTAGTGGATTTGAATATATTGATACTTTAATATCAGCCTCTAATGATTATATGCCGTTAGATGATGTAAATAAATCGTTATATAAACGCATTTATCATAATCTACCATACCTACTCAAGTCGAAAGGTACATTACCCGGATTACGCGCTTTGATTACCTCATATGGTATTCCTGATACTATATTAAGGATTAATGAATATGGTGGTAAAGATAAAATAAACTCAAATGACTGGGATTTCTGGCAAGATACATTTAATTATACCTTTACTACCCCAGCTAATAATTTTATTTCATCTGACTGGAATGTTAACCCAACTTGGAATACTTTAAATGGAGTACCTGACTCAATATCATTTAGATTTAAAACCACAGGTCTCCCCCAAAATAACATCCCATATTCTCAAAGTCTATGGAATTTAGATAATGACAGAGCATTCTTAACCCTTAAATATACAGGATCAGGATATACAAGTGGTTCATATTTAGGATCAACTATTGATCCTTATTATCAATATGCTCATTTAGAGCTTTATCCTGGATATAATAATACTCCTACAATATCTGCTAGTATTTATCTTCCATTTTTTGATGGTGGATGGTGGTCTGTAATGATTAATAGAGTACCAAGTACTTCTAGTGGTAATAGTGATTTTACTTTATATGCTGGAAATAAAATATATGAAGGTGGAGATAATGGAACTTTACTTGGATTTTATTCATCCTCAACTGTTACCGTTGATGATACTGATTGGATTAATATTGGAACTTCTAATTTTGCATTAGGGGGGCATATTATAAACGGAGAATTATATGATTACTTCTCAGGATCACTTCAAGAGATTAGATATTTTAAATCTCCTTTAAATGAAACGGTATTTAAGGATTATATAATGAATCCTTATTCAATTGAAGGAAATACTATTAACTCATCACCTGATGAACTTATATTTAGAGCATCATTAGGGGGTGAATTATACACAGGATCAAATTCAATCCATCCTAAAGTAACAGGTTCTTGGACACCGGTAAATTCTTTTAATTTAAATAGTAATTTTAATTTTTTCCAAACCCCTACTTTTATTCCAAATACAGAATATTTCTTTTATGATCAACCTGTAATAGGAATTAAAAATGCTATATCTGATAAAATTAGATTAGAAGATAATATTTTACCCGCAGGTGATACTTTATCTCCATTTAAGATTATTTCCCAACAAACTAATGCTAGCCAAAGTTATACAGCTAATACTAATTTACTTGAAGTAGCATTTTCACCCCAAGATGAAATTAATGATGATATTACATCTCAAATTGGATACTTCAATATAGGAGAATATATAGGTGACCCTAGAGAAAGATTCACCCCAGATCAATCATACCCATCTTTAAATAAATTTAGAGATGATTATTTTCAAAAATACATTAAAAATTATGATTTAGTTGATTTTATTAGACTAATTAAATTTTTTGATAACTCATTATTTAAAATGATTAAAGACTTTGTACCTGCTCGTACAAGTCTAGCTTCAGGTATTGTTATTAAACAACATATTCTTGAAAGAAATAAATATCCTCAACCTAAAGTTGATAATCATTCAACTATAGCTTATTATAAACTCAACCCATATAATACTCCTATTATTGTTCAAGATATTTCAATATCTGGAACTGTAGCACCCCAATGGAATGACTACCAACCAGGTACTATAGAAAATTTTAGTGGAGGAACTGGAGGAACATTTGAACCATTTAATGGAATTAATACTTCTCCTTATGGTCCTAATGGTATTGGGCCTGAAAATATTTATTTTATTACTCAAAGTTGGACAAAAACAACTTCCACTACATTAGGACCAGTAACTATATTACATGATGCTCAAGATGAATTTTATGATGGAGAATTTAGTGGATCTATTGTAATTGTTACAACACAAAGTTTATTTGCTCCTTACCCTTCTACATTTGAATCTATCCCTTATAAATTAGTTCAATATTATAGTACTTCTTCTACTGAAGAAAATATATTTAAAAATAATTTTTTAGACCCAAATACAGCTCCTAGTAATGGTGAAATTTTATTCTTCAATGAACAAATTATTGGAATTAACCCCCCATTATTTGAAACTAAATATTTAAAAATAGCTAAAGTAGATTGTAATGGAGTAGACCAATCAAATCCTTTAGGACAAATTACTGACCTAAAAGTTTTTATCCCAATAGCTAATTATTATGCTCCATATGCAATATCTAATATAACAGAATACTCTACTTATTATTTTTATACGGCTAATGAAACTGAATTTTTCACAGGCTCAATATGGCCTAATCAAATTTTAGATTATACTACTACAGCTTCAATTACTACTTTACGACAAATACCATTTGCTAATTCTTACATAATAAATTCATGGGGTACTAAAACAGGAGATATTCCTAATTATTTTGATCTTAGTTCTGGGATTTATACTTTAAATAATACTCCTAATACTAAATTAACTATATCTGCTTCTATTGATACTTTTGGATATCTTCCAATAGGATCTACAGGTAAAGCTAGTTTAATACTTTTAAGAAATAATTCTGAAACTGCTTTAACTACTCAAACATATAATTTAAATGGATCTGATACTACTTTATTATCAACATCTATCTATCCTATCCAACAAGATCAAATATATATTAAAATTACCCGTGGACTTTATTCTACAGGTATACTTGAAATTTTAAATACCCAATTACATCTAACACAAAGTAACCTCCCAATTATATCAAATTGCAACCCAGTAATTATAGAACCTTATTTAACAACACCTAATTATTATAATAGTGATTATAACCCATTATTAAATAATATTGATACAGATAGATTAAGTACTATATATGAAGATATTGAATATTACCCTGGGATATTAACCCCTATAAACTTTGAACTTCTAATAAGTGGAAGTGCTTTAAAAGCAGCAATTCAAGACTCTAATTATACTACAAAACGCCATATTATACCAAGGTATGAAGGTAGTAAATCTACATCACAATTATTAAATACTTGGTCTCCACCTAACACTATAATCGGATATTCAGATCAAGGAACATATGGTCTTATTCCAACAGTAGAAAGCTTAAAAACCTCAGTTGCTTATGCGGTAGGTATTGGGGGTTGGCCCCCTGAAAGAATGAATGCCTCAGCAGTAATGATTAAATATTTAATAAACTCTGATGGTAGTGTAACTATACCTAATATAACTGAGAATTCATTAGCAGATGTTCAAAATAATTTTATTACTAATGAAAGAATTATCATCCAATCTACTAATATGGGATCTGGGGAAGCAATCCAATACAGAAATATAATTAGAGGAGGATCAAGAATTGAACCTATTTTATATAATCAAATAGGAAAAATGCCTGGGGGAACTTTTGCTAATAGTATTGATTTAACTGATAATGGGATTACAGGAAGTGTAGTAAATAACTTTCAAGCTCAATTAAGACCTTCTAGTTATACAATAAATACATTAGGTACTTCTTATTCTGAAGTTATATACGATACTATTTCTTACCAAGGCAATGCTGCTACATTCTCACCCCAAACTATTTCAGGATATACATCATATAGATATAGAGTTAATACATCTTTAGTAAGTGAAGGTTCTGGTTTAGATGTGATAGCTGATATGAATTTTACCGATACTAATCCACAATATGGGGCAACATCAAAAGTTAACTGGAGAATAGTTAGATTAAGAGGAGGTATTAAAACAGTTTTAATTTCTAACGCTTCATGGCTTGTTGTAGGTTTTATATCTGGACAAGGAGTTAATTTTACCACTGTTGATAATGCTCAAAATAGCATCTATGTTTCAATCCCTTACAATGACCTTGTAAATAATGATGAATTATTCGTTGAAGTAGAATGGAATGGTACCGGAAATGTAGTAATAGAATCCAATTCTAAATTTATTATTAACCAAACAGTTATCCCTAACTCTGCTATATCTACTAATGGATTATGGATTTCTTCCTCAGGAAACATCACATCAGAAATTAATTTATCTGGTTTTTCTGGAACAAATATAATATATACTCCATCATCATCATTAGTAACATATTATGATAATCCATATGTATTTCAAAAAGATATTTCAGGTTCAGGATTTAACCCAATAGCATTACCTTGGTCAATTAAATATGGTGATGAATTTAGATTTGAAGGATGGGAAAATAGAGTATTTCAAGTTGCTAAAGCTGAAATAATAAATAATCCAAATATACCTGGGTCTCCAATATTAGCAGTTGAATTAAATCAACCTATCCCTATTTCAGGCTCTATGAATCTTGATCAATTTTTAATTAGAAGATATATTGATGATGCTACTCAAATTTTAATGGAAGGATTTAGACCTATTAATTCCCAAGGACCATATATTATAAGACCTGAATATGTAGTTTCTGAATTAAATAAAAACGTTGATGAATTTATATTAGAACTTACACAGAAAGGTTTGATTTAATAATATTTATTAGTATAATACATTATAATAGAAATAAAACATGGGATATTTAAATAATCAAGTCGTAACAGTTGACGCGATTTTAACAACTAAAGGTAGAGAATTATTAGCCAAAAATGATGGTTCATTCCGTATTACTCAATTTGCTTTAGCTGATGATGAAATTGATTATACTTTGTATAATCCTAACCACCCTTCAGGATCCGCTTTTTATGGAGAAGCAATTCAAAATATGCCTCTACTAGAAGCATTTCCTATCGAGACCCAAATTATGAAATATAAATTAGCTACATTACCTCGCGGAACAGCTAAACTACCAGTATTAAATTTAGGATATGCAGCAGTAACATTACAACAAGGAACTTCTTTAGCTATTACTCCTCAAACACTCAATTACCTAGGAAATAACCAAACATATGAAACTAGTGGATATGCTTGCACTATTTCAGATGTAAGATTATTAAATACATTTACCGGTTTAGGAATTAATACTGAAACTGCTATATCTGCTAATACTGCAGCTACTACAACATTAGGTACAAATGTTTCTAAAACTATTATTGGAACTCAATTTAATTTAAGAGGAACAACTATAAATACACTTTTTGGTACTAATACTCAAATCAACGGAACATTAACTTTTGTTGGATTAGATAGTGGTGCTAGATTAACTATTCCTCTTACTATTAATTACGTATAATAAAATTAAAACATTTAAATAATGTCATTTAAAAGATTAGACCCAGAAGATTTTGTAGTAAGTAGTGATTCTATCACATCTACGTTATGGTCAAACAATGTTCCAATATTAAATTCCTTTTTTACATCTTCTGTTCAAGAAGCCGGATCATCAGGTAATTTTTATTTAAGCGTATACCAAACAGCTTCTAACTTATCAACAGCTGAAATCCAATTAGATATTGTCTATTGTGATTATTTAGGTAGTGGAAGCGAATTTTACAATAATATTGTACCTGGATATTCCCCTACTAGAACAATGTATGGACAATATCGCTCACTTATTTTAGAAGATGAAACTCAAAACTTTATTTTTGGTTCTTCTGCTAACTCAGGGTATAACAGTTGTGGGGTATTAGTATCAAGTAGTACATCTATTTTTGGAGATCGTTTCTGGGCATTATCTATTGAAAGAGCTAGATATAAAGAATCATTATTCCCTGGATCTTGTAACTTAACACTTACAGGCCCTGGTGGTGCTGCTGGAACAACTATTAAAATTACAGATAACTCAAATGATATTACAGTAACCCCATTCATAGGAGCTACTAGAGCTTACCAACTCGTTTCAGGATCAAATGGAAGTGGGATTAGTCTTAATAGTGGTTACACTCAAACTTCAGGTTCATATGGTATATTATTCCCAGATTTAGGTATTATTATGTTAAATCCATATGCTTTAAGTGAATCTATAGGTTTAACCCCTAACTTAACATATAATACTCCTGGATTTAATAATAGAGCAGTATATAATGCTCTAGTAGCAGGTAATTCATTTGGTTTAAACTCCCAAGAAACTATTACTTCTGATTATATATTTGTTAGAGCCCGTAACAGTGAATTTAACTATTCAGAAAACCCATCTTTTATTTCAGGATCAACTGGTGAAGTTATATATAGTAGTTTTATAAATAACCCTCAAGTTTATATGACAACCATTGGACTTTATAATGATATTACAGATTTATTAGCTGTAGCTAAAATGTCAAGGCCTTTAATAAAAGACTTTACAAAAGAAGCTCTAGTTAGAGTAAAATTAGATTTCTAAAATGAATGAGTGTCTTCAAACCATTTTTAACTTCAGATATTACGGTATCACCATTTCCAGTAAATAAATCTTTTACTTTTCAAGGTATAGATGGTTACGGATATGTTAATTATGGTACTACTGCTATTTATGGAGGAATTTTCAATTCACTTAATGATGCTGGTATAGCACTATATGTAGGTGTTAATACATCTACTTTACCCTCTACCCCACCTCAAAATACAGGATACATTCCTTTTACTCAAAATAATTATTTAGTTTATAAATCTATAGAACAATTATATTATTCTAATTATTTATTAAACCCATCAGGATCCCAAGCAGCTACAGCTTCTTTTAACCTAGATGGTACAATAACAGGACTTCAAGCTACAACTAATTATTATAATTATTTAACTAACACTTTACCTCCTAATAGAAAATTCCCAACAGGTTCTAATGCTATGATTGGGATTGTATCTATTCCTTCTAAAGTTTTTGGAGAGTATATTAAATTAGGAAGTTTTAAATTAGAAAACCATAGTGGATCCATATATGATGATGGACAAGGAAATCTTTTATTTAGTAGCTCCATATACCAAGTTTCAGATTATCATATAGGGAATATTATTTATGAACATGGGATAGCAATAGTTATTAAAGATTCATTTTATCCTATTGATGGGTATGCGTATTCTTCATATGGAACTTCATCTCTCTTTCCCGCAGCTATATATGGTGGATTATTTGCTACATTTTTCTTATCAAACACAATTAGTTGTTCTTTTGAAAGTACTACTACTATATATGAATCTCAATATAAATGTACATCTAGAGAAAATGAATTTAATTCTTCTCAAAACCGTACACTTATAGATTATAACACAGGGTATGATATTTCTGTTTATAATCAAGGAAATTATTATGATTCATTTCAACAATTTTTATGTCATTTAAATCAAACAACTCCATTTTATTCTACAACTTATAATTTTGTAACAGGATCATATTTTGCTCCTTATGTAACAACCGTAGGATTATATAATAATAATTACGAATTATTAGCTGTAGCAAAACTTTCTCAACCCTTACCATTATCACAAATAACTGATACAACTATATTAGTTAATTTAGACTTATAAATTTTATGGGAAGTTGGATATATAAAGGTAAAATAATAAATGATATTAATGATTTTAAACCTGAAACATTTGGTTTTATTTATGTTACAACTCATATTCCAACTGGAAAAAAATATTTAGGTAAAAAATCTCTACATCATAATATAAAGAAAAAATTAGGTAAAAAAGAATTAGCTGAACAACCCATAACTAGAGGTCGAACAGCAACTACAAAACAAATTATTAAAGAATCTGATTGGAAAACATATTACGGATCTGAAGAATTTATAAAACAACAAATCAAATTAGGTAAAAAAGAAGAATTTACTAGAGAAATTATTCAATTAGTAAATAATAAAAAATTACTTACTTATTTTGAATGTAAGCATCTCTTTAATTTAGATGTATTAGAATCTGATAATTGGTTAAATTCAAATATTTTAGGTAAATTTTTTAAAAAAGACTTTACTATTTAAGAATAAGATTGTATCTTATAATTATGGTAAATGAATTATTAGTTAATTTAGTTAATAATGTTTTAGGAACTAGTAAACGAACCGCTAGAGGAAACCAAGCTTATACCTGTCCCTTTTGTAATCATCACAAACCAAAATTAGAAGTAAATTTTACTGAAAATAAAGAAGGATCTAATCCTTGGCAATGTTGGGTATGTGGTCAAAAAGGCAAAACAATAAAAAGTTTATTTAAAAACCTAAAAATCTCCTCAGACCATTTCTATGAACTAAGTAAGTTAGTCAAAAATGTTTCTTTAGAAGAAATAAAAGAAACCAAATCTGATTTACTTGAATTACCTAAAGAATATAAAACATTTATTAATAATAAAGATATTATAGCAAAACATGCTCTAGCATATTTAAAAAAACGTAATGTCACTAAACAAGATATTATAAAATACAATATAGGTTACTGCAACTCAGGCCAATTTGTAAATATGATTATTATACCTTCTTATGATATTAATGGAAGATTAAATTATTTTACAGCTAGATCATTTGAAAAAACCCCATTTATTAAATACCGCAACCCAGATACTTCTCGTGATATAATACCATTTGAGTTATTTATTAATTGGGATTTACCTATTATATTATGTGAAGGTCCATTTGATGCTATGGCAATTAAACGAAATGTTATTCCATTATTTGGTAAAAATTTACAACCTAGTTTAATGAAAAAAATTGTTACTTCTAAAGTACAAAAAATATACATCGCTTTAGATAATGATGCTATTAAACAAGCCCTTGGCTTTTGTGAACAACTTTTAGATATTGGGAAAGAAGTTTATTTAGTTGAACTCCAAGGAAAAGATCCTAGTGATATGGGGTTTGAAAATTTTACCAAATTAATACAAACGGTCCAACCATTAACACAATATAAACTAATGGATAAAAAATTATCTACAATATGACTATTAAAAAACAATACCAACGTATTCTTCAAATCTCAGAAGATGCTAAACAAATTACATTACCTGATTCTCGTTATTATCGCCGTAATGGAGAGTATTACCCATCAATAACTTATATTTTACAATATTATCCTAAAGGGAAACATTTTGAAGATTGGTTAAAACAAGTAGGAAACAATGCTGATTATATTGTTAGAAAAGCAGCTGATGATGGTACTCAAACTCATGGGTTATGTGAAGCATACTTAAATGGAGAAGAATTAAACTTCCTATCCCCCTCAGGTGACCCAAAATATGATGTTAACATATGGCAAATGTTTTTACGTTTCGTTGAATTCTGGGAGACATTTAACCCTACACTTATTGAAACTGAAGTTCATTTATTCTCAGATAAATTAAAAGTAGCAGGTACTTGCGATTTAATTATTGAGATTGATGGTGAATTATGGGTATTAGATATTAAAACATCTAACCATTTACACACATCATATGACTTACAAACAGCAGTTTATGGAACATGTTATGAAGAATGTTTTAATAAATCTATAACACGTCGTGGTATTCTCTGGCTCAAATCAGCTAAACGAGGTCCTAAAAAAGATAAAATGCAGGGTAAAGGATGGGAAGTAGTTGAATCATCTCGCACTCATGAAGAAGATTTAAATTTATTTAAAACAGTAAAAACAATATTTGATTTAGAAAATCCTAACCATTCTCCATCATTTACTGAATTTAGAACTAGCATTAAACGAGAGTTGTGATATGTATAATCATGACAAAGCTAATTAATTTACTTAATGAAATATACGCTGAACCTAGTAAATTCAATTATCCTCCTTTAATCAAATCACTTACTGAATATATGTTAAGTAAAGGTATGAATATTAATCCTTTACCTAAAGTTAAATTTATAGATGATGATGTTGAGAATGCAAATAATTTCTTTGGTAAAACAGCATATTACGACCCGAATAACCGCATTATAGTACTTTATACAATGCATCGTCACCCTAAAGATATTATGCGTTCATTCACACATGAAATGGTTCATCATATGCAAAATTGCGAAAACAGATTAAATAATATATCTACTACTAATATAGCAGAAGATGATTACCTATATAAATTAGAAGAAGAAGCTAACCAGATGGGAACTATGACATTCAGAGAATGGACAGACTTAACCCAACAAACAAAATAATAATGTCAGACTCAGTTTTAAAAAAAGAATTTCAAAAGAGAGACGTAGAACGTTTACGTAATTTAGTAGCAGGTAAACATGGCAGTAGAACAACTGTAGGTGTTGGTTATCAAACTGAACAAGAAGAAATTCATAAAGAAGGTGATGTTTGGGAGAATAAAGGAAAAACTTGGACTATTCGAGATGGAATTAGAGAAAATGTTACTAAATTAGATAAATTTAAGCAAGCGGCAGTTCCGTTATTTTGTCCAAAATGTAAAAATATAATGGATGGGCAATTAGATCCTTTTTATTATAAATCTTTTGGAGAATGTGTTAATTGTAGAGCTACTACTGAAACACGTTTAAAAATTGAAGGTAAATGGGAATCATATACTAATCAAACTTTCAATATGGAAATAGATCATTATATTAAAGAGCATTTAGATCATTTTGAAAATATTATTTCAAACGGAACTGAAGGCTATATTTCTGAAAATGGTGAAATACAAAAATGGGTTGGTGGAATTGATAAAGAACGTGCTAAACAATCTTTAGATGAAATAGTTAAATATTTAAATTCTCTTAAAAAATAATGGAAACTTTTGCAATGCTAACTACTATCTTAATAGCCCTAATTACTGCTATAGTAGGACCTATAATAGTTACTTGGGTTAAACTTAAAATGGAAAACCCAGATAAACATACTCCAATGAGGGAAGCCCTTGAAGCATCTACTTTAATAGATAATCAACTAGAAGCTATAATGGATGAATTATATTGTGATAGAGTATGGCTAGCCCAATTCCATAACGGAGGGCATTTCTACCCTACAGGAAAATCAATTCAAAAATTTTCCCTTTTCTACGAAAAAACTGCTCCAAACATCTCTCCAATCCAACATACATTTCAAAATATTCCCGTGTCTTTATTCCCTAGGGTACTTTCCCAAATTTATAAGGATAGTGAATTATCTGTTGATGATATTAGTCAAATTGAAGATACCTATGGTTTAGAATATTTAACTACTCAATTCGGTACTAAATCTATTTGTATGTTAGGTGTATATAGTTTAGATAATCATTTAATTGGGGTGCTAGGTATTTCATTTAAAGAATCACATCATATGATTAAAGATGAATGGTCTTTTATTAGACAAAAAGTAGGAGCCATAGGAACATTACTTTCCGAATATTTATACACAAATAATAAAAAATAAAATGGATAATTTTGACTTAAAAAAATTCTTAAAAGATAGCAAAGCTCTTGAGAATTTAAACCCAACATTAAAATCAATTAATGAATCCACTGATAATTTAAAAGCAAAAATTAAAGAAATGATTGTTGCTGAATTAGAAGGTGCAGACCTTGATGATGCTACTAAACGTGCTGAGAAAGGAGATTCAACTGATTTAGCTCTTCATATGGCTGGAGTTAAAGAAGAAACAGATGTAGATCTAATGGACCCTTTAATGGAAAAAGATGAATATGATTTAGAAGAAGCTAAAAAGAAAAAAGACGAAGAAGTAGAAGATATTGATGTAACTGATACTGAAGATATTTCTACTGAAGACATTCCTGCAGAAGATGAAATGCCTACTGAAGATGCCCCTGAAGCTACAGGTGGTTTAGAAGACATTGTCGCAGATATGAAAGGTACTGAAGCTGATCTTATGGATCACTTAATGAAATCATTCCAAATTGCTAAAGGAATGGGTAATGAAAAACTTGAAACACAAGTTGGAAACACACTTAAATTTTTCGTTAGCGAATATATTGGTGGAGGAGAATAATAAACAATTAAATCTATATAATAATTAAATCTATAAACACAACAGAAATTTTAAACACAATTAAAGAACAATTAGCTATTTTAGAAACTGAGCATGGTAAAACATCAAAAGCTGCTCGTGGTAGAGCACGCAGTATAGCAAACACAATTAAAAAATTAGCAGCTGAATTTAAAAAGACTTCAACTGCTGAAGATAAAGTTTAATAAAATAACTACCGATGAAAAAATTTGATTCCGAAGAATCTCAAAATATAATGAAGCAATTCAAATCTATCATCAGTAGCCGTTTAGATAAACTTTATGACCGATTTGGGCCTACTGCTGACGGCGAATTATATGCTTATAGTATCGCTGTCAACAGCCAAAGACAAAAACAAGAAAAAGAACCAACAACTGAAGAACCAATGAATAAGGAAACCAAATTAAAAGAAATGATTCAAGCGGCTTTATCTAAACCATTAGATGAAAAGAAAAAATCAGCGGCTTTTACACCCCAATATGATGATAAATTTGATGACAAACGTAAAGATTTACCTGATGGTTTGCAAAAATCTATCTTAAAAAAACAAGGTAATTTAGATGAAGATCTTGATTTGGGTCATGAAGATAATGAACCACATATGATTAAAGCTGAACTTTACCGAATTGGTAAATACGCTATGGAATTATATAAAATGGTTAATCAATTTGAAGGCGAACAAGAAGTTGATTTCCCCGCTTGGTGGCAAGCAAAAATTACCACTGCTAAAAACATGATATCCTCAGCAAAACACTATCTTCAATTTGAACTTGAAGAACCAAAGATTGATGCTATGGTAGGTGTTGCTAGTGAAGAAGGTGTAGTTGATGAAGGTAAACTTAATAAAAAAGAAGAAAAAATAGTTAAAGGTCTTAAAAAATCAGGATTTAAAAAAGATGATCCTGAAATGTATGCTATTGCAAGATCAAAAGCTAAAAGTAAAATCAAAGAAGCTATTTTAGCTAAACTTCAAGAATCTGAAGGCGAATATGCTAAAATAGAAAAAGAAATTCATGATCTTAAATTAAAAGGAAAAACCTTAAGAGACCCAGAAATGGTAAAATTGGTTAAAAGAAGAGGAGAACTAGAAAAATCTAAAAAATAATGACTCGCGACCAACTAATAGATAGAATTAAGGGCTTAGCTAAACAAGTTTACTCAGCAGCAACTATCACTCCTGAAGAAGCTCTTGAGTATGATGAATTAACTAAAT
>Ga0247843_1003667_pt1 | contig 24576 bp, 20 predicted proteins | sample LaCruzMarch2017__FD_192420 | JGI IMG/M metagenome (GOLD analysis project Ga0247843, IMG submission 192420) | Freshwater microbial communities from meromictic Lake La Cruz, Castile-La Mancha, Spain - LaCruzMarch2017_8m | ecosystem: Environmental > Aquatic > Freshwater > Lake | place: Spain...
TTTAAATTCAGGGGTAAATACGCGACGTGTTCGTTTCATTGTAAACAAGGTTTAAAGTTAAAAATTATATCCTTGTCTTAAAATTGGGGTCCACTATACTTTAATTTTAAAAGAAAACGAGAAGTTACAGAAACTAGATTCGGTAGTTAATAAGTCGTCTTCAAAAATCGATTCTTTGGTTAATAGCAAAATCAAATCATTTATAAAGTAATATAATACAAGAACTTATGAAATGTCCTACTTGCAATGTAAATTTAGTAATGACTGAAAGAAGTGGAGTAGAAATCGATTACTGCCCAGATTGTCGAGGAATATGGCTCGACCGAGGAGAACTTGATAAAATTATAGACCGCTCAAATCAATCTTCCTTTAAACCGCACTCGAGCAACGAGTATGAAAATAAACAACAATACAAAGACGACAAATATTATGGAGATAAACCCAAAAAGAAAGAATCATTTTTAAGTGATTTATTTGATTTTTAAGATTACTCCTAATTATTTACTAAGATTCAACTCGGCAATGCTTTTCAAGCGATTGCGCTCTAAAAATTCATCAATAGTTTCTAAATGCTCAATCACTCTTTTGTCCTTAAACTCAAATACTTTCTGAGCCAAGCCCATCAAGAAAGCTCGATCATGTGAAACCAATATAAGCGTTCCCTCAAAATCTAACAACGCTTCTTTTAAAACATCTTTAGATTTTAAATCAAGGTGATTGGTGGGTTCATCGAGAATAAGCAAATTTACTGGTTCAAGCAGCAGCTTTACCATTGCCAAACGGGTGCGTTCTCCTCCAGAAAGTACACTTACTTTTTTATTAATATCATCTCCGCTGAACATAAATCGTCCCAGCATGTTTTTAACTTGCGTTCGGATGTCGCCAACTGCAACCTGGTCAACAGTTTCAAAAACAGTTAACTCTTTATCTAACAACGCTGCTTGGTTCTGCGCAAAATAGCCCACCTTAACATTGTGCCCAAGTGCTACACTGCCTTCTACATCTATCTCGCCCAAAACAGCTTTTATCATGGTCGATTTTCCTTCACCATTTCTTCCAACAAATGCTACTTTCTCGCCTCGTACAATAGACATATTTGCTTGATGAAAAACTACATGTTCACCATATTTCTTAGAAACATCGCGCACTGTAATAGGATGCTCACCAGAACGTGGGGCCGGCGGAAAACGCAAACGCAAGGCAGATGTATCAATTTCATCAATTTCTATAGGAACAATCTTTTCTAACATGCGTTCCCTCGAATTCACCTGATTAGTTTTAGAATAAGTTCCTCTGAAACGCTCTATGAAGCCAACCAAATCGGCTATTTCTCTCTGCTGTTCTTGCCATGCTTTCAACTGGTGTGAACGACGTTCTTCACGCAATTGCAGGTAATGCGAATAATTAGCCTTGTAATCATACATCTTGCCCATAGTAATTTCTATGGTTCTATTGGTAATATTATCGATAAATGCTTTGTCGTGTGAAATAACCAATACCGCATTGGCTTTATTCACCAAGAAATCTTCCAGCCACATTACAGATTCTATGTCAATATGGTTGGTAGGCTCATCCAGTAAAATTAAATCAGGTTTTTGAAGAAGAATTTTTGCCAATTCAATGCGCATGCGCCAACCACCGCTAAATTCGCTTGTAGGCCTGTATAAATCTTCTTGCTTAAAGCCCAAACCTTTCAAGGCTTTTTCTACTTCGGCATCGTAATTTACATCTTCGAGTGCATAGTATTTTTCAGACAAATCAGAAACTCGCTCAATAATGTTCATGTATTCTTTGCTTTCATAATCAGTGCGGGTTTCGAGCTCTTTGTTCAGTTTTTCCATTTCATCGCGCATGTCAAAGACTTGCTTAAATGCTTTGGCTGCTTCTTCAAACACTGTGGCATTGTCTTCTGTAAGCAAATGTTGAGGTAAATAAGCAATTACAGCTTCTTTTGGAGCACGCACAGAGCCATGGGTTGCCTTTTCCTCACCTGCAATAATTTTCATTACAGTAGATTTCCCTGCACCGTTTTTCCCCATCAAAGCAATTTTGTCGGTTGGATTAATGGCAAAGGATATTCCGCTAAATAAAGTTTTACCGCTAAATTCTACGGCGAGGTTGTCTACAGTAATCATAAATTGTGCAATTGGGCGGCAAAAGTAGGAATTATACTTCATGCATTTATAAAAAGTGCATTATGTTTATCTTTGCTTCGCTTATTTAAATTGGTAAAATATTTTCCTTTATGAAAACACAAGATGTATTCATTGCTCATCCACAAACTAGTGAACAAGTTTCTGCACTAAAAGCCTTTATGCAAGCGCTTAAAATTAAGTTTGAAATATCTAAAGAAAATAGTTACAACCCTGACTTTGTGGAGAAAATTAAAGAAAGCAAAAAGCAAATCGCGCAAGGAAAGTTTACTGAAGTAAAGCAAGATGACATTAATGCCTTCATTAACGGCTTATGATTAGCTATGTCTTACGTTTTTCAGAACAAGCCAAAGACGACATAAGACTGCACAAAAAGTCGGGCAATAAAACTATTGTAAACAAAATTACCTTACTTTTGAAAGAACTGACACAACACCCGTTTTCAGGTACAGGAAAACCCGAACCTCTCAAACATTTTCTAACAGGTTGTTGGTCGCGGAGGATTAATCGTGAACATCGTTTGATTTATGAAGTTGCAGATACTTTCGTTTATATTCTTTCTGCCAAAGGACATTATCTTTAAAAATCAATCTTGTAGGTTTCCTTTATATCAATACCTATTTAAGGTAGGTTTTTCCGAGTTGTTGTAACTTTTGTTATGAAGGTTATTGCTTATTTGTGAAGAAGCTGTTTCTCAATAAATAATTTTCAGAAAAGAAATTTCTTTATTGCTTTTGTGTTCAAAATGTGAAGGATATCTTTTTATAAAAGTAGTATTTCTGATTTATAAAAATGCCTTGCACTAGCGGTTGAGCCAAATACCGCCTGAGGTACGAAGGCAGTATGGGCGAAAACGCGACCCGCCCGAAATGCATTTTTTGAAAATGAATGTGAACGCGGAGAGTGCCCAAAAAACTAAAACAAAAAATGTATTTATTTATTAGAATTTTCTTGCTCGAAATATTCTAAAGTAATTTTCCCATCACTCAATTTCGCATACGAGCACCAGTTAAACCAATCGCCTAAATTGATGTAGTTTGCCTTGTTATTCACTGGCAGATTTAAAGGTAAATGTCGATGTCCGAAGATGAAATAATCAAGCTCGGGATGCAATACAATTTGCTCTTGGGAGTAGGTGAGGAGCCACTCGTTTTGTTCGTTGGTGAAAACCTCTTTTTCGGGATTTTGTGCGCGGCTTTTTCGGGACCAAAAATTGGCCATTCCAATTCCGAAATTGGGGTGAAGTCGCGCAAATAACCATTGGCAGAATTTATTGGCAAATACTTTTTTGATGAATTTGTAGCCATAATCGCCGGGCCCTAAACCGTCGCCATGCCCAATCATGAGTTGCTTGCCTTGATGCGTGCGAATAATGGGTGCGCGGTGCACGGGAATGTTCAACTCTTTGCTGAGGTAATCGAAGGCCCACATATCATGATTTCCGGTAAAAAATTCTACCTGAATGCCTTTATCGGTTAGTGATGCAAGCTTGCCTAGTAAACGAACGTAGTATTTGGGAACTACGTGCTTGTATTCGAACCAGAAATCGAACACATCGCCCACCAAGTAAATAATTGCAGCATCGTTTTCTATGCTTTCTAACCAGCGAATAATCTTTTTTTCACGGGCAAGACTTTTTTCATAATTGGGAATGCCTAGATGAAAATCACTGGCGAAATAAATGTTTTTTCCTAAATTCATTAAATAGAAAATGTTCGGATTAATTTCACTGGATTCAACAATTTAATATTTAATGTAAAACGAATACGTTCTCCAAAATTAATTTTATTTAATTCTAATGTATTTTTTATTTCTTTTGAGATAATTAATGGAAAATAGACTTCCAGAAAATTATTTGCAATTGAAATTAAAGCTCCTGCGTTATAACTGATTTTATCTTTAATGTTTTCCGCATTTTTATAATAACCAAAATCGGCATACAACTTAACTGGTATCTTACTAGGTAAAGAAGTTTTTAAATTGAGCGTTGTAAGGTAATTGGTGGTTTGTCCGCGTGTGGTAAATACTTTAAATGCACCATCAGTTTCGGTAAATTGGCGAGCAAATAAACCAGAATTTTCATTTCTTCCTAAAAAGATATCTTCGAAAATATAATCTTGAGAACCGTTTTGACCACTTAAACGAAAACGAACATCTTGCGTAAAATTAGCATTTGGCGCTTGCAGAAATGTTCCTGCAAAAAATCTTATATCTAAACCTTTGTTTTTTCCTTTATAAGTAAGTCGGTAATTAAAGGTGAAACTTAATTTAGAAAATTGCGCTTCATTGCTCACATCAAATCCTTGTTGCAGGTTTACTTTAGCGCTGAATGGATTAATTGAACGCAGGTTACTATAAATATAAGCGGCTTCTAAATATTGTGTATTTACTATTTTGTTTAATTCTGAAAATACACGGTTATTCAAGTGAATATAACGGAAAATAAAATCAGACTTTTTCTTTTCGCTTACTTCATCGTGCATTATTTGGTATTTATTTCCAATTACAATGCGTTGCTGTTTAGATAAATAGGCTGTTGCAAATTGCTCTCCTGAAACCCAAAATTCTACACTTCTAAAAATACTTTTAATTGGCCTGATGAAATAATCTATTTGGAAATTCCCTGCTAATTCCTTGTTTTTGGTGCCGTACAGTGGAGCAATGGAGTATTCGAGCTTTTTTCTTAAGGGTGAAATATTGTGAAAGACCAATCCTGGCATCCAGCAATTGTAAACGTTATAACCAACCGCAGGAACAACAAATAATTGATTGGTTCTTCCGTTTTCAAAACCAGTAAATAATTTAATTACTGGCTTTCTAAATTTGCCTAAAAATCCTGTTTTTTGAAGGTCGTTTTTTGAATTAATATCTAAAATGTTTCCAGTATAATTCACCGAATATTTATCGAAATCACCAACTGGGAAACTCAGTTTTTGTGTTCCTTTAAAACCGTAGTACCATATAGTGAGTGTAGAATCTTTTTTAATGCCTGAAACACTTACTGGGCTTTCGACTCCACCTCGGTTATGCACTTTTATATAAGAAGCAACTCCGGGTTTTGAAACATCTTTTATAGCATAATCAATTCTATTCCGGGAAGCCATTAAATCATGGAACAACCAAGGTAATTTACGCCCATTAAATTCTTCTACATGCTTTTGAAAATCTTCGGGTTGCGGATGTTTAAATTTCCAGTTTTGATAATATGCTTGCATCATTTTATCGAACTTTTCTCTGCCCATCCAAGCTTCTAAATACTGATAAATATTTGAAGTTTTTGTGTACACCCCTACACCATAATTAAAGTCAGAATATTTAGTGGAGGTTAAATTTAACGGCTGGTCGGTGTTTCGTCGAGCAGTAAATGTGTAAGCTATATTATTTAAATCGTTAGGAGCCGCATCTTTTAAATGCACAATACGTTTTAAAAATTTTGGCAAATTAGAACCAATTAAATTGAAGCCAGGATATTTTTGTTTCATATATCTACTCTCGTAAAACGAATTAGTACCTTCGTCCATCCACGCATAATCGCGCTCGTTGCTGGCCAATATGCCATAGAACCAATTATGACCAACTTCATGGGCAATTACTTCATCTAAACTGATGGTGTCGTCCGAAGCGGCTACAACAGTAATGGTTGGGTATTCCATTCCGGAACCTGCAGAAAGCGCCCCATCTACTGCTTTGCAAACGCCATAAGGATAATCTCCTATCCATTTAGAATAGTTGAAAACGGCATCATTCAAATAATTCGCGGCATTTTTCCAATAATTAGCATCTTTCTTATTGAAGTAAGCATAAGTTTTAACAATTCTACCATTTGGTATTTTTACTTCGCTTTGTTTTATAAGGTATCTTTTATCGGCAAACCAAGCAAAATCGTGCACATTGTCTAACTTATACCTTACAGTTTTAAGTTCATTGCTGCTTTTAGGAAATGTGTCTTTTAAGACAGGCAATCCTTTTAAGTATTCATTTGTGTAAACTATTCTATCGTTAATAAATAAAGTTTCTTGTTCATCGGTCATTAAATCACTAACCGGAGAAACCAAATCTCCAGAAGCAGCGACTGCATAATTTTTAGGAACAGTTATGCTGACATCAAAAGAGCCAAATTCTGAATAGAATTCACCCATGTTTAAATATGGCATTGGATGCCAGCCTTTTTGGTCAAAAACTGCTGGTTTTGGATACCATTGACAAACTTGATATTGTTGTTTTATATGGCCTAATCTAGAAAAATCGCTAGATGGAATCTTTACCCTGAAAGGCGTTTCAATTTCTATTGATTTACCAGGTAATAAAGGTTCATTTAACTTTAATAAACCAATATCAATAAAAGTATCATTGATGGTAAATATTGCTTTTGTTCCATTAATAGAGAAACTAAGACTATCCATGTAACCTCGTTCTTCTTCACTGGCCCAATAAAACTTTTTATTACCATGTTTTAATTCTGCTTTGGCAAATGCTGTTTCGTTGTTTTTGTAGGCATTGGGCCACAAATGAAAGTAAATTTCAGAAAGTGTTGCAGGCGAATTGTTGTGGTAAATTAATTTTTCTTGCCCGTGTAAAAAGTGATTTTCATCGTCTAGTTTTACAACTATGGTATAATTAACTTCTTGTTGAAAATACTGTTGTGCAATAATATTATGTTGAATGAAAATACAAAAGGCGAGAATGCTAATTCTACTCATTTTAATTCAATAATTTCTCAACTGCAGCTTCCAACTCAGGCCCGCGCAAGCCTTTTGCAACAATTTTACCTTCCTTATCTAACAAAACTGTAAATGGAATTCCAGAAAAGCCATATTGTTTAACTACAGAAGAACTCCAATAACCTAAATCGCTCACATGACTAGGCCAAATAAGTCCGTCTTTTAAAATTGCTTGTTCCCAGCCTTTTTTATCTTTATCTAAAGAAACGCTATAGATTTCAAATCCTTTGTCTTTATTAGCATTGTACATTTTTACTACATTAGGATTCTCTTTTCTGCATGGACCACACCAAGATGCCCAAAAGTCAATTACCACAACTTTCCCTTTCAAAGAAGAGAGTGCAATGCTTTTTCCCTCCGGATTTGGTAAATTAATTTCGGGAGCAACTTGTCCTATAGCAGTGGCTTTTGTTTGCTCAACACGTGCAACAAATGATTTCGCAAACCCTGAATTAGGATAGTATTTCTTTAATCCGTTGGCCATAAATTCATGTGCTTGAAAATCCTGATCTGGGTCGAGCATTTCAGCTGCTGTAATTGCTGCAAGGGTGTTGCTCTTTTCTTTAACTATTTTTCTGAATTTGTTTAGCGTATTTTGAACATATGTATTAAAGTTTATTTCCAACTCCCTTTGTAAAGCCTCTTTCTTATCATTAGGCGTACTGTTCATAATAGCCATTAAAGAATCACGGTGATTGTCTATGCTTTTTTTTATGGCTTTAATTTCAAGAACAAGCTTGCCTTCCTCGCTGCCTTCTAAAGTGTAATCTTGTTGGAGATAAATGTTAGGATTGTTGTAAGTAACTTGTTCTAAGGGATCCAGCACAATAAAAACTACATTATTTTCTGTAACACGAAGGCGGTAAAAATCCTTAACGGGTACTTTTTTATCAAACGAAAATGTGCCATCATCTTTAGTTTTAACTGAATCAACAGGAACAATTGTATTGCCTTGAATTTGTTCTAAATACAACCAAGCTTTTGTGTGTTTGTCTACTTTTCCTTTCAATTGGAATGAGCCATTGTTTTCTCCACATGCTACAAGAGCTAATAATACGCATGTAAAAGCGAAAAATAATCTTTTCATAATTTTAATTGTTAAGTGCTTTAATGAGTAGTTCATTTGAAATTTTTGGGTCGGCCTTACCTTGGGAAATTTTCATTACTTCGCCCATAAATAAACCGATTAATCCTTTTTTACCTTTTTTATATTCAATTACTTTATCTGGAAATTGTTGGATTGCTAAAGTAACCCAATTTTCCATTTGTGAAGTATCATTTTCTTGTAATAAATTATTTTTTTGTGCCAATTCAATAACAGTGGCACTTGGATTTTCGATTAAAATAGGGAAGATTTTTTGAGTCGCGATTGTATTACTTATTTGCCCATAATCTATACAAGCAATTAGTTCTGCAATTTTAAACGAAGCAATAGGAAATTGAAGTATGTCAATTCCCTTTTCATTTAAATAGTTTTTAATACTTCCCATCATCCAGTTTGCAGCAGATTTATAATTGTTGCAATGTGCGCAAATCTTTTCAAAATATTCAGCTACGGCTTTTTCTTCAGAAAGCACCTGAGCATCATACTTAGAAATTCCGAATTGATTTTGATACCTTAATTGTTTCTCCCAAGGTAATTCTGGCATTTCGCCTTTTATTGTTTCTATAAATTTTGCACTTATTTCAAATGGTGCCAAATCTGGTTCTGGAAAATAGCGATAATCATTGGCCAATTCTTTTTTTCTCAAAGAAAAAGTGCTGTCGGTTTGCACATCAAAACCACGTGTTTCTTGCGTTATTACATGGTTATTATCCAGCATTTCTGCTTGTCTGATGGTTTCAAATTCTATTGCTTTCTGAATATTACGTAAAGAATTCATGTTTTTAATTTCTATTTTCTTACCCAACTCCGAAGCACCTGGTTTATTCATAGAAATATTCACATCACAACGAAAAGCGCCTTCTTCCATATTTGCATCACAAATGTTGAGGTAGCGAACTAATTTTCTTAACTCAGATAGAAAGGCTACAGTTTCTTCAGCCGATTGCAACATTGGTTCGGTTACCAATTCTAACAAAGGCACTCCAGCACGATTCAAATCAACCAAAGAATAATTTGCATCTTGATCGTGAATGCTCTTTCCTGCATCTTCTTCTATATGAATTCTATTTAGAAGTACTTCTTTTTGAACACCATTTTTTAATTCAATTTTTATTTTTCCCCCAACACAAACTGGAGTTCTATCTTGTGTTATCTGATAGCCTTTTGGTAAGTCAGCATAAAAGTAGTTTTTACGGTCAAAATAATTGAGTTGTGTAATGTTGCAATAGCAAGCCAATCCAAGTTTTACGGCGTAATCAACTACCTTTTTGTTCAATTTTGGTAATGTTCCAGGTAAGCCAGCGCTTACAATGCCTACCTGTGTATTTGGAGCAGCACCAAACTTTGTAGATTCCGCACTAAAGATTTTACTTTCCGTTTTTAACTGAATATGGACTTCTAAACCAATGGTAATTTGGTAATTGTTTTGAGACATTTTTAGAAATAAAACAGGTCAAAGATAGAGGATTAACATTAAGTATTAATGTGAATAAGCCACTTAAAATGCTTTTAATACTCACAACTGCATTGTTATTAAGTAAGTTATGGTTAACGATATGCATCTTAATCTAGGGTTAACTTAGTTGTAAGAATTAATTAATAATGAGCGCAACAATCACAAAGCGAAGTCGTTAATTAACTTGTAACATCACAATTAATAAATCGGGAAAATAAAATATGAAAACCATTTTAAATAGACTGAATGAACTAAGAAAACGGGCAGTCTTTACTTTGAGATACATTCGTCTCTTTTTTTAAAGAGTAAATTAGATTTATGTTATTGAAAAGCGCAGTTTTTTATTAAGCTGCGCTTTTATTTTGAGATTAAACTAAAGCAAAAAAACTAAAATTGATCTTTCATTCAATAATTTTGTCAATGAAAATTCGGTTTTCATTAAACTAAAAAAGCTGCCTTTTACATAGACAGCTTTGAATTAATCGATTTTTAAATTTTTTATTTCAATACCAATTTCTTCAAAATAGACTTTCCATTGTTATCAACTTTTAAATAATAGATACCTCTTGGAAATTGTTCAACGTCTAATGTAAATTTAGATGAATTAATATTTTTCTTTGTAACCACTGCTCCAAGCATATTTATTAACTCTATTTGAGCTCCTTCCGAAGATAGAATTGTTACAATATCATTTGCAGGATTTGGGTAAAAAGTGAATTCTGTTTCAATTTTGTTGTGTTGTATTCCTATAGAATTATCGTTCGATGAAACTTTAAGATTATCTAAATCCATCCAATAGTCGCGCGTTGAAGGATTATTACTTCTGATTTTTATCTTGATATTTTGACCTACAAAAGCAGATAAGTTTATTGAACGAGAGCGAAAAGGGATTGCAGCAGTATCGTTAGAAGAGTTTATGGTAAGTAAAGCTGGACCCCAATCAGTTGCATTTTCTTCAGCTACAAAAAACTGAACACTTTCGTTAATCAAAGGAAAATCAAATGTCGGAGTAACACCTGTATAAGTTGCAAATCTATAATCAAATGTAAAAAAGGTATTAGCTAAAACATTTATTATAACGGGTGTCACACTGGAATCTTTTGCATTAAAAGTTGAATGTTGAGCACAAAGTCCTTTTCCTGAAGGATTTCCATGACCTAAATAAACTTTAAAATCTCCAGTAAAACCAGTTGGGCTATCTCCAAAACCATTGTAAGATTCAAAACCTTCTTCCCAAAGAATGGTTTGTGCGAATGATGTAAATTGTAAGCTAAGTGCTAAAAATAAAGTAGACAGAATGTGTTTCATGATGCAAATTTATGTAAAGTAAAGACTTGTTATAAAATCCAAGACTGAAGATACTAACAACAATCGAACCATAAAAATAAACTGAAATGACTTTATTTAAAAGTATTTGAGCGATAAAAATAAACGTTTATAAACGTTTATAAACGGCTATTTAGAAATGGATTATGGAGATTTGGGTGTTATTTGAATTATATTATTATGATACCTAAAAAACCCTTAAAGTCAGCTCCGATTTGGCGAAAATCGCTTGATTTAGCTATAGCAGTAAATCATGTTATAAGAAACTTTCCAGAACAAGAAAAGCAATATCAAGGATTGAAAAATCAATTGATGCAAGCCGCCATTAGCATTCCTGCACGTATTGCCGAAAGTCAATTACCCTTGAACGACGAGCAAATGCATGCCATGAAAAATGCTCGTTTCAATATAACAGAGCTCGATTTTTTGCTCGATGTTTCCTTGTACCTTGGCTATCTAAATGAAACAGAGCGCAAAAGATTATATGAAAATTGCGAAGAACTTAGAGACTTAATTAACAGACTCTTAAAATCAGATTTTCAATTAATAAATTAATACCTGTTTAATTTTAATTTTGTGGACTATTCGCGTCATTAAGATTGTTTTTTAAAAAACTAATATTAGAATTTAAGAAGTATTGGAAAAAAAGATATTTCCGATGGTTTGTTATTGCTTTGTTTTTTTTGATTCCGTTTTATTTCTGCTTGCCAAATAAATTATTTAATAATGAATTTTCTACTGTCTTATTAAGTAAAGAAGGCGAATTGCTTTCTGCTCGATTAGCAGTTGACGGACAATGGAGAATTGCTCAAACGGATTCCATTCCGAAGAAATTTATTACAGCTTTGCTGGCTTTCGAGGACCAGTATTTTTATTACCATTTAGGAGTAAATCCTGCTGCAGTTTCAAAAGCAGCTTGGAGTTATTTGAATGGTGGCAAAATAAAACGAGGAGGAAGTACTATTACTATGCAAGTAATTCGATTGGCAAGAAAAGGTAAAAAAAGAAATGTTATTGAAAAACTAATTGAAGCTATTTGGGCAACAAGATTAGAATTGAAGTTTAGTAAAAAAGAAATAATGAGACTATATGCTCAAAATGCTCCTTTTGGAAGCAATATAGTTGGTTTAGAAGCTGCAGCAATGCGATATTTCGGGCGCAATGCTGCAGAACTTTCTTGGGCTGAAGCTGCAACATTGGCTGTTTTACCGAATAGTCCAAGATTGATTTTCCCTGGCAAAAATCAGATTAAACTATTAGAAAAAAGAAACAAGCTTTTAACTGTTTTGTATAAGAATGGTGAGCTAAGTCAACAAGATTATACACTTGCTATTTCAGAGCCTCTTCCAGAAAAGCAATTTAGTTTTCCAAATTGGGCGCCGCAATTGCTCGATCAGGTTATAAAAGATGGCATTGGAAATACAACAGTTAAAACTTCAATAGCATTTGAGCTACAACAGCAGGTAATGCGCATTTTACAAAATTATCAAGTAAATTGGGAAGTAAATGGAATTCACAATGCTGGCGTGCTTGTGTTGGAAACAGCAACAGGAAACTCATTAGCATATGTAGGCAATTTACAAAGTGGAAAAAACAATCAGGAATCTGTGAATATGATAACAGCAAACAGAAGCACGGGTTCGGTCTTGAAACCTCTTTTATTTGCTGCTATGTTGAATGAAGGCATGATTCTTCCTGGCACTTTACAAGCAGATATTCCCACTCAAATTGCAGGTTACACGCCGAAAAATTATAATTTGACTTATGAAGGTGCAGTTCCGGCCAAAATGGCTATTGCACGTTCGTTAAATGTTCCTGCTGTAAGAATGTTGCACCAGTATGGCATTGAAAAGTTTGGTAATAAACTTCGGAAACTTGGCATGAAATCCTTAAAAAAATCAGCGGCCCATTATGGATTATCGCTAATTTTAGGTGGAGCAGAAGGTAATTTATGGGAAATGTGTGGCATGTATGCTTCTCTTTCTCGGGATTTACAAGATTTTGGAAGATTAAACGGAAAGTATATTTCATCTAATCTTCATTCTTCCAATTACTTATTAAAAAATAGATCCACCAAATCAGCAACTGAAAAACTTCAGGATAATTCTGTTTTAAATGCAGCTGCAATTTACTCCATGTTCGAAGCCATGAGCGAGGTAAACAGGCCCGATGAAGAAGCTGGCTGGAGCGAATTTTTATCTGCAAATAAAGTTGCATGGAAAACAGGCACCAGTTTCGGAAACCGAGATGCTTGGTCAATTGGAATTACTCCAAAATATGTGGTTGGAGTTTGGGTGGGAAATGCTGATGGAGAAGGTAAACCATTGCTCACAGGCATTGGAAGTGCTGCTCCTGTTATGTTTGATGTTTTGAGAAGCTTGCCCGAAAGTGACTGCTTCGATGTTCCTTATGATGATATGATGCGGATTTCAGTTTGTAAAATATCGGGTGCAAAAGCAAGCAAATATTGCGACAAGATTGACACTTTATGGGTTCCAAAAACAGGTGAAAAGACAATTCCTTGTGCTTTTCACCAACATATTTACATTCATCCTTCTGGAAATGGAAGAGTTACAGCAGATTGTATTGATTTAGAATCAATAATGCAGCGAAGTTGGTTTGTGTTACCGCCAGCTATGGAGCATTTTTACAAAACAAAACATGCTGATTATACCGTGTTGCCTGATTTTCTGCCAGGGTGTTCAAATAGTAGCACTAACCAAATGATGGATTTCATTTATCCACGACCAGGTACTGAAATTTTTCTCCCTAGAAGTTTTGATGGGAATAAAAGTAATGTTGTATTTGAAATTGCTCACAGGAAACCCAGTACAATTGTTTATTGGATGTTAGATGGAGTTCCAATTGGTCAAACAAAAGAAATACACCAGCTTGCAATTCAAACAAAAGCTGGCAAACATACCATTGAAGCGATTGATGAAAACGGGGAAAAAATCAAACGAAATTTTGTTGTTTTGAATAAATAATTAGCAAGCTTAGAACGACATTATAATACATTTGCAAAAAAATAAAAACTATAATTTATGTATACAGCCCTTCTGCATTCTCACAATTTGATTCGTTGGATTTTATTGATTTTACTAATTTTCGTTTTGTTTCGAGCATGGACTGGTTGGTTAGGAAAAGGCTCCTACCAGAAAATTGATAAAATTACGGGAGGAATTTTAGTTGGCTTTACACATCTGCAATTAATTGTTGGACTATTATTGTATTTTGTATTTAGTCCAATTACCCAAGCTGCATTCCAAGATATGGGAGCAGCTATGAAGGACCCAAATCTTAGATTTTATGCTGTTGAGCATATTTTAACGATGATTATTGCAGTTGTTTTGATTCAATTAGGTAGAACATTTTCTAAGAAAGCTGCAACAGATATAGAGAAGCATAAGAAAGTGGCTATTTATACCACCATTGCTTTATTACTGATTTTAAGCAGAATGCCTAACTGGAATTAGATGTAGGCTGGCTTCGACAGGCTCAGCCAGCGGTGCTTCGACAGACTGGCTTCGACAAGCTCAGCCAGCAGCGACCGGTGGCTGAGGCTCTCGAAGCCACAGTTCCCAAAAAATCAACTTATTTTCTGATATTGATTAAAAAATAGGGGGTGTTCACAAATATTTATAGATTATTTGTGAATTTACCCCCTAAAAATTACCTTTGTGCCCGAAAAAAACGTAAAAATTTAAAAAACTACTATGTCAACAATTCGATTTAAGGCACTTGAATCTTTAATCAACAGAGCTTATGAGCCAGTTGGTCCGGCCATTGAAAAGATTTCTGATTATTATGGGAAACATGTATTTGGCGATATAGCCATGCGTGAATACATGAGCAAAGAAGCATTTGAGAAAGTACAAGGCGCAATTGTTCATGGAACCCAAATAGAGCGCGAGATTGCAGACCAAGTTGCAAGTAGTATGAAAGCATGGGCAATGAATCATGGTTGCACACATTATACACATTGGTTTCAGCCTTTAAATGGAGCAACTGCTGAAAAGCATGATGCTTTTTTTGAGCCTTTACCGGATGGACGCGCGATTGAAAATTTCAGCGGTTCAAATTTGATTCAGCAGGAACCTGATGCTTCTTCATTTCCAAGTGGAGGCATTCGTAATACGTTTGAAGCCCGAGGATACACAGCTTGGGACCCAACTTCTCCAGCATTTATAATTAGTGGAACTCTTTGTATTCCAACAATTTTTGTTTCATACACAGGGGAAGCGTTAGATTTTAAAACACCATTATTAAAAGCTTTACACGCTTTAGATAAGGCAGCTGTTGATGTATGCCAGTACTTCGACAAGAATGTTACAAAAGTATCAGCTACTTTAGGTTGGGAACAAGAATACTTCTTAATTGATGAAGCTTTATATCATGCTCGTCCGGATTTAGCTTTAACTGGAAGAACATTATTTGGTCATTCTCCTGCAAAAGGTCAGCAATTAGAGGATCATTATTTTGGTTCTATTCCAGAAAGAGCAAACGGTTACATGAGAGATTTTGAATCGGAATGTTTGAGATTGGGTATTCCTATTAAAACAAGACATAACGAAGTTGCTCCAAATCAATTTGAATGTGCGCCGATTTTCGAAGAAGCAAATCTTGCAGTAGACCATAACCAGTTACTGATGGATATGATGCATAAAGTTGCCAGACGTCATAAATTTAGAGTGCTTTTGCACGAAAAGCCATTTGCAGGAATTAACGGTTCTGGTAAACACAATAATTGGTCGATGAGCACCAATACAGGTAAAAACCTATTAAGTCCTGGTAAAACACCAAAAAATAATCTTCAATTTTTAACATTCTTTATTTGCACAGTTAAAGCTGTACATGAACATGCAGATTTATTGCGTTCAGCAATTGCTTCTGCTGGTAACGACCACAGATTAGGTGCTAATGAAGCTCCTCCTGCTATTATTTCTGCTTTTATTGGATCTCAATTAACAGCTGTTTTAGACGAGTTAGAAGCAAAAGTGAAATCAGGAACCAAAATGACACCTGATGAAAAAACTGAGCTGAAATTAAACATTGGAAAAATTCCTCAAATTTTATTAGATAATACGGATAGAAATCGTACTTCTCCATTTGCTTTTACTGGTAATAAATTTGAATTCAGAGCAGTAGGTTCATCTGCTAATTGTAGTTTAGCCATGACAGTTTTAAATACCATAATGGCACAACAGTTAAAAGACTTTAAAGTTGAAGTTGATGGTCTTATCAATAAGAAAAAACTTGATAAGGACGAAGCTATTTTTCAAGTACTTAGGAGATATATCACTGAATCTAAGAATATACGTTTCGAAGGAAATGGTTATGGAGATGAGTGGGTAAAAGAGGCTGCAAAAAGAGGTTTAAATAATTTTGCTAAAACTCCGGAAGCCTTAGATGCAATGATTTCTAAGAAAACAATCGAACTGTATACTTCTAACGATGTAATGTCTCACAGAGAAATTGAAGCTAGGCATGAAATTCAACTGGAAATGTATACCAAGAAAATACAAATTGAAAGTCGCGTAATGGGAGAATTAGCTTCAAATCATATTATACCAACGGCACTTAAATACCAAAACCAGGTTATTAGCAATGTTAAAGGCTTGAAGGAAATTTTGGATGCAGCAGGATTTAAAAAAGCAGCTTCATCTCAATTAGAAATAATTAATGAAATTTCTGAACATGTAACAAGTATTAAAAAAGCTGTTGATGCTATGATTGAAGCACGCAAGTCTGCAAATAAAATTACGGATGCCCGAAAATTGGCAGTTGCTTATTGTACCAAAGTTCAACCTTATTTTGAAGAAATACGATATCATTCAGACAAATTGGAGTTAATTGTAGATGATGAGATGTGGAGTTTGCCAAAATATCGTGAAATGTTGTTTATCAATTAATAAGTTTAAATAATTGATAAATAGGGGCTTGGTATCTAATATCAAGCCCCTATTTTATTTTTGCTGTATTATTTGGTACTTCAAATTGAATATTTGCAAACACAGACATTTTTTTTAATTTAGCGCACCTCAAATGCAAAATAGAAACACATGGTAAAGTCGTTAAAACAGGTTATTTACATTATTTTAGTAACAATAATCACTGCAACAGCTGCTATAGCTCAGCCAAAAGCTGTTAGAGAAGCAGATAGATTGTATAAAAACCGTGATTATTACGAAGCATTAAACTCATACAAGAAAGCTCTTGAAAAAGTGAGAGGAAACAAAGCTTTAAAAGCTGAACTCACATTTAAACAAGGATTATGTTACAAAATGTTTAATGATACTAAAAAAGCAGAAGTATGGTTTGCAAAGGCTATTAAAGCTAAATACGCAAATCCTGAAGCAACTTTGTTTTTGGCAGATATGCTTCGTTACAATGGTAAATACGATGAAGCTTTGACCGAATACAACAAATATGTTAAACTAAAACCAGATGATGTTCGCGGCAGTAAAGGCGTTGAAAGTTGCAAATTATCTGTGCAATGGAAAGCTACTCCTACAAAGCATCTAATTAGTAATGTACAACCACTGAATACTAAATTTGAGGACTTTTCTCCAAGTTATAGCCGCAAAAATTTCAAAGAATTGTATTTTACTTCAACCAGAGAAGGTTCTACAGGAAACGGAATTGACGGATGGACTGGTCAAAGTTATTCAGATATTTATGAAGCTAAACTTGATAAAAACGGAAAGTGGAGCACTCCTGCAGCTTTAAAAGAACCTGTAAATGGTAAATACAACGAAGGCGGCGTTACATTTAATGATAAATTCAGTAAAATATTTTTTACCCGTTGTGAAGAAGATAAAAATAAATTAAGAGGTTGTCAGATTTTTACCACATTAAAAAAAGGGAATAATTGGGATGAGCCAGTTTTGGTGCCATTTACTGCAGATAGCTTTACTGTTGGCCATCCTTGGTTAAGCGATTCTGAAGACGTTTTATTTTTTGCTTCAAATATGCCAGGTGGTTTAGGTGGAAGAGATATATGGATGGCTAAATTTGATAAAAAAGCAAAAACTTGGGGAAGCCCAATTAACCTTGGTCCACAAGTAAATACAGAAGGAGATGAAATGTATCCATCGCTTAGAAATGATTCAACTTTATATTTTGCATCGAATGGTCATGTTGGAATGGGTGGTCTCGATATTTTTGAAGCAAAATTAAAAGGAGGGAAATGGGGAGGTACAGCTAACTTAAAATATCCTATTAATACTGAAGCGGATGATTTTGGAATCATTTTCCAAGGTAAAAATGAAAAAGGATATTTTTCATCTACCCGCGAAGGTGGTAAAGGAGCTTCAGATATTTATGAATTTAGTGTTCCGCCAGTTTTGTTTACGATAGTAGGATATGTTTTTGACTTTGATACTAAACAACCAATTACAGGAGCAAAGGTTACTATGAAAGATAAAGATGGTATGATTTTCGAAACTGTAACAGACCAAACAGGTTCATACATGTTTGATAATACAAAATTCAAGGAAGAAAACACTTACGATTTCATTGCTAACAGCACTGACTATTTAAATGATATTGGGAAAGAATCTACTGTTGGGGAACTTGTAAGTCGCGATTATAAAAAGGATTTCTTTTTGAAAACTACAAAAAAAGGACCTATAAAATTGCCTAAAATTGAGTATGATTTAGGAAAGTGGGATTTACGTCCAGAATCAAATGATTCTTTAAATGGATTAATTCAAACACTTAAAGACAATCCTCAAATTACTATTGAATTAATGTCGCATACTGACTCTCGTGATGCGGCAAAAGCTAATATTGCACTTTCTCAAAAAAGAGCTCAATCTGTTGTTGATTATTTAGTACAACAAAAAATTGACCCTGCTCGTCTTGCTGCAAAAGGATATGGTGAAACTAAACTATTGAACAAATGTAAAGACGGTGTTAAATGTACAGAAGAAGAGCACCAATTGAATCGCCGCACAGAATTCCGTATCACAAGTACTAATTTCGTTCCTGCTGAAGGTTCAATTGAATATAAAGCTCCTGTAATTCAATCCGTAGGTGAAGATGAAGAGGTAGAAACAGATGTTCAGGAACAGCCTAAGTCTAATATTCAGGTGGATCCTAAATCTGCTGTTCCTACACCAACTCCAGCGGCAGTTGAACCAGCCAAGCCTGTTGCCCCGGCAACTCCGGTAAAACCAAAAAATTAGTTTAATTAATCTCAAATTTGCATCCCGCCCAAAAAGCGGGATGTTTTTTTTTATATCATGTCAAACATCGATAAGTATAAAGAGAGAGGTGTATCTTCCGAAAAAGAAGATGTGCATGCTGCTATAAAACATCTTGATAAGGGTTTGTTTCCTAAAGCATTCTGTAAAATAGTTCCAGATTATTTAAGTGGAGATGAAAATTATGCCTTGGTGATGCATGCTGATGGAGCAGGAACAAAATCGTCCTTAGCTTACATGTATTGGAAAGAAACAGGAGATTTATCGGTTTGGAGAGGCATTGCACAAGATGCTATCGTAATGAATACCGATGATTTGTTATGTGTGGGCGCAACAGATAAAATGATATTGTCGAGCACCATTGGAAGAAACAAAAACTTGATTCCTGCTGAGGTAATTGCTGAAATAATAAACGGAACGCAAGAAATTTGCATTTGGTTTAGCAGTTTTGGAATGGAAGTAATTGTTACTGGCGGAGAAACTGCTGATGTGGGTGATTTAGTAAGAACTATCATAGTAGATTCAACCGTTACTGCTCGTATTAAAAGAAGCGATGTAATTGATAATGCTAACATTCAACCAGGAAATGTAATTGTTGGTTTGGCTTCTTTTGGCCAGGCAACATACGAGAAAGAATACAACGGTGGAATGGGCAGCAACGGGCTTACTTCTGCACGCCATGATGTTTTCGAAAATAGCTTAGCTGCAAAGTTCCCTGAATCTTATGACCATTTAGTGCCTGCTGATTTGGTTTATGCTGGAAAATATAAATTAACTGACAAAGTTCCAGGATTGGAAATTGATTACGGTAAACTGGTGCTTTCTCCTACAAGAACGTATGCTCCAATTATAAAAGAAGTGCTGCAAAAACACAGGAATGAAATAAATGGAATGGTGCATTGCAGTGGCGGCGGGCAAACGAAAGTGCTACATTTTGTTGACAATGTTCATATTGTAAAGGATAATCTTTTTGATACACCTCCATTGTTTCAAATTATTCAGGCATCATCTGGTACAGATTGGAAAGAAATGTATCGCGTATTTAATATGGGGCATAGAATGGAGCTTTATGTAAATGAGCATATTGCTGCTCAGGTAATAGAGATATCTCAGAGTTTTGGAGTAGATGCGAAGATTGTTGGCAGAGTTGAAGCTGCAGTAGGTAAAAAATTGACTATTAATTCTCAACACGGGAGTTTTACTTACTAAGATATCTTTTAAAATTCACTAATTTCGCGGCTCAATGGAAGACAATACATTATTACCCAGATTAGAAGCCATAGTTGGTCGTTTTGAAGAAGTAGAACTATCTCTTTCCGACCCAGCTGTTGTAAGTGATATGAGCCGTTTTAAGAAGCTCAATAAGGAATACAAAGATTTACAAGCTTTAGTAAATGCTTATCATACTTATAGAAGTGTGCTAACAAATATTGATTCTGCAAAAGAGGTGCTTTATAGCGAAGAAGACGACGATTTTAAACAAATGGCGCGTCAGGAACTCGATGAAATGCTTGCTAAGAAAGAGACATTAGAAGAGGAAGTGCGTATCATGTTGATTCCTAAAGATCCAGAAGACGAAAGAAATGCTGTGTTAGAAATAAGGGCAGGAACAGGAGGCGATGAAGCCAGCATTTTTGCAGGAGATTTAGCAAGGATGTATCAAAGATTTTGTGAGGGAAAAGGTTGGAAGGTAGATATTGTTGACCAGAATGAGGGAACAATGGGTGGATTTAAGGAAATTGTAATGGAAGTGAGTGGCGAGAATGTTTATGGAGTGCTGAAATATGAATCGGGTGTGCACCGTGTACAACGTGTGCCTGAAACAGAAACTGCAGGCCGTGTGCATACATCGGCTGCAACTGTAGTAGTATTGCCAGAAGCAGACGAAGTAGATGTGCAGATTAATCCTGCTGATGTAGATATGCAAACTTCTCGCTCAGGAGGTGCTGGAGGGCAGAATGTAAATAAGGTAGAAACAAAAGTGCAATTAACGCACAGGCCATCAGGAATTGTTGTGGTTTGTCAGATTGAACGTTCTCAGCTTGGAAACAAGGAAAGAGCAATGGTGATGCTCCGCACAAAATTGTATGAAAGAGAATTGGCCAAACATTTAGATGGCATTTCCAAACGAAGAAAAACAATGGTTTCCACTGGCGACCGTTCAGCTAAAATTCGTACATATAATTATGCGCAAAGTCGTGTAACGGACCACAGAATTGGCATGTCGATGTACAATTTACCACATTTTATGGATGGTAATATTGAAGATATGATAAATGGATTGCAAGTTGCAGAAAATGCAGAGCGCTTAAAAGAAGGAGCCGAAACAGTATGACAAGAGCTGAACTTGTAGCACAAATACGCGCTAAGCATTCTTGCTTATGTGTAGGTTTAGATACAGATATTCAGAAAATTCCGAAGCATTTATTAAAAGAGAAAAATCCAATTTTGGCATTTAATAAAGCCATCATTGATGCTACAAAGGATTACTGCGTTGCTTACAAACCTAATTTGGCTTTTTATGAGGTGTTAGGAGCTCGCGGTTGGGAGATATTGGAAGAAACATTAACATATATTCCAGCTACACATTTTACCATAGCAGACGCCAAAAGAGGTGATATTGGAAATACCTCGAAAATGTATGCGAAAACATTTTTTGAAACATACAATTTTGACTCAGTAACCATTGCTCCATATATGGGCAGCGATTCTGTGCAGCCTTTTTTAGAATTTGAAGGTAAATGGGCCATTTTATTAGCACTTACGAGTAATACGGGAGCACAAGATTTTGAAAGGTTAAAACTTGAAAACGATAGTTTTGTATACCAGGAAGTTGTGCAAAAAGCCCAGCAATGGGGAACTCCAGAAAATTTGATGTTTGTAGTTGGAGCAACGGCCCCAGATGCATTAAAAGACATTAGAAGACTTGCACCCGATAACTTCTTTTTGATTCCAGGTGTTGGTGCTCAAGGAGGTAATTTAGAAGAAGTAATGGAAGCTGCTACAAATAAAGATGTGGGGATTTTGGTAAATGCATCACGCAGTATTTTGTATGCAAGCAATGGAGCTGATTTTCAGGAAAAAGCTGCGGAGGAAGCGAAAGCCATGGTTGAGGTGATGAAGAGGTGGTGTTAGTTTTACTATTTAAATTTAAAAGCGCAATTTTTTATTATTACAAACTCCATTAGAAGAATAAATTTTTCCAAAAATAAGTCTTGTTTTAACTTTTTCAAATTGATAATTAATATTTAAAAGTTAAAAAACAAATCTATATTTTTTGATGACAATTTGTGAAATAAGGCAGCATCTAAAAACGCTAGGCAATCATAAAAAGCACATTTCGGTTTGTATCAAACATTTTAGTAGTTTTGGACTTCATGGTTTCGTAGGGGCTTTTTAGGTTGAAATGCTTTCTGCGCCTGCCATGGGAACGTTAGGTCTCATTTAGAAGAAATGACAGAGAAGGACAAACATATAAAAACACAAATTGATTATCTAAGAAGTGAATTGGAAAAGCTCATTGCTTTTTTCGAGAATAGATTTGACTATAATAAAATGGTCTATGAATACTGGAATGCTAAGGACATTCTTGGACATATTACTTTTTGGCACGAGAGTTTTGCAAGGAATATTTCAGATTTAGGCAAGGGTATTAAGCCAAGTCCCTTAACGGGAAAACTGTCCGAAGTGAACAAGCAAAGTGTTGAAACGACAAAATACGACTCAATAGAAAACCTAATTAAACGACTGAAAGATGCTCAGAACACAATAGAAGAATATATTATTCTTGACAGAATAAATCTGATACCCTACAAGAAGGGTTCTCGGGATTATTCAAGGAGCGAGCATTTGGAAGTAGTATCAAACCACATTCATAAACATCTAAAAGACATTTCTAAAATATATGCCACGTCCAAATAACAAAGCTGAATTGCTTAATTTGAGCAAAAAGAACTTTGAACTTCTGATGGATTTCATTGAAAGTTTTTCAAAAGAAGAACAAAATGCTGAATTTCCGAAAGGAACTATGAATCGAAATTTTCGAGACGTACTGATGCATCTTCACCATTGGCATTTAATGATGTTTGATTGGTATGTTGTAGGAATGAAAGGAGAAAAACCAGAAATACCAGCCAAAGGGTACACCTGGAAAACCACCCCTGAATTAAACAGGTGGATTTGGGAAAAGTATAAGGATACGCCTCTTGCAGACGCAAAGAAAGATTTAAAGTCAAGTTTCATAAAGATTAGAAGTCTAATTGAGAAACATAATAACGAAGAATTATTTGAGAAGAAAAGATATAAGTGGACTGGTACTACTTCATTGGGAGCATACCTTGTCTCTGCCACATCAAGCCATTATGACTGGGCTATAAAACTCATTAAAAAGGCGAAGAAGTGAAAAAGAGACCTAACTGCACCTACAAGAAATTGGCGGTTCAGTGGTTAAATGAAGTTTTGTGCTTCGTATCAAGTTCAGTGCTGGCAGACAGTTTTCGTCGGCAAACGCAAAAAGCACATTTAGGTTCGTAGTTAGATTTTAGTAGTTTTGAGTTTCATAGTTTCGAAGAAACATTTTAGGTTGAAATGCTTTCTACACTCATCCCTAAAACTAAAAAAAAAACTCAAATGCCGATTCTATAGAAATGCCAGCTTTAGCGATTGAGGTCCATAGGACCGAAAGCGCGACCTGTGTGTTAGAAAAGTGCGAGGGGAGAGGAAACGCCCAAATTAATCATACCTGAACATACACTTCGTTAAACGGTATCCTCATGCGGTCGCCCCAGACTCCGTTTTCGTCTCTGATGCCGCAGGAAATAACCATGTTGATTTCTGCGCCATAAGGTAGATTTAAGATATGTTTTACTTTTCTACTATCGAAGCCTTCCATGGGGCAGGTGTCGTAATTTTCGCTTGCCATTGCCAGCATAAAGGTTTGGGCTGCCAAAGCGCATGTTTTATGCACGACTACTCTCATATCATTTTCGGAAACTTGGTAAACAATAGGCCTAAAAATACCAACGATGTTGACTAAAAATTTCCTAATAAATCCTAAGATTCCTAAAAAGCGCGCGTATAAAAATGGCATTACTTTGCCGTAGTATAATTTCCATCTTTTGGTTCTTTTATCTTGTTTTATTTCGGGACTATTTTTTAGCACATTTTGCGTTTCCAGTTCAACCATTCTTTTTGCTCTTTCTTGGTACAAATCCTGTCTTGTAACAAACACAACCATTTGTTGTGCAGTAGTAGCAGCTTCTTGGCTTAAACAGGCTACAGCAAGCTGTTTTAATGTTTCTTGATTTGTAATATGGTAAAACTCCCAAAGTTGCATGTTCGAGCTATTGGGAGCCAAGGTTGCAAGTTTTATACAATGTTTAACTTTCTCAATATCAATGGGAAGTTTTTTGTAATGCCTAACTGAACGCCTGTAATTAATTATTTCTTCAAAAGTCATTTTATAATTTAAATTATTTTAAGGTTTAAAAATAACTTTATAAATGCAAAGGTATAGTGGACCCCAATTTTAAGACAAGGATATAATTTTTAACTTTAAACCTTGTTTACAATGAAACGAACACGTCGCGTATTTACCCCTGAATTTAAA
>Ga0247843_1003670_pt1 | contig 24561 bp, 23 predicted proteins | sample LaCruzMarch2017__FD_192420 | JGI IMG/M metagenome (GOLD analysis project Ga0247843, IMG submission 192420) | Freshwater microbial communities from meromictic Lake La Cruz, Castile-La Mancha, Spain - LaCruzMarch2017_8m | ecosystem: Environmental > Aquatic > Freshwater > Lake | place: Spain...
TTCAAAAACTTCCTGATTACACTCTGTCATAGCGATATTGGATTTGGTTTGTTGCTGAACACATTAAACCATAACGGCTTACGCCGCCAATGTCGCTATTTTTCTTTCTCGTTATGAGTTTTCCGGGCTAGTTCAAATACCCCTCGGCCAGCTTCGTGAACTTCTTCACCTGATCTTCGGCCCATTCTTTGTCGTAGCCGAGTTCGCGCGCGAGGAGTTTTGCGACGGCGGGCGCGGCCTCCATGGCGGCGCGCGCATCCAGGATCAGAGCACGCGTGCGGCGGGAGAGGATGTCCTCCAGCGTCAGCGCCTGCTCGTGCCTTGCACCCCACACGACCGCTGCCAGCACATACGGAAGTTTCGGATGCAGGAGCTCCGCGAGAGACGGATCCTCCTTGATCAGCGCCTGCACCTTGTCAGCGTCGCTGCCATAGACGTCGAGGCCCTGCGGAAGGGCTGGTGCGTTCGGGCTGCGCCAGCCGTGGAGCTGGAGGTTGGTCGTGACGCACGGACGGTCTTCGAGGCCGCCGAGCGTAGCCGCCTGATCGACCGTATCCTCCGCCATCTTGCGGTAGGTCGTCCACTTGCCGCCGACAATCGTCACGAGCCCGGAATCGGAGACGAGGACCTCGTGGTTGCGCGAGATCGCCTTCGTCGCGCCTCCGTCTTTTCCGGGAGGCCTCACGAGCGGGCGCTGGCCGGCGAAGACGCCGAGGATGTCCTCTTCCTTGGGATCCCTCGCCAGATAACGGGCCGCATTGCGCAGGATGAACCCGATCTCGTCCTTCATCGCCCTCGGTTCGATCTCGGGGTTCTCCATCGCGGTATCGGTCGTTCCCACGAGAACTTTTCCGTGCCACGGGATGACGAACAGGACGCGCCCGTCGTCGGTGTGCGGAACCATGATCGCCGAGTCGCCCTGCAAAAACGACCTGTCAAAGACAAGATGAACCCCCTGGCTGGGCTGGACCGCCTTTGTGGCCTTTGGCTCATCCATCAGCCGGATCGAATCGGCGAAGATGCCGGTCGCGTTGATCACGACGCTGCCCGATGCGGAATATTTTTTGCCCGACTCGACATCGGTGAACTCGACTCCTTTTGTGAGGCCATTCTCCTTGGTGATCCCGGTCACGCGGGTGTAGTTCAAAACGCAGGCCCCGTGGTGGACGGCCGTCTGGGCGAGAGTGACCGCGAGCCGCGAGTCGTCGAATTGGCCGTCAAAATACTCGACTCCGCCGAGGAGGCTTTCCTGCTCGATGTTCGGGATCCGCGCGATCGTTTCCTCGCGTGAAACCAGCCGCGATGGCGAGAGGTTGAGCTTTCCCGCGAGCGCGTCGTAGACTTTCAGGCCGATCCCGAAAAACGGCCCTTCCCACCACTGGTAGCGCGGGATGAAGAACGAGAGGTGATGGACCAGATGCGGTGCGTTCTGGTGCATGAGCCCGCGCTCGCGCAGGGCCTCGAGAACGAGCGGAATGTCGCCCTGCTCGAGGTAGCGCACGCCGCCGTGCACAAGCTTCGTGCTCCGGCTCGATGTGCCTTTCGAAAAGTCGTCCGCCTCGAGGAGGAGCGTCTTGTATCCGCGCGTCGCGGCGTCCACCGCCACGCCGAGCCCGGTCGCTCCGCCCCCCACAATGATGACGTCCCAATGCTTGGTTTCGGCGGCTTGCTTGATCAGTTTCTCTCTTTTCATAATTCCCATTTCTGCGCGCGCTTGACGGCTTTGTTCCAGACCTTCACCCGCGCGCGGCGGTCTTTGATGGTGATGGTTGGTGCAAATTTTCTGTCCACCTCGCGGATCGAGACGAGCGAGTCGATGTCCGGCCAGACGCCCGAGCCGAGCCCGGCGAGCATCGCAGCTCCGAGCGCGGTGGTCTCGATGTTTTTCGGACGCTCGACCGTGAGCCCGAGGAGGTCGGCCTGCGTCTGCATGAGCAGGTCGCTCGCGCACGCACCGCCATCCACCCGGAGGACGGCAATTTTTCTCCCGGAATCCTTTTCCATCGCGCTGACAAGATCGGCGACCTGGAAGCAAATGCCTTCAAGCGTTGCGCGCGCGATGTGAGCTGCGGTCGTTCCGCGGGAGAGTCCGAGCAGGGCTCCTCGTGCGGTGGGATCCCAATACGGCGCGCCGAGTCCGGTGAACGCGGGCACGAGAACCACGCCGCCGCTGTCGGCGACCCGCGAGGCGAGGTCATTCACCTCCGGTGCGGATTTGATGATTCCCAGGCCGTCACGCAGCCACTGGATCGAAGCGCCGCCCATAAAGACGCTGCCCTCCAGGGCATACTGCATCGGGCCGTTCCCGATCTTCCATGCCACGGTCGTCAGGAGCCGGTTTGAGCTCGAGATCGCATCGACGCCCGTGAATGCCAGCATGAAGCACCCGGTGCCGTAGGTGCATTTCACGAGTCCGGGCTTCGTGCAGAGTTGGCCGAAAAGTGCGGACTGCTGGTCTCCGATCGCGCTCCCCACCGGCAGCGCGGCACCGAGCAGAGCCGGGTCGCTCACCCCCAGCGTCCCGCTGTTGGAAACGATCTTCGGGAGAATCGCCCGCGGGATGTCGAAAAGGGCGAGAAGATCTTCGTCCCATGCGCCCGTGCGGATATTCATGAGCATCGTGCGGGAGGCGTTGCTCACGTCCGTCACATGCTCTCCCGCAAGTTTAAAGATCATCCAGCTGTCGACCGTCCCCGCCGCCAGTTCGCCCGAGGCCGCGCGGGCGTGCCCGTCGGGAATCTGCCGGAGGATCCAGTGCAGCTTGCTCGCGGAAAAATAGGGATCGAGAAGCAGGCCGGTGCGCTGCTGGATGAAGGCTTCCTTTCCCGATTCCCGCAGCGCGCTGACGTAGTCGCCTGTGCGGCGGTCCTGCCACACGATCGCCCGGTGCACCGGCTCGCCGGATTTTCTGTCCCAGACAACAATCGTCTCGCGCTGGTTCGTGATGCCGATGGATGCGATATCGTCCACGGCAACGCCCGATTTCGCAATCGCCTCACGGGCGGTCGCTAGGACGGATTCCCAGATTTCCGAGGCATCGTGCTCGACCCAGCCGGGCTGCGGGAAATGCTGCGTGAATTCCTTCTGCGCCGAGGCGAGCGGGCGAAGCTGGCCGTTATAGATGATCGCCCGCGAGCTCGTCGTCCCCTGGTCGAGTGCAAGAATGTGTTTCATGGGAGGTTAGAATTTTCCGAGTGCGACATAGGTCAGTGCGGCCAGTGTCCCGCCGATGAGCGGGCCGGTGATGGGAATCCAGGAATATGCCCAATCGCTTCCTCCCTTGCCGGCGATCGGCAGGATCGCGTGGGCGAACCGGGGCCCGAAATCGCGGGCGGGATTGATCGCGTATCCGGTCGGACCTCCGAGAGAAATGCCGATGGCCCAAACGAGCAGCGCCACCGGAAGCGCTCCGAGCGCTCCCAGATCGATCGGATAGACCGCGGCCCCCGGAGGCTGGCCGGTTGCTCCCTTCAAACAGAATATTCCGAAGAGGAGGATGAATGTCCCGATGATTTCGCAGAGCAGGTTTGCCGGCGCGCGCCGGATCGCCGGCGCCGTGCAAAAGACCGCGAGCTTGGCGGCGCGATCCTCAGTGATTTCCCAGTGCGGGAGAAATGCAAGCCAGACAAGAAGTGCTCCGAACATCGCTCCCAGCACCTGCGCCAGAATGTAGCCCGGCACCGAGGCCCATGGAAAATTCCCTGAGACCGCCATGGCCACCGATACTGCGGGGTTCAGGTGCGCCCCGCTGATCCGCCCCACCGCAAACACACCGACAAAAACCCCGAGCGCCCACCCGGACGTGATCACGATCCACCCGGAGTTTTGAGCCTTGCTGCGGCTGAGCAAAACGTTGGCCACCACGCCGTCGCCCAGAACGATGAGCAACGCCGTGCCGATGAATTCGGCGAGTGCGGGGAACACGGCCTGATGTTCTTCCGCAGACGAAAGAGATCAAGATATTTTCGATGTGACAATATCGTCACATTTCTCTTCTGGACCGCCTGCTTCACGGTCCTTTGAATCCTTATTCCGCCCAACACCAATTTCGAATGAAATCCGCGACAACCGATGTTGAGCAGCCGTCCCCTGAGGACTCGCAACAACTGTCCCGTTTCCATCCCCGGACCCGCCCGAAGGATGGCACAAATGAGGATTCGCTTCCCGCCGGTGAGGGTGAGGCCAGGGACGAATGGATTCACACCCCGTCAGGACCCCGGCGCGCCCGCAGCTTTTCCCCGGTTGCCAAAGCGCCGGTTGCCGCCATTCCAAAAGTGGATGTTCCCGCCTCCGAGCCCCGGAATCCCCCGCAGGCCCCCGTGGATGATCCAGCAGCCTCCGCTCCTGAACCGCCCCGGCAGCCGTCGAACGGCAGCGAAAGCCTCCTGTCCAGACACAGGAAAGAAGCTTTGATTGTTTTTGCGCTCGCGACCTCCGTTGTGTTCGTTGTCGGCCTCATTCTCTCGTTCAAGTTTGGCAATTCTGCCGGTCGAAGCGCCGCGCTTCGCAGCACCCCCTCCGGGTCCGCCGTCCTTCCGCCTCAGGAATTCCCGGAGTCCGCCGGGCCCCAATTCGATGCCGCGCTCACACTCCTGCGCAAAGGCGAAAATCTGGAGGCGCTCGCGGAGCTGAAGAAGATTCTCGATTCCCACCCCGACGCCCCGTCAATTCATTACGCGATGGCCATCGCCAACATGCAGTCCGGATATCCGAGAGAAGCAGACCGGATGGCCGACGCCTCGATCAAGAGAGGTTTCCGCGTTTCGGATTCCTGGGCGCTCAAGGCGGCCATTCTGTCCATGCAATCCAGGGGGCCATCCCCGGAGCAGGAGGCGTTGCTCAAACGGGCAATCGCAGCCGATCCGATGAATCCCAACCCCCATCTCGAACTCGCAACCCTTTACCGGTATCGGAACCAGCCGGAGCAGGCGCGCACATTGCTCGATGCCGCCGCGCTTCGCCTGAATCCCGCCGATGCCCGAATGGTGATCGATACGACGTTGGCCATCCTGCTTGTGGATCAGGCCGCTGAGCTCCCCGAGCCTTTTCCTCCGTCCGGGATTCCTTCGCGGGATTTTCCCCTCGCTTACGCGGAGATGAAGCGGGGCAATTTTGAGAGTGCGGCCGCCATCTTGAAGTTCTGCAGCGGATCCATCGCCCCCGACCTTTTTGCCTACCTTGTCAACGACCCGGCGATCCGGAAATTCGCCTCGAAGCCCGAGCTGTCCGGGTTCTATTGAGCCCCGGCATCCCGCCCGGCGAAAAATTTTCGCGCAAAGTCACCAGCGTGTGCGATAATGACCGCGTCTCCAACCCATGATCACACAACTCGCCGTCTACATTGTTTTTGGAATCATCCTGGTCACCGGGCTGGTTCTCGTCCTGATCCTCGCCAGCTTTTTCGGGATCTGGCTCCGCGCAAAAATTGCTGATGCCCCGGTCCCGTTCTCAAAACTCATCGGCATGCGCCTTCGCAAGGTTCCTGTTGGCATGATCGTGGACAGCCGGATCACGTCCGTGAAAGCGGGCATCCCGCTTGATAGCGACCTGCTGGAAGCCCACTACCTTTCCGGCGGCAATGTGCCGCATGTCGTCCTCGCCCTCATCGCAGCCGACAAGGCGGGGATCACGCTCGACTTCAACAGAGCCTGCGCCATCGACCTCGCGATCAAGGGCACCAGCAAGACCGTCCTCGAGGCGGTCCGCACCAGCATCAACCCGAAGGTGATCGACTGTCCGAATCCGGCTACCGGAAAAGTGACGATCGACGCGGTGGCCCGCGACGGCATCGGGGTCAAGGTCCGCGCCCGCGTGACCGTGCGCTCGAATCTCGACCGCTTCGTCGGCGGTGCCACCGAGGAGACGATCATCGCCCGCGTCGGCGAGGGCATCGTCACCTCGATCGGCTCGGCGGTCTCCTACAAGGACGTCCTGGAAAACCCCGACCGCATCTCGAAGACCGTTTTGCAGAAGGGACTCGACAGCGGGACCGCATTCGAAATCCTCTCGGTCGACATCGCGGATGTGGACATCGGCGACAACATCGGAGCGAAGCTCCAGGCCGAGCAGGCCGAAGCTGACAAGGTCGTCGCGCAGGCGAAGGCGGAAATGCGCCGCGCCGCCGCCGTTGCCAGCGAGCAGGAGATGAAGGCGCGCACGCAGGAGATGCGGGCCAAGGTCGTCGAGGCCGAGGCCCAGGTCCCCCAGGCGATGGCCGAGGCCTTCCGCTCCGGAAATCTCGGGATCATGGACTACATGAAGATGAAAAACATCCAGTCGGACACCTCGATGCGCGAGAGCATCGCCGGCACGGAGAAATCCAGCTCGAACTGATCAACACCAGCTTGAAGAGGCCTTCCTGAGTCCGTGGAACAGCTCGTCATCCTCCTCGTCATCGGCTTCATCAGCCTGGTCAACTGGCTGATGCAGCGGTCCGCCGAGGTTCGCGCACAGCGGAAGGCCGAGGCCGCAAGACTCGGCGTTCCCGAGGGAAATCCCTTCCATCCTTCGGAGGAAAAACCAGCGGCGGAACCCCGGCCCGAAGTGGATCCCGCCAGGGAGATGCGCAAACTCATGGAGGCGCTCGGCCTCCCTCTTGAAGATGAGGAACCTCCGGTTCGCATCGAACCTCCTCGCGCGCCGGAAATTCCTCCAATGCCGGCATTGCAGCCGCCCGCTCCCTCAGCAAAACCCCCGGGAAAAATCGTTGCCATTGCAACCGCTGACATGCCAGTTGTCCGCACTCCCCTCGTTCAGGCGCTTCGTTCCCGCCACGGCGTCCGCCAGGCCGTCATCCTGCGCGAAATTCTTGGCCCGCCAAAAGCGTTCACGCTCTGACCATCCCAAAACTTTGAAGGGCCGGCCGCTTTCCTCCATATGGCGGAAACAAATCGGTGCCGACGGCGCAACGCCCTCCTGGCCAACGCGGCAGTTCCGGATTTCGAACACAAAAAAATTGGGAGAAGCTGGTTGGAGCTTCTCCCAATTTGATTTTGCTATCCGTCAGATGACGGATCGCGGGTTATTTTTTCTTCTTAACCGCCTTCTTGGCGACTGCTTTCTTGGCGGGCGCCTTCTTCGCGGCGGCTTTTTTGGCCGGGGCTTTCTTCGCGACAACTTTCTTCGCGGGTGCCTTCTTCACTGCTTTTTTCTTTACTGGCATTTAATATCCCCCCTTTCTATCCGCAACAGCGGGAAATGGTTTGTGAACATGTTGTGAATAACTCACTGCCACTGTGAATAAGTCTCTTGCTGACATACGTCAACAAATTTTCACATTTTTCCTTGATTTTTTTTCGCAGGTTTTTCAGCGCGGAAATATCCGCCGGTCGATCCAGCAAGACGGGATCAGGGAAAGCGCGCGTCCGGGCTGAAATTTTTTTCGGAAAACAAAGCGAAATTATTTTCGCAATTTTTTCTTCCGCGCGAGGTTTGCAGATTATTTTGCGGAAATGCTGACTCGTGCAAGTGCGCGATCCGCGATGTCGCCGACATCCCACAATCTTCCGATGCCCTCGTATCCGCAGGCGAGGAGTCCCTCCTCCGGCCCGATGAATTCCGCTCCACGGGCTTTGAGGACTTCAACGTTTTCTTGCGTCGCGGGATGATGCCACATTTTTCCATTCATCGCGGGAGCGATGAGGAGAGGGGCTTGCGTGGCGAGGGCGATCGACGTGAGCGCGTCGTCCGCGATGCCGTGCGCCAGCTTCGCGATAACGTTCGCGGTGGCGGGCGCGACGAGAAGAAGGTCCGCGCGATCGGCAAGCGCGATGTGTCCGGGATGCCAGGATTCCTTCTCGTCGAAGATGCCGGTGGTGACGGTGTTCCGCGAAAGCGTCTGGAATGTGAGCGGCGTGACGAACTCCGCGGCGTGCGCGGTCATCACGACATGCACATCGCATCCGGCCTTGGTAAGCCTGCTGGTGAGGTCGGCAGCCTTGTAGGCGGCGATGGATCCGGTGACTCCGAGGATGATGGTGTTCATAGTCCGGGAATATCGAGCCTGCTGGTAAGGTAGCGTTCCGCGCGCATGACGGCTCGGAATTTTTCGATGTCCTCCTCCATCGATCCGCTGATGAGCGTGTAGCGGTAGCTGCGCCAGTGCTTCATCTCGGAGGCCGCGTTGCGGAGGCGCGTGGCGATCTGCTCCTCGTTCTCGGTCCCGCGCCTGCGGAGACGCTTTGCGAGCTCGTCGAGTCCGGGCGGCATGATGAAGACGTCGGCAAGGGCGGAGAGGATGAACGGGTCTCCGCAGTTCCGGATGTTCGCCGCGCCGGCGGTGTCGATGTCGATGAGCACGTCGACGCCTTTCGAGAGGTTGTCCACGACGGTCGACTTCAACGTGCCGTAATGCTGCCCGTGAACCTCCGCATGCTCGAGGAATTCGCCGGCAGCGACGCGAGTGAGAAACTCATCGTGAGCGATAAAAAAATAATCCTCGCCATGAACTTCTCCGGCCCGCGGCGCGCGCGTCGTGCAGGAGACCGCGTAGACAAAATCCGGCTTCTGCCGAAGGGCGGTCGTGAGTGTCGTCTTGCCGGCGCCCGAGGGCGCGGAGAGGACGAAGAGGATTCCGGAGCGTTTGAAGTTATTCAATGTTGGGGAGTTGTTCGCGGATGCGGTCGAGCTCCGCCTTGGCTTCGATGACGAGCCGCGCGAGCGCGGTGTCGGAGGATTTGGATCCGATCGTGTTGAATTCACGGCCGAGTTCCTGCGCGAGGAACTCGAGCGTGCGGCCGACCGTTCCCCCGCCGGCGAGCTTCTCGCGGAACTGTCCGATGTGGCTTTCCGCACGGTGAAGCTCCTCGGTGATGTCGCCCCGCTCGGCGAGCAGCGCGACCTCGGTAAGCAGCCTCGGATCATCGGCGGGGATATCCACTCCCGAGCGGGCGATCCGCTTCAGGAGAACCTCCCGCTGCTGCAGAGTCACGCGCTTTGCGAGCGGCGAAATCTTTTTCGCGGTGCCGGCGAGCTTCGTCACCGCCTTTTCCAAAACCTTCTGCAGAGCGAGTCCTTCCCGCTGCCGGGTCGAGACCATGCCATCGATCGCGCGATCCAGCGCCGCGAGCACGGTTTCCTTGACTCCCTCGCCGGAGGGCTCCGCCGTTCGGACGACGCCCGGTGCCTCCAGCACATCCGAAATCGTGATCTCGCCGGGGATCCGCAGGCTCTTAGCCAGCGCCCGCGCCTCAAGGACAAACGCCCTCGCCCGCGCGGCATCGAGGATCCCCGCATGGGAGCCGGAGGCATGCGTCAATGTGAGGTTCACCTGCACGCGTCCGCGCGCCACCGATGCCAGCACCCGCTCGCGCACGACCGGCTCCAGCCATGCCGCGCTGCGTTCGGCATGAAAAACCACCTCGGCAGACTTCCGGTTTACCGAGAAGCATTCCACCACGGCGCTCCACGCCTTTCCGCGCGATTCGCCGCGTCCGTGCCCGGTCATGCTGGTCATAGAAAAAACTTACCCGCCCGCCGGCGCGCCTGTCGAGGAGGTTGTCCGGCCGGGAAGGTGGGAGGTGCAGTATTCCGCGCCATCCGCAGCGACCCGGAATTCCGCGTCCGGATGGGAATGGTCGGTGATCCCGCATGCGGCGCAGCGGTGGAGGGGTTCACCGGCAGGAAGTTTCGCGGCCTCGAACCGGGATCTGCGGACGCGGGTCTTCTGGCCCGCCAGCGCTCCCCGGAAATATGGCGGCGCAAAGAAGAGGAGATAATTTCCGAGGCACATCACGACCACCATCTTCGCGGCAAGCGGGCCGAACAGCAGAACGCCCGCCGGAAAGATCAGGCTGAAGAGCGCGACCCACTTGATTTTTACCGGAAGGATGAAAAAGAGGAGGATCTCCAGATCGGGGGCCAGCGTCGCCACGGCGAGGAAGAGAGAGAGGTTCAGAAACAGGTTTCCTCCGGAGGCACCGAAGATCAGGGCCGATGCGATACAGAGTGCCATGCCCAGAAAATAGTAGGCGTTGAGCCGGAACGCCCCCCAGCTTTGTTCAAGCAGATCTCCGAGCCACCACGTGAAGAGCAGATAGAAGATAATCCAAAACAGGCTCTGTGTTTCGGGAAGAAATATCCAACTCACAAGCCGCCAGATCTCCCCTTGTAGAATGTCCCCGCGATCGAGGGCGAGAACCTGAGCGTAGTCCGGATTCAGGTGGACCAGCAGAAAAACCAGGGCGTTGAGCGCGACGACATAACGGATGAGCCCGGGGATGGCGTAGCGGGAGAGCTTCCTTTCCAAGCGATCAATCATGACTGCCTGAAAATTTTGCCGCCGGTCTGCGGGATGAAATCAAATTCCTGAGTATCACGGCAGGGAATGTGTCACAGGACCGGATTCCAGCAAGAGCGGAGATTCGGACGGGTAGACAGGCCGCGCATTCGTGCCAAAAGAATTCGGCTGAAACCGGGGGCCCGTCGTGATCGTCTGGTCCCAGATCGCGAGCATCGCATCCACCGACGGGTAGCCGAATGAGGACGCCATGGCCTCGGGGCTGCGGAATCCTCCGAGCGAGGCGACCTTGGTGAGAGACCGCCGGTTTTTTTGGGGAGCTTCGGCATAGATTCTGCCCAGCTCGGCCTCACGGATTTCCCGATAGACCGGAGGCTGGGCGAAATCGGTGTTCGTGGTTTCCGCAGGGACGACCAGAGGGCTTTCCGCTCTCCCCTGGATAAAGAGAGCCTGGATATCTCCAGGCGTGGCCGGGGGGAGAGGTGTTGCCATGGCGGATGGTGTCGGGCCCGGGGAGATCTCCGGCGGATCCAGGCGGAATCTGGGCTTCTTGTCTCTCATCGTTGTCACCACAAGGGCGATGAGCAAAAAGCAGGCGCCAACGGCAACCATCGCCTCCGTCGAGACGACGCCACGCCGGGCGGTCAGAGAAATAGTATCCGGGTGATTCAGAAGAAGGTCTTTGAAACAGGCACCATGGCACAGGAAGGCCTCTCCCACAAGCGCGGCAGATGGGACCACGGGAGCTTGGGGTGGCTGGTCGCAAAGCCTTGAACCTTGGGGAGAATCTGACAGAAAGCGGGATGACCTCCCGCCTGCCATTCCGGTTTGAGGCGCGCGCCACAGGATCGGGCGCGCGCGCGGGAGTATTCCGCACCCTTCATAACGAGGTGCTCACGCCGCTTTTCATGCCGGTGGGTACGCAGGCCACCGTGAAGGCGCAGCTTCCGCAGACGCTGGAGGATTCCGGATCGCAGATCCTTCTCGCGAACACCTACCACCTCCTGCTCCGCCCGGGGACGGAAGTTTTCCGGCGGATGGGTGGCATCCACAAGTTCATGAGCTGGAACCGGTCGGTGCTCACCGATTCGGGGGGGTATCAGATTTTTTCGCTGCCGCATTCGCGTTCGATGACCGAGGAGGGGGCGGTTTTCCAGAGCTACACCGACGGGCGTTCGATTTTGCTGAGTCCGGAGGTCAGCATTGGCGCGCAGGTGGCGATCGGCAGCGACATCATGATGGCGCTCGACCAGTGTGTTCCGTCCACGGCGGAGGAAGCAGTCGCGCGCGCGGCCCTTGAACTGACGCAGCGCTGGGCGACGCGGAGTCTCGCGGCACGAGGAGACTCGCCTCAGGCGATGTTCGGGATCGTGCAGGGAGCGCTGTTTCCGGAGCTGAGGCGCGAAAGCGCGCTGGGGCTTGTGGATCTGGATTTCGACGGATTTGCGATCGGCGGGCTGGCGGTTGGCGAGGGTCGGAGCGCGCGCGAGGAGATCTGCGAATTCACGGCCGGTCTCCTGCCGGCAGACAAGCCGCGTTATCTTATGGGGGTGGGGACGCCCCTCGACATCCTTGAGGCGGTGCACCGTGGCGTGGACATGTTTGATTGCATCATCCCGACGCAGGTCGCACAGCGCGGCGGGGTCTTCACGTCGCGCGGGTATTTGCAACTGCGTCGCGGAGTTTACAAATTCTCCGATGAGCCGCTCGACCCCGGGTGTTTGTGTCCGACCTGTCGCCGCTACTCGCGCGCCTATCTGCATCACCTGACGAAAACCCGGGAGACCCTCGGATGGCAGCTACTGGGCAAGCACAACATCCATTTCTACCACCAGCTCATGCGCGAGATCCGGGAGAGCATTTTCTCCGATACGTTTCTTTCGCTCTACCAGGAGAAGCGCGCCATGCTGCATGAGGACGACATGGACAACCCGGTCCTCTTGCAAACACCCAAAAGGCCGAAGCGGCAGGTATTGGGAAATTACGAGATTCACACGGCGCGCGAAGGCTTTGCCAGCATCCGGCACATTCACTCCGGGGAGATTATGCACTCGCGAACCCCGCCGATGGACGAGGCGAACCGGCTCTACATCGAGCAATCCCGCCTTCCTGAGCATCTGCGGGAAACCGGTGCGGGGCCGCTCGTGATCTGGGACGTGGGGCTCGGGGCGGGCGCCAACGCCATGGCAGCCATAAACTGTTTCGAGAAGGAAGAGGGTCCCGTTCGCGACCTGCACATTGTGAGTTTCGAGAACGACCTCGACTCGCTGAAGCTCGCTTTCCGCAACAACGACCAATTCCACTACCTGCGCCACAGCGCCCCCGCTGCGATTTTGAAGGACTCCAAGTGGACATCAAAATCCCACCCGGGACTCTGCTGGACGCTGGTTCCGGGAAATTTTCTGGACGTGCTGGACGCCGCTCCCCTGCCGCCTGATCTCATTTTCTACGACATGTTTTCCGGCAAGACGAATGCGGAGGCCTGGACGCTGGCTGCATTCCGGAGGCTGTTTGCGGCCTGTCGCGGGAGGGGCACCGAGCTGTTTACTTATACCTGCTCGACTGCCTCACGGGTCGCCATGCTTGCCGCAGGATTCCACGTCGCGCGGGGGAGAAGCACCGGTGACAAGACGGAGACGACCATCGCCTTCACCCCGCAGGCCGACTGCGCCGGTCGCGACATGCTCGGAGCCGACTGGCTGGCAAAATGGAGACGGTCCACAGCGCGATTTCCTGCGGACCTCCCGCCGCCGGAGCATCCCGGCTGGGAAGAGGTGATCCTGCGACACGAGCAATTCCGGAATCCTGAAGAAGATGCAGTTGCCGGATGAATCCGGGATAACTCTTCGCTCTAGCGCCCTCCACCACCGAGCCAGCGCTGGATCGTGTCCTGCCACTCTGGCGAGGATGTTGTCTTGAGGACGGCCACATTAATCGCGTCAAATCCGGGAAACCCCGGGTGGACCGGTATGCCGATGAAGACTTCCTGAAAGCTGACGTTGGAGACCGTGAAGCGAACGGGAGGGTTTTCCAGGGTCATTGTCCCCGAAAGAAAATTGAGGGCGATCCGATCGGCGACAACCGCCTGGATCTCTCCCTTCGAGAGTGCGCGCAGGGCTTCTTCAATCGTTTCGTAAGCATGCGATGGGATGCCGTGTCTTTGCAGGTATTGCTGGGAAACCGATCCGGCGAGAGTGCCGCACGAGACGCGGAAGAGGTCACCCGGTCGCATGATCATATCGCTGATCCTCGCCGTGGCGATGCTTGAGGCCACGCTGGCAGTGAAGCTGGCCACCAGCAAAACGCCCGCCAGCATCCACACGAATGAGACGATCCGCCCCCAGAATGTCGAGGGGGTCTTGTCTCCATACCCGACGGTGGTCATGGTCGCCGCCGAAAACCAAAGGGCGGATCCGAAGCCAGTGAGTCCGCCACGAAAGTGCCCGACATGGTGGTTGCGCTCGAAAATCCAGATGAGGAAACTGACCAGGAAAAGGCCGGCAAAAATCAGCAGGAGAACCTGGACGAGTGACCAGTTGAAAAAGTCACGTGAAATAGCAATCCAGTCCGGATGCCATGCGCCCTGCCGCAAAGCGATTCCGGTGGAGGACTGGATATACGGCTGCGTGAAGTCGACGGTTTTTTCAGCCTCTGCGGTAATTTCGATTTCGCCGATTGCGGCCTGAAGCGTTCCGTCAGCCACAGCGGGAAGGATGTCCTCGTAAGGGGCCTCAACGAACTCGTAATTCAACCCGGTCTGGAGGGCGACTTCCTTCCAGAGTTTGACGCCGATCCCGTCCCAGTCGCCGCTATCGGTCTTTGTGGCGAACGGCGGCTTGTCGTGGATGCCGACCCGGATGACATCCCCGCACCGGGCCGGCGCGGTGGAGAGCAGGGCCGCCGCCAGCATGACAACCCAGAATGGGCTGAGAAACCTCATCTTGTCGCAGCCGCTTTGATCATCAGAAGAAAGCTGTCGCCGGCCGCCTCAACCGTGGCGGACGGCCCGGTCATCTTCACGAAAACATCTCCTCCCGGATTCTCCAGGATCGCACCAAGCAGGGCGTATCCCGGCATCGGCGTTGTCTGTCCTCCAGGCATTCCGCTTTGAAATGTGCCGGACGCGCGGACGATCGTGACCGGGGTCTTGCCATATGACTCAAGGCTCCGGGATGTTTTTGCTTCCTGAAACTGACCGAACCACCGGTCCACATTTGCCTGGAGCCCCCCACCCTGACCGGCACCAAAATGGAAAAACGTGATTTCGGCGGGCGCTCCATCTCCCCGAACATTCAATTGAGCCTTGCGCATCGGAGAGGAGGGTACAACCCATTGCCAGCCCTCCGGCCGTTCAAACGTGAATGATCCGACCGCGAACTCCACCGGGTCAGCTGCCCGGGCCATGAACACGGTCAGCGACAGAACTAACAGGCAGACCCCCCTGCCAAGGAGGGTCGTTCCGATGGGCCGCGTCACGCGCCGGCGACCCGCAGGACCAATTGAATGGTTTGCAAAAGCCACGGCGCGGAAGATGGAACTCAGCGCTTGGAGAATTGGAAACGCTTGCGGGCACCGGGCTGGCCGGGCTTTTTGCGCTCCTTCATCCTCGGGTCGCGTGTGAGCAGGCCTTCGAGTTTGAGAGGTGCACGAAGCGCCTCGTCCACCTGAATGAGCGCACGGCTGAGAGCCAGGCGGAGTGCGCCGGCCTGCCCGTTGATTCCGCCGCCGGTCGTCTTGACAACGACATCATAGGAGTGGACCGCATTAGCGATTTCCAAGGGACGGAGAATCTGGTTCTGGAGCGAGAGGCTGGAAAAATAGTCCACAAAATCGCGGCCGTTTACTTTGATTGCACCGGTGCCGGATTGCATGCGTAGGCTGGCGACCGATGTCTTTCGGCGGCCGGTGGCGAGGATGGGATTCGATGTGCTCATTCTGGAAAAATCAGGCTGGTTTCGGGTTCTGCGCGACGTGCGGATGTTCGGATCCGGCGTAAACTTTCAGCTTCGTGTAGATCGAGCGTCCGAGCTTGTTGTGGGGGATCATTCCGCGCACCGCGCGCTCGATCAGAAGTTCGGGGTGCCGTTCGCGGCGGGCCTTGAAGGTCTCGGTGTGGTGTCCGCCCACATAGCCGGAGAAGCTCATGTAGGTTTTTGCGACTTCCTTCTTGCCTCCGACTGTGACTTTCGAGGCGTTCAGGACGACGACAAAATCGCCGGTGTCCACGTGCGGGGTGAAGATCGTTTTGTTTTTCCCACGGAGAAGATTGGCGGCCTTCTCGGCCACGCGCCCAAGAGGCTGGCCGGCGGCGTCAATGACCCACCAGGCGCGCTTCACCTCTTCGGATTTTGCAGAATAGGTTTTCATCGGTAAATTATCAGGAACCGAAAAGAATGGGGGTTCGTCTGCCCCTTGTCAAACAGGTTGGTGAGAATTTTTCACTGAACGGCCTTTGGTGTGCTGGCATGGCGACACGTCAAAGCTTCCGGATTCCTTGCGTGACATTCCGATGTGCCGGTTGATAGTAGCGGGCATGGACGAGTTGAAGCTGCTCGGAGTCGCCCTGGGGCTGGCCAGCCTCGCGGGGATTAACCTGTATCTGACAGTGTTTGTGACGGGCCTTGCTGTCCACATGGATTGGGTGGCGCTTCCGCCCGCTTTGCAGCAGCTCGAGGTCTTGGGCGATCCGATCATTATCGGGGTGGCCGGGTTTCTATATCTCGTCGAGTTTTTTGCGGACAAAATCCCCTGGGTGGACACCGCATGGGATTCAGTCCACACATTCATCCGTCCGGTTGGGGCGGCGGCGCTGGCGGTGGCTGCTCTGGGCGATGCGCATCCGGCTTTTGAGATCGTTGCCGCTTTGGTAGCCGGCGGCATGGCGCTGACATCGCATGTGGCGAAGGCTGGCACCCGGCTTGTGGCCAACGCTTCGCCGGAACCGGTTTCCAACATCGGACTGAGTTTGGCGGAGGACGGAATTGTCCTTGGTGGACTCGGGCTGATCGTCTGGAATCCCATTGTTGCCCTTGTGGCCTCAGTGGCCTTTTCGTTGGTGGTGATCGCGTTGATGCCGCGCCTGCTCCGGGGCATCCGTGCCAAGCTCTGGCTGGCGTGGAAAAAACTCAATGCACTGCCCGAGGATGACAAGGAAACCGCCACCGGCCACCGTCTCCCGGGCCCGTTCGAGCTCCAGCTCCGGCGGGCGCATGCCAGTAAGGCGGAGGTCGCCTGGAGTGCTCCGTGCCTGAGCGGAGGAGGCCCTCGCCTCACGCCAAACCTGCGCGGTTGGCTTGCCGCCCTCCGGGAGGAGCCGAACAGCATTTTCTTTATTGCGAGAAGCTTCAGCGGGGCGGTGGTTCTGGAGGTGGACGTAAAAGCAGCTCAGATCGACCACCGCTCCGGATTCCTCTGCGACAAGATCACCATCACCCACCGCGACGGTTCCCCGCGGCACACATTTCTCTTCGAGTGCGGGCAGACCAAGGTAGCCCGGGCGCTCGCTTCTACCGTGCAAAATTGCGCCGCTTCAGAACTGCCGGCCGCTGCGGCTGCGTAGGCGGGCCGGGTTCAATCCTTCTCGATGAGGAAAATCCCAAGGTGCTCTCTGTCGATCCCGGCGGAGAAGCGGCTGAGGTCGTGCCGGGTTCCTTTGGCAACAACCGTGTCTGTCATCAAATCCACGATCCGGAATCGCATGGCTTCTGGAAGTCCGAGCGCGTCAAAATTCGGGAAAATCTCGAATTCCGCGCGGTCTGCATTTTTGTAGTTCGGGACGACGAAGACCGCCTGGGTTTTTGAGGTGCGCGCGTAGGCCTGGAGAGAATTTTGGACGCCGTTCGTTTTGGTCTCGAGCTTGACGATGTTCGCCTTCCGTGTGCTGTCCGGAAAATTTTCGAAGATGCCTGGATACGAGCGGCGGATCCGGATGAACTTTTTGATATCCTCAAAGAACGCCCGGTTTTCAGGGAGGTCCTTCTGCGCCCAGTCGATGGTGTTGAAATACATCGCGCCGTCGCTGCCTTTGCCCATCACCCTCGGGTTGTTCCACTCCTCCCCGATCCACCACATGGGGATGAACGGTGCGAAGATGGAAGCATAAGCGAAGCGCACGCGGTTGCCGCAGACGAATGGTTTCGAGTTGTCGTGGTGGAGAAGGTTCGATGTGTAGAATCGGAACATGCCGCCGGTGCCTTGCACCTGCAGGGTGGGTTTGCCGATGCCGGTGCCGGAGTGGATCGTGTCCACGATGTTGTTGTTGAGGAGGTATTCCGCGTGGTGTCCGAACCGGAGCTTCTGCTCATCGTGTTTTCCTGGTGTGGCATAGTCGGGCTCTTCCGTCCATCCGTTGACCCCGACCTGTTCAAAGTCGAATGTCTCAATCCTTTTGTTGGAGATTTCCGAGACGATCAGCGGCTTCCCGCCCCGGGCGACAAGCTCGCTGCGGATTTCCTTGAAAAAGTAGCCCGAGGTGTCCGGTGCCAGGTCCACCCGGAACCCGTCTGCCCCGGTTTTCTCAATAAAATCGACCGCGGCCTTCTTGAACCAGCTCCGCAAGTCGCGGTTGTTCCAGTCAAATGCGTAGCCTCCCCAGACTTTCCGGAAATCCCCGTCCTTTCGTGCATAGAATTCCGGATGGGATGAAACCAGCGGGGATTCCGGGCGCGTGCCCCAGACAATGATGTCAAAAATGACCCGGATGTTCCGGCGGTGTGCCTCCTCAACGAATTGCCTGACGGCAGCAAAGGATTCCTGCTTTGTGGATTTTCCCGTGAGCAATGGTTCGATGGTGTCGGGCCCGAAATTTCCGTAGCCGTTTCCTTTTGACCCCCTCTCGTAAACCGGTCCAATCCAGAGTCCGTTGACTCCCATCTCCGCGTAGTGGTCGAGCGCTCGTGTTGCGGCCTGGAACGTGCCTTCCGGGGTGGCCGTCTCGATGCGCAGTTCAGCCATGATGAGGGTTTTGGTCCAGTCCGGCGAAGAGTCCTCCCATCTGACTTGGCTGTCCGGGAGCACTTTTGAAATTAGCGCGGAATTGTTCACTCCATCGGCCCGTCCGCATTCCGCAAAGAGCAGGGCGATAAACAAGGTTGTCCAAAACAGGGAAACCCGGGCGAAGGTCGAGGGGCGGGGGATTTTTCTGAGCGGCACGACAAATCAGGAGCACGGTTTCCCGTGGGATGTCAAAGAACATCGCGGGCCTCGGCGGGGAAAGTTCTTGCGGCTGCTTTCTTCGGGCCGCTAGCTTCACGCGATGAATATTCTGGTGACCGGCGGGGCCGGGTTTATCGGCTCGCACATTTGCCGGCGCGTTCTGGCCGACGGGCACGCGGTTTCGGTCATTGATGATTTCAATGACTACTACGATCCGGCGATCAAGCGGGCGAATGTGGCCGCTTTTGCGGGTGCCGTGCGCGTGTTCGAGGGGGACATCCGGGACCGCGCGTCGGTTGAGAAACTTTTTTCGGACGGGAAATTCGATGTGGTGATCCATATCGCGGCGCGTGCGGGTGTCAGGCCGTCGGTTCTGGACCCGCAGCTCTACATCGACACGAATATCACCGGCACTCACCACCTGCTCGAAGCCTCCCGTCGGCATGGGGTCGGGAAACTTCTTTTTGCATCGAGCTCGTCGGTTTACGGACTGGCGAAGAAGGTGCCGTTTTCCGAGGATCTCCCGCTTCCCCAGACGCTGAGCCCGTATGCGGCCACGAAGCTGGCTGGCGAGCATCTCTGCGGGAACTACTCGCACCTCTTCGGGTTGAAGGTCGTGTGCCTCCGGTTCTTCACCGTTTACGGCCCCGGCCAGCGGCCGGATCTGGCGATCCACAAATTCACCGATGCCATCCACAGGGGAAAGCCCATCCCTCAATACGGGGACGGCTCCACGCGGCGGGATTACACCTATGTGGATGATATCGTCCAGGGCGTGATGGGCACTCTGGAATACAATGGTGCCCCGTTCGACATCTTCAACCTCGGCGAAAACCAGACCATCACCTTAACGGATCTGATTCTGGAGATCGAGAAGGCTCTCGGCAAAAAGGCGGTCATCGAGCGGCTGCCGGAGCAACAGGGCGACATGCCGCTCACCTCGGCTGACATTACAAAAGCCCGCTCGCTTCTCGGATACGACCCGCAAACGAAAATTGCCGAGGGAATCCCGAAATTTGTCGAGTGGTATTTGAGCAAATGACGGTCGTCGAAATCGCAGCCGAGCTGGTCCGCATCCCGAGCGTCAATCCGGATGGCGACCCGGGCACCCCGCGCACCGGGGAGGCGGAGTGCGCGGGCTGGATCGCTGAGTTTCTTTCCCGGTCCGGGGCCGAAGCCGAACTGCGGGAGGTCCTCCCGGGCCGCCCGAATGCCGTGGCGAAATTTCCCTCCAACCGCACCGGGAAGCCGGCGATCCTCTTCGCGCCACACACCGACACCGTCAGCGTGATTGGCATGACGATCGACCCGTTCAGCGGCGAGGTGCGTGATGGCAGGCTGTGGGGACGCGGTGCGACCGACACGAAAGGGCCGATGGCCGCCATGCTCTGGGCGCTTCAGGAAGCAGCACCGCAGATCGCAGCTCTTCCCTATGAGATCTGGTTCGCCGGGCTCGCGGGAGAGGAAGCCGGTCAGCACGGTGCCAAGGCGCTGGCCGCACAGGAGAAGTTCGATTTTGTCATCGCCGGAGAACCCACCGGCCTCGACGTGGTCCATACCCACAAGGGATCCGCCTGGCTTTCGCTTCGGACAAGCGGAGTTGCCGTCCATGCCTCGAAGCCGGAAAGCGGAGAAAACGCGATCTACAAGATGTGCGAGGCGGTGGATTGCCTGCGCCGGGAAGTGATTCCCGTCTTGAAAACCCTCACCGATCCGGCGCTTGGAAATCCGACCCTGAGTGTCGGAACCATCAGCGGCGGCTCGAAGGTGAACATCGTTCCGGATTCCTGCACCGCGGTCGTCGACATGAGGACGATTCCCGGACAGGACATCGCGTTTGTTTCCGAAGTCCTGCGCCGGCGCGTCCCCGACATGGAAATTTCCATCCTGGGTTCCGCGCCGCTTTTTACCGACCCGGCTCATCCGCTGATCCGGAGGCTGCAATCCTGCGGGGCCGGGCTTGCGGGAGCCCCCTGGTTCTGCGATGCGGCCGTTTTTGCACAAAGCGGCTGCCCGGCGGTGGCGCTCGGGCCGGGATCGATCACCCAGGCGCATACCTGCGACGAGTTCATTTCGCTCGCCGACCTCGAATCCGGCGCACGGTTCTTCAGGCAGTTCCTGGATTCGCTGGATCAGTAAGGATATTTTGATACCGGAATGCTTCGGCAGGGGCTTGACAGGCCACCTGCATGGGAATCTGATGCGGGGCCTATGAGGTTTCCACTCCCGCTTACTGCCCGGATTGCAGGCTACATCATCGGGAAGAAGCTCCGGCGGGTGGAGAAATTCGCGACCGTTCTGCAATTGGAGCCGCTCCATACCTGCAACCTCACCTGCACCGGATGCGGGAGGATCCGGGAGTATTCGACATCCCTCAAGGATGTGATGCCGTTGGAGGACTGTCTGGCCGCGGCCCGGGAGTGCGAGGCTCCTATGGTTTCGATCTGCGGGGGCGAGCCGCTGATTTACCCCCACATCGGGGAGCTCGTTGAGGGCCTGCTCGCCCAAAAGCGGATCGTCTACATCTGCACGAACGGCATGTTCATGCGAAAGAAAATGAGGGAATACCTTGCCGCAGAATTCGCAGTGCGCCCATCCACCGCCTCCGGCAAACTCGATGTCCTGGTCTCGGAGGAGCTTCTCACCCCAGCCCAGGCGCGTGAGATCAGGGAGTCCTCCTCCCCGGTCCGGTCCCCGATCAAACCCTCGGGGCGGCTTTATTGGAACGTCCATCTCGACGGACTCGAGCGCACCCACGATCTCATCGTCGAGCGTGAAGGCGTTTTCAAAGAGTGCATCGCAGCCATCCGAATGGCAAAAATTCTCGGCTATCAGGTCGCGACCAACACGACGGTTTACAAGGAGACCGACATGGACGAAATCGGCAGGATGTTCGACTATTTGTCGTGGCTCGGTGTTGACGGCCACACGATTTCACCGGGATACGACTACGACGCCGCCAAGGAAGACATGATGAAACGGCTCAACCTTCAGCCGGAAAACTTCTTCCTCACCCGGGCGATGACGAAGGAAAAATTCAAAAACATCCGGGCCTGGGGGGAAAAATACACCATCTTTGGAACCCCGATCTACCTCGATTTTCTGGCGGGCCGCCGCGATCTCACCTGCTCGGCATGGGCGATCCCGACCCGCAATGTGCGCGGTTGGAAGGGCCCTTGCTACCTCATGACAGATGCCCACCACGCCAGCTACCGCGATCTTCTGGAAAAGACGCCTTGGGAAAAATACGGCGTCGTCGATGGCAGAGCCCGGGACTCGCGCTGCGAAAACTGCATGGTCCATTGCGGATACGAGCCTAGCGCAACGCTCGGGCGTGACGCCCAGCCCGGTGACACCTGGGCGAACATTTCATTCAATTTCGGAAGCAAACCCGCGGTTCGTCCGGAGGGAGCCGAAGTGAATCCCTACGACGGAGTGACCGCCGGATGCGGACACGCCAGCGGTGCCGGGGGAGTGAAGTGCCGCTGATCGGGATGCCTGTTCCGGATTGTCAATAATCCGGAACAAACATCCGCTTGGAAATGTCAGCCTCAATATCATCCGGTCTCGGGACCCGGGCCAAGCCCTGCTCGTAGGCTTCAGTGGCGACTGCCGTGGCAATTTTCAGGGAAACCTCCCGGATCCGGCCAAGCGGCGGATAGACGCTTCCTCGGGCAAGGTCCTCTTTCGAGACCTCAGCAGCCAGCGTCCGTGCAGCCGCCAGGAACATCACATCCGTGACGCGGTCGGACTCGCAGGCGAGGGCTCCAAGCCCGATCCCCGGGAAAACATAAACGTTGTTACCCTGCCCGGGGCAGAATTTACGACCTCCGAAATCCACTGGTTGAAAGGGACTTCCGCTTGCAAAAACCGCCCGGCCTTCCGTGTGAACGTATGCCTCCTCGGCCGTGCACTCGGCCTTCGATGTCGGGTTCGAGAGAGCAAAAATGACCGGCCTCTTGTTGATCGCGGCCATGCTGCTGAGAATTTCCGGAGTAAAAGCCCGTCCGGTTCCCGCCACTCCGATGAGCGCCGTCGGGCGGATCCGATTGACGGCTTCGGCCAGGGTCGCGCAGGCAGGGGCTTCGTGTGCAAAGGGAACTTTGTGCGCCGGCATCACGTCGCCGCGCCCTTGGACGATCAATCCTTTCGAGTCCACAAACCAACACTGCAGCCGCGACTTCTCTTCGGAAATTCCCTCTTCGCGCAGGGCCCTGACAAAAAGCTCTCCGATGCCCGTGCCGGCTTCTCCGGCACCAAAAAACAACAGTTTTTGATCAGCCATCGCGACGCCGGTCTCGCGGGTCGCCGCCAAGAGGCCCGCGAGCGCCACCGATGCCGTGCCCTGGATGTCGTCGTTGAAACAGCAGATCCTGTCCCTCCATTTGCCCAGCAGGTGGAAGGCATTGTGGTTTCCAAAATCCTCAAACTGGATCAGGCACCCAGGGAAGACCTTCTGGCTCGCATGGATGAACTCGTCCAGAAAAGCATCGTAATCCTCAGGTGAAGGCCGCTTTTGACCGAGTCCGATGTAAAACGGATCCGCAAGCAATTTTCCGTTGTTCGTGCCGACATCGAGTGTGATTGGCAGGCAGTAATACGGATGCAGCCCGGCGCAAGCCGTGTAGAGAGCGAGCTTTCCGATCGGGATTCCCATGCCCAGTGCGCCTAGGTCCCCCAATCCGAGGATCCTCTCCCCGTCGGTCACCACGATCAACTTAACGCCCTGATTCGGCCAGTGCCGCAGCACTCCTTCCACGTTGCCGCGGTCGTTGATGCTGATCCAAAGTCCTCTCGGACTCCGGAAAATTCCCCCGTATTCCAGGCAGGCCTGCCCAACGGTCGGGGTGTAAATGATGGGCATCGTCTCCTCCAGGTGATCCAGAAGAAGGCGGAAAAACAGCGTTTCGTTCCTCTGCTGAAGCGCTGTAAGAAAAATATACTTCTCCAGATCCGACTCCTTGCGGCGCAATTGACCCAGCGCCCTCTCCACCTGTTGGGCCATGGGAAAGACCCGTGGCGGCAACAGGCCCCGCAACCCGAGCGTATCCCTCTCTTCATCGCTAAAAGCCGTTCCCTTGTTCCGCAGGGAGTCCTTCAAGAGGGAAAATCCCGCCGGAAGGTTGAATCCACCGCCCGCCTGAATATCACCGTCTTTCCTTCGCATCCCCGCATCTAGCCACTCCTGCCCCATGGAGTAAACGCGGATTGTAAGAATCCCCCCTGACCTTGACCGCGGGCAAATTCCTGAACCGCGAAAAACCGGACCGCAGCCCGGATGAGAACGCACCGTTTGGAGCAGACAAAAACATTTTAGAAAATATTTTGAGCACCCATTTTTTCTGTTGACGCCATGAGATCAAGATCCAGAGAGCTTTTCCGGATGGATATTGTCGAATTGAGTGCAGCCAGCCGCCCACCCCAAAAAATATTTTACAAAAACCTATTGACGATTTTTTGAGTTCGGATATGGTGACCCTCCCGCCAGCAAAAGGGCTGGCAGGAAATTGATCCCCGAGGGTGACCTCGAAACGCTAAAACAGTGAATACAGTTCACTGCGGGGCGCGTCACCAAGCGGGTTTGCTTTTTGAAAATCTGATTCGAATTTTCGCCGGTCATCGGCAAAATTCAGAACGCAAACACAAATAGACAATCAGCATATGCTGAATTGTGCGTTTCCGTCGGTTTTGATTTTTTAATTTGACGGCCCAAATAGTAGCCGAGTCTCACTCGGCGATATATGGATAGTCAGAAAACTTTCCTCCGCTTAGCGGCGGAGGGCAAACTTTTCACGGAGAGTTTGATTCTGGCTCAGAACGAACGCTGGCGGCGTGGATAAGACATGCAAGTCGAACGGGATCAGGTTTGTAGCAATACAAATCTGGTCCAGTGGCAAACGGGTGCGTAACACGTGAGCAATCTGCCGGGAAGTGGGGGATAGCTCGCCGAAAGGCGAATTAATACCGCATATGGCCAGGAAGGACATCCTTCCGAAGCCAAAGTCGCAAGACGCTTCCTGATGAGCTCGCGGCCTATCAGCTAGTTGGTGAGGTAACGGCTCACCAAGGCTATGACGGGTAGCTGGTCTGAGAGGACGACCAGTCACACTGGAACTGAGACACGGTCCAGACACCTACGGGTGGCAGCAGTCGAGAATTTTTCACAATGG
>Ga0247843_1003671_pt1 | contig 24540 bp, 27 predicted proteins | sample LaCruzMarch2017__FD_192420 | JGI IMG/M metagenome (GOLD analysis project Ga0247843, IMG submission 192420) | Freshwater microbial communities from meromictic Lake La Cruz, Castile-La Mancha, Spain - LaCruzMarch2017_8m | ecosystem: Environmental > Aquatic > Freshwater > Lake | place: Spain...
ATCCGTCTGTTTTGGGCTTTGATTCCCATTCTGCCAATTTTGCAAGTAAAATCTCAGTAGCTTTGTGCTTATCCATTGCCTTTTTTTAGGCTAATTTAGTAATTCCCTGCATTCATTCGTACACCCAGGAGAATTGATGTATTCGGTTCTTCCTTTTAATTTTTCAACATCGGCAAAAAGTGATTTTAAATGAGTGGGGGTTTCTTGGGTGGTTTTGCATTGGAAAAGTAGCAATGCAAGGCAGAGAGTTTTTAAGGGCTTCATCATCAATAGGTTATTGTAAATACATAGCTTGTTTGTTAAGGTAGAAACGGATACGTTTCTTTCTTAATAGGTGCAATTTACGAGAATCTCTGTATTGTTAGGATAACTATTGCGCACAGATATCCCTCTTACTGCATCATATAGTTATCGTACGACTTTTTTACTATATTTACTCTTCTATCCACCATCTTATCACGTATGATTCAGGAAAATCTGTTGCTGATTTTAGCACTTCTGTTTGGAATTTCGATGCTGGCGATGCTGAGCGAAATGCTCAAAATATCCTATCCCATTTTTTTGGTCATTGCGGGGCTGCTCATCAGTTTTATACCGGGTATTCCCATTGTTACTTTGCATCCGGATATAGTTTTTTTGCTTTTTTTACCTCCATTATTATACGCAGCGGCTTGGAATACGTCATGGAAGGATTTTTGGGCCGCCCGTAAAGCTATCAGTATGCTGGCTTTTGGCTTGGTAATTTTTACCTCCACCGCTATTGCTTTTGTTTCCCAATGGCTCATTCCCGATTTCCCTCTGGCCTTGGGTTTTTTATTGGGAGGAATCATTTCTCCGCCCGATGCAGTGGCGGCAACGTCGGTATTGCAGGGGGTAAAAGTGCCCAAACGCGTTGTGACGATTCTGGAAGGCGAAAGCCTCATCAACGATGCCTCTTCGTTAATTGTCTTCCGTTTTGCTTTGGCCGCCGTGCTGACGGGCCAATTTACGCTTATGAAAGCCACGACTGATTTTTTTATGGTGGCAGGTATGGGGATTGCTATCGGATTGGCCATTGCGAACGTGTTGTATCTCGTTCATAAATTTATGCCCACTACGCCGAGTATTGATACTTCGCTGACGGTCATTTCTCCTTATTTGATGTACATCGCAGCGGAACATTATCATTTTTCTGGCGTAATGGCGGTAGTGACGGGCGGGTTGTTTTTGAGTTATCGTTCGCATGAAATTTTTACGTACAACTCACGCATTCAGGCGTATTCGGTGTGGGAGTCCTTGATTTTTATTTTGAATGGGCTGGTCTTTATTCTGATTGGCTTGCAACTTCCACAAATTGTTACTGGTCTGGAGAAATATTCTATTTTTGGACTTGTCTTTTATTCGTTGATTATCAGTGTAGTTACTGTTGTGATTCGCGTTGTATGGGTATTTTCTGGGGCTTATTTATCTTCGCTTATGTACAAAGAGAAAAGGCTGAAGTGGGAAAATGAATTTTTGATTGCGTGGAGCGGTATGCGAGGCGTGGTATCGTTGGCTTCCGCATTGGCGGTGCCGCTTACACTGAGCAATGGTATTGCTTTTCCCCACCGTGATTTACTTTTGTTCATTACTTTTGTGGTCATCCTGTTTACGTTGGTGTTTCAGGGGTTGAGTTTGTCGCCGATTCTCAAATGGCTGAAAATCAAGGAGGATGACAACGAAGAAATTGAACACGAGATTATCATTCGTTTGCGGATGGCCGAAGCCGCACTCAGCCATCTTCAAAGCAACTACATGGACGAATTAAGCTCGATTGATGCCTATACCCGCATCAAAGAACGCTACGAGCGCATGGTAGATATTACCAACCGCAAATTGAAGAAGGAAGAAAAAGACGCGGCAGCCGCACTTTTCCTGCCCAGGTACCGCCGTATGTTGTTGGAGCTCGTTGCCGTACGCCGCAGTGAACTTCACAAACTCCGCACCGAAAAACGCTATTCCGATGAAATCATTCGTAACAAAGAATACGAACTGGATTTAGAAGAAGCGCGGTTGAACGAGTGATAAAAATATCCGTAAAATCCGTTTGACCCCTTCAATCCGTGTTATATTCTAAATAGTTTCTACTTCGATTTGGCTTCGTTTAACTCTTGTTTTAATGTCAATCTCTGCTTCTTTGCATCGTATTGAAACGTTTTTTCCACTCCATCTACCAACACTTTCTTAGGCCGAACCGCAGAATGTATCCGAAAAAGCGATGTTACTTTCTTGCCTTTGAATCGAAGATGAATTTCATCACCCTGTTGCTCAACGATGAGCGTCGTAGGTGTTTGGTCTTTGGTGTCATACACTGTGAATTCGCTTTTGCCTTTAGGGTAAATGAGCCAGGTAAGGTAGTTCGCCGAAGTAGAATCACCGATTCCGGTGTAGGTGCGTTGGACATTGAGGGGGATAATGGCTCCTTCTTTGATGTAAAGTGGAAACTCTTCCAACGGAAATTTTTTGGTAAAAGTTTGGGAACCCGTTATCACTTCTTTATCATAAAACCAGTAGCGCCATTGACCTTCGGGCAGATGGATTTCATTTTCCAATTCATCTTTGTAAATCGGAGCAACCAACAGATTATCACCAAATAAGTAGTGGTATTTTCCGTCAACCGGGCGTTGTAGACGAGTGCCGCCACAGTGCGCTGACACTACATAACTGTACATATAAGGCACCAGTTCGGTATGCAGCCACGAAAAGCGACGAATGATTTCAAACTCTTGGGGACTTCTTTTCCAAAGTGTCCGTTCACCGTGTCCGCCGTTGAGAAACAGGCCGCAAAAGGTAGAAAACTGGGCCCAACGAATGTACAATCGAGCGGGAATAGAATCTCCCGAAAAGCCTGCAATGTCGGAGCCGATGACGCTGTAGCCCATTTTAGCGCTTTTTAAGATGCTTTGAATGGCTGATTCAAAGCCCTGCCCTCCTTCCAGAGCAATGTCTTTTTGAACTTCGCCTTTGGCTAATGTTTGCGTTTTGCTTTCCCAATAGTGTTTTTGGTCGCCTACCCAGTTGACGGGCGAAGCATCAATCGGCGCAAATCCTTCGGGATGAAACCAACGATCCATGGCACGGGCCAACGTCACAAATTCGGGGTTGCTTTTGAGTCCGTTGAGGTATTCTTCCCGGTAATACAAATCCATGTATTGGCGGGTAGTTAGCCAACCTGCGTGTGATTTTTGGTATAAAAAGGGAAGCGGGCCAAGCTGTTTCCGAAATAGTGTGGCCGTACCGTCCAGTTTCCAACCGTCAATGCCGTATTTCAGGACCTTTTGCTGCATACCCTGCCACCATTTTTTGGCTTCGGGGTTGGTGTAATCAATAAAACCTCCTTTGCCCTTCCACCATTTGATTTCGTTGCCGTTGCCAATCAAATAGCCCTGGTCTTTGGCCTCCTGATAAAACTCCTTCGATTCCTGAATTTTAGTGTCTTTGTTGTGGCTATCCACCATGGAAGTCATCCACAAAACCACGCGATACCCTTTGTCCTGCAGGCCCGTAAACCACTTTCCGTACTGAGGATAACGGCTGGTATCGGTTTCAAAATCATTGTAACGCAAGCTCCACGGACTGTCAACCAGCAACGTACGGACGGGAATGTCGTGTTTGGCGTAGCCGTCCAGTAAAGAATCTTCGTACGAGGCCGTGTTTTGGTCGTCTTCCCACAACCAACATTCCAAAACCCAGGCGGGTGTCAGGGGAGGGTTGCCGTGTCGTTGGGCATTGAAAGGAATACCCCAAAAAGGGAGAATAAAGTAAAAGTAGCCAATCAGGGTTAAGACAACCAGACTGATGAGGAGGTATTTAACTGATTTTCTACTAATTTTTTTCATACTTGAAGCACGTCCGCTCTTGTGTTGATTCTTTGCTTTATACTATACGAACGGAGTCGTAAAAAGTACCGAGTTTACAGTCATTCCTTCCAAATTTTTGCAATACCTGCCGGTTATACATTATGACTTTTGAAAGGAGTAGGGAGGCCGTAGTTTTGGAAAGTACTAAAGAGTTTTCACCATGTTTAAAACGGTTTTTTCGGTAGGGCTCAACTTGTTGTCCTTCTTTCTCAAAGGGTGCAGCCTGCCCGACGGCATGAAAAGCGGCTACAAAATTGAAAAGGGAGAAGTCGTGATTTATACGGGATTTCCTGCTCAGCGGATGGTTATCGAGGTAGCTGATGCAGACACATTTGAGGCACTCAATAAAGACTATGGCAAGGACGGCAAACACGTTTTTTTATTGGGTAAAGTCATTCCCAATGCCGACCCTGCTACGTTCCGATTGCTGGGGGGAAGTTACTCCAAAGATAAAAATCACGGATACACGCGAGACGTAATCGTTAGTGATGATGCGGCAAATTTTACAATTGTGCCAAATCGGAATGAAACAGCTTCCAATGTGACTGCCGAAGGAATCGTATACGCCCGTGACAGTCATTTTGTGTACGAAGGAGTTCTTAAAATCGAAAGAGCCGACCCTACTACGTTTGAGTTCATTCCAATGTTCAATGGGTATTACGTTTGTCGGGACAAAAAAACAGTTTATTGGCAACATAAACCGTTGGAAGGGACTGATGGGCAGAGTTTTGTGAAAATAACAGAACTATACTTCAAAGATAAAAACCACGCTTGGGCATTGATATTGGGACGAGAGGTAACGTGGTCTATCGTCCCTAATGCCGACGCAGCGACGTTTATTGGGCTGAAAAAAGCGTATTCCAAAGACAAAAAGAACGTCTATTATGAAACCCGAATCGTCGAAGGCGCTGATCCCGAGACATTTGAGGAGACAGAAAACAATGGTGGAAAAGATAAAAATGGCAACTACCAATCGGGAGTTCCTGTACCAACCAAAAACTGAAGCAGTAAACCCGTTTTTCTATCTTATTCCTTAAAAAACGTAAAAATCATGGATATGAATTCAATCGAGAAATCAGTACAGGGTCCTAAATCCAAATCATTTTGGAGCTTCCTTTGGCGAGGTGGCTTAGTGGGGTTTGTCGGAATGTTGGCGGGGGCTGTGGCAGGCGTAGCATTCAGCATTTCACAGTACGAAAGTCTGAGCTATGAACTGAAGGCATGGTTCATTGTTTACATCCCGGTTTATATTTTTTACGTTTTTATCGCCGCAGTACTGGGATTGATAATAGGTGGTATCGTAGGGCTGATCTGGAATTTCTTCAGAAAGTAGCCATTTGCCATAAATTGATTTTTGCAAAACAGGCCTAAGTTGAAAGCCATTATTTTCCAGAAATTCTCTTACGAATACGGCTAAGAGAAGGCCCCTGAATGCCTAAGTACGAAGAAATATGGTATAAAGGGATGGTTTGCAAAAGGGTAGGATGCTGTTCTACCAATTCCAAATAACGTTCTTCGGGAGTTTTAAACAAAAAACCTTCGTTTTTGTCCATCACGATGTTAAAGGCCTGTTCGGCAATCAGTCGTCCGAAGCGTTCCCATTGATGCGACAGTTTATATAATTGAGTAAGATGCTCAAGGCTTATCATTAAGATTCGAGCATCGGTCATGGCCTGCGTATAGTATTTGCAGGGCGCTTGAGTGACAAAACTTTTGTAAGAAGTAATGATTTGATGTTGGGAGAAAAAGAATAGGTTTTTATCATCGCCCGTCTTGTCATCGGTGTAAAAAGTCCTGAAAACGCCTTCCAAAATAAAACCCAGATAGCGACAAATATTCCGCTGCTCATTATAAAATCCTCCTTTGTCGTACACTTTATATTGCCAATAGGGGGCCGATAATTGAAAGTTTTCTTCATCCAAGCCGGCGGCTTGTGCCAAAGCCAGTTGAAGTGTCTCTTTGTCAGTCATAATAAGGAGAGAGGTGTTTGAGATGAACGTGTTTTTCCCTCAAATATGAAAAAGAAATTCGGAAGAGTTGACTAAAGCATGTACCAAAGCGGCATAAAATACACTTTTGGTTTTCATGTAAGTGTATCCGTAAGCCCAACCTGCAATACTTGCCAATCCAACGAACAAAAGGGAACCTGAATGGAAATGCACCAGTCCAAAAAACAGGCTCGTAATGGCCAATGAAGTGTAAGGTCCGTGAAGGGTAACCTGCTTTTTTTCAATAAAATAGGCAGGAATGAAAATCAGTACCGTAATTAACATAGGAAACCAAGCCATTTTGAGCTGAACAAAATAGCCGGTAAAAAACGAAAGTAGGAAGAAGATAATAAATCCCCACTTCCAGTAGACAGGCCATTTGCCGCTTTGCGTGATTTTCTTAGCCAAAATATTCTGCAAAAGCCCCCTTAAAAAAAGTTCTTCAAACAGGGCCGTTCCCACAAAAATACGGACAAAGTCTTTGACCCATTCGTACGCGAATTTTGAGGTAAAAACGTCGTTGCCGCTGAAATTTAGGAAATTTCCAAAATAGCCCAGAACTACAATCAAAAGCACAAAAGATAACCAAGCTCCAAGGGCTGTCAAAAGCGATTGCCAACGAAAATTCGGGAAAAAGCCAGCGTCGGACAGATTACGGATGTAGCCAAAACTATAAACGGCCGAAAGCATAATGACCAAACGCATGGCATTGCTGAATCCCGAACCATTGAAAGGCAGGGAAGTGCCGGTTCCAAACGATATGCTTGTGGCAGGTATTACGATTAATAAAACAAATATAATATCTGACCAAACAACGGGCAAAGATGTTTTTTTGAAAGCCAAAAACCCCACGGTTGGAAATAATAAATAGAAGATAAACAGGCCTGCCGAACCCTGAAAAGGGGTGTGTCCATGGATAATCAAATAGGCATACAGCAACACAATCAACAAAATAGGAAAGACCAAAACCTTCTCTGTACCTTCTTTGAGTCGCTCCTGCCAATGAGCCATAATAGCAGGGTGCCCAACGGTAAAAATCAGAAAATAAATCGCCAAAAAGAAGGGACTGTCCATGAAGAGTTCTTGGGCCGACAGTTTCCAATTGGTGATTAAAAATAGGGCAAAAAGGAGGAGAGTTAAACCGGCGCCGGTCAACAGCGCTCGGTTGTAGGAGGTGGAGGTTTCTTTCATAGGTTGGTTAGCTGATAGTACTACGAAAAGAAACCCAATCAGACTATCTATGCTTATTAATTTTTCATCAAATGTGTTTTTGAAGTCACTAATTTATGTTTTTGAGCGTAAAAAAGAATCATAAGGCCCGTTAAGATAGCAGGCATGCTCAGCCATTGCCCCATATTTAGAAGCATATTGTTTTCAAAACCTTCCTGTGGAGTTTTGAGGAATTCGATCATAAAACGAAATCCGAAAAGCAATATCATAAATAGTCCCGTAATCGCACCTTCGGGCAGCGTATGCCTTTTGTATTTCCACAAATAGAAAGTAAATGCGAACAAAAACAGGCAAAAGAAAGCTTCATACAATTGCGTAGGATGACGCGGAACAAGGGGGAATAAGTTAAAATCGGTTTCGCGAACAAAAACAAAACCCCAAGGCAAATCGGTAGGCTTGCCATAAATTTCCGAATTGAACAAGTTGCCCAGTCGTATCAATGCACCTCCCAAAGCTACGGCGATGACAATACGGTCTGCCAGCCACAAAAAAGGTGGGTTGTCGGGGTGGCGAGTGTACAGATATAAAGCCCACAAAATGGTGATGGTGGCACCGTGACTGGCTAATCCGTAAAAAGGCAAGCTAATCATTGATAGAAACCAGTCCCAAGGTTGAGCAACGAGCAGTTCCCATTCATAAAACAAATAATGGCCAACTCGGGTACCTATTACGGTGGCAACCACCATATACAGCAAAAGAGATTCTACTTTGGAGACAGCTATGCCATCAGAACGAAAAATAAAAGAAAGCAGCGCTTGACCCACTAAAAAGCTTGATGCAAACAGGAGACTGTACCAGTGGATGGGCAAAGAAGCGCCAAAAAAGTCAATAGTAATGACGTTGGGAGAAATGTCCCAGATAATGTAAGCCAACATGTGATGAATGTTTTTAGAAGTTTAACAACCTGAAGTAATGCTTATGAGTAAACAACTGACACAGAAATGAAGAAAAGGCCGCTGGGCTTTTTGATACCATGGAATAGGAGTGGGGCGATTTCTGACAAGCCGGGAAATGTCGTCTGAACTCCATTCCGATTGGTCGTTTACCTGCGTTTTATAAGACTCCCACAAAGGTTTTAATTCGTCTAAGTTCATGGCAATTGGTTTTTTAAAAGTTTTTCAAGTTTGGACTTGATTCGGTTGATTCTTGTACTGACGTTGGTTCGACTCAAATTCAAAATACCTGCAATTTCTTCGTAACTGTGCTCTTCGAGATAGAGCATAATAATGGCTTTGTCCACGTCCGAAAGTTGCTCAATGGCGCGATACAGTTCTTCAGTAGCCTGCGTCAGTTCCAAAGAGTTGTCGGAGGCTGAAATCTGATAGGCGTACTCCGAATAAGGCTCGTTTTTAGGACGGGATTTCTCTCTTCTCAGTTTCGCAAAAACGGTGTTTAAAGCAATTCGATACATCCAGGTAGAAACCTTTGACTGATGATTGAAAGAAGGATACGCTTTCCAAAGTTGGAGTACTATTTCCTGAAACATATCCTTTCTGTCTTCGCTTTGGGAAAAGTAAAGACTGCAAAGGCTGTGGATCAGCTTTTGTTGGATAGCGATCAGTTGCACAAACTCTTTTTGTAACGATACTTTTTCCACTGCTAAAGATGACTGATGGATTATAAAAGTATTAGTTGCAGAAGGTACAATAAAGTCACACACATTCAAAAAAATGTGTAAATCAGTAGGAGACCGGTCGATTAAACGATTTTAAAAATGCCCGTTTCCAGTGTCAGGCCCGGGCCAAAAGCGCAGCTGAAAATATGTTTGCCTACATCTTCCTGATTTCTTTCCTGGAGCAGTTTTTGAAGCACAAACAGCACCGTGCAGGAAGACATATTGCCGTAGTCGCGCAGGACTTCATACGCATACCGATTGTCTTCGGGGGTAAGCCCAAGTTGCGTTTCGGCAGCTTCCAAAATAGCTCTTCCTCCGGGATGAATGGCGTAAAAATCAAAATCCGGCAGTGCAGTTGTTTGTTGCAATTGGGTCATCAATTCCCCAAGACCACCTTTGACCAGTCGAGGAATGTAAGAACTCAGGATCATTTCAAACCCAAAATCTCCAACGTGCCAAGCCATGTCATTACGGCCTTCAAAGAGTAAATCACAATAAAAAGACCGCATTTCCAGCGACAAACCTTGTGGCTGTCCTTCGATGATAACGGACGCAGCTCCATCAGCAAAAAGCGCATTGGAGAGCATATAATTTTCGTCGATTTTTTTCTGAAAATGCAAAGTACAAAGTTCAATACACACCAATAGCACTTTCGCATTGGGGTCAGCCTGTACAATGGAATGGGCCATTTTTAAGCCGTTGAAAGCCCCGTAGCATCCCATAAAATTAATGGAGGTGCGTTGAGTTTGACGTGATAATTGCAGAGCTTCCACCAATTCAATGTCCAATCCCGGGGCATAAAGGCCTGTGCAGCTAACAGTGATAAGATGAGTAACGTTGTTTAGTTTTTCAGTATTCTGGGCCTCCTGTAAGGATTTAAGCGCTAAAGGAAGTGCAAATTGACGGTAAGCAAGCATTCGCTGAGAAACCGTCGGAAAGGGCTCTAAATCAGGAGTATTTGGGTAAAATTCAAAATTTTCAGTAAGTCCATAATCTTTCAATACCGAATGCCTTTTCTGAATTTTTGTACTTCGATACAAAGCTTTAAGCTTACGACCTTCCGAATAATCAAGTTGAGAAGCCCGTATCATAAATTCGGCAATGGACGACTGTTCAATGGTGTGGTCAGGAACCGCAGTTCCGATAAATGTGATGTATGCTGGCATTCGATAGGTAACTGGACTGGTGATGCGTTTTGTAAATAAACGCAATAATTTGAATGGTTTTTGTCGGCCAAATGACCGTTAGATAACTTTATTTAAAAACAGGTATTTCTACTCTAAAGTTTTAAGAAAAAACTTGCCTCCTTTGCAAAACGAAACCCCAAAACATTTTTTATATAAATGAAATCAGCAAAAAGTTATCGGATCATGGATGACAATAGGAGAACTCCGCTTATCCTGGATCAAACAATTTGGCTGGCCGGTTTGACTCTTGTTATCTTCGGCTACATCGTGCTTTATTTTTTGTATCCCCTGATTAGCAAAGGACTTTTATTTTAAAAATTTCAGCAGCCACGAAAACATCCTTTATTAAAAAAAGCGGGCCGGACCCGCTTTTTTAGTTTTTCTTTAGTGGAAATACTCGTACATAATCTACTTCCATTCGTTGTGGGAAAATACTGTTGTCCACTCCTTTTTGTCCACCCCAGTTGCCACCGACCGCAATATTCAGCAACAAATGAAAGGGCTTGTCAAACGGCCACTTTTGCCATTCACTGCTTTCTTTTTGAAAGGAAAAGTAATTTTTATCATCTACCGATATTTTTATCTCACTCGGCGTCCATTCCAGGATATAATCATGGAAGTCGCTCATGGCGGTTGCTACGATGGTTGTTGCTGTTTTTTGGGTGCCAATTGAGAAGTAGTATGCTTTCGTATGAGCTGTGCCATGAATGACATTAGGGTCAAATCCTACGTGTTCCATGATGTCAATCTCCCCATTGTCAGGCCAGTAGGCTGTACCATAGGTCTGTTCAGTAGCCAACATCCATATTGCGGGCCAAGTACCTGTGCCTTTTGGGAGTTTTGCCCGTACGACTACTTTTCCGTACAGCCAATCTCCTTTCTTTTTGGTGACTAATCGTGCTGAAGTGTAATTATTGCTATTGAAACTTTCTTTAATGGCTTCAATAATAAGTTTCCCATTTTCGACTCGGGCATTCTTGGGGTTGGCTTTGGTGTAGTATTGCAGTTCATTGTTTCCCCATCCATTTCCTCCGACATCATAGTCCCATTTAGCAGCATCGGGCAATCCATCTATGTCAAATTCATCCTGCCAGGCAGGGGTGGAGGCAAATTCATAAGGGGCAACGGTATTGGGAAAATCGGGCAATGGACCGTACTCTTCTTTTTTTTGACAGGATAACGCAAAAATTACAAGACTTGCTATGGTCAGAGATAGAAAAACTCTCATAAATAAATGTCAATTAGTAAGTTTGAACCTTCACCCAAACTTACTAATTATAAACGATTTGGACACCCTAAAAGATTTTGTCCAGTGAAAAATACCTAAGCTTCCCGATAGGCTTCGACCCGGCTGCCTTCATCTACGGTAATAATGTACGGGATACCACCTTCGCGGGTAATGGCTTCTGCCACGGCTTCGGCGTGGTCGGGGGCATACATAAACATGCATCCACCTCCACCTGAACCGTTAATTTTACCACCCAATGCCCCTGCTTTCATGGAGGCATCTATCATGCGGTTAATTTTCTCGGTAGAGGTGCGTTTATGGTCGCGGAGATTTTCAAAATGGCGGTAGAGAAGTTGGCCAAATTCTTTGTCAAAATCGCCATTAGCAGCCAATTGTGATTGAATTAAAAGCTCCTTTCCGGTTCTTAAAATATCACGGTCTTCCAAATTGGCTTTTAATAGCCCCAATTCATCATTGTTGAGGAGAGAAGAGTAATGGGCGGCCTGTGCATAAGGTGTCGTAAAAATGGAAAAAGTTGGGTCATACTCAGTGACTTTTTGAATGATGGCTTCCATCCCGAAACGACAACGCGCTAATATACCCAGTGTATCTTTAGGCTGTTGAGAATCGCCCAAGACAAAAGTTCCTAATTGGGGTTGCTGACCTTCCACGTAAATTTTGGGCGTAGATTCCAAATAAATAACATTGCCAATGGCCGTTGAGTAGTGATCCATCATGCCACCCGGCTCGCCAAACTCTAATACTTCAGCTGCGTTTGCTATTTCTCCCAATTCTTTTGGCGAAACTTCGGTGGGATTGTCGGCGTGCCTTGTCAAAAAATTGGCCCAGGAAACGATCAAAGCCGAAGAACTTGAGGTTCCTGAGTTAATTGGAATGTTGCCGTGTACTTTACATTCCAGTCCACGGCTAAACACAAAACCGCGTCTTTTCAGCACATTGATTGTACTGCGAAAATAGTCTCTTCCCTTTGAATAGGGTAATGTTTCGGAGAGGAAAAACGACTCTTTTGCGTTTAAATCAGGTAAATGAATGATAATTTGGGTATCATTTCGGTACGTTCCTTCAATGCTGATGCGGCGCGAAATAGCAGCAGCAATGGTGGGTAATCCTAAATAATCCTGGTGTTCGCCAAACAAGCAAATTCGGCCCGGTGTGCTGATTTTCAAGGTAATACTGAATTTTAAAGGTATATTTACCAGCTGCGCTTTTTATGACCAACCAGCCCGTAATAAAGAATAAAAGCATAAAGTGGAAGTAATATCCAATACGCTTGCTGAGTGCTATGAATTGAATCAGCCAATTTACCATAAACCAATGGTAATACGGCACCACCCGAAATTCCCATAATCAGCAAAGCGGAAGCTGTTTTGGTAAATTTGCCTAAACCATCCAGAGCCAAAGGCCAAAGCGCAGGCCATACCAAGGCGTTTGCCATACCGAGAACAGCGATACAAAGCACTGACGTAAAGCCACTGGTAAAGATGGCCAACACCGTCACAATAAGGCCAAGAATTGCCGATGCACGGAGGCAGGTGCCTTGCGACACATATTTGGGAATCAAAACAATACCCATTCCGTAAGCGGCCAACATTAACCAAAGGGTATAGGTGCCAAAAACGCTGGCTTCGCTTTCCGGAAATCCAAGAGATATTCCGTAACTGATGATGGTATCTCCTGCAATCACCTCTGCACCCACGTAGCAAAATAAGGCGATTACCCCCAAGACTAAATTGGGGAATGCAAATACACTGTTGTGTGCTGCGACGATAGTGCTCCCATCGGCGTCTACCTGTTCCTCACTTACGTCGGGAAGTCCCTTCGAAAATTTGATAAGAACAGCCAGTACTACCAATATCGCCGTCAAAATCATGTAAGGTACTTCCACTTTTTGAAGTTCATCTTGGGGAGTAGCGGCTGCGCCCCCGGCCAACAGCAGTCCACCAAATATCCGTTGACTGAAAATACCCGCTAATTTATTAGCTACCCCCATAAAACTGATTCTTTGGGCGGCACTTTCACGCGGTCCAAGAATAGTGGCATAAGGGTTAGAAGCCGTTTGCAGTAAAGTTAAACCGATACCAATAGTGAAAAGTCCAACTAAAAACAGGGGATAGGAGGCAATCTGGGCTGCCGGAATAAAAATGATGGTTCCAACGGCCATAATCCCTAAACCCAGCGACATTCCATTCTTGAAGCCTGTTCGTTTCAGTACTTCTGACGACGGAATCGCCATAACCGTATAAGAGATAAAAAAAGCAAAGGTAACCAAGTAAGAACTGGTGTTGTCGAGGCTGAATGCTTTTTTGAAAAAGGTAATGAGGGTACCGTTTACCCAGGTAACAAATCCGAAAACGAAGAAAAGTAAACCGATAATAATTAAAGGCCCGACGTAACTTTGGTTTTGATTAGACTTAGACATGGTTAGGAGAAAGGTTTAGTAAGTCAATAATAGCCCGAAAAAATGAATTTTTTTCCGCACTAAAAAGTTTTAGCGCGTATTTTTTAAATTTTTTTAAAATACAGAGGTGCCTTTTCAGCGCTTTGTGAGTGGTAATTTAAAACCCATAAATAGCAAACCCTCCGTCGACGGCCATAATGTGGCCTGTTATATAACTTGCAGCCGGTAAACAAAGAAACGCAATGGCATTGGCAACTTCTTCCGGTTGACCTACGCGCTTCATGGGGGTTCGCCCCAAAATATCCGCGAGGGCGTCAGGGTTGGATAAAACGGTTTCGGTCAGCGGTGTTTCAATATACCAAGGTGCTACGGCATTAACCCGGATGCCGTCAGCGGCCCATTCGCAAGCTAAATTTCGCGTAAGTTGATTAAGAGCGGCTTTGGTCATGCCGTAAATGGAGCCGCTCCGAAGCGAGGTAAGACCCGCTACTGAAGTCACATTGACGATACAGCCTTTGGCGGCTTTTAAATAGGGAAATAAAGCTTGAGAAAGCGAGAAAGCAGAACGCAGGTTGGTGTTGATGAGGTAATCGTATTCGTCATTTGAGTAAGCAATTGTGGGTTTACGAATATTGGTACCCACATTATTTACCAAAATATCCAGATTTTCCCATTGCTCGGCAACGGCCTGCGTGAGTTGTTGGATAGCGGAAGCACTTCCCAAATCCAATGCTAAACCACTGACCTGAAAACCTTGCGATTGATAATCGGCGACGTGTTGGTTGACTTCAGAAGCATTGCGGGCTACGAGCATTACTTCGGCCCCCATCTTTAATAAAATTTGGACGGTTGCACGTCCGATACCTTTTGTGCCGCCCGTTACGAGGGCGCGTTTGCCGGCAAGTTGCCAATGTGGAAGCATTTTATGGTAAGGTTAAAACTTTCAAATGAACTGTTACGTTATTATAAGCAAAACAACCAAATAACCTAATTAGACATGAATCGTCGTAATTTCATCCTCTCTTTGGGAGGAATATCATTAATGGGGCCGTTGGCAATCGCTCAACAGCAGGACAAAGAGCTAAAACGTGTGGTAAAAACGGATGCGGAATGGAAAAAAATTCTGAATCCGATGCAGTATTACGTAACGCGTCAAAAAGGAACGGAACGAGCTTTTACGGGCCCCTATTGGAATAATAAAGAAAAAGGTACTTACAAATGTGTTTGTTGCGGCACACCTTTGTTCAGTTCGGATACTAAATTTGAATCAGGGACAGGCTGGCCGAGTTTTTATGCTCCACTTACTAAAAAAGTTCTGAAAGACGAAAAAGATAAAAGCTTTGGAATGGAACGCGATGAGGTAATTTGTGCCGTTTGCGATGCCCATTTAGGCCACGTATTTGATGATGGCCCACGCCCTACCGGCCTGCGTTACTGTATGAACGGCGCCGCATTGGCTTTTGAAAAGAAATAATTTTTATCCCATTGGGTTGATGTCCTGATGGGATAAATTGGCTTCTCCTGAAAATAACTCAATCCAATAACCGTCAGGATCCTGGAGGAAGATTTGAAGAATCCCGTCAGGTCGCGGCTTGGGTGGACGATACGTGGCATTCATTTGTTTTAAATGATTTTCCCAGGCAGGTAAGTTGCTGACTTCAAGGGCAAAATGATTACTTCTTGAGCCCGAAACTACCGGCTCTGTGCGAATTCCAATCAAATGTAATTCCTGTTCAGTTCCCAAACGAAACCAAGCTCCCGGAAAATCGAAGGCAGGCCGAGGCAATTCTTCTAAGCCTAAAATGTTTTGATAAAACGCGATGCTTTTTTCAACATCAGCTACGTATATTGCAACGTGATTCAGTGCTTTGATTGTTAATTTCATAAATAAAGATTCCAACTATTTTTAAACGTGTTGCGTCTTAAGATTAGGTATGGACACGGTGTTCGTATCGTAAAAGAAATAAGTTTGTTAGCCATAAAAAAAGCACTCGTATTCGTATTTCTAACAGCCTTTGGCTGTAAAACTGAAAATCTCAGCGCAGTTGATCAAAACTTAGCAGGGGATTTTACCTTAAAATGGAAGCAGCAAACGCAGGTGGATGGGATTAAACTGTCATTTGACGATGTAGCAGACAGTCGTTGTCCGTCCAATGCTACCTGTATTCGGGCAGGAGAAGTAGTGGTGGATTTGAACGTAAATGCTCAACAAAAAATTCAAATGTGTCTTGGAGAGTGCCAGTTCGTACAACCTGGCAGAAAGAAAGGGTTTGTCACCCAGGATTCCTTAGACGTAACAATCAATAGTCAGAAGTACTTGTTTATTTTAAAACAGGTCAATCCTTATCCTGTGATGCCTCCCGCACCGAAGGAAAATTATGAAGTTAAAATGCAGGTAATTCGCCTTTAAAACAATAAAGCCTGACGGATTCCTCCGTCAGGCTTTATTATGAATTTCCATTAGAACGGTAAATCATCATCACCCCCATGGTTTCCTAAATCAGCTGAGATAGGTTCCGCAGGTTTTGGCGCTGCGGGACGAGGTGCGGGTGCCGCCTGAGATTGGGGAGCACCATAAGAAGGTTGACTTTCCTCACTGCCGCCGCTGTTACGACCTCCTACCAACTGCATGGTATTCGCACGGACGGTTTTGCCTTCACGTTGCTTTCCTTCTTTGTCCGTCCAGGTTTCGGTACGTAATTTCCCTTCGATATACACAGTATTTCCTTTCTTCAAATACTGTTCGGCGATCTTAGCCAAGTTATCCCACAATTCAATTCTATGCCATTCTGTTTGTTCTACACGCTCGCCGCTGCGGTTTGTATAGCTCTCTGAAGTAGCAATGTTAAAGCGAGCTACTGCTGAGCCATTTTCTAAATGACGAACTTCGGGGTCACTTCCTAAATTGCCTAATAAAATTACTTTGTTTACGCCAGCCATTGTTATAAATTGAGAATTAAAAGGTTACGAATTGATTCATTTTTTGCTGTTTTCCCAAGACAAATTTACTCAAAAAAACTGCTCTTTCCAATAAGACGTAATCAATACCGGTTTGGGTACATTTTCAATTTCTTCATGGGTTAAAAATGTCATTTTTTCAGGTAATTCGACTACCTCTCCGTGTGGGATTTGTAAGACCCAAAACTGCGCCTGAATGCGCTGATGTGATAAAATGTGGGTGTAAATACGAGCAGGGGCGGTAACGATTGTCTTCGACAAAATAGGCATTAGAGTGAGTAATCCGGGCAATTCATCAAGGGAAGAAATGATTTCTTTCGTCTCAATTAAGTGAAAGTCATACAGCTGTTGCCACACGTCGCGGTCAGTGCGTTGGCGCATAGCAACTGAGTCGTTTTGGATGATGACAAAATAATTGAAAAATCGCTCCCGTACTTTCGTTTTTTTGAGTTTAACCGGAAGTTTATTGACTCGTCCTTTGGCATTGGCTTGGCATTCGGCCTGCAACGGACATAATAAACAATCGGGAGAAACAGGAGTACAGTGAACGGCCCCAAATTCCATAATGGCTTGATTGTAAGTCGCCGGTTGGTCGTGGGGAATGAGTTCATTTGCTAATTGTGCAAATTGTTTTTGCCCTTGCGTACTGCCAATGTCTGTTTCTATTCCAAACACTCTTGCCAATACGCGATAGACGTTTCCATCTACCACCGCTACAGCTTCGTCATAAGCAAAAGAAGCAATGGCTGCAGCGGTATAGGGGCCGATTCCCTTGAGTTTAAGAAGCTGTGCGTACGTTTCAGGAAATTTGCCGTTTAGCTCCTGAGCAATGTATTTGGCTGTTTGATGAAGGTTGCGGGCACGAGAATAATAACCCAATCCCTGCCATAGCCGGATGACATCCTGTTCGGGGGCAGAGGCTAAGTCAAAGACGGTGGGATAGGTCTTAACAAAACGTTCATAATAAGGCAATCCCTGTGCAATACGAGTCTGTTGGAGAATGACTTCCGAAAGCCAAATATAGTACGGATCTCGGGTATGTCGCCAAGCTAAATCTCGGTGCTGATATTGGTACCAACGGATTACCTTTTCAGCAAAAAACTTGTTATTCAATGGATTCGGAATGTTTTTTTTGAAATTAAGACGGAAAAGATTTTCGCAATTTGTCGAAAAAGTACTACTTTTGTGCGCTCAAAACAAGCCGAGTGCTAACAACACATCGGCTAAGCAGGATTTTTGAAACTTATTTCCAAAAAATAACAGTTTTATAACCTTAAAGTTTAAAAAAGTGACGAAAGCAGACTTAATTGCCGCAGTGGCCGATCAAACCGGCATCGAAAAAGCACACGTTTCTGAAACAGTTGAAGCGTTTTTCTCAGTAGTAAAAGATTCATTGGCCAAAGGTGAAAATATTTATGTTCGCGGTTTTGGTAGTTTCGTAAACAAAAAACGTGCTAAGAAAGTAGCCCGTAACATCTCTAAAAACACGGCTATTGTGATTGAAGAGCATTATGTTCCGAGTTTCAAACCTGCAAAAGTTTTTGTAGAGCAAGTAAAAGGCTCAGACAAGTAATCGTATTGGTGCCGCTCAGAGGCTAAAAAAAGTGTTATGAATCGCTCAGTTTGGATAGTAATTTTGTTGGCTACACTACTTACCGGAGGGCTTTACAGCTTTCCCAGAGTTGTAGTTAGTACGCAGGAACGAAAACAGGTTGGCGAAAAAGACAGCACTCAGGCGCAGTCACCTGTAGCGGAAGAAAGAGCAACTGCTTCTACACCTTCCGATGCACATAATGCTCCACTGACTACTGAGCAGGAACATACAGTGAGTAAACTGGTTCAGCAATACACGTCGGCAACTGATTCAAAGGAGAAAGTAAAAGTAGGGGTACAGCTTTCTGATTTTTATTTAGACATCAGAAAATTCGACAGCTCGGCTAAATATGCAGAAGCAGTTGCTTTGTTAGAGCCTACCGAGAAGAATTTCTTGAGAGCCGGTGATCGTTATTATGATGCCTTCGGTTTTTCCGCGGAGAGTAAAAAGACAGTGAATTTAGGAGTGAAGACCCGAGAGTGGTACCAAAAAGCGCTCGACAAAAACCCTAATTTACTTAGTGCAAAGGCAAATCTCGCCATGACTTATGTTTCGACGGAAACCCCGATGCAGGGAATTATGTTGTTACGCGAAGTACTGGCGACTGACCCAACCAATGAGGTGGCATTATTTAACTTAGGATTGCTCTCAATGCGGTCCAATCAATATGAAAAAGCAATTGAGCGTTTTCGTCAGTTGCTGAAAGTTCGTCCTGCTAATTTCAAAGCTCGCTTTTATTTGGGCGTATCTTTGGCTCAGACCGGAAAAAACAAGGAGGCTTTGGAAGAACTTTCCATTGTGAAACAGCAGGAAAAAGACCCCACCATTCAGGCAGCTATTGCTGAATTGGAGAAAGAATTGAAATGAAACAGACGTTGGTTGTCCGTTATCTGAAGTTTTTTGGGTAATATAAATCAATAACGAATCGACGCTGCAACACGAAGTTGCAGTGATAAAAGAAAATAATCACTTAAAAACATTTAAAGCTATGCCTTGCGGTAAAAAAAGAAAAAGACATAAAATCGCTACTCACAAACGTAAAAAGCGCCTCAGAAAAAATCGTCATAAGAAGAAATAATTTCTGATCCCAAAACCAAGGTACAAGTACGCCTTGGTTTTGGGATTTTATACACTTCTGCGATAATTTATCGGACAATGTAGTTGTTTTTAACCGCGCGTAATTTCTTATGCAGTGGTTTTCACCCTATATCCCCTCATAACATTGAGTAGCGAACTGGTCATTAGTGCCTCACAAAAAGGTACTCGCATTGCTCTTTTGCAAGAAAAGCGGCTTGTAGAGTACCATGTGGAGGAGTCGGAAAGTAGTTTTACGGTCGGTGATATCTATTTAGGTACCGTTCGGAAACTCGTTACTGGCTTGAACGCTGCTTTTGTTGACATCGGATATGAAAAAGATGCTTTTCTACACTATCATGATTTAGGTCCTAACGTACAGTCTCTAAACAAACTGACCAAAGAAGTCATCGCCAAACGCATCACCTCCGGCAAATTGAATAATTTCAAGATGGAGCCGGAAATTGATAAGTTGGGTAAAATTGACAAGTTGTTGGCGAAAAACCAACCCATTTTGGTACAAGTCGTTAAAGAACCTATTTCAACCAAAGGTCCCCGTCTTTCCTGTGATATATCCATTGCAGGCAGGTATGCGGTTTTGGTACCCTTCTCCAATTCGGTTAATATCTCCAAAAAAATTACGGACAAAGCAGAGCGTACTCGGCTTCATAAGCTGATGACCTCGGTCAAGCCCGCCAATTTTGGAATCATTGTCCGAACGGTAGCCGCCAACAAAGACGTGGATGAATTGGATAAAGATATCCAAAACTCCATTCGGAAGTGGGAACACGGAATGAAAGCCCTGAATGAGGCCAAACCCCGTGACCGAATCATTGGAGAAATGAACCGTGCGTCTTCCATCATGCGTGATATGCTCAACGATACGTTTGACAGTATTACGGTTGATACCAAAGAGATGTATGATGATATCAGAGAGTTTATTCATACGATTGCCCCAGAGAAAGAAAAAATTGTCAAACTCTTTAACGGCAAAAATAAACTCTACGAACAGGTAGGTCTTGAAAAGCAGATAAAGTCATTATTTGGTCGCTCGGTAAGCCTCCCCGGCGGTGGTTACTTAATCGTAGATCACACCGAAGCTCTCCACGTGATAGATGTCAATAGCGGCAACAAGTCCAACAACGAGGAAAGTCAGGAAGATACAGCGCTTCATACCAATACAGAAGCCGCCAAAGAAATAGCTCGCCAACTTCGCTTACGCGATATGGGCGGAATCATTGTGGTGGACTTTATTGATATGCGTAAAGCTGAACACAAAAAAGAACTGTACGATGTGATGAAAGCCGAAATGAAGGCCGATCGCTCGAAGTTTACCTTATTACCGCTTACTAAGTTTGGATTGATGCAAATCACGCGTCAACGGGTTCGCCCTGAGATTAATATCGTAACGCGCGAAGTATGCCCCACTTGTAACGGTACAGGAACTATTCAGCCCAGTATCCTGATTTCGGACATTATTGAAAGTAATCTCGAATATTTGTTGACCCGTCAAAACGAACAAAAGGTGTCGGTAGCCCTTCACCCGTACTTGCACGCGTACTTCACGGCGGGATTCCCGTCGCCCCGACTCAAATGGTTATTTAAATTCAAATCGTGGATTAAACTTCTGAAAGATAGCTCCTTGCCAATTACAGAGTTTAAATTCTACGATAAATACGGTGAAGAAATAGAAATCGCCGCAACTTGATTCTCTTAAAACATGTATGAAGGGTTAAGTGTTAGATAGTAAGGGTTAGTCAACCTTTCACTTCTAATTCTTAACCCTTAACTTTTTACCTATGAAAATAACAACTTTGGCCATTCGCGTTTGGCGAATGTTTTCGATGATAGCGGTTTTTGTTGTATCGGTCTATAGTTATAGTCTTTTCAGTGAAGATGTAGGTGTACATTTTGATGCTGCCGGTAAAGCCGACGAGTTTATAAGAAAATCTGAAATATTCTATATTATCGTTGGACTGATTTTAGTCAATAATGTATTGTTATTGGCACTGGGTCGTCAGTTACTCAAGATTCCGAATGATCTGCTTCCTATTCCGAATCGCGTTGAATGGGCTGCACAACGTGATGAGTTAAACGAACACCTCCGCAATTGGATCTACAGTTTGGTTGCTATGATCAATACACTCGTTGGTATGACTGTCTTTGCATTGGCCACGGTTAATAATGAGTTCACCTATAAAATTTCGGCTTTCGAGGGATTGTTGTATTTAGTGGTGGGATTCCTGTGTATCATTTTGATTGCTTTGCCTATTCGTTTAATGATAAAACCCAAGTTAGAGGATTAGTTATGCTCCCCGAAATACTTCTTGCTGATTATCAGTACGATTTGCCGGATGAACGAATTGCCCGATATCCCGTGGAGCCTCGTGACAGTTCTAAGTTGCAGATTTACCAGGACGGTAAAATTACTCATGAGCATTTCTTTAACTTACCTGATTATCTGCCGTCAGATAGTTTTTTAGTTTTCAACGATACCAAGGTCATTCCTGCTCGGGTGTTTTTTCAAAAGCCCACCGGAGCTGTCATAGAGATTTTTCTGCTTCATCCTGAAGAACCCTCGCGAATTATCAATGATGCCATGCAACAAACGGAAAGCGGTGTGTGGAGTTGTATGATTGGCAATAAAAAACGATGGAAAGTGGGGGAGGTTTTGACTACTGAATTACGAGTTTCGAATTACGAATTACGAATAAGGGCCGAATGGACTGATGTAGAGAATAATTGGGTAAAGTTTAGTTGGGAAGTTATTTCTTCTCCCCCTCCATTTTCTTCTCCTTCCTTTGCCGATGTCATTCGGGCGTTGGGTGAAATTCCGTTGCCGCCTTATTTGAATCGAAAAGCAGAAAGCCGGGATTTGGAAACGTACCAGACGGTTTATTCAAAAATTGAAGGGGCGGTTGCGGCACCTACCGCAGGATTACATTTTACTGAACGTGTTTTTGAAAATTTGGCTCGAAAGGGCATCAATCATGCTTTTGTTACTTTGCATGTGGGAGCGGGTACTTTTCAACCTGTCAAAGTACTGAATGCAGTGGAGCACACGATGCACGCAGAGCAGGTTGTTTTTACGTTAGATTTACTGGAAAAACTACGGCAAAATTTGGGAAGAATTATTGCGGTAGGAACTACTTCCGTACGGGCATTAGAGAGTTTATATTGGTACGGAGTACGTTTACTGCAAGGTGAAACATCGTTTTGGATTGAAAAACTGAGTCCGTATCAAAATGAACAAGTACCTTCGGCAGCCGATTCTTTGGAGGCAATTTTGAGTTACATGAAAGTTCAAAATCTGAAAGAGTTGGTGGGAGAAACGGAGATCATGATATTTCCCGGGTATGAGTTTAAACTTTGTAAAGGATTGATTACTAATTATCATCAACCTAACTCGACTCTTATGTTACTCATAGCAGCGTTTGTAGGGCCGGATTGGCGAAAAATTTACGAAGAAGCTTTGGCGAATGAGTATCGTTTTTTGAGTTATGGAGATTCTTCTTTACTTTTTGGAAATAATAGTTCTGCTACTTCCGTCAAATAAAATTGTTTTTGGGTTTATCATTTTGAAATCCAAATTTTAGCAGGTTCTTTTAAGTATCAATGTTGTTATTCATACAGCATAGCAAAATTTTCAGGATAACTATTTGAAATAGAATGCTTACAGTTAAGGCGAAATTTGTCACAATTAGTGAAGAAATTATTGAAAAGATAAAATCGGGAGAATTGCTCCCGGGTGATCAAATTTCGTCTGAAAACGAGCTTATTAAGCATTATAAAATAAGTAATACGACGGCCCGAAAAGCCTTGCTCGAAATAGAATCCAAAGGTTGGGCACGGCGTATTAAAGGCAAAGGAACGTTTGTTCTTAACCGTACGGAAGACCATCATTTGCTACGTACCCTCGGCTCTATTTATGCGACCCGTCGCGGTTTTCATGATAGTTTGATTGCCGAAGGATTCACGCCTAAAAACATTGTTCTTGAAAAAACAATCCTGCCTGACGGTATCTCATCAGAAATTAACGGACGACATTTTATCATTGGCGGGCCGGTCTTAAAACTGCACCAACTGCGGTATGCCGATGATTTATTGATGAAAGACGAGGTTAAATATATTTCGCTGACCTTATGTCCCAAGATCAATAAAATTCCCACTGAGGTATCGTATTTTAAAGTATATGAAGATACCTACCATCTGAAAATCAGTGAAGTGCAGCAAACCTTAGGCGTGGCTATTCTGGAGCCTAATACGACCAATTTTGAATCAAACAAGCCCATTCCTGCTTTTGTGCTGGATAGCGCGGTGGTATGTTCGGGCGATATTGTCGTGGAAATTGAGCAGTCGTATTATCACGGTGAGAAATACAAATTTGCCGTCATTGCCAGTCCTGAATACAATTACAAATCGGAAAATGCGGCGAATTGATTGATGGAACGCTTATTTTGTATGATTTTTATGATTAGTTATGAACCTATTTTAATCATAATTATCTTAAAAATCAGCGTTCTAAAATTACTTCTTAAACCATTTAAGCAACTCATTTACAATTAATTCGTGCCCTTTTTTGTTTGGGTGGTTAACGTGTGACATGTAGTTGGCTAACTCCCCGCGAGCTGCTGCTTTTTTGAATTGATCGTAGGGGTCAGCCAAACCAATCCGGTATTTTTCCGCCAATTGTTTGATTTGCTGCACATGCGCCTCCAAAGGATTGCCCGGGGCCAAAATATCTAATCGTTGATCAGGAGAAGAGGTCAATAAAATGACCTTGATATTTTGAGCCAAGGCCGTTTGAATCATCTTTTCCCAAGCTTCTTTTACGGCGTTGATGTCAGAAAAACGGTCGTTGAGCGCATAGTCGATCATTAACACATCAGGTTTGTGATTCAGAACTTCGGTTTCAAAACGCTTTTGCCCTTTCAACGAATTTTCGCCTCCAATGGCCGTAACAATCACATTGATAACAGCGTAAGGGTATTGGTCTTTTAACTTTCCCAAAATCAAATAGGGGTAGGATTCTAAGGTATGAACCTCATGGTCATGCCAAAAACCGGCAGGCACCGAATGCCCGTGAAATACCAGATTGATGGTGCGATTTTTAGGCCATTGGGTAACGAGTTCCTTTTTGATTTCTGACAAATAGCTCGCCGAGTCGGCAATGGAAGCGGTTTGCGCTTTTACAAAAGAGACCTGCAAAATCAAAAGGAACGGTATAAAAAGTCGTTTCATTGTTCTATTTTTGGCGGTGTATCAAATGTAATGCTGCCTCTCCAAGTTGAATTGCCAAAAGCACCAACCAATCGCCAAGTTGTGCCACTTGTCCAATTTGGAAAAGGATAGCGACTTTCTGACCAGCC
>Ga0247843_1003672_pt1 | contig 24537 bp, 21 predicted proteins | sample LaCruzMarch2017__FD_192420 | JGI IMG/M metagenome (GOLD analysis project Ga0247843, IMG submission 192420) | Freshwater microbial communities from meromictic Lake La Cruz, Castile-La Mancha, Spain - LaCruzMarch2017_8m | ecosystem: Environmental > Aquatic > Freshwater > Lake | place: Spain...
TCCGACGAATCTTCTCAAGATTCGACAAGCTCGACGTCCACTTCATCGGCTTCATTCACTTCGCCGTGATCGCCGAATTTCTTAAATTGTGTTAACACGCCCTAATTAATCTGGCTGGGGGGGAACGTTAATTAATTCCACCCCAACCTCATGCAAACCCGCACCGAAGCGCCAACTAACCGATCGGCTGACCCATCGACCAGTTGTGCCCAAACGGGCACCGGAACTGCCCGTACCGGTCACCCCAGAACTGGTCAGCCAGCGGCATCGTCACCACCCCACCCGCGTCAATCGCCCGCTGGAACTGGTTATCGATGTCCTTGCAAGAAATGTGAATCGTTACCGGAACCACCTCGCCGTCCTTCGGGCCAAAGGAGCCGTAATCCGGAAACTCGTCGTTCAGCATCAGCATCGAATCGCCGATCTTGAGCTGAGCGTTCATCACCTTGCCTTCCGGAGTTTCCATCACCTCAATCGTGATCGCACCAAGCGCCTGCTCATAAAACGCAATCGCTGCGCGGGCGTCGCGAACAACCAAGTAAGGGGTCAAAGTTGGGAAAGTGATGGGTTCAGCCATGGTCTGTAATATATTCCTTACTCGCCAGTTTGTGATATATATCCCGTGGCCCCGGCCAAAAACGCCATGCTCACCACCCTCCTCGCCGCGACAACCTTCCTCACCGCGCCGAACCTGGTGAACAAGGCGTCGACCGCCGAAACCATCGCCCTCAAGACCTACTTAGACTCGGTTTACGGCAAGAAAATGCTCTCCGGCCAGTGCGACGACAAGTATCTGGAGTTCATCAAAACCACCACCGGCGGAAAAGAACCCGCCATCATGGGCTACGACTTCAACGGCGTCTGCCCCTCCCAAAACGGAAATCGCGACGCCGAAAAAGCCATCCGCTGGGTAAACAGCCGCGGCGGAATCGCCACCTTCCAATGGCACTGGATCTCCCCCAACGCCGATGGCGACTTCTATACCGACAAGTTCAAACTCGACCAAGCGCTCGCAAACCCGGAAAGCCAGAGCTACAAAAACCTCATCCGCGACTTAGACCTCGTCGCCAACAAGCTCAAAATCCTGCAACAAGCCAAGGTCCCCATCATCTGGCGCCCCCTCCACGAAGCCGAAGGCAAATGGTTCTGGTGGGGAAAGTCGGGCGAGGCCGCCTGCACAAAGCTCTACCGCCTGATGTACGACCGCTTCGTCAACCGACATAAGTTGAACAACCTCATCTGGACCTGGACCAGCTACGGCAGCCAAAAGGGCAACTGGTACCCCGGAGACGACGTCGTCGACCTCATTGTTTGGGACTACGAAGACAAGTCGTCTTGGACCGACTACCAAACCCTCTTCGGCGGCCGCGGCAAACTCTTCGGTCTCGGCGAAGAAGGCAAACTGCCCGATCCCGAAAACTTCACCGCCCGCCCCTGGCTGTACTTCCTAACCTGGGCCTACATGATCGAGGACCCGAAGAAAGGCAACACCCCGGAATGGATCAAAAAGGTCTACAACGACCCCCGAGTTGTCAACCTCTCCGATCTCCCGACGTACCGCAAATAACCCCTAGCCGGTTCGCCCCACCGAACCTATACTAGGAGCATGATGTTGTCGCTGTTGCTAGCATCCGCGGTGCCGTTTGCTCCTCCCCTTGAGTTCATTCTCGACCGCACCGCCAGCATCCGCGTGTCGGAAGAAGGCGAAAACATCGCGACTTTCGGCTTCGGAATGTTCCGCACCGGCTGGCAATACACCGGCACTCAATCCGCCGATAACGGCCAAGGCAACCCCACCACCGCCAAGGCCGTCTGGTCCGGCGGCGAGGCGACCGTCGTCGGCGGCGTAACTGAACTATCCGATGGCCTCCGATTCCAAATCCAAGCCACGACAAACGCAAACGTCGGCCTAGAAAGCGCCCACCTCTACGGCAACTTCCCCACGCCAAAGTGGGCCGGCAGCATCGCCAACGTCGACGGAACCAACTTCCCCATCCCGCTCAACTTCGGCGGAACCACGTTCCTCCGCGGTGGAAATGCCAGAACCGTAAAGTTCTCCAAAGGAGATCTAGAGGTCACCATCGAAGGTGACGCGAGCCGACCATCGGTCCTGCAAGACTCTCGCCAATGGTCGCCTCACGTGGAATGGCGCTTTAACGCCGTCGGCGGAACCTGGAATGCCAACACAACCCGAACCTACACCGTCACCCTAAAAACCAACCGCCCCTACACGTTCTCCGTCCAACAGCCGTACACCATCACCGCCGGTCCCGACTGGGCCGAGCTCCCCTTCCCCCTCGATGTCACCCCCGGCTCCGCCCTCGATTGGTCCAGCACAGATTACAAACGCGCCGGATCAGAAGGCTGGCTCGAGTCTCGAAACGGCCATGTCTACTTCCCCGGCAACCCCCAACCGCAACGGTTCTACGGGGTCAACCTCGCCTTCTCTGCCATGTTCATGAGCAAGAAGGATTCGGAAAAGCTCGCCACCCGCCTCGCCCGCATGGGCTACAACGCCGTCCGGCTCCACCATTTCGACTCGGAACTCACCGGCTGGTCTGGCGGAACCACAAGCACCAGCATCTTTCCGGACAAACTCGACCAACTCAACTACCTGGTCGCGATGCTGAAAAAGCGCGGCATCTATATCTCGCTTGACCTCTACACCACCCGCCAAATCCGCAACAACGAAGTCCTATCCGGTGCAACCGACGGCGACGAGTTCAAGGCGCTTCAACTGGTCAATCAAACTGCCCGAAACAACTGGCTAGCCTTCTCAACAAACCTGCTCAACTCGCTCAATCCCTACACGGGTCTGCGCTGGAAAGACGACCCTGCCATCGCCTGGATTGTGCCCGTGAACGAAAACAACATGGGCAGCGCCACCCGGTCACTCTCTGCCACCTCCCGCGCCCTCTTTGATACGGCCTGGCAGAATGCCGGAAACACCGGCTCCTGGAACTACCAAACCGACGCAGGGGCGAGATTCGGTGCAAACTTGCACGCTAACGCCTATGCCTGGATGAAAACCGAGCTTAGAAACCTCGGCGTTAAAGCACTGCTTTCCGACATCAACGGCTGGCACGACCAAAGTGTCCTTGTCGGACATCGGTCCAACCTGGATTACGTCGATAACCACTTCTATTGGGATCATCCCAACTTCTTGGAGAACGCGTGGTCGATCCCGTCTCGAGGCTGGGACAACGGCGGAATGGCGACCAAGGTCCTTGGTTCCGGTCTCCAAAGCACCGCCCTATCACGCGTTTACGGCAAGCCGTTCACCCTGTCCGAGTTCAACTTCGCGGCGCCAAACCGCTTCCGCGCCGAGGGCGGCTTGCTGCTCGGTTCAATCGCGGCCCGCCAAGATTGGGATGCCGCGTTCCGGTTCGCTTGGAGCCATAACTCGGCACGAATCCAAAACACCAGTCGCTTCGACTACTTCGACATGCAAGCCGACCCGATCGGCCTTGCGTCCGAGCGCGCGATCATCGCCCTGTTCCTCCGCCGAGACCTAGATTCCGCAACGGACGAAGGCGTCTTGCGCATTGATCCAAACGGAAGCGGCGTCGCAGGCGGCTACAACGCCCTCATGAGGCGGCAAATCCTCTCCCGCAAACTGTACAGCTCAACGACCACCGGAGGCGACGGCAACCTCACCGACCCAACGGCACCGCAGCCGGTCCAAGTCGATACCGAAACCGGAACCCTCACCGTCAACACCGCACTTACTCAAGGCATCTTTGCCCCGGTTGGCTCAAATGTCACGGCCGGCGGCCTCAGCGCCCTTTTGTCCGGCCATCGGGGTGCGCTTTGGGTAACAAGTGTCGACCGAAAGCCGATTCCGACGAGCAACCGTATCTTGCTCACCTTCCTGACCGACGTTCAAAACACAAACATTCGCTACTCCGGCCCCGACCGCGACGTGATTGAGAGCTGGGGAACCACGCCGCACCTCGTCCGAGTCGGCTCAGCGGCGGTAACTCTTGCCGTCCAGAACCCCGCACGCTACACCGTGTATCGACTTGACATGGCCGGAAACCGAATCGCCGAAATTCCGGTGACGCGCACAACAACGACTCTCAGCTTCAACGTCACCAACTCAGGTCCGAGCGGCCAGACGCTTTATCACGAAATCAGCGGAGGCTCGATCCTTCCGATCCGCCGAGGACCAACGGGCATGAGGACAATTTTTCCGCAACAATGACGACAATTGTCAGATCTTCTGCGATAGTCGGCAAACAATTCGCAATACCCACAAATAATTCTTCATTTAGCAACATTACTCCACAGTAATACGTTCATCAATCGATTAGTAAATACATGAAACTCGCGGCTCTTTCCTAAACTAGGTTAAGCCTTTGGGCAATTTGTCACGAGCATAGGTAAAGTATCGCGATGCGACTACTAGGGATGGTTGGAGGAGCAAGTTGGGTTTCGACCGTGGAGTATTATCGCCACGTTAACAGCCTGGTGAATGAGCGGGCTGGCGGAGTCGAAGCCGCCAACATCGTCCTCTGGTCGCTAAATTTCGGAGATCTTCAGCGCAACAACATCGCCAATGATGCGGCTGCGACTTTTGATCTCATCCTTGAAGGCTGCAGAAAAGTTGAATCAGCGGGCGCCGAAGCTATCATTATTTGCGCCAATTCGATGCACCGATATGTGGAAGAGCTTCAACCGCAGCTCAAAGTGCCGATCATCGACCTCCGCCTCGCCGTAGCCCAAGAAGCCGAACGTCTCGGCCTCAAGCGCCTTCTCCTGTTAGGAACGCGCCCCACGATGGAAGACGGCTTCTGCCGTGAGTTTTTGGAGAATCACGGCATCGAAGTTTTCATCCCGAACGCTTCCGATCGTGAGCTGATTCATCGAACCATTTTTGAAGAGATGGGCAAGGGCCTGTTCCGCATCGCTACTCGACAGTCCTACCGCGAGATCATCAATCGGGGCATCGCCGATGGCGCCGAAGGCGTGATCATGGGCTGCACCGAGATACCCATCCTTCTTGAAGGAGAAAAGCAGCCGGTGCCGTTCCTTGACAGCACCTTCCTGCATTCCCGCGCGGCAGTCGAGTTCATCCTTTCGGGGCGAACTGACGAATCACTTTAACGTCTTCTCAAACCAGTCCAGAATCTGCCCGACTTGAACTTCGATTCCGGCCCAGCCGTGTCCCTTTCCGGGAACCGTCACCAGTTCGCACTTAACGCCAAGCTCCTTTAGCTTCTTGATCGTGATTTCTGACTGTTGGATAGGCACTAACAGGTCGGCATCGCCATGGACCAAAAATGTTGGAGGCATAGAAGCCGTCATGAATGCCAGCGGCGACATACTTTTGCCAACTTCAACCATCTTCTCCTTAGGAGCTGTCTTAGGGTCGTCCAAAAAGGCGCGCCCGTAGGTCGCCATAAGTAGAGGATTATCAAACGCGAAGAATCCCGCTTTTCCATAATTTGTGAAGTCCGTTGGTGGATAGAAAACTCCAACCGAGTTCACCGAAGCCGATTCCCGCTCCACCGGATCTGGACCGCCCGGGTTGCCAGGGCTCGCCAAACTCGCAATCATCAGCGACAGATGCCCGCCGGCACTTCCTCCCGTAATCGCCAGCTTGTTCGGGTTAACGCCGTACTCCGAAGCATGCGAGCGAACAAACCGAACCGCGCGCTGAACCTGCTTCACAATCTCCGGCACCTTATATCTCGGCTGCGCTCCGTGGACAACCTGAAAGACGGTGAAGCCTCTGTCCGTGCATTGCTTTGCCAGCTCGGTGTTGATGCTGTTATGGTTAGAAACCCAGCCTCCGCTGACCATAAAGATCACGGCAATCCTGTTCTGCTTCGCCGGCCGAAAGACGTCCATCGTGAAAGCCGCCCCGTCTTGCTTCATGTAAACCACATCAGACTTGCGGACAAAGTCCTGTGAATATGCCGTGGTGACCAGTAACGATAGGGCAAGGATGCCGAACGTCTTCATAAGCCGAGCTTACAACGAAAAGGGCACCTCTTCAACCGAAGAGATGCCCTTTCCGAACCAAATCAAAGAATGATCAGGTGTTGGCCTTTCCGCCAGGAACGCCGCTCAAGTCACATGGCAGCGTGTAGGTCTGGCAGTCATTTCGATCTGGATAGAAATCGCAGTCCGAAGTCGAGCGACCTGGAAGGTTGCCATCACCTCGAATCCACTTCGCGTGGCCGTCGCCGTAGTTAACGGTGATTCCATCGTTGCCCTTGAAGTTGCCGTGGAAGTTCATCCACTCAAAGGCGCCCATGCGAGCTCGCTGGTACATCTGGTTGCAGTAGGTTCCAGGTCGATAGAACTCGGTCTTTGGCGGGGTTGCTGAAGCCGTGAAATCGTAATACTTCGAGTGGAAGAACACGGTCGTTCCAACCGGATCCTGCATGTCCGCCTGGTTGAACACGCCATCGCAAAGCGAACCCACGCCTGGATCCTGGAAGACGGCAAAGTTGGGTCCGAAGCTGGAGTAACGGTAAGCGCCCGTTGAACGAACCGAAAGTCCAAGCGGCGCCAATCGCGCCAGCATCGCATTCCAGTCCTCGCCTGGTGCATCGACTTTGCTCTGCAAAATGTCGACGTTCTTCATGTACGGAATGAGAGCATCGTAAAGCGTGAAGATTGGCTGGTTCGCCATGCTACCGAGCACGTACACCTGGCAAGATGGGCTAGCGATGATTCCGTTCGTTGCGTACAAGCTCTGCGGATAGTTGTCGTCGTAGTCGCCAAGATAAAGCATCGTCGCCGTTCCAAGCTGGCGCGTGTTGCTGAGGTCAACTGCTTTCTTACCCGCCAGCTTCGCTTGGGCAAACACCGGGAACAAAATTGCCGCTAGGATCGCGATAATCGCGATGACCACCAAAAGTTCAATCAGAGTAAATGCTCGCTTCATAAATCCTCTCAAAGAGTGAATACGAGCCATTCTAGGCTAACGATTGTTAAGCAACGTTTAAGGTGCGAGCATTTTCATACCTGTGCCGAATTAACACGTATTGTTAAGAAAATATAAAGACATTCAAGGGAACCGAGGTGGAAGACTCTAGGACCATCGCGCCACGCCGTCAGGCGGCTATGTTAATCTGTTGGGCATGAGTTCGTTCCGGTATGTGCTGCCCTGCGCGGCGATCCTCCCCGCCATCGGGGTTTTCTACGCCACCCGCCCCGCCAACGCAGAAACCACCGCGACGGCCCTTCCGGTCATCAACCGGACCACAATCGACGGGAAGGCGGTCTCGATCGGAACCGGGAAGCTCACCGTCGTCGCCCTCACTGGGACCACCTGCCCGGTCGCAAAGCGCTACGGCCCAACCCTCGCCGCCCTTGAAAAAACCTACGCGGCCCGAGGCGTTCAGTTCGTTTATATCAACCCAACCGATAGCGAGCCGACCTCCGACATGCGTGCCGCCAAAACCCGCCTCGGACTCAAAGGGTCCTACGTGCACGACAAGACAAAGGAGATCGCAAAAACTCTCGGTGCAACGACGACCACCGAAGTGTTCCTCCTAAACTCTGAGCGGAAGGTCATCTATCGAGGCGCGGTCGACGACCAATATGGCGTCACCTACAGCAAATCCAAGCCTGACAACAACTTCCTCGCTCGCGCAATTGATGCCGGCCTAAGAGGTGCCGCCCCGGCCGTCACCAAAACCCCGGCTCCCGGCTGTGTGCTCGACCTCTCCGACGTCGCCCCCATCCAAAAGCCCGTCACTTACCACAACCGCATCTCGCGCATCATCCAAGAAAACTGCCTTCCCTGCCACCGCCCAGGCGGAGTAGGACCGTTCACCCTCGACAGCTTCAGCAAAGTGAAAGACCGCGCCGCGATGATCAAGTTCGTCGTGAACAACAAGCAAATGCCACCGTGGTTTGCCGCCGACGCCAAGCCAAGCAAGTGGAAGAACGACCGCAGCCTGTCCGAAGCCGACAAGCGCGACCTCCTCACCTGGATTGACTCAAAGACCCCGCTGGGTGATGCCAAAGAAGCTCCCGCGACGGTCACTTTCAACTCCGACTGGCAAATCGGCAAGCCCGACGAAATCTATCAACTCCCCGCACCCATAGCGATCAAAGCCGATGGCTTCATGGAGTATCAGAACGTCATCGTCCCGTTGAACTCCACGAAAGACCGATGGGTGAAGGGTATCGAAATCATCCCGACCGCACGTCAAGTCGTTCATCACATTCTTGTGTTTGTCGTGCCGAAAGGACAGCGTGGCGGCGGGCGATCGGCGGAAAATATTGAAGGACTAAACGGATACTTCGCGATTTATGTACCGGGTAACAGCTCGATCATGTATCCAGACGGTCTAGCCAAACAGATCCCGGCTAACTCCGACCTGAGATTCCAGATTCACTACACGCCAAACGGCGAAGCCACGACCGACCAGTCCAAGATTGGATTCATCTACAGCGAAACTCCGCCGAAACACGAAGTACGAACCGCGGGTGTTTCGAACGTTTTCATCAACATCCCGCCCGGAGCCGACAACCACAAAGAAGTTGCCACCGTCACCGTGCCATCGGATGTCGAAGTCCTTTCCTTCCTGCCCCACATGCACGTTCGCGGCAAAGCCTGCCGCTACGATGTCGTCTCTCCGGACGGGAAACGGGAGACGCTGCTGGACGTCCCGCGATACGACTTCAACTGGCAGTTGAGCTACGAGTACGCAAAGTGGAAGAAGCTTGAAAAGGGACAGAAGATCGAGTTCAGCGTTTGGTTCGACAACAGCGACAAGAACCCGGCGAACCCAGACCCAACCAAGCGAGTTCGATGGGGAGACCAAACCTACGAAGAAATGCATCTGGGCTACGTCGAGTACATCGTCCCAGGCGCCACGCCGGGCGGTGACACACCCGGTATCGGCGCTCGCCGCCGACAAGGCGTCGCCAACGTCGTCGAAGCAACCTTCGGACGACTCGACCGAAACAGCGACGGTTTCGTAACCGCGTCCGAAGCTGGATCCATGTGGGATCAAGTAAGGGCCGCCGATGCAAACAAAGACGGCAAAGTCACCCTTGATGAAGCAAAGAAGGCCTTTGGCGGCTAGAAGACTTCGATCCAAAAACAAAATGTACTGATGGGAACATCACAACCCATCAGTTTCGTATGATGTTTCGCCACCGCCATGAGGGTGGCGAAACTCAGATGAAAACTCTACAAACCCTCATTCTTCTCGGAGCAACCGTTGCTTGTGCAAATGCTGCTGACATCGTCGATACCGCCGTAAAAGCTGGAAACTTCAAAACCCTCGTCGCCGCCGTCCAGAAGGCCGGGTTGGAATCGAGCCTCCGCAAAGGCAACAACCTCACCGTATTCGCTCCAACTGACGCCGCTTTCGCAGCGCTTCCAAAGGGCACGCTTGAGAAGCTCATCCAGCCAAACAACAAAGGCGCGCTGACCCAGATTCTCACCTTCCACGTTTTGCCAAAGGAAGTCCTCGGCGCAAACCTCGATCGAGTCAAATCCAAAACAAGTTTCGACACCCTCAACGGCGCGAGCCTGAACTTTGAGAAGCGCGGTTCAAAAATCGGAAACGCCCGCATTGTCACGAGAGACATCCTCACCGATAACGGCGTCATCCACGTCATTGATGCCGTTCTTCTTCCTCCAAACCTGCCGAAACTCAACGAAGCTCCAGACACGGAAGCACGAGAAAGCAGCAATCTCGTCGAAGTCGCGGAAGGTGCCGGCCAATTCAAAACCCTCATCAAGGCTGTAGAAGCCGCTGGCTTAGCCAAAACGCTGATGGGCGATGGTCCATTCACCGTCTTTGCCCCAACCGATGAAGCCTTTGCAAAGCTCGGTCACACGGTCGCTGACCTGCTCAAGCCCCAAAATCGAGACACCCTCACCAGCATTCTCACCTATCACGTTCTGCCCACCGAAGTCCTCGCCGCAAACGTGCTTCGACTCCAAGACGGTGCTCACGTAAAGACGGTCAATGGCAAGACCGTTAGAATCCGAAACAAGGGCACCCTCCGGGTCAACAGCAGCCGGATCATCGCCACGGACGTTCTTGCCAGCAACGGCGTGATCCACGTGATCGACGCTGTCCTGATGCCTCACTGATAACCTCGATGGCCCTGACCGCGACCAAAGGTCAGGGCCTTCCTTTATGGTTGCGGCGTAATCGCAATGATCGTAATCTCGCCTTGCTCCGGTCCGTAGTGCCAAAACACTCGCCAGGCCGCCGAAGTTCTGTTCTCAACATAGGCTTCCCAAACCTTCTCACCCCGCTCTCCAGAAATCGAACGGCACTCGTGAGTTTCAAGGCTTGGATGCTTGGGATTCGTCTGAAGGTATCCCAGACACTTCCGGACCTTTTTCAGCTTAACGAGATCTTTAGAATCTTCGCCTTCCTCAAGTGCTTTTAATTGCTTCTTAGCGGTGTCCGTAAGTTTGATCTTAAACGGCATTCCAACTAGCCCTCGTCGGATTCGTCCAGATACTGGGCGAAGTCGCCGCCGTCCTCACAGCGACCAGCGGCCGAATCAGCAAGTCCTTGTAGCACGCTCGCTTTCGCATCCAGATTCTGATGCAACCATAGTTCACGCTTCGGAATCACCGCCACCGGGGTCAGCGTAATCGTCCCGTCCGATGCTTCGTCCACATCGTATTGCTCACCGACCTTGTCCCGACCAAGGCTCAATCGACCCGAGGTGTCGACTTTCCTGACCTCATGCTGAAGCAATTCTTGCGCTTTCATTCTCGCCACCATGCCCTAATGGCACCGTGCCAAGGAGTGTACAACGATTTTGAACCTGACCCCAAATGTTGGGGAACCCTAATCCGGAAAAGTCCCCGCCGCAATCTGGTCGACCGCCTCCGCCATCTGATCCGCCGTGTTCAAAACAACTGACCGGTACTGCATCACCGGCTCATTGAGCGGCTTTGCCGCAAACAAGACGACATCGACAGAACTTTCCAAAGCTCGAACTTCTACTTCATCCGCTGAACCCAAAACCCCGAGCTGAGCTTCTTCCAAGACCCGATCGCCCGAACCAAAACTTCCCCGCGCCGCATAAGCACCGCCAGAGTAGCCCGCCGGGATCGGAATCGAAACGCTAGCACCAGGGCTAAGGTGAATATGCAAGACCAAAGGATCCACCGCGATCCCGTCTAGCGCGCCAAAAACTCCCGCGTATTCCCCGGCAACTACGCGAACCGATCCACACGGAATGTCCACAACCGGAATCTCCGCCGCCGACTTCGCCAAGTAACTCGGAGAGACAAACTTCTGGCTCGCTGGCAAATTGAACCAAAGTTGAATCGAATCATTCCCGTCTGCATGACCAACCAACATCTCGGAATGCCAGATGCCCGCACCCGCCGTCATCCACTGCACGTCTCCTGCCGAAATCGTATCGTCGTTGCCAATCGAGTCTCGGTGGTTCACTTGCCCGCGCAAAACAATCGTTAACGTCTCAATTCCGCGGTGTGGGTGACGCGGAAACCCGACTGACTCAGAGCCCTCACCCGCCGGAACCGTGAGGTGATCCAGCAATAGAAAAGGGTCAAGCATGATCAGCCGCTCGCTACCAATGCTGCGGCGAATCCGCACTCCTTCTGCCTCGGCGGCTTCGATAGGCAAGGCGACAAAGGCAATTTCGTTCGGTTTCATCTTGTCCTTACGTTACAACATCCTACCGGCCACCGAGACATTGACAAGCACCTTTTGAGACGGTATACATCACTCCGAGCGTTGCCAGCCGGGGCCACGAATTTTGACGCTCGAATCGTCTCCTTTTGCCGTCTTCACTTCCCAGTTAGGAGCCCATTAATGGATACCGCGCCCGCACTGCGCACCGGGGATGCCCCCCTCGCAAGTTCAGAAACCCTCATCGAGCTCATCGGAGACTTTGCCGAGAACGGCCGCTTCGGCAGCCGCACCCTCATCGTCGATGCCACCCAAGTTCGCGTCCTAGAAACCAGCGGCGAGGTCTCGTTCCAAATTCCCATCGCCGATATTAAGAGTGCCCGCAACGAGCCCCTCGTCGGCGGCGGTCGCCTTGAGGTCACCACAAAGACCGGCGAAATCCTCCCGATCATCTCATACTCCCTCACCGTCGCGGCCAAGTTCAGCGAAGCCGCCCGCGGCATCGAGCAGCTAGCCAAAGGCGAGCCACTATCGATCAATCTCAAACAAGAACGCCTTCGCTGCGCCAAGTGCAATCGCCTGCTTCCCGAGAAGGACGGAGTCTGCCCTGCATGCGTTAACCGCGGTCGAACGATGCTCCGCATCGGAAAGTTCCTCCACCCGTACACGAAGCAAGCGCTCCTTCTCACTTTCATTTCGCTGCTCACCACCATCCTCAACTTGCTCCCTCCGATGATTCAAGGGCAGTTGATCGACCGCGTGTTGCAAAAGCACGAAGAGCTTCCGATGCTTTGGCAGCTGATGGGCGCCTGGCTCGGCGTTCTCGTTGTGAACTCTGGCCTTCAGATTCTCAACGGCCGAACCATTAGCTTCCTCGCTGGCTCCATCGCCGCCGACTTGCGAGCCGCGGTGTATCGCTCGATTGAGTTCTTACAGCTCAGCTTCTTCGATAAGAAGCAGGTCGGTGCGATCGCCTCGCGCGTCACCAGCGATACCGACCGCGTTTGGGGCTTCCTTGTAGAAGGCGTTCCCTACCTGCTACTCAACGGCCTCACCCTCATCGGGATAATGGGCTTCCTCTTCTGGACAAATGCCTTCCTGGCCGCCTGCATCCTGGCCCCGGTGCCCGTCATCCTGGGAATCGGTGCCTTCTTCTGGAAGCCGATGTCCCAGATGTTCCACCGCGTCGGACAGAAGTGGGCCCGGTTCCATACCCACCTCAACGAATCGCTCCACGGCATCCGCGTCGTAAAGGCCTTTGCGAACGAAGACAAGGAGTACAGCAAGTTCCGAGATCGAAACTACGAACTCCGCGATGCCGGTGTTCAGGCCGATACTCGCTGGCACACGATCTTCGGTGCCATGACCTTCTTCACCGCACTCGGCGGACTCATCTGCTGGACCGTCGGCGGGTACATGGTCTATGATCGCCAACTCACCCTCGGCGAGTTCTGGCGAATCAACGCCTTCCTGCAGTTGGTGTATGGACCGCTCATGTGGTTCTCCGCCATCAACCAGTGGTTCAGTCGTGCGATGGCCGGTGCCGACCGTATCTTCGAAATCATTGATACCGAAGCCGAAAACTACGGCGACCTCGGTAAGAAGATGGACATCAGTGGTCAGGTCAAGTTCGAAAACGTCCGCTTTGGCTACGACAAATCGAACCCGGTCCTCAAGGGGATCGACTTCACCGCCGAAGCCGGCGAAATGATCGGCCTCGTCGGAAAGTCTGGCGCTGGAAAGTCCACGACTATCAACCTGATCTGTCGTTTCTACGAACCCGATGCGGGCATCATCAAAATCGACGGCATCGACTATCGCGACATCTCGCTGCAAGACCTGCGCCGCCAAATCGGCATCGTCTTGCAGGAACCGTTCCTGTTCAACGGCACGATCGCCGAGAACATCGCCTACGGCAAACCGGGTGCATCGCTCGATGAAATCATCGAAGCCGCCCGGGCCGCAAACGCGCACAACTTCATTCTGTCAAAGCCCGATGGATACGACAGCATGGTTGGCGAGCGAGGAGCAAAACTATCCGGAGGTGAGCGCCAGCGCGTTTCCATCGCCCGTGCCATCCTCCACAATCCGCGCATCCTCATCCTTGATGAAGCCACATCATCCGTTGACGTCGAAACGGAAAAGCAGATTCAAGAAGCCATTGGACGCCTCATCAAGGGGCGAACAACCTTTGCGATCGCCCACCGTCTCTCCACCCTACGAAACGCAAATCGCCTCATCGTTCTCGATAAAGGCGAGATTGCCGAAATTGGTACCCACGAAGAATTGATGGACAAGAAGGGAGCGTTCTACACCTTGGTAGAAACGCAAACCGCCATTAACGAAATCATCGGGCTCGGAAGTGTGTAGTAGTGTTTTGGCCCTAATGATGGTTTGCATCAAGGGCCAAAGCACGGTACTATCTCATCGTCAAAAGTCAGGCAATGTTGCCAATTGACTGCAATCTGGCTACGAAGCCTAACGACGCAAGCGGTTCTGAAGCAAGTACCGGAGGTGAACAAAATGATCAAGTTAATGAAAATTGAATTCAACCCCCTCGCGCGTCGGTCCGATCGCGCGAAACTCTAACCCAACTCGCACGATTTTGACGGAAACACTTAACAAACCCGAACCCACTTTGACGTCTGCCCTGACCGAAAGTCAGGCGATTCCATATCCTCTCCGTGCACGGCCCATCGCCGCTGCGCTGAGATCGCAAAGAGCCTACGAAGGTCTGCTCGCCATGCTCGGCATCGCCGTGGTAAAACGAGCCGAAGGGTCATACATCCGACTCGAAGCACGGCTGAATGATCGAACCATCGCCGAACTTCTGCTGGATGTCACCCCTGGCCAGCCAAGGATTGGCGCACCGATCGTCGACCCAGACTTCGAGAGATGCGGACTAGAGCAAGGGCTCCGTGCCCATGCCCTCCGCCTTCTTTCGAGCTCGGGCGAGCGATGGGTAGAACTCATTCAGAACTGAGAAAGCCATGACTCCGCAAACCATTCGCCTCTTTCACGAACCCAAAGACCGCCTCCGCCTAACTGCGGAGGACCGGTCCTTTGTAACCGTTAAGCCAGTCTGGTCGGCACCACTGAGTCACCCAACCAAGTACCTCTCTTTGATGAACGGAAAAGGAGAAGAGATCCTCCTCGTGCCAAACCTCGAAGACCTCAATCCAGAGAGCCTTAAGGCCGCTAACGAAGAACTCGCCCGCCGCTACTTAACTGCCCAAGTCCAAACGATTCTCGACGCACGAACTGAATTCGGCGCAACGTACTGGACCGTGGAGACCGAACGTGGCACCCGAGAACTAGTGACCCAATCGCTCCAAGAAAACGCCCAGTGGCTCTCCCCAACCCACCTCATGCTCATCGACGTAGACGGAAATCGCTTTGAGTTAAGCGATATCAACGCCCTCGACGCGAAGAGCCAACAGCTTCTTCATTCCGTAATCTAAGCGCAAACTGCCTTCAACCAATCTGACTTCAATGCCAATGATTAAGTCTTTGTTAAGAATCGACCCATTTGCAACCTTCGAGTTGTATCCTGAGTAATTCGATGGTGACTCAACCGGAAGCCGAAGCCGCGTATCAAGCGGGCGACTATTCAACGGCCGCTCGCATCTACGGCGAGTTGCTTTCCAAGGAGCCAAACAGCTCTTCCCTGCTGCGTGGCTATGCCCTATCGCAAGGCCTCCTTGGTAATCACACCGAAGCCCTCGAGTCCGCCCGCAAGGCCGCCAAAATTCAGCCGGCCGACCCCGAAGTCCGCTACACCCTGGGCTACCTTCTCGGCCTTTCCGGCGATCATCGCGCCGCCGTGGGTGAGCTCGACACCACGCTGATCCTCAAAACCAACCACGTCCCGGCAAAACTCGCCCTCGTGGCCTCCCTTGTAATGGATGGCGAAGCCAGCGAAGCCGACGACAAGGAGCACGCCGAACAGGTCCTGAACCGCGCCTACAAAATGGATCAGCGTAACCCGGCCACGGCAAATGCCTACCTACAGTTTCTCCACCGCACGGGTCAGCGAGGAAAGGTTGTCCGCGAACTCTCCAGCCTGGATGAGTCGATCAAGAGCTTGCCCCCTCTGGTGACCTTCGTTGGCAAAGTAAAGATGGATCCGCAGTATCAGGCCATCGGCGGTCCTGCCTCGTCGACTCCAATTTCCAGCGTCCCGATTCAGCCGCAAGTCGCAATGCCGCCCATGGGCGCCAGTCCTCAGCTCTTCGCCGCTGGCAGCACCGCCGCCCCCCTCGCAAGTTCGCCGCAGCAGGCCGCACGGCCACAACAGGTATCGACCGGCCCCACTGGCCACGTCTACACCGGCAACCAAGCGCCTCAGACGCTGGCAACGATGCCATGCCCGAGCTGCCGTCAGCCCATCATGGCCCACGCCGCCATCTGCCCCCACTGCAACTTCCAAAACCGCGCCGTCGGCACCTTCGCCGGCCGCCAAGACGGCCCCGACCACGTTTGGCAAGAAATTGCATTCAATATCATCTGCGTCATCTGGGGCCTTGCCGCCGTTTGGGACATCGTCGCCTGGGCGCAAGTGAAGTGGGAAGCTGGCTTCTTTGCCGTTGCCGGTCTTTTCGGAGTAGCTCGAGTCGGAATGTGCATCGGCCTGCTTTTTCGTAACGAGTTCTGCGGCATTTGGGCAAAGTGGGTTCTGTACCTAAACCTATTTCTTACCGGCATGGGTTTCATCATCAGCCTCTTCTCTGGCAACATCTTTGTCATCCTCGTAGGTGCAGCCATGCTCGGCCTAACCGGATTCATGCTCTACCTCCTCAACTTCGTCATGGGCGACTATTGACAAAGGTCCCAATCCTTTGACTCCAATCAAATAAGGTCACTTGAGCCTGTTACACTAATGTCCATATGCGATTGGACAAACTGACCCTCAAGGCCCAAGAAGCCGTGCAGGAGGCGCAATCCGTTGCCGAAAGACTCCAGCACACCACCATCGACGTCGAGCACCTCATCTCTGCCCTCCTGGCAAAAGGCGACGGCGTCGTCGCCCCGCTCCTCAAAAAGATCGGCCTCAACCCCGACCAAATCCTAACCGAAGTCGAGGCCGAACTCGCCAAAACGCCAAAGGTCCAAGGCGGCACCAGCTACGGCTCCGCCATGTCCTCCCGCCTGCAGAATCTTCTCAACGCCGCCTTCAAGGAAGCCGACGCGCTGAAGGACGAATACGTCTCCTCCGAGCACATCCTCCTTGCAGCGACGGAAGACAGCGGCTTCACCGGCCGACTCCTGAAGTCCCTCGGCGCGAACAAAGCCATCGTCCAAAAGGCGATCTCCGAAATCCGAGGCGGCCGCCGCGTGACCTCCCCCAACGCCGAAGAGTCCTATCAAGCCCTCGAAAAATATGGCCAAGACCTAACCGCCGCCGCCCGATCTGGCAAGCTCGACCCCGTCATCGGCCGAGATGAAGAGATCCGCCGCGTCATCCAAGTACTCTCCCGCCGAACCAAAAACAACCCCGTCCTCATCGGAGAACCCGGCGTAGGCAAAACCGCCGTCGCTGAAGGCCTCGCCCAACGCATCGTCAGCGGCGACATCCCCGAGGGCCTCCGCGGAAAGTCCGTCATCTCCCTAGACATGGGCGCCCTCGTCGCCGGTGCCAAGTATCGCGGCGAATTCGAAGAACGCCTCAAAGCCGTGCTAGAAGAGATCAAGAGCACCAACGGCGAAATCATCCTCTTCATCGATGAACTCCACACCCTCGTCGGTGCTGGAAAAGCCGAAGGCGCAATGGACGCCGCCAACATGCTCAAGCCCATGCTCGCCCGCGGCGAACTCCGCTGCATCGGCGCCACCACCCTCGACGAATACCGCAAGTACATCGAGAAAGACAAAGCCCTTGAGCGCCGATTCCAAATGGTCCTCGTCGACGAACCCACCGTCGAAGAAACCATCTCCATCCTCCGCGGTCTCAAAGAGCGCTACGAAATCCACCACGGCGTCCGCATCACCGACGGCGCGATCGTCGCCGCCGCCACCCTCTCCAATCGCTACATCACCGCCCGCTTCCTCCCCGACAAAGCCATCGACCTCATTGACGAAGCGGCCTCGCGCCTGAAAATTGAAATCGACAGCGTCCCTGCCGAAATCGACGAAGTCGAACGCCAGATCGTCCAAGCCGAAATCGACCGCGAAGCCCTCAAAAAGGAAACCGACGCCGCCAGCAAAGCCCGCCTCGAAGCCATCGAGCGCAAACTCGCCGAGCTCTCCGAAAAATCCAGCACCTTCCGCGCCCGCTGGCAACAAGAAAAGGACAAGATCGAAACTGTCCGCGCCAGCAAGCAGGAAATCGAGCAGCTCCGAACCCAGCTCGAAGCTGCCCAACGCGAGCTCGACTGGGCCCGCGCCGCCGAAATCCAACACGGCCTCATCCCGCGCCTAGAAGCCAAGCTAAATGCCGACCTAGAAGAAGTCGCCACCCTCCAAACCGCCGGCAAAATGCTGAAAGAAGAGGTCGATAGCGAAGACATCGCCGAAGTCGTCGCCAAGTGGACCGGCGTCCCCGTCAGCCGACTCCTTCAAGGCGAAATGGAGAAGCTCGTCCTCATGGAAGACCGCCTCCACCAGCGCGTCGTCGGCCAACAAGAAGCCCTCCAAGCCGTTGCCGACGCCATCCGCCGATCCCGATCCGGCCTCTCCGACCCCAACCGCCCCATCGGCTCGTTCCTCTTCCTCGGCCCCACCGGCGTCGGAAAAACCGAAACCGCCAAGGCCCTCGCCGAATTCCTCTTCGACGACGAGCACAACCTCGTCCGCATCGACATGAGCGAATACAGCGAAAAGCACGCCGTCTCGCGCCTCCTCGGTGCCCCTCCGGGATACGTCGGTTACGACGAAGGCGGTCAGCTTACCGAGGCCGTCCGCCGCCGCCCCTACTCCGTCATCCTCCTCGACGAAATCGAAAAGGCGCACCCAGAAATCTTCAACGTCCTCCTGCAGGTGCTAGACGATGGCCGCCTCACCGACGGTCAAGGCCGAACCGTGGACTTCAAAAACACCGTCCTCATCCTGACCAGTAATATTGGCTCGCACTACTACGGCGACCCATTAGACGGCAAAGATTTCGCCGAAGTCCAACAACAAGTCCTCGACGAAGTCCGGCTCCACCTGCGGCCCGAATTCATTAACCGACTCGACGACATGGTCGTCTTCCACCCCCTCGGCTCCGCCCAAATCCGAGAAATCGTCGGCATCCAACTCGCCGGCCTTCGCCACCGCCTCGCCGAACGCCGCATCGAAATCGAAATCTCCCCCGAAGCCATGGACCTCGTCGCCGCCGCCGGCTACGACCCCGTCTACGGCGCCCGCCCCCTAAAGCGAGCGATCCAAAAAGAGATCATGAACCCCCTCGCCACCCTCCTCCTCCGAGGCGAAATCCGCGACGGCCAACTCGTAACCATCACCGCCGAAGAAGGCAAATTCACCTTCACCGGCACCGACCGCTAACCTGCAGCCAGGCGGTTCCAGCCCAAGGAACCGCCGTTTCGTTTATTTCGTTTATACTCTTGTCAGAGGATAAAAATGACCCACGCCCCAGATCGAATCGAGGCATCGGAGTTCCCGCCCGAAAGCGTTGAACGAATCATGCAAATGCTGCAGTCGCAAATCGAACGGCCCCGCCTCGTCGGCGGCGACCAATCGATTGAACTGCCGCAGCCCCTGTACGAACTCCTAATCGAGGTCCTAACCTCCGTGCGACAGGGCCGCTCCATCCTCCTCGTGCCAGAAAACGAGGAAGTCACCACCCAGCAAGCCGCCGACATCCTCGGCGTGTCTCGCCCCCATGTTGTCAAACTCCTGCAAGAAAACAACCTCTTGTATCGGCGAGTCGGCACCCACCGCCGAATCCGCCTTTCCGATCTCCGAGCCTATCAAAAACGCCGCGATCAAGAACGAACCACCGTCCTCAACCAGTTGTTCGACGGAATAGACGCCGACGGAGCCTACGAGTAAAAATGCTCGCGTCCAGCAACTACCCCGTCGTGCTGGACGCCAGCTCAAATTTCCCGAGCTCAATCCCTGCGCGCCACTCCGCCGGAATCTCATCCCAAGCGTGAACGTCAACAATAAAAGGCAAGTCGCTTTCCTCGAAAGCCTCTCGAACTTCATAAACCCGCCGGTCCCCTGCCGAAACAAATATCAGCAGGTCTAGATCAGAAGTCCGCCGAGCCGTTCCCAAGACTCGAGACCCGTGAGCCCAAACCCGAACCCCCGGCAAGATCTCTGCCAACAGCCGCCGTACCTCCTGCAACTGTTCGGGCCGCAGATCAATCTCCTTCCCTAACTCCATTCCCCAAAGCTACTCAATTCAACCCCCCACAAAAAATCCCAGGTTTACTTCCCGCCCCCCAAAACCGTAAAAGGTATGCAAGAAGCCGTACCCTTCCGAATCGCCGGAGAAAACCACAACCCCCACTACAAAAACGCCGAATACGGAACCTGGCTCGTCCCCGGACTCATCCCCCGCGCCGGACTCGTAATCCTCGCCAGCGCCCCAAAAGTCGGAAAAACCGTCTTCGCAAACGCCCTCGCAACCTCCCTCGCCACCGGAAAACCCTTCCTTGGCCTAGAAACGCCCCACATCCCCGTCCTCTGGTGCGCCCACGAAGAAACCTTCATGGAAAGAGTCCAAATGCATGAGAACCTAACCAAAGAAGACCCCTTCTATATCGCCTATAACCCCCACCTCCCCTACCTAGACGATAACCACGAAGTCACCTGGGACGAAAGAGGAGACACCATCTTCCCAAAACGCTACGTCTTCGAAGAAGCCCTAGACCGAGGCGCCGAACTCATCGTCATCGACTGCCTCCACGCCGCCGTAAAACAAACAAACCTCGCCGATAACCAACACGCCCGCAGAGTCCTAAGCTGGCTGCGCAGACAAAGCGTCGTAGAAGGCATCGCCGTCCTCCTCCTCCACCACGTCACAAAATCCCAAACCCGCGGCTACCACCCAGAAAGGTTCGCCGACTCAACCCAAATCCTCGCCAGCAGCAGCACCCACCTCTTCCTAGAAAGAATCGGACAAGAAGAATCCCCCCGCCACTACGTCATCCACGGTCACGGCCGCCACCCCGCCCCCCTCCCAAAAATCCACCTCGAATCCGACGACATCCACACCTGGCGCATCGCCGAAACCGGACCCAAAAAATCAAAGAAAGCAACCCTCGCCGACCGAATCGCCGAATTCCTCGCCAACGGCCCCGCCACCATCCCAGAAGTAGCCGAAGCCCTAAACCTAACCCCCATGACCGTCCAAGTCACCTTCACTCAGCTAAAGAAACAAGGAATCCTAAACCGCTTCATCGACAACAAACAACGCTACTTCGCTCTTGCAGAAGAAGAAACCGAGACAAATTGAGCCTAGCTTTGACGGCTAAAATGCAATCGGATGGAAGATTCAACCAAGCTCGGAGAACAAATCGCCTTTCAACTTTGGGCGAAAACGCATCCAAAAACGAATCAATGGCACGCCCTTCCATTTCACTTGGCCGACGTCGGCGCGACCGCTGCAACCCTTTGGAATTTTCTACCGGAGGGTTCAAGAAGCACCGCCATTCGTGCCTTTCACGATCCAGAACTAGCGAAAAAGGTCGTAACCTTCCTGGCCGCGATCCATGATCTTGGAAAGGCAAACCTCTACTTTCAGGGAAAAGAGGGTCGACAATACCTGCGTCTTCAGCATCTACAAGTCAATAACCTGAACGAACCTCAACGTCATGGTGAAGCCACGACTGCACTTCTGATTCCTTGGCTCAAAAACAAGTGGAGTTGGAATCCAAGGCCCGCCAACACCGTGGCCATTGCCGTCGGCGGGCATCACGGCTGCTTCCATCAGGACCTCCATTGCGAAAGTCTCAAGCTATCGGAATCATACGTACCAGCCGTATCCGACTACCTGCTTACAATCTTCGCAAGTCTCTACGAACTGACAGAGGCAGTCCCGGAACCAACGAATCTCAACGCGTTCTTGCCCTGGCTAGCAGGCTTTGTCAGCGCCGCCGACTGGCTAGGCTCGCACGAACAAATGACCGTCTGGCAAACGGAACCCTATAACCTGGCAACCTACAAAGTCGAGGCTGAAGCACGAGCCCGCCAACTTTTCGAAGACCTGAACTGGACCAGAACAAACCAGACCCCGCCCCTGCCGATTCAACAGCTCGTCCCTACCGGTTTCGAACCAAACGAACTCCAAAGCCTCGCCGCAAAAGTCGCGCAGCAAGACTTTGGCCTCGCCATAATCGAAGCCCCAACCGGTGAAGGCAAAACAGAAGCAGCGTTTGCCCTGTGCGAACGCGGACGATCCGAAGGTGCCGGAATCTTCTTTGCCCTACCCACTATGGCCACGGCTAACGGCATCCACGGACGCGTAAATTCGTACCTGAAGCAAGCAACCCGAGAGCCAAACCTTGAAACCAAGCTTCTTCACTCCCAGGCGTGGCTTCATCGTTCAAACCTCAAAACAATCTCTAATCCCAAAGAACCAGAAAATCAAGAAGCCGCCGAAGACTACTTCGTAGGTGGAAAACGCGGTCTGCTCGCAGCCTATGCATCTGGAACCATTGACCAAGCCTTAGTTGGTGCGCTAAGAGCAAAGCACGGATTCGTAAGGCTATTTGCCTTAGCCGGTAAAACGATCGTAATAGATGAAGTCCATGCGTACGACATCTACATGGGCGATCTCCTTGAACGCCTTCTAGGATGGCTCCGCGTCCTAGGCTGTCGGGTTCTACTCCTCTCCGCAACCCTGCCAGAGTCACGCCGAGAGTCACTAATTAGGGCATGGGGCGGCACCGTATCCACTCCATTAGCAACCTATCCTTGCATCACTTGGGTATCTCCTTCCCTTGACGCAAGCAGTGAAACGTTCCAAATATCCCCGCGTAAATCCGTGAGGTTCGATCTGTTACCTAGCCGCGAGATTGCTGCTTGGCAAGCCGGTTCAGAAAGGATTTACCAACTCATTCAAGGCTCTCACCAATTCGGCTGTCTAATTCTAAACACCGTCGGTGACGCGCAAAAGGCATACCAAAACTTGAAGGAACTGGTTGGAAACGAGGTACAGGTCGATCTCTTTCATGCTCGCTTCACGCTGGAGGATCGTAAGTTAAAAGAAGACTACGTCCTAAAAACCTTCGGCAAAAGCGGAAGCCGAGATAAACCTCGAATCCTCGTCGCTACTCAAGTGGTCGAACAAAGTCTTGACCTAGACTTCGATCACATGGTCTCGGCTCTCGCCCCAATTGACCTCCTCATCCAGCGAGCAGGTCGACTTCACCGACACAAGAGAACCGCAGACGGCCACCTCCAAACAACGGGCACCCCCGACGAACGCCGCGTGCCCATCCTAGACATCATTTCTCCAAAACTGACGGAAGAAGGCGTTGCTGACATTCGCGACCGAGTGTACGACCACGATATCCTGCTCAGAACCCACCACTTCCTCGAGTCAGGCTTTGAAATTGCGGGACCATCCGATGTCTCCTCTGCCGTAAATACCGTCTACGATTTCGATCATCAAGTAGACGCTCGTGAAGCATTCCAAGCGCGTCTCGACGCCGCCATGGACAAAGCGAACTCAAAACGCGAAGCTCATCACGAAAAGGCCGGGGTCGTGATGATCTGCAAACCAACCGGTAGCGAACTTATCACGGGTTGCCCGAACGGATACGACGACAACGAGGATGCTCCGGCCTCCCAGATCGCCGCCAAAACCAGATTGGAAGAACACCTGAGCGCCAACCTAATCCTGATATTCGACCAAGAGCCCTGGCCACCCAGCCAATATGATCACCAGACCAAACGCTACTTGGCCCTGCGCACGGTCCGCACCCCGCTCTATGGCGACATGCTGAACGAACTGGAACAGATTCAAACTCCGCCAGATTGGCACCGTTCCGGTGCCAGCAAATACGCATTTCCCGTGCAACTAGATTCGTCCGGTCAATGCAAAACTGCCGGACATCGCATATGCTACAACCAAGAAGTAGGTTTAACCATCGAGACATTAAATGCCTAGCTACAACCTAGCCGATCGAGCGTGGATTCCGGTGCAAACTTCCAGTGGCACCGGCCAAGAGCTGTCACTCACGCAGGTGATCACCGGGGCACATCAGATAGCCCGAATCACTGGCAATCCACTGGAATCAGCCGTGTTATTCCGTCTGCTCCTTGCCATCGCCCACCAAGTCTCCGAGCTTGAAGATCGCGACTCTTGGCTCGAGGTTTGGCAAAAACCGGAAAAGCTGCAGAACCTTATGGCAGCGTACGTCGCCGAGCATCGCGACAAATTCGATCTATACGGTCGGCCACGTCCCTTCGCTCAACATCCCGGACTGCCCGAACCCAATCGCACCCCCGCCGAAATCGTCTACGACCGTGCCCAGGGAAATAATCCGGTCTTCCTGGATGCAAGCATCGTTGCTGAGGCTAATCCAATTCCCTCTTCCTTAGCCGCGCGCTCCCTCCTTGTAACGCATGCCTACGGCGGTTCTGGCACCGGCGGAAACAATCCGCTAAATGGCGGAAAGAAGGACACGATGTTCGCTGGCCCTCTTTGCGCGAGAATGATTGCCATTCTAGAAGGTGAAAATCTCCTCGAATCCATCATCTTGAACCTAGCGCATGGCAGAAAAGCTGGCAAACCCGCGTGGGAACGCCCGCTCGTCGATATACCAAGTGTCACAAAGCCCACTGGTCTCAGCGATCTCTACACCCGTACCACCAGAAATGCTCTTCTCTCTCCCAGTGATGACGGTGAGTTCTGTGTCGGAGTGGCCGTGCGAATGGGCCAAGGTCTCGATAGTGCCGAAGACGGTAGCGACGACCCGCTCATTCCCGTATATTACGTCAGCAAGGAAAAGGTGTTCAAGGCTCTGCGCCAGAGTACAGAAAA
>Ga0247843_1003673_pt1 | contig 24535 bp, 14 predicted proteins | sample LaCruzMarch2017__FD_192420 | JGI IMG/M metagenome (GOLD analysis project Ga0247843, IMG submission 192420) | Freshwater microbial communities from meromictic Lake La Cruz, Castile-La Mancha, Spain - LaCruzMarch2017_8m | ecosystem: Environmental > Aquatic > Freshwater > Lake | place: Spain...
GAATTCCATGCTGAAGCCCATAATTGCGGACCGTATTCCGATTGAGGATGTACCTGACGCACATCGGTATCTAGAGACGGGAAAAGTCAATGGTACAATTGTTTGTATAGTATGAGTTTTATTCATCAGCTTTTCCATGTGGATTGGGAGTTCTCCTGTATATAATTAAAACGCTAACCTTAACCCAAAATATAAAATTGGGCTTAAAAATATGTATGAGGAATATGATTCGACAAGAATAGGGGGATGTATCCTCTCTGATAGACATTGATTCAACTCTTTGTTTCTAACATTCATTAAATGACAAAATGTACCCGCTTCAAGACCCAGGGTGCTTTGGAAACAACTGCTTGAAGCATTCTAAAACAGCACACAAAATTCTGAATGGCACTATTGTTAAGTATACTTTGTCATTATTGGGACAAACAGTATACTTTGTCATTATTGGGACAAACAGTTTCACTATTGGACAAAAAATCTGTCCGGGACCGATTACGTTGTGTCTAAGGCGACTCCCAGGGTTGAGGTAGTAGTGATTAGAAGCAGTTTGAGATGACTAATTAGTTCTGACTTAGTAATTCATTTTTGTTTGACCAACTATATTTCAATTGCTTGTCATCGTAATCCAAATTTATCATATCAACTAATCGATCAAATGATACCATCGATGCTTCTGACTCGTCATCACCGACGTCATCACCGGCTTTGTTTACTTTACATCGTAGAACCTGCCCATTAAGTGAGAATCTCACCCAATACTTGCTATCATCACCACCATCTGCTGCTGTCTCGTTATCCTCTCGTAGTAGTTCAACCTTGAGTGCACTACCATACTCTGGCCACATAGTAGGACGTTCTAATTGCAGTACACAGAGTAAACCGATCAATGTTGAATCATGTGCGCTATATATGCACAATTTCGGAACTGCAACTTTGTTGTGGAGATGATCAGGTGAAGCTGCCGTCGCGACGATCCCACCTACTTCTTTATCCTCATTCACCCTCCGACGCATATCATCAATTAACTCATTTGCAAATTTTGACATGGCAGCTTTTGCCAAGATGGGATGTCCAAGATTCTCAAACCATCGCCATGCCACATGATTAGATACGGTTGTAACATCCTCCTTAGATAAGGTTGATGGGAGTAAACTGCGTGAATGTAAACAAACTAGTATTTCACACATTTGTGCCCAAGCAAGTGGTGGCCGTCGTCGTTGTTGTTGTTGTTGTTGTTGTTGTTGTTGTTGTTGTTGTCCAACAACGATTGTTGCAGCAATATTTGTGGTTGTATCCTCCTTTTCTTCACCAATACCAAATGATATTCCATCTGCACCTTCCCCTAGATATCCCTCTAATTCATCCGTTACACGACGTGCTAGGTCTTGTAACCCAATCTCTCGTTCGCGGAGATGTGATCGATCGGCTAAATGCTTTTCCAATCCTAATTGCAAACTGTGCTGTCGTGGCTGTGGATCGGGTATCAAGTATGTATTCGTATCCCTTAGATCAATCTCTATCATCATCTGTTCCTGCTTGTTGTCGTGATGATCATTGTCAAACAGGCCCGTGAGCATGGCTTGTACGCTCTGGATGGTCCGTGGAAAGTCGGTCGATTTTACTTTCATCCGACGTGGATGCAAGTCCTCGGGCGTGAAGAGATTGTATTCTTCATCAAAACCCACCAACTCTCCTCGTAGTCGTTCACCAAGCTTGACCATCTGCAGCAGACCGAGCATGGTAAGCTGTCCAAATGGACCTTTCCCAGCGGCACCGTGTATATTATTTGGCACATGGCCCCGCGTTCGAAGTAATGACGTACCCCGCGCAATACCCTCTAATACACTCGAATCTGGCAATGTCGACTGCCAAAATTCCACATCATTCATGGGCGTGATGGGTGTGCGATCACCATGACGGTGTATTATCAATACTTGTTTTAGATGCAGTCGTCTGCCTATGGAGGACGAAGATGATGAAACAACGGAGGACGATGATGATGACGATGCATACCTATAACCTACGGCGAGTAGTTGCAGATAATTCAAGAGGGATCGACGATGGATCATCATCATTGTCGTCGTCAACGTGATTAGGAGTAAGGAAATAAGGATGCGTAGCCTGCGTTTTACACGTATCACCATGCCTGACCAAAGATTCAGCTCTTGGCTTCCCGCCGTGGCGTTGTTTCTAAACGACTCCACGTGGAACTGGAAAATCGATGTTGCCCGAAGTATCTAGAAAGAAAACATCATTGTTGTTGTTGTTGACAGTATCGTAGTAGTCTCAGAATCTCTATTACTAATGGTATTTAAGAAATTAGCCGATCGTCTACACTCCGCTAGTACGGCCGCGGCCAATGCAGTTAGTAACGCATTGGCACCCGCGGATCAACGACAGCAGCAATATACGAATGAAATACGTCAGTTGGAATCCATGGGTTTCATGTCCGAACGTGCCCGGCATGCATTGAATGCCACCGGTGGAAATGTCGATCGTGCTGCCGAGTTGTTGCTCTTCTTGTCTGCCGAAGGCGACGACGGGGATGGTGGCGATACCAGTCGCCGGCAGCAACCGCGGAATGACAACAATCGTGATGGTGGCGGGACTGTAGCAGGAGGTGAAGGACCGGCAGTGACAGCACGGAATGACGAACAAATGAAACGTGCAATCGAAGAAAGTTTGCAATCTTTATCGCCATCACAGCAGCAGCAGCAGCAGCAGCAGCATCAATGCGAGGTAATTGATTTGACAATGGATGAAGGTATTACCAAGAAGATTACGAAACAGAAAAAGAAGATCCAACCATCATCATCGAGCAATACTAATAGTACTGCATTACGAGATACCGCACACGTACGTGCCAAGAAGGCAACGTTATCACAAACACACCCAACAATACAATTACCTGACAAATTGACAAATAAAAGTAAGGAAGAACAGATACTACGATTAGTAAATCGTATTCTCATCACAACAACATCCCAACAATCATCATCTTCGAATAATGTCATGTCCATTGATACATTACATCGTACGCTAGTAGCAGTACGCTCCAATCCTCTTGAACCTAAATTTCGTACCATCGATCGAAATAATGCTAATTATGATAAATATATTAGAAATATACCAGGCGCCGAGGAATTACTAAAGGTAATGAATTATCGATTACTGCTCAATAATAATGAACGAGAAGTATTACAACTAGATCGTCAATTCGTAGATGATGCATTATTATATTTGGGCATAAGTGCATTAGAAATGGCACGTACGAAAAAAGAATATATTATGGGTAAAAAGTTGTATAATTTTCAAAATGAAATGAAACGTATCGGTACTAACAGTGGTGCTGCTAACAACATGACCGAGAATGAAACATCGACGCGACTTGAGTACATGTCGAAATGTCCACGTGAACCCAAAGAGGGAGGGGGTGGGACACGTATAGATGTATATCTTGGTAATAGTACCAACGAGGCTGAATGTAATGACTATGGAGGACATGTACATCGTCGATTTGATGGAGATGATACATTAGAGGATATATTAAATTGGTTGGGAGGGTGTTATGGATCGGAATTACTTGATAAACTCCGAGGAACGAGCAGCAGCAGCAGCGGCGGCAGCGGTAACAGTGGTAATGAGGGTCGGATATGGTGTTTGTGTGACTTGAATACGGTCCCAATTACACCATTGGATGTCGTGAAGCATCGACGTAAGACATTGCAATACTTGGGTTTATTCCCAAGTGGCAAATTAGGGATACGGTTAAGTGACGATTCATGGAAGGAGGGTGTAAGTGGCTGTGAGTCGGATAATATTATTAGTGGAAGTGCTCGTGGATTAGGTGCGGCAAGTCGTTCCATGCTGTATTAGAAAAAAAAATGTCTTTTAGTGTGTATCGTATGATACCAAAATAGAATCAGTTCATGTAATAAATGGAAAAAACATTGAGACTTAATTGTCATCGGTATATTCAGAATCATCATCGTCGTCATCATCTCTTTCGTTGTTGTTGTCAATCATAATTGTCATCATCAACTACTACAACTTCATCAATGATGAGAGAATGCTTGTCTAAATCGGTGCTCCGCCTCTTCCTCTTCCTCCTCGAGATGGGTTTTGCTTGGTGATAAGGTCCACGAACAATATCACATATCGTAACATTATCTATTACCTGCCCAGCACCACTACACTCCCCTTTCAACCCACGTCTCACTAGCAGTCCACGTCTTAAAAACATCGTGTCCAGTTTGTAGGTATAGTTTGTCATAATTACACGTAACTGTATTCTTTACTTCCTTAAATCTACTCTACTATACTTACGAAAAGTATTGGTTTGACGAATTCTTGCCAGAGATATGGAATTGTTACACACAATGGTTATATCTCTTGCTAAAGAGAAGCTGTGCACCTAACATTAGAAAGTAGAAAAAACTTCACTATGAAGCAAACAAATCTAAAAAATATGGGTTACATTAGTGTATTACCTCAAATAGCATATCCATCGGATCGGGGTACAATAATCTCATTATTTCACTCTTCTTTACCTCAACTAACCGTCCAGTACAATCATTTAAACCATATCCAATTATTGTACTGCTACTCTTTGAAGACGACAACGTCGTATCATCATCACTCATCTCCTCCTCCTTCTTCTTCTTTTCAATAAACGATGATATAAATGATATCTGAGGACAGTCAAATGTAACATTATTTTGTCGAAGTGGGCGATTGCGTGTCAATGATGAATATGGATTGTAGTCGCCCTCGTCATCATTGGTGGTAGTAGTAGTAGTATTGAATAATAATGCAGCATGTCCAAGACAAAAGTACCCCGATTTTGCACGTACCGTAAAGGGTGGATAATTATCAAAGGCATAAAATAGACTAACGTAATGTGTATGTGGTATACGATCCTTCCGTGCCTGTGACGTTTTGGTATTGCTATACCATGGTTTCCACGTAACCTTTGTATGTCCTACACCCACCAATAAGGATTGTGTATGATTAGTCTTACTCCCACCTATATTTAACTCAGATGGGGTAAAGTGTACACAACATGCCCCACCATGTGCCGATTCCTTAAATGGCGCAGCCGATCCCGGGAACCAATCTTCATGTGCATCAATGGTATAGTAGCTTGGTTGTAATACCATGGATGTACTGCTACTACCATTACTAGTTATATTACCAACTTCACGTACCTGACGTAAGTTTAAACAATCGATATTGCATTTACGTGACTTTTTAGAGCCGGGGAACCATAATCGATCCCATAATGTTTGCTTCGTTATTATGTCATGTGTGTCGGGCAATATCTGCTGTACTTGATGATTAGGAAAGATATTAATTTCGACATACACATCCTCCTCCTCCTTATGATTCTTCGTTGTCGTGTTGTTGTTGTTGTTATTATTGGTCTTTGGTATAGCGAAGAGTGCATAATTCTTACCCTTTCCTCCACTCCATATTGTGTTAAATTGACGCATTAGTGTGACTTGCAGTCCATCATCATCATAATCACTGTTGTCGTTGCTGTTGCTGCCACTGTAAAGATTTTGCAACCGACAAGCACTGTCCCAGCACTTGTCTCCATACTCCGAAGCAATATCCACACAGTTACGTATAACATCTTGTGTACTATTATTCTCATTCTTCGTTCCACTCCTACTACTACTAGTACTAAGTGACAAACGACTAACAACGACTGTATCCATATTGGCATGTAAATATATATTATCATTTAATGCAAATAGTCGATAATCCATAAATACCGGTCCACCACCACTAGCAGTGGATGTACGATGTAATCCTAAATTACGTTCTAAATCGATTACAATTTCATACTTTGTCCCAGTACGTACATTGGTGACCACCTTTAATTGTTCATTCAGTAATGCCAAGCCCAAATAATTGTGATTCGTATTATATATAGCATCGCGTATATCCGATGACAATCTATTATACATACTTTCGCGGAAACAATTATTCGCCGATGTTATACGTGCCGATAGTAAGTACGCGGTACCATCCGGTAAGTTTGCCAACATATGATATGGTATTTGTACTATACTCGGATTATATTCCACGAATGTATCCAATGATATGACCGATGATGATTGTTCCAGTCCTTGCCGTTGTTGATGTTGTTGTTGTTGTTTCGACATTATTTCATCATATCGTTCGGATAGATAAGTCTCTATATCACGAAATCGAGCGGGCGGTATGCGTTTCGCGTCGGGTATCGACGACGAAAAGTATACAGTGCGCGGATTCGTATACGCGGGACCGACCGTATCGTATCGCCAATATTTGGAATAATACGACGATACTTTATCATCGTTGTTATTATCGTCATCGTCGTCGGTATCGATATCGTCCGCTGCTACTGCTTCGGCTGCCGCCGCGGCCGGTGTAATGGCCGCCATGGCCAGTCCGGGATATAAATACTCATGACAATAATCGGGATGACAAACTAGACTGCATATCCCACCCTCTCTCTTCTCCTCATCTCGTTGACCAATCATTCGTGCTGCATCGATAAATGTAAATGACTCATTATCATTCTTCCTTCGTCGTTGTTGTTGTTGCTGCTGCATTATAATCTTCGAGTAACACGATGTCGTACCATCTTCGGAGTATGTTCGATAACACGCGGCACATATAGTCGTATTCCCCCGCAGGTAGGGCTTGCTGTTACTCTTCTGTCGTTCTTGTCGATTTTGGCGTTGTCGATTATTATTATATAGGAGCTGATGATGTCCATCTTCCCCCTCGGCCTTCGTCATCATCCCCTTCATCCCCTGTGTTGCAGATGTGTCCGCGAGTGAATGTAAGTAATCCTTCGTACTAATGGGGATAATATTATTGCTGCCATTGTAATAATACCGATCGGCATCTCCCCACGTGAATGGATCATTGAGCAAACTGTTCTCATCGTCATTGCTGCTGCCGCTGCTCGTCGCAGAGGAGTAGTAATAATAGTGGTAGTGGGGAGAAGAAGTACCAGTAGTGTGCGAAATTATCATATGCCAATGCAAACACAGGTGAAGGAATAATGCCAAACCGACGAGTATGGTCGCTCCTTCTCGTTGGATGGACGGCATCGATAATATAACAATATTGTCGCCTTCGATTATTGTCGCCTTCGATGATGTGGTTCGAGGTGACTTATGATGCGGCAACAAAAATGAAGCTCGCGCATCTCTCCCGCCCAAAGGGTCTTGTGTTGGTTCGGAAAGGCAGTTGATTTGAATTTGAGTTCTTTCTTCCCCGGGGGCTTCTTCCTCGGGTTGGAGCGGAGTGTGGTGTGGGTCCGTTATCGCAACACGACTACTACCTTTTTGTGTATTGGTACGACGAGCTTATCGGTACTTATTACACGCTTTATAAAACAAGACTTGTATACGACCTAAAACTACTGGTATATTGGAGGTTTTCATCCTCGTCGCGTCAACACAATTTTTAATGACAACGCAATAAGTGACGACACTGCAACACAACAACAACAACAACAACAACAACAGACATGGTGCGCTTCGAAAGTGTAAATGATATTATAATCAACAACAATAATGTCGATGATGATGATGATGATGGCAGTCGAGAAGTAATGGACCTAAGGCACGCGGCACGATCGTTCAATGACCGCGTGGTGCGTGCCATATTTCCCCACGACGTCCGAGAAGCGCCGCGACGTGCCGCCGAGTCGTCGTCGGGGGGGACGTCGGCGCCGGATGGACCGGTGGAGGAGGAGGATGCGAACGACGAGGAGGCCCCTCCTCCTCCTCCGCCACCCGTCCACGCATCATCATCAACGACGACGACGACATCGACGTGCGGTCGTCGATCGGCCATCGTGACCGCCACCGCGTGTTTGGCACTCGTGGCATCGGCGGGGGGGGCGGTGGGTTGGCGGGTCAAGCGGCAATCCGCTCTTAATAAAGAAGAAGAGGGGGGAGATTCGCCAGTTTCGTCGTTCGATCGACAACAGGAAATGTTGACGAGTGGCAATGACAATGCCGCCAATGATGATGACATCGTACTACTACTCTCGATTGGAGGGAATGCTGCTAGTAGTACCACTGTCGCCAACATCGACAATCCCAATAACGAACCTCGTCTTCCCCCCGCCGAGACTAGTCCCACGGTATCGCCATCCACTACTACTACATCCACTGCCAACGACAACAATGAGATTAATACTCCCACATATGGCAATGGCTATGCCGATGGAGAGATGATGGCTGCTGCTGATCATGGTAGTAGTAATAGTACGACGTCGTCGTTGACTACGAGCAGTAGTATACCAAATCCGAACGATACCAACGCTGTAGTAGCCGACAACGGGGATGAAGAAGAAGAAGAAGTAGAAGAAGAAGAAGAAGTAGAAGAAGGAGTCGAAGAAGAAGTAGTTGGAGTGACGACTACAGCGACGACGACAACGGTAGCACCCACCGCAAGTAGTAGTACATTCCCATCCATGGAACCCACTACACTCCTCACCGAGACTAGTATTCCTACAGTATCACCATCTACTACTACTACTAGTATTCCTACAGTATCACCATCTACTGCTACTACTGCAATAGCCGTGGATACTCCACCGGTAGAAGTTGTTTTAGAAAACAATGATGATACTAATACTACGCCATCGCCATCGCCCAATTTGTATTATCCGACATATTCGCCCACTACTAGTTATTCGCCCACGCCATATCCGACAATACCGACATTATCGCCCACGACGTACGAATACAGGTATGATATCATACATACGGCATTGATAAAATTATATTGGGATGATAGTTACAAGTGGACCATGGGCCAGCCTCCGAATACTGTAGACGTTATCGTCGATCCAAAATATTGTATGGGTATGTTATATATTTGTTATATGTGTGTTGTGTGTGTGTATATCAACTACTCTTCCTTGACAAATACATATATTCCAAATTACTCACACATCCCTTCTCTCTCTCGTGTATTACATTACATACTACTTCCCAATGTGTTTAACGTTTTTTTCTGCTACATATATATATATACAGTTTGTTTGAACAATTGTCGTACCGGCGACACGATACTGCTCGAAAAGTGCGACTACGACGACGATGATCAATACTTCACCTTCATCGGACGCACGATACGCCCGCGCGATGACTTATCGTTATGCCTCACGATAATGAGCTACGACCCCTCCAAGGATACGAACGGATGGCCGATACCCACGCCCGTCGAATTGAGCGACTGCATCGTCGATGACGGGGATGCTGCCAATGCGAAGAGGCAACAATTTTTGGGCTACAGCGACGAGACCAAGAACATGTTCGAAATCATGACGATCGAAAGGCCGATGGACGTCGATTGGTGTTTGGGCAATGCGCACTTTCCGAAGCCGGGCGAATTGATCCATCCGAAGTGGTGTACGAAAGGACGGGAGGATACTACCCTCTATTGGGAGACGTATTAAAAAATATTAATACGTATATGATGTTGCAGTGTGTGTGTGGATGGATGGATGAAGGGAGGCATTTGGCATGACTGGCGCACCAAGCAGGAAGTGTACAACGAATATATATGTTTGGTTACATGCACGAGAAATTGCGAATTCATATCATGTATAAATTTGTTTTGATTGGGGAGAGTATCGTAGGTTGAGATTGATACTAGATTAATGTCATGATTATACACATGTGTTTGTATACTATACAATTATTGAGTCTCTTTTTTTTGGCATCCTTATCATTCGTACGTGGGTTGATATTGTAATCCAACAACATGCTGTTGTAATGAGCTCAGCATACTCTCAAGCGCACCGGCATCACTACTGACAAAGTTGGTATCATGGTCTTGTTGAGATGCTATCGATTTGTTATGCCGACCATTACTACTACACTCAATAGTAGCGTTGTTTGCAAGTTGATCGTAAAGTGAAATCACCTTGGCCTGAGCAAGTTGTAATTGCTTCTCAAGATTGGCATTGTCGGCTTTTTTCTTATTTAGGGTTAGTACCTGTAACGCATTCTTCGCCTTGACGAGCTGAAGTTGCTCAGTCAGGTCATCAATCTCAGTAGCCTTCTCATCTAATAGTGCATTCTTGCTTTGTATGTCTAACATTGCCTTCTTAAGTTCGACTGTACTCTCCTCCAATGTTTCATTTAGTACCGATATCTGAGATGACATTTCAATCTTGACAATGTCTACATCTTCCTCTGACTTTTTGATAACATCCTCCTTCTCGGCTTCGAGTACATCTTTCATGGCCTCTATCTCCTTCTCATAACTTGACCCCAACTTTTTCACTAACTCTTCCATTTCCATTTCATGTCGTGTCTTCTCATCATTAAATTGTTGTGTTGTACGCTCAACCACATCTAACAATTTAGTATTAGACGTCTTATATTGATCAATCGTTATCTGATGACGTTGAAGTTGCTCAATGAGTTCAATATTCTCAGCGGCACGTTCTTCACAAACTGCTTGTGTTTCGAGAATATCATTACTCATCTTATCAATTGTATCCTGTTTGTCTGCCAGGTCCGCTTCGAGTACCGACCTCTTCTCTTGAGTACGTGCAACCATGGTTTCAACTTTACTCTTGAATTTGTCACTCTCGGCTTGGGAGGATTTAAGTTTCTCAATGAGTTTAGCATTCTCGATTTTCATTTCCTTGCACGTTGAGGTCAATGCTTCGAGATTCTGATTCATTTCATTGATTGTGCTCATCTTGGATGCCAATTTATCCTCCAACATACCAATGGCATTGATGTTTTCTTTGTTACTACTGACCAAGTCTTTGATAACCGTCTTGAGTCCATCGTGCTTGACTTTGTAGTGCTCAACTCTATCCGAGAGGAAAGCATTCTCTGCCGTTTTTTGTTCTAACGATAAAGTTAACTTATCAATCATCATCTTCTTGGCCACCAAACCACTCTCCAACGTTGTTATATGCTGGACATTCTCTTTGCTAAGATTGACCAAAGTTCGAACTTCTGTCTTAAACTCATCATTCTTGGCTGTAATATGAGTAAGTTCCTCATTAAGTCGAACATTCTCTTCTGATTTCTGTTCCAAGGATACAGTAATCTCGTCAATTACAGTCTGCCTTATTGTCAACTCATTTTCCAGTGTCTCAATCCGTTGCATGCTATCACCTTTACAATCAACTAACTCATCAGCAATCAATGTAAGTTGGTCAATATTTTGAGCATATTCACTATTTTTAGTCTTAAGGTCCTTGATAACTTTAAGAAGGAAAAAGTTTTCCTTTCGCTTGCAGTCGACATCGTCGCGTACTTTCTTTAACTTATTACTGAGTTGTAAGACAACATTGGTATCTGCAGGGGACATGACATTATGGTTAGAAGGATAGATGCTATGAGAAAAAAAATACATTAGAACTACTTGACCCACCTTTTTCTTGCTCATGTTCCAGTAGAATACGTACGTCGTCGATTGCTTTGATGCGATCACGTACTGATGGTTCCAATCTGGTATAAGAAGGTATAGGAGGCTGGAGCTTCGGCTTTGACACAAGCATTGATTGTATGCATACGTTTTCTTTTTCATCTTCTGACTCTGATCCACTGCTGACGTTGGATATAACCATTCCTTCGGGAATTTCGACGTCGAGTACTTCCTTTACAATTTCAGTTCTTGTGCCGTTTTCCTTTTCATCTTGTGTTTCTGCAATGACATTAGATGTAACCACTTCGTCTTTGATTTCTACATCAGATACTTCCTTCCCACTTTCAGTTGTTGTGCTAGTTGGCTCGTCAGCGATGACGACGTTTTCCGTTTCATCATCAGACTCTCTACTGAGTGTAACGTCATCTTTGGGACATACGACGTTGAGTCCTTCCTTCCCAATTTCAGTTCTTGTGCTAATTAGCTTATCATTTGCGTTTTCTTTTTCATCCATGAATTCCGAACTAATGCCATACGTAACCAAACGTTCGATACTTTCGACGTCAGGTCCTCCTTCCTCCCCATTTATTGTCCTAGTTGGCTGCTCCTTAGGCTCGGCGAATACGACATTTTCGTTTTCTTTTTCATCCTTCTCCCGTGACATGATATTATTATTCGCAACATCATACGTAATCCTGCCTTTATCATTCGTGCCGGCAACATCATCAGTCGTCATACCTTTCATCGTACGAAGTAAGACCCGTACATTGGATATAGCCTCATTCGTACTACGCATCATTAATGCCAAGCTCTCGACTTCGACTTTGGATGATTCGCGACCAATACGCGACGACATCGCTTGAACTTCAGCATCCGGCATGATTCCAGTCGTTGTTTATGATGCGATCGTTATGTTCGTCCTGCTGCTTTCTTTATCCACTTCGGGATCGTACCATAGTTGCAATGATGGACGCATGTATCGCTTCATCGTGGCGGTTTAAACTGGTCCACAGTTCCAACACAACTTTCTTCCGTTTCAACGCCACCTTATTAGGCAGTCCACGTAGGATCTGGTATAGATACCAAAACCAAATCCAGCACCTGAGGTAACGACGAAGGAGCCAGGAAGGAAAAGGCAGGCATGCCGAGCGACAGAGCCCGAGCCTCACTGGAAGAGCAAGACGACGAAGGAGCCAGAGTCTAGCTACTGGTTCGGCATGATGATGTGGCAACGAAATGCAGCCGCGGCATTCGTCATCGTTGCGATTGTGCTCAACTTGTCATTGCATTGGCACTTCGTAATTACAATACTTGATAACACCACGACAGACGATAATAATGCTGGTGACTTACCTCAGAAGAGGACAGCATCATCCGATATTACTGGTGGTGGTGGGATTCAACAACACGCGACAGCAGTTGCAAATAACAGCAGTGGTAACATTTGGACGCCATTGCCATGGTCATTGCCCAGAATTGACATACAGCACCAATCCAGTGTAGAATTCATGTTAGAGCTCGAGACCATAAAAAAGCGTCATGGTATTCAGCCACGGAAGAATAGTAACACGAGTAATAATTCATCATCCTCCATGCTACTGTCCACACCGATCATTTCACTCAATTTACCAAAAACTGGGACCACATCACTGTATGATTACTTTAACTGTGGCGGATATGTCAGTGCGCATACACATGCCCATGCCAACGGTGATGGAAAGTCTATACGAATCGGCGACTGTGTATTACACAACTTTGTACTTGATAATCGCAGACCACCCTTTCATGGATGTAATGTAACCAAGCTTCTTGGTAAACAACAACGAGAAATACAATTCTATTCCGATATTGGGACGGTTGAACCACATTGCTTCTATTCTACTTTACATGTTGGTGGATTAGATCATATTATACATTATTATCCAAATGCAACGATTATCATGCTACATCGACAATTTGATAATTGGTATGATAGTATATTAAAATGGGGTCGAGGGAGACTACTGGAACGATGGAGAAAGTCTTGTGGTTTTACCATGAAGCAAAGTAATAATGGGAATGATAACAATAACAGTAAAACTAGTAGACGAGAAATATGGCAACAATTCTATTATGCACATACATATAAGATACGTCAATTTGTTATCAATCATCCAAGTTTACCATATATAGAAGTTGAATTAAATGATAATACTGGGACTGTATTAGAATCGTATACGGGTATATCATCGAACTGTTTTAAGAAATGTATTCCGGGGAATGGTACGATGAAAGATCCGAATGAAAAATGCAAACCAGTATAATAATAATATATAATCATATCATCATCAACATCAACAACATTAATAATAATAACTACAGGTGTGAAGAGAAATGAAAGTATATAATGTCTCAGTCGACTGTATAATATTCTAACCTCGTAATTATAATATATCATATTATCACGGGCATCTTTAGTGACGCAATATAGTCCATTTCGTCCAAAATCTTCTGAAGTCTATTGACAAGATATGTCTCTGCTGAAATGAATGTATCGCCGTCCACAATACCGACGCTGGGTTTGCAGTAGTCAAATTTTGTGTTCTTTAGCACCCCGTTGCCGGTTGCATTGACTTCGACATTGTTTTCTGGATTGCCAACGACCTTGTTCTTTTTTCTTCTGTCACGTTTGCGCCGTCGCACAGCTGGCATCTGATTACTATCATCGTCCTCCTTCGTTTCCTCTACTGAAAATGCAATCTTTGCATCGTGATGATCGAATGCTTTCGAATTTGATAATGGCGTTGGTGATGACAGGGGTGTTACTATAGACACTTGGTTGTTGGCATTCGTGTCCTTATTACTCCCTCCTAATTTACTTCTCGATTCCTCCTTACTGCCCTTAACACTCCCCTCGAATGTCGTTAGAGGAACATTCATATCCATCGATATCACCTTGGCAATATTATTGTTTTCGGAAATTTGGTGTATAGTGGACGATGGCTCAAATTTATTCAAGAGTTTCTTCACATATTCTTCCTGTTTTGGATCGATGAATCCGTCAAGTGGCACACCGTCAAAGCTGCGAATATGGCCATTACTAGATGATGATGAGGGTGTGACAACATTGGCAGTAGTGCTACTATTGACAATTACGTTCGATAGGACAGCCCGCTCTTCTTTCTTCTTGTTGCGATTTGATTTCTTCTTCTTTATACATTTGGTAGTAGCCCCCTCGATCACAGCCACTGACACTTCTGACGACAATTCATTCTTCGTCATGTTAGATTTTACCGCAGAAGCATTATTATCGTCAACGGTCTTATTCACCCCAATTTTGCCACCACTCAGCTGCGCCGTATCCTGCCCCGAGAACTGCGGATACTTTACTAGGGGTTCATCGTCCTTACTTTCTTCGCCAATTGACATATCGCCACCTGAAACGTGATCAATTGGGATGGAGTCGATGTGGGGGGTGGAAGATGGCAAGGGAAGAATCGCATCGTTGACATTGTCGACGACGGGGATGCTATTGCTAACAGTCACCGGAATGGAAGGTTGCTCATCTTTATTTTTCCCTTTATTCAACCCACCCGTTTTACGATTTGTTTTCTTCTTCTTCTTACCTTTTATACCCCCCTCGGCAGTAACAGCTGAAACTTCCATATCCATCGACTCTAGCAATTCATCCCTCGTCAGTTCCGCATGCCACTCAGAACATCTTGCCTCCAACCAGCGATATACTAAGCCAGCGAATATACTCGATATTCGGCGCATACCTCCTTCTGATCCACCGTCACAATTATCCAATACTTCCTTGGAGTCGTCAGGGAAGTATGAAGTAATTGTACCTTTCATATCCCCTTTTACGGTATCATAATATTTTGCTCGTTTCACTGCAAAATCCGCCCATAATTCAAGACGAGGAGGTATATCCAGTGATCCCATCAATGATTCATTACGTTGACGCGAGGTGAGTACTGCCAACATTTGCATAATAAGTGCATGTGATTGCTTTAACGGCAAGGATGAATCGTCAATTATTTCATCGATATCACCGCCATTAGTCCGACTGCTAGGCAGACGTTCGATTTCTTTACTAATGTCATAATAGATATCCTGCGACATATTATAGTGACTACCAAGAAAGTCTTTCTTTGTCTTTAATGCAAGGTCTTCTATCAAAATGATTCTTGTTCTAACTGTCCTAGAAAAGTTAATAAATCCATTGCGTTGATCTGTCATCTTATCCTTCAAATCATCAGCACAGGGGCTGTAATGTGTCCTCTGAGATAGATTAATTTGTGTATTAATTAGCTCCTTGATCATATCTTCATTCTCTTGATCAACAAAGATCCTTTCCAATTCTGAACCTATACGTTCTACATGATTCCTGTGCGCACGTAGCACACACAATTCAACGACAGAACTAATTGACTCTTCCTCACCGAAGAGATTGGATTTGAGATCTAGTACTAATTCTTTGAGCATATCAACTTTGTTCCCAATGAACTGTACGAGTAGATCACGCGCAACCTTGTTTGAGTACACTTGTTGTATTGCGCCTCCATTACTCATCTTTAACAATTGATTGTGATAGGTACTTGTCAAAGTTGATAGCTGAATCAATCGTTTCAAATACATATCCCATATACGTTTGACATATGCCATTATTGCATCTCCACATTTCGCCGACCAGCCAACGAAGCAAGATAATTTGAATACATTCATCATCAACGTTGCTAATTGACGTGATAAGTCGTTACACTTCTCATCCCCCTCCTGCAGTAGTTTCCAAACTATGGGACTAAAAACAGAACGTTCGGTGTCCTTTTCTATGGCACGATCCATAACTTCCTCCATTTGGAGCAATGATGTGTCCGCATTCGCAAAGAAGGCTTGGAATACATCCACATGATCACATGCCTCTTTTGCTATTGCTACAAGCTCGGCATTACCCAGCTGCTGCTGCTGCTGTTGTTTGTGATCATTATTTTCTCCAAATCCCTCAGTACTACCGACCGCCTCGACTAACCCACGTGGCAGTATAATATGCTTGATCAAATTAATAATAGTATCTGTACATAGCGGAAAGGAGAAGTCTATTGTATCATTCCCATTAGTATCACAGATCTCTGTTGTAGTAGTCGTCGTATTCGTCGATGATGTTGTTGTCTGTGATGACAATAGACATCCAATTTGTAAATACCTATCCTTATCACTGGCGGCCGAACCAATGGTATGTAATACTAATTGGAATATTGATTCATCAATCATCATTCTCCCATTCGTTGTCGGTACACTGCTACTACTGCTACTGCTACGTCCAACCTCTAAATCAAAGTCATCATCATCCATATTCACATAGCTAAATGCAAGATCAATATCATCATGGACACTACTTCTGCTATTGCCTGATATTGGTACTGCTAGTCTTGATGTTGATGATGATGATGAGAAGTTATTTTTATGATGATGATGGTTGAGCATCGTCGTCCTTGCATTATTAGTATTATTATTATCCTCACATAAGGTTAGACTGAATTCATTACTTGCAGTCATGGTACGTAATGCACCAATTGTTGATGTACGACATTTACGACAATCAATATATTGTGTTAATTCATTTGCCTTAGTAATTGATACGGTGGGTAATATATCTTTGTATTCCATACCCCCTCTTACTACAGGAGCAGTAGTGGAAGAAGCAGTAGCAGGTGGTGGCGATGATGATGATGAAGATGTAGAGGATGTCTTACTTCTACTGCTACTATTACTACCACCACCTCTTGATTTATCATGTTGTTGATGATGATGCTGCTGCTCAAATTTATTTTTCAAATACATGGTAAATGACTCAAGGTTACGATTCTCCATTGTATCAGCGGAAGCACCGCCACAACTACTATGACATGATGATGATGATGTAGAGTCCATGAGTTCATCTAGGAGAGTATCCAAATTTGTTGTTGGTTGATTGAATAATATTTCATCATGTATTTTTGTAGTGCTCGGAGTACTACTCCCCACTGGCCTCTTGTGATGGATATTCTCAGTCGTAGTTGTTGTTGTTGTTGTTGTCATGTCTCCATTCTCCAAAAGTGAATCAATATTATGGTCATAACTAAGTGATGGTTGTTTCTTCTCCTCCTCTTCCTCCTCCATCTCCTCCCCTTCCTCCACCACGACTGTTGGCACTAAGAAAGTAGTGGTACGAACAGTGGCGATGGTATTGTCCTCCCCCTCCTCCTCCGTTTCATCACTACGATTAATCCTACCACCACCTTTATTCTTCTTTTTCTTCTTCTTTTGACCCTTTTTCTTATTCTTACTCGATGTTGATCGTAATGACATTATGTCACTTGAATCTAGAGCATCAGATGATGGTGGCGGTATTGATGATGACATAATATTCTTCTTCCCCCCCTCTGAACAATCTACCGCACGTAAACGCTCGCGTCGTTCGTTTAGTAGATGGTTCAATATCATGCGTCCGAGTAATGGTTGCATTATTTTTGATTGTTCATCCAAAGTTATTGTTGCTGTTGCTGTTGTTGTTGTTGTTGGTGTTGTTGTTGTTGTTCTTGCATCATTGGAGCTGCAAGCATCATTGGTAGGGGAGATGATATTATTAGTAGATGGAAATAATATTATCTCGCCGGCAATGGCAGCTAGCAAGTTGCAGCATGGGGTAGACGTGTTGTGATGCATGTCATTGGCGGTCGTCCCTACATTCGTCGATGGCGCGTCCTTATTCCCCCCACCCATTGCCACGCCGCCCTCTCCTGGCCGTGACATTGTGCCGTCGCTATCGGTGGTGCCAGCAGACCCAGCGTTCCTATCGTAACGCGGCTGTTTTTTCTTCATTTCGTTTTATATCTCCTTATTCTATTACTACGATAGTTTTTGTAGATTTTTGTGTGGACCATGTACCTAAACGAGAGTGAAACTTGAACTTCTTGGGCGGTGTATTCTTTTTAGCCGAACCAATATCTAATATAATGCTATAATCACCCACTCGCTCCGCCACGACTACGTATTCGCTCACGCTACACTCTCAACACCAGTCAAACAGAAGATGGAGGCCTAAGCCGTCTCCATTGGTTTTTGTGCGACCTCTTAAGGTATTTACGTACACGAATTTTTATGATCTCGCGCCTCAGCCTCTCATTATTTTGATGAATCATGAGAAGTTGGCCTTGAGGTCGGTGCATCTACTCCTACTAGTAGCAAGTGTCGCACCATCATCGTCAACCATCATTGCAGCAGCCACCTCCACAAGCAGGAGCCTTCTCCTTCGTTATCGTCACTATCATCGCTCCGAGTCGTTATTATTATCCGCCAGGAGTGCCTTCGTCAGCTCCCGCATCAGCCGCAGCGTTGTCAACGAAAACGGCAATAGTAGTTATTCATTCAGGAATATTCCCACCCTCCGCATGTCGTCGTCGTCGTCGTCGTCATCATCATCACCGTCGTATCCATGTCCCACCATCTCACTACGCGATGGAACGCCTCATCCCGTCATTGGGTTTGGCACGTATAAAGTCGGCTTCGTGCCCCCGTCCGCCTCGTCCTCGTCGTACTCCTCCACGCCCGAGCGGCAGCACGAGGGACGATCGGCATACGACATCATCCTCGATGCATTATCGGTCGGATATCGATTTTTCGAATGTGCCGAATATTACAATAACGAGGCCGAGGTGGGTCGTGCGCTCGCGTCCCGATCCGACATTCCGCGGAACGAATTGTTCCTGTGTTCGAAGGTGTGGACGTCGACCATCGAGAAGGGCGAACGTGCCATACGCGAACAATTGAATGATACATTGACCGACTTGCGTACCGACTATTTGGATTTATATTTGATCCATTGGCCGGTCCCGATCCATCACGTATCGGCGTACGCGATATTGGAACGTCTGAAAGCCGAGGGCAAGGTGCGCAATATCGGCATATCGAATTATTCGATCGAGGATTACGAGGAATTGATATCTTCCGGGATCGAATGCAAACCGACCGTGAATCAAATCGAGATCAATCCATTCCTGTATCGTAAAAACACCATTTCCTACTTCAGAAATGAAGGTTTGGTACTACAGTCCTATCGGAGTTTATGTAATGGAAAACTAATGACGCATCCCACGCTGCTGAATATGGCGAGTAAGTATTCGTGCACCGTTCCACAATTACTCGGACGGTGGTGTATACAGCACGATTTTATATACATGCCCAAATCCGAGAAGAAGGAACGCATGATCGAGAATGCAAATGTCTTCTCGGATGATTTTACATTATGCATCGATGATATGGAAATATTGGATAATATGACAACGGCACGTGCGATAGATGACTTTGTTACATTATATAGAAAATGTGTCAATAGAGATACTAGTAATGATGGTACGTTAGTGGGTGTGAAGATGAATATTACGGTGGATTGATGTGTATTTTTTTTTAGTTGATTGTGATAAACATGGACCATGATATAATTATTGTGTAACGATAGGACGTGTGTGTGGTGGTGTGATGATAAGAAGGCAGGGGCGCTCGGGGGAGAGGGAGGTTAAATGTAGATTGTAGCCAAACAAAAATATGAAGTAACTGTCTTTAATTTATTTTTGTCCTTATAAAAAAGAATCGACGCCAATCATTTTTGCCAGAGTCAACTTTAGCGGTATTGAGAATCCCTCAACAAAAGACATAAAAAAATACATCTTACATTTCCTAATGAACATAGTTCGGATCTGTTTATTCATTTGTGGTAAATCCTCAAGTGACCTCTCTACTTCTACCAGGAATGAATCCTTGATAACAAAAGCAACAGATGGGTCCTTTAATTCACACGTCTCTTCCACACAGAATAGCCATGCGATAATACATACCACAGATGCTAAATTGTCCAAACATACTCTTGATTCTAAACAACAGCTTTCATCACTTGTGCTCTTATTTGTAGCAAGTTCGATGCCTCCGGAATCCATGACCCACCTTGAATGTCTTACCAAACATTTCGTCATTTGTTCGACGGCAAATTTGAGTGTACTTCTAACACCGTGAGATTTAATCAATCGAACTGTAGGCATATCCCTTAGTGCTGTGGGGTCAAGCACGACATTTGACGTGGAGTAAAGATCATGACCCGATAGCTCTGTAAGAAGCATTGTGGATAGTAGCCTCGCACCACTAAACAAGCGAAAATGAGAATAAGATGTTGAAATAGTCAAACATAATACGTAATAGATTTACTACTCACCGTGCTGCCAAATGAAGACCTTGTGCAAGCCGACGACCAGAAATCATATTCTCAGTTTCAGTTAACGACTGTGACATTAATACTTTAATATCATCCCACATCGATGGACCGAATAATGCACCGGTATCTCTCCGAACAAGTCGTTTCGATGCCGATAATAGACCAAACACATAATAAGAGACCAATTCTGTTCTGTGCGGGTCTTTGAAATACACGCTCGATCCCTCTGCCTTGGGTCCATACTTCATCAGATCCATCAACTTAATTGTCATCGTCGTGGGTGGGACTAGGTCATGAGCGCACAATAAGTCCCAAAGAAAATTGGACACAGTTTGGGCCTCGGGTGAATTGAGACCGCACCAGAGCATGTTTGGTAAGCCAGGTGGGAATTCCTTGGCAACTTTTCTTGAATCAAGAATAGATGATTCGACAGCGCACCCGCCTTGTGGGGGTATGTAAAGATGTAAAATGTCTACATCATTGCTATCAATCCAGGAGCTGTCCATGAGATCAAGAGCATCGACCATTTCATCAACTGGTTCTGCTTTGATTGTCACATATTTTGATGATATCGCTCTGCTCGATCTTATTATAGCAGTTGGCTCGACCTTAACTTTGGGGATTGGCAGACTCGATTCGTTCATTACTGTCTTATGATCTCGCCGTTGTCTACGAAGGTTTGAAACTGGCCATACATGTTGCTTACTTAATGGCAGTTTCATCCGAAGATTATCAAATACAGCCTTTGCAACCTCACTATAGCCGTCAACTATTTTCGACTTGTCGTCGAAGATAACCTGGTAGTCACCCGTCGATAATTTAGAAACTTGTCCACTCATAAAACATCTACCCTCGTTGTCCCTTGACAGCCTAGCAGTTTTCCCCACCAGCCATCCTCCACTTGAATCACGATGTACAAAACGAATCTTCTTCTCATTAATTGGAATGCTAGACTCGTACTAAAGGAATCATCGTGAGAAATTCATATTACAATAGACATGGCAACAAAATGTTTTCCAAGGGCTGACTATGACTTACCTCTCCATCGTAATACATGACATCGCAGGTTCCCGCTTCCTCATCGACAAATGCAACGCGGCCTCGGAACCACTTACTCTTTTCACCTCCGTCTTGAAATTTCGCATCAACGATATCACCAATAGCAAACACTTCGGGATAAAAAATTGACGACTCTATCGATGTACGATCCAATTTCTTTACATCCGAGGACGGGTAATCAAAAGTGTCGAATGTGGTGTCTAAGAACTGGACACGAATTTTACATTTTTGTTGTGTCCTTGTGACATTGACGACGTCCCCACAATACCATTCCTGTTGAACATCACCAAACATGTCGGTAGTTTCAAACAATATCTTTACATAATCTCCCTTTCCTATAAGCGGAGCATTGTCATCATCCACGTTTGTATCGTCGTCGTCATCCTCGTTTGTTTTGGACTTTGTCGTAACGCGCTTGCGAGGACTGCCACCCATGTTCACATCGGGGATATGAATCATTATATATCGTTCATCTACGAATTTCTCTCGTCGTGATTCGAGTATATATTTGACATCATAGGTGATATCACCATCGTCATTTGCATGGACATTGATAATTCTTGCCACTCCCCCCACATCATTCCTACCCGGCCATGTCCGATCTTGAACCGATACGACCGTGCCAACTTGAAACAATGGCTCTTGCTTCTTGACGGACGATTCAATACCATGATTATTGGACATCTTACTTCCTCCAACGACTGTCGGCATTGTCCGACGTACCCTCTTTTCATTGGTAGGAAGAATATCGGTATTGTTAGAATTCAATATCGACATCGTATCTTGCGATGAATCCGCTAGAGCGGGAGTCAATTCACCGTTTACCATAGTTTTGCTCGCGACTTTCGCCACAGACGACGACGACGACGACAACGTACTCTCGATGTCATCCCGACGAAAAGACGGCGCGACATCCATCCCGACACTATCGGAACGACTCGTCATTCCTTTGCCACAATCGTCATTATCCTCATCCGTGTCCACAATCTCAACAATCTCATCCTCCTCCTTATTATCATGATTAGTAACGAGTCCAACTACACAGTACGGGTAAACTTTGTTGCTAATAAATTGTACGGCATCCCCGATACGGAGCGATATTTGCATTCCCTGCGGGATGTACATATCCTTACGTTCGCCGCGTCGCGTTCGGTATATTTGTATGCCGTTGGAGGCCTTTTCGTATACTTTAACGATCATCTCGGGACGATTTCTACCATTCCCCGACGCGGACGACGATCCCCCCGTCGATGCGGCAGTAGGAGAAGACGACGACGATGAGGGGTGCGGTAATGCGTCGCCGCCGCCGCCGCTACTGCGCAATCCGGTAACATCGACTATGTCCAAATGTCGACGACTGATCCCCATCGCCGTACCGGGGATGCCGATATCTACGAAATTGGGTCGATCATTCCGAGAAGAGGAGGATCGACCGAGGTGGGCATTGGGATGCACTACATGCGGCACGTCGTCTAATTCGTCATATGCGGCAGCGGAGTCCTTGGCGCGTTTCACGGCCATCGTGCACGCTATTCGATGCGGGTCGGCAACGCGCAGTAAAGCGAGGTTGCGGTAGGTGATAACTTTAGATGTTCCGGAGGGAGGAGAAGTTCTGGTCCATGACTCGGATGCAATTTTCGACTTTGTTGGTGGTGTGCCACTCTTTGGCGATGATGATGATGTACCATCATTCGCAGAGGAGGGGGATGACGAGAAGTGGGATTGAATGGACCCATCCCGAGGTAGTAGTGGCTTTATTGGTGATTGAGAGTTCGAACTATCGTGTTTCGCATTATTTGTTGCATGAACCTTTCCTCCCCCATCAGTAGTAGCCACTCGTTGAATCGGGTAGGTAATACTTTTAGATGTTCCAGGGGGAGGAGAAGTTCTGGTCCATGACTCGGATGCAATTTTCGACCTTGTTGGCGGCGTGCCACTCTTTGGCGATGATGATGATGTACCATCATTCGCAGAGGAGGGAAATGACGAGAAGTGGGATCGAATGGACCCATCCCGAGGTAGTAGCGGCTCTATTGGCGATTGAGAGTTCGAACTATCGTGTTTCGCATTATTCGTTGCACGAACCTTTCCTCCCCCATCAGTGGTAGTAGCCACTCGTTGAATCGTTGCTGCTACCTTCGTCGTTCCCGATGATACCAACAATGACGGCGGGTCTTCGAAAATCGAAATGGGCAGTCGTCGTCGTCGTCGTTTGCCTCCCCCATCAACGCCGTCATTGGTCCCATTATTGAACCGTTCTCGCTTTCCTCTTCGCTGTTGCCCACCGCCGCCGCCGCCACCACCGAGGATCGTCTCGACACATGCCATGCCCATATCAGCCAACGTATTTGGATATGTGGGATCGGCAGCTGCCGCCGACGCAGTGGACTCTGGCCGCGACGCAAGGTCGAGCAATGCCGCCCGAGTCGACGATGACGACGCAGTCGACCCGCCGCCCGCCGAGGACGACTTCTTCACATCGCCCTCGGGGCGATGCCGATGATGAGACTCGTCGCGAGCAAGCGGCGACGACGTGCGGGGCAGATCTCTTCGAGACATTACCCTCAAACGCTTGGCATCGGTCGGTGGACCGTCATCCTCGTCGTCATCAATATCCGAGGATGATAATGTCGGCGATGCAGGCGCAACCGATGCAGGCGCAACCGATGCAGCAGGGGGTGGCGTTGGAGCTGGACGTTTGCCTCTTGAGAAACCGAACGATGTTAGGTCGACGATGGCATTCCTCGTTGGTGTCGTGCTGCCGCCCTTGATGGCCTTGCCGTTCTTGGAGGGGATCACCATGGTCTTCGAGGCTTCCCGCTGAATTTGGAGACA
>Ga0247843_1003674_pt1 | contig 24532 bp, 22 predicted proteins | sample LaCruzMarch2017__FD_192420 | JGI IMG/M metagenome (GOLD analysis project Ga0247843, IMG submission 192420) | Freshwater microbial communities from meromictic Lake La Cruz, Castile-La Mancha, Spain - LaCruzMarch2017_8m | ecosystem: Environmental > Aquatic > Freshwater > Lake | place: Spain...
CGCCTGGGCAACGCAGGATCCGCTGTCGGCGCCCCTGCAGCGCCTGCAGATCATCAAGGCCTGGGAGGAAGGCGGCGCCGCGCGGGAAGCCGTTTACGATGTCGCCTGTTCGGGCGGGGCCCTCCCCGACCCGAAGACCCATCGGTGTCCGGACAATGGCGCGTCAGTGGATATCAAAACCTGCGCAACGGTTGCGGGCAAAGGCGCGCCAGAGCTTCGGGCCTTCTGGCGCGATCCGGAATGGTCGGCAGGGCAAAAGACGGCTTACTATGTCCGCGTGCTTGAGAACCCGACCTGCCGCTGGAGCACCTGGGACGCCGCGCGTGCGGGAACACCCCCCAACCCGGAGCTCCCGGCCACGCTTCAGGAGCGGGCCTGGACGTCTCCGATCTGGATCGAATGACGCGGGCGGCGAACCGGGGCACCCCGCGCTTCAGGAAGCGCGTCGGGTCTCGTTGCCAGAGCCAATGTGAAATTGGACGCGGCGGCCCGGCTTCATTCGGCTCCGGGCACGGCGCTGCAGGCTGACTGGACAGAATGGCCGCACTCGATTCTAACCGGCTCCCGGGACTGAAGCGGGAGCGGATCGTTCGAATGCACAAAGCCTTGACCCGCCTCATGGCCTCCGGACTCCTCGGTTTTCTTCCCTTTACGGCGCAGGCAGGCGGCCTTCAGCGGGCGGCGCTGGCACAGTTCGCCTCACCCCCGATCATTGCCGAAGTACAAGTGTTGCGGCTGGACGCAACCCTCGGAAAAGCAATGGCCACCGGGGATTTCGTCGGGCTCTGCGTGGCTGTGGTGCACGACGGCGATGTCCGATTCCTGAGGGCATACGGCGAGACGGAAGCCGGCAGCGGCCAGCCGGTCGATCCGGACACGGTGTTTCGCATCGCGTCCCTGTCCAAGGGCTTCGCATCGAGCCTCGTGGGCCTTGCGGTTGCGGAAGACAAGCTTTCGCTCAGCGCGCCTGTCAGCGGATTTGCGCCGCAGCTGGCCTTGCCGCGCGGCGGGGAAAAATCTCTGACGCTCTCGGACATCCTGAGCCACCGGACCGGCCTGCCGCCCAATGCCTATGACAATATGCTGGAGGCCGGCATTTTGCCGGAGGCCATCCTGCCGGAGTATCGCAAGGTCAAACCCACCTGCCCGGTGTCCAGTTGCTACGCCTACCAGAACATCCCCTACGACCTCTCTGGACGGGCGCTCGCATCGGCTTATGACGCCCCCTTTTCCGACCTTGTGGAAGACCGGCTGTTCAATCCGCTGGGCATGAAGACCGCGTCTTACGGTCTCGACGGATTGACCCGGACCGGCAACTGGGCGCGGCCGCACACCCGCAAACGCAGGGCCGATCCGTCCCTGCCCGCTCATCCCTGGACCCGCATCGAGGTGAAACTGCCTTACTATGCGACGCCCGCCGCCGGCGGCGTGAACGCCTCGATCCGCGACATGGCGCAGTGGCTGAACGCGCAGCTTGGAAACGTGCCTGAGGTGCTTCCGCCCGAGGTGCTGGACCTGATCCACGCGCCGCAGGTCAGCACACCCACCGAAACACGGCGCATGCGTGAGGCGATGCCGGACCTGAGATCGTCGCACTACGGGTATGGATGGCGCGTCTATGACTATGCGGGCCAGACGGTCGTCGCCCATGGCGGCACTGTTGACGGGTATAGCGCGCAGATCATGTTCGCACCCGATCTCGATCTGGGCATTGTCGTGCTGTCCAACAACCGCTCGAAGCGCCTGTGGAAAATTGCGCCGATGTTCCTCGACCTGAGTCTCGGGCTGCCCCCAAAGGACTGGATGGAACTGGAAGACGCCGCGGCGACGCCGACGGGATCCAGGTAATCGGCTTGGCGGCCTCGCGCACGTCAGGCGGGACGCTTAATCTCGTTGCCGGGGGCCAGTATTACGACGGAAGGGCCATGCTGGCGCGCTTCGGCAGCGTCGACACCGCAGAAGGCCGCGATGATCACCGTATCGCTGACCGCGAAGTGACGCGCGGCGGCGCCGTTGATGCCGATCGTGCGTGAGCCGCGCGGGGCTTCCAGCGCGTAGGTCTGGATTCGGTTGCCGTTGGTGACGTTCCAGATATCGACCTGCTCATGCGGGAGGATGCCCGACGCATCCAGCAGGTCCAGGTCGATCGAGACCGAACCTTAGTCGTAGAGGTCGCACTGGGTAACGGTGGCCGAATGCAGCTTGGCCTCAACATCATGAGCAACAAGGGAGGCAACTCCGGTGTTCGACATGAGCGCTTTTGCTCAACGATAGAATATGGGGACACTGCGGCAGGCAGCGACGGCCTTCTGCCTTTGAGGGCCGGAGCCGTAAAGGCGCGGTATGTAAAGATTTGCGGGGCGCACGCTCACACTGGCGTTGGGCGTGTCCCAAACGCCTCTCGCATGGGGCCTCCGGGAGTGTTAGCCCTTCTTCCTGTGCAATCGGAACGTCGGGGAGGACGAGGATGCGTAGTTTCAAGCCAGCCGCCAGAATGCTGTCAGGCGCTGCGATGGCGGCCCTAGCGGCATGCGCCACAGCGCCGGAGGCGCCGACCTCGGCTGAGCCGGCGCCGATGCCGCCGCCCCCGCCGTCGCCGGCGGCAGAGCCGGACCCGATCGACATCGACCGGGGTGCGGGCGCCTATCCGGACAAGTATCTGGAACTCGAAGATGCGTATGAAAGCCTGCCGCCCACAGGCGCAGGGGCTCCGGGTATAGCCGCGTCGCGCACGGCGTTTCGCGAGGCCAGCCGGCCAGCAACGCCCGTGCAGGACTACCTGCCCTATATCGATGTGGCGATTGAACAGGACATCCTGGTCGCCGGCAATGGCCTTGCACTCCAGGACCGGTACACACGGATCCAGATCGTGACGCTCGATCCCGACAGCTACGACGTCGCGGGGGTCGCGGGCGACGGGCGCAAATCGAAAAAGGAAACGCGCGACTATGACAAGTAGAGCCGCGGCTGGCTGTCCCGGACGCTGATGGGTTCGCGCAATGTCACGCGCACGCTGATTGCCGACTTCGATATCTCCAATCCGGACATCAAGACAACCAAGGCGCTGTTCTCCTCCACCTTCCGCTCCGACAATGCCAAGGGCGAAGCCTGGGCGACGAACGAGAGCATTTCGGTCTACGCGACGCCCTACTTCAAGGTCAGCCCGAACACGATGATCGAGGGCCGGTTCCGCATCCAGCTCTCCGACGAGCGCGCCTCCTCCGCCGGGGCGAACGTCATGAACGCGCTGCAGACAGCCGCAAACCTGATTGCACCAACCTCGGCGCTGGTGACGTTCTTCAACGCGCCGGCGATGCTGCAGGCCTCCAACTTCCTAAGCACGCAGTCGACCTCGCTGTTCGGCCAGTCGATCACCGAAGAATCGACCGGCGCATTTGCGATCAAGTCCTGGACACCCGACCCGATCCTGATCATCCGCGCGGAACTGCCGCCGGCGGCCAACATCAAGAACACGCAGAAGAAGGAAGGCATCGGCAAATGGGTGGTCTATCTCGAGCCGCCGATCCCGTCGGTGTTCACGGCCAATACCTTTGGCGGCGATGACGGCGCGCCGGACTTCGAGGGCGTGAGCCCGGCCGACATCCTGTCTTTCAATGTCGGCACGGACCTGCGTGTCTATGACTACATCTTCTCGCGCCTCGAACTCAGCGACCAGATCACCAGCCTCAACGAGACCGGCGACGTGAACACGGCGCGGCTGATCTGTTCAAGAATTTCACGCGGGCTTTCAGCCGTCGGCTTCACGACGTTCGATGCAGCAGCAGGCGTCTGGGCGGCGTCTGAATCCGACCAGTTCACGGCCGCCGCCCGCACCGCGCTCCAGGCGCCGGAGACCTGCGGCGCGATGCAGCTCTGGACCGACATGACGCAGTAGGGGGACTTGCCGGGCGGCCGGGCAGCGCCCTATGGAACAGGGCGCGCCAGGGGAGCTGAACCGTTTGCAAACCGCCCCCGACTTCTCGGTGCTGATCGTCAACTATAATGGCGGTGCCTACGTGCAGGGCGCCCTTGATTCGCTCAAAGCTCAGACGCACCGGTCGTTCGAGGTAATCCTCCTGGACAATGCGTCGGCGGACGGATCGGTGGACGCGCTGGACACGGCCGGCCTGCCTGCGTTCACCCTGATGCGCGAGACCGAAAACCACGGCTTTGCGCGCGGCAACAACCTCGCCGCGGCGCAGGCAAAAGGCCGCTGGCTGGCGCTCTTGAACCCTGACGCAGCCGCGCGCCCCGACTGGCTCGCGCAGGTAATGGCAGGCACGAAGCGCCATCCCGGCGTCACCAGCTTTGCCTGTACGCAGCTCTGGATGCATGACGAGACGAAGCTTGACGGCGCGGGCGATAATTACCTGGTGTTCGGCATCCCCTGGCGCGGCGGATACCACCGTCCGGTCTCGGACCTTCCGGCAGAAGGCACCTGCTTTTCGCCGTGCGGGGCGAGCGCCGTCTATCGCCGCGAAACCTTTGCCGGCGCCGGCGGTTTTGACGAGCGGCTTTTCTGTTTCTGCGAGGACGTCGACCTGGGATTTCGTCTGCGCCTTGAGGGCGGAGAGTGCGTCTTCCTTCCAGATGCGGCGGTGTCCCACGCCGGCGGCGGCCTCTCCGACAAGGTCTCCGGATTTGCAGTACGTTGCGGAACGCGCAACCGGCTTTGGGTGTACCTCAAATGCATGCCGATGCCGCTGCTGATCCTCACCCTGCCCGGCCATACGGCCCTGACGGCGGCCATACTGCTCCGTGGGCTGATGACCGGCAGGTTCGCAGATGCAATGGCGGGATTGATGGAAGCGCTGCGCGGAATCGGCCCCGTCTGGGCGGCCCGGCAGGCGGTGCAGGCTCACCGGACGGTGGGCCTTGGCACCCTGCTGCGCGCGATGGCGTGGAACCCGGCGCGGATGCTCGGCCGGGGAATTGTGGTCGCCCCCTTGCGGCCGGCCGGCCGGAAAGGGCTTTAACAAGTGGCGGCCCACTTCTCAGCGGCTGCCTTGCGCGGCGACCTGAGGCTCTGTAATCCCAAAGTGAACGGCGGGCTCTGGGGCCTGGAACAAGCAGGAAAACCTAAATGAGCAATCTGACCTGGTGGGCCCACGAGACGGCTGTCATCGATGAAGGCGTGGAGATCGGCCCGCGCACCAAGATCTGGCACTTTGTCCACCTGCTTGGCCAGACCAGGGTGGGCGCGGACTGTTCACTGGGACAGAACGTAATGGTCGGCCCGAAAGTGACGGTCGGCAACGGTTGCAAGATCCAGAACAACGTAGCGCTGTATGAAGGCGTGACTTTGGAGGATGATGTATTCTGCGGTCCGTCCTGCGTGTTCACCAACGTGCTGACGCCGCGCGCCTTCGTGAGCCGCAAGAACGAGTTCGGCAAGACACTCGTACGCCGCGGCGCCACTATCGGCGCCAACGCCACCATTGTCTGCGGCGCCCCGGACGGGGCGACCGAACTCGGCGAATATTGCTTCATCGCAGCCGGCGCCGTGGTGACGAAGGACGTGCCAGCCTATGCGCTGATGGCCGGCGTGCCGGCCAGGCGCATCGGCTGGGTGTCAAAGGCGGGCGAAGTGCTGGGGCCGGACCTGACCTGCCCGCGCGAAGGCGAGCGCTATGTCCTGGAGGACGGCCGGCTGCGGCCCGCCTGACGCGCCATGTGCGGCATTGCAGGCATCGTCTCGCTGGATGGCAGCGCCGTTCCCCAACTGGAGGAACGCCTCGCGGTGATGGCGGCGCGCATCGCGCACAGAGGCCCGGACGGCGAAGGCCGCTGGATCGATCCTTCTGGGACGGCCGGATTCGTGCATCGGCGCCTTGCCATTATCGACCTGTCTGAGACCGGCGCGCAGCCTATGGCGGGCGCAGATGGTTGCCAGCTGGTGCATAACGGCGAAATCTACAACTACCCCGAACTGCGCGAGGCACTTTCCGCCCGCTGGCCTTTTCGCTCACGCAGCGATACCGAAACCATTCTCGCCGCGCATGACGCCTGGCAGGACGCAGCGCCTCTGCACTTCAGGGGCATGTGGGCCTATGCCCACTGGAACCCGGCGACACGCAGACTGTTTGCGAGCCGCGACCGGTTCGGCATCAAGCCATTCTACTATGCGCGGATTGGCGGGCATCTCTACTTCGCCTCCGAGATCAAGGCGATCCTGCCTTTCCTGCCCCAGATCGACGTAAACCCGGCCTCGCTCGCCGAATACCTCACGTTCCAGTTCACGCTCAGCGGAGATACGCTTGTACAGGGCGTTCGCCAGCTCCCTGCCGCCCACAATCTGATCGTCGAGAATGGCGACGTACGCGAGGAACGCTACTGGGATGTTCAGTATACGATTGATCGCGGACGAAAAGCCGACTGGTTCCATGAGCGTTTGGTTGGCCTGACGGAAGAGTCCGTCGGCCTGCACCTGCGCGCAGATACGCAGGTCGGCAGCTATCTTTCCGGCGGGATCGATTCCAGCCTGATCGCCCTGCTCGCCGCGCGCCAGCAGCCTGGCCGTCTGCAGGCCTTCCACGGCGCCTTCCGCGCCCCACCTGGCTTTGACGAAAGCGCGTTTGCACGGGCTGCAGCCAGCGCCGGCGAGATAGACCTGCATGAACTTTCGATCACGGCAGAAGATTTCCGTACACATATCTTCGATGTCATCCGCCATCTCGATGAGCCGATTGCCGGGCCGGGCTCGTTCCCGCAATACATGACAGCGAAGCTTGCGGCGTCCAAGGTCAAGGTCGTTCTCGGCGGTCAGGGCGGCGATGAGATCTTCGGCGGCTACGCACGCTATATGATCGCCTATTTCGAGCAGTGTATCAAAGCGGCGATCGACGGCACTTACAGGAACGGCAACTTCGTCGTCACCATCGAATCCATCGTACCGCAGCTGCCAATGCTGCATGAATACAAGCCTCTGCTGAAAATGTTCTGGGCCGAGGGCCTGTTCGATGAGCTGGACGCGCGCTACTTCCGGCTGATCAATCGCTCAGTGGACATGCAGGAGGAAATCGAGTGGGGCGAGTTTCCGTCGGCTGAGGTTTTCGACGCGTTCCGCGCCGCCTTCCACGGCCGCAATGTCGGCAAGGAAGCCTATTTCGACAAGATGACGCATTTCGACTTCAAGCATCTGCTGCCCGCGCTTCTGCATGTCGAGGACCGGATGAGCATGGCGCATGGCCTTGAATCGCGCGTGCCGCTGCTCGACTATCCGCTGGTCGAGTTTGCGGCGACTGCCCCGGCAGACGTCAAATTCTCGGGTGGACGCTCCAAGCAGATGCTGAAGGAAGCCTTCGGCAATGTGCTGCCCGCAGAGATCACAGGCCGGCGCGACAAGATGGGCTTCCCGGTTCCGCTCGGGGACTGGTTCCAGACGGAGCTGCGCGAACTGGTCGGCGACCTCTTCGCCAGCGCCGGAGCCGGCGAATTGCCCTATCTGAACCGCATGGCTGTCCGCCGCGCCTTTGACGAGGGCCAGCCCTTCACACGCAAGACCTGGGGCCTGCTCAGCCTCGAAATCTGGCGCCGGCAGATGCAGGATGAAGCTCGCCATCGCTTCGCTCGATGATCGCTTGAGACCAGAAGCCGGGGATGCAGCCGTCTGAGGCGATCACAGCAGGAGATCGCAGGAAGGCGGCAGTCGCAGGGACCGCGATGCTCATCGACGAAGAGAGCCAGCCGCGCCTGGCGCCCCCTGATGCATGGGCCGGCCGATACGGGCCTGATGGGATCCGCGCGGTTCTTAACCGAGGCGCCGGAGGCAACAGGGCGTATTCTGTGAGCGGATGGTCAGGCAATCCCGAGGCGTTTAAGCAGGGGGAGGCGCTTATCCAGGAAAGTCCTGGCCTGACCCGTGAAGTATTCGAGGTTCTCGGCCTCGGTCTTCAGGACCGTTCCGTCGACAACCGCAGCATGGCCGACCGACTGGAGCTGAGCAAATGCGTGCTTTGCGAGCGCAGCAGCCCCGTCCTGCCTTGCTTCAATGGCGCTGATGAAGAACTGCTCGAACCGGCTGACCTGGATGCCTGTGCCTGTGACGGGTGAGGCAAGGAACTGGATCTGGCCGTCGATCGCGGCACGCTCGCGGATCACCTTGTTGAGCGCCGCGCATTTCTTGCGCACGGCGCTGGTCGCATCCTCTTCATGACAGGCATAGGCAAGCCCTGCCCCGACGAGCGCGGCCGCGACTTCCTTTATGGTGTTGAAATCCTTCTGGGTCGCGGCGCCGAGGTCCCTTAGGGTCATCGGCCGGCTGGCGCGGCGCAGCACATCGAGCGCCGGTGCGTAGTGGCTTTCATGCAGCTGCACCTTGCCCATCGGTCCGTCGAACTCCCAGGCTTCGGGGTCAGACATGGATGCGTTCGTGATGCGAAGCGCCAGGACGCGCGACCTGTACTCAGCCTCTGGCAGGCGCCGGCCCCCGCGTACGAATATATCCTTCCGGAACCCGCGATTGACGGCGTAGTCGATCATCTGGTGGCGCATGGTTGCATCACCGATGGTAGCCAGAATGTCCTTTATGGCAGGTGGTTCGCTGAGGGCCGGGATGGCCTCCATCGGGCTTGAGCCGCAGGCAAAGCGAAGTTTAGCCTCCGACATTTCGTGCGCCACATCAGAAAAATACAGTACATCCCAACCCGCATTGAGGTATTCGTGGGCGATGTAGGAGATGTCTGACTTCGCTGCCCTCTCGAGCCGTGTAAGCAGGTGCGGCCGGTTTTCAAACGCTCCCGCCTGCGCCGTGCGCATCAGGTCAATCAGGCCGAAGGCTTCCTTCAGGCGCGCTTCGACCGTATCTGAAGGCGAAGACATGTTCTCGACATAGAAGCGCAGGAACCGCTGAAGCGGAGCCATTTCCGCCCAGCCCGGCATGGTGTTATAGGAAAGGTAGACAGCGGCGCCCGGGGTCAGGCGGTCTCGGTAGAGGCCGCGCAGGACAGACCTTTGCCTAGGATCTATCCAACTATAAACCCCGTGCGCTGTCATCCATGAGAACTGCGGCAGGTCCTGACGCTCGGCCAGTTCCTCGAAGCTGTCGTCGAGCAGCCTGGCGCCAGAGGCTGCACCCAGGAGGCGGGCTTCTGCAACATGCCACGGCAGGAAATCCGTTCCCCAGAACTCGCCGGGGTTTGAAGCTGCGTGCAGGTTAAGGCTGAGACCGCGGCCGAAACCCAGTTCGAGATAGGGGCCGTCCGGGGGCGGGGCATAACCCGAGAGTGTCATTCCGAACCGGATAAGGTTTGGCGAAAGCTCGGGAAAGTATCCGAGCACATAGTCCGTTTCTGACTGATAGCCTTCTGTCCAGCCCACTCAACTCTCCTGCATTCTGCATCCTGCTTCTACTCAGCCGTGACCAAAGCGCAATAAAAAAGGGGAGCCTCTCGGCTCCCCTTCCCTACTACGTAAGGTAAAAACCTTAGTTGTTGTCGATCGTGTAGACGCCGTCAGGGCGAGCCACGAGCTGAACGACCGTCGCGCCTGCGCCTTCAACCGTCACTTCGATGTCACCGCGGCCATAGTTGGAGCCGAGGAGCGTTTCGAGGGTTGCCGAGTCAACCACGAGCTCTCCGCCTGCCGCAAGGGAAGCAGCGAGCGTGGCCGTCTTACCGAGCGAAGCGGACTGGTTAGAGGCCAGAACAGTCGCCGTGATCGGACCGAAGCCGGCGGCCGTGCGATTGGTCACGCGGATGTAGTTGATGGCGCCTGTGCCGGAGGCGCCAGCCTGCGTGCCCGAGACAACCCATGGCAGACGCACCGAAGTACCATTGCGAGCAATGTTACCGACCGCTTTGGTGGTCGGAGCGGCCGTCAGACCGGTCAGGCCTGCTTCAAGCGTCGGGGTCACAGTGACGGAGTATGCCGAAGCCGGGATCGCCGTATCGCCGTTCGTCGTAACGTCCAGCGCTGCCGCCCCTGTGAATGCGGCGTCAAATGCGCCGCCTTCTACCGCACTGAACGTAGCGGTGGTTGCAGTCTTCGCTGTCGCCGCAGTAGCTCCGAGCGTGATATTGTCCGTCGGAGCTTTATCGAGGAACGCACTGAAGTCGCCCGTCGCCACAATTGCCACTTTGTCATAGTTTGCCACGGCAGCTTTTGTTCCGACTGCAGGCAGGTTGATCGACACAGTGGTGTCGGCATTCAGCTGAACCGAACCCAGCTTTCCTATCATGGCTGGGCCGGTAAACTTCTTGTAAGCGCCGGTCGTTTCCGTGACGTTCGCCGTGAGGGTCGCGCCTGCAGTGATTGCGGCGCTATAGGCCGGAGCCGCAACAAGGAAATCTGAAACGCTCTTCGTACCGCCATCAACCGGCGTAGCACCCGACTCGGTCACGATGCCGATGGACAAGGACACGCCAGCCCCGCCGAGGTCAAGATCGATCGGAAGCGTAATGACAACCGCGTCATCCGGATCGTCTTCGGCGACGGCGGCGGCGCATTTGTCCAGGTTCGAAACCACCCACGAAACCGTCGTCCCGCCAACAGCTCCGCCGCTCGAGAGAGAGGCAGTTGCGCCTAACGTGCATTTTGAGAAGTTCAGGGCAGCGCCTGTAACGGCGTCGTCAAAGGTAGCGCCGGCAAGTGTCGCGGTCACAACGACGTTGCCCGAAGGGAACGCGCCGCTCGTGCGGTCAAAAGTCGCCAGAATCACCGTCTCATCGCGGTCATCGTTTGCTGTCGCAGTTGTACCCTGCTGTATCTCAGAAGCGTACTTAAGAGGCGTGGCCTTGGTATAGGTACCCTCTACAGTACCGATTTTCGTTACAGCAACGTCAAGTGCGTTCGCCGTGCCAGCTGTTCCCAGGAGAACGGCAATGCCTGTTCCGGCCTGGATCAATTTCTTCAAACTCATTGGAGAGCTCCATCCTCGTTGTTGAACGTTCAAGGGGAACTACCCCCCCAATTCTGCACACAAAACACTCGCCTCTGAAGCGCATTGTCCTGACGGCATACCTCCTTCTAGCTGTGTGTTTTAGCCTGTCAATCGGCATTCTCGCGTGATCGATACGAAGAACCCAGCCGGTCGCAAAACTGCTGTAAAACCAAAACCAAACAGGCGTCTGTCAGGTTAACTGCAGGGCGCCAAAGTTCACGCAATCACAGGGTACTAGACGCGCGACGAGAGCCCGCGAACAAAAACAGCACTGCCGGATTTTTGTAACCTGATGTTGTACCCCCGCAACACATGATCACAAACCGCTCTGCTCCTGCCCCGGACGCCCACACAGGTGGTTGCCGGCCTTGCCTTCAGCGAACGCTCGTTACAGCCGGCCCATCACGGCTGTAAGGACGCTGTCGGCCGGGCCTGCGTGCTGCGCTGGCCCAGCTTCATGACCGGCTTCTCGAACGCATGGAACATCACGACACCGGCGATAATCGTCGCCCCGAACGCCGCCATCCAGGGAATGCCAAGCGCGAGCAGCGTGTAGGCAAGCGGCGCATGGAAAGCATAGAGGCTGTAGCCGGCCTCCCCGAGCGCCGACACCGGGTTGCCTGAAAGGACGCACTGGTCGAGCCACCTCACGAACGCAGCAATGACCAGGGCAAAGGCAATCTTGCGCGCCTCGGCGATGATCAGGACGGCCTCCTGCGACAGGCCGAGATTGCCCGCATAGGCACTTGTGGATGGCAGAACGGCTGTCAGCGCAATCCAGATGAGGACAAACAGCCACCCGGCCGACCAGACTGAGGGCCAGACTGAGGGGCTGCGCGCCTTGCCCGGCCCGGGCACGGCCGCCGCGCCTATCCACCAGTAAAGCAGGAACCCGGGAAGGCTGGCGCTCGACCACCAGTGCAGGAGCGCAGGGTTCGAAACGACCGCCGCGAGCCCGGCGACGAAGGTGGCGGCAATCACGCTCCACATCCCGATCGCCCCGAACCAGCGCCGGACACCCAGGAACAATAACGGATACACGATGTAGAGCGCGATCTCGGTCATGACCGTGTTCAGCGGCGCATTACCCTGAAATGCGCAGCGATGCAGCGGCTGGTAGACTGTCGGCAGGGCAAGCGCCTTGGCGGCGATGCAGCCCGCCGAGAGTTCGGCGGTGCCCGCGACTTCCATCCCGGGATTCGCGAGGACCCGCGTCGTGATGGCGAAGCCCGCAACGCCTGCCGCAATGGCAACAAAGTAGACGGGCAGGATACGGAAGCTTCGCCGGACCGCGTAACTGCCGAGCTTCGCCCCTGCCAGAAAACCCGTCCGGTGAATGCAATACCCCGACAGGACGATAAAGCCGAGAACAGCCGGATGCGTCTCGCCATTGCCCTGAAAGATCCGCGTCAGGAAACCTGCGGTCTCCAGCACGAACGGCGCCACGTTATCGCGAGACTGGTAATAGGCCGCCCAGTCGGGGACGTGGGCATATATGACCCAGAGCGCAAACACGGCGCGCAACATGTCGATTCCGGCAGAACGGCTCATTTACCCCCCTCCGGCCGGGCAAGCTGGCCGGCCTGACTGCATCTTACGCTGCGGCGAAGCGACCGCAGCCCTGTTTGTGTCCCCGGCCGTCAGGCCTGGCGCTCCGGGCGTCCGCCTGCCTCTGGCCGGCGCCATCCTCACCGGACAGGATAAAGGTCTGCCTGCGAGACCTGGATCCCGGCCTTAGAGCGCGTTGTGTCTGCAAGGCCTGGCAAAGGCGCCGTCCCGGTCTCCTCGAGCCTCATCTGGAGGTGAGGTGTGTTAAGGGCCGGATCGTCAAACAGGCCGGGAGCCGGCGAGGCCGGGGATGCCTCCCCTGCGGAAAGGGTGCGGTCGCCGAACCACGGGTTCAGCGTAAAGGCGCTCGGCCCCCGGCTTGCGAAGAGCTCGTTGATCCGGGTGAGATACCTGTCGGCCTCAGCCTGCATCTCATCGGGGTTCTCTGCGATATAGGGCGTCACGAGGATCAGCAGCTCGGTCTTTGAGGCATTGACGCTGTCGGTCCGGAACAGCGATCCGATAGCGGGAAGGTCCTTCAGACCTGGAATGCCGGTATTGCCGCGGGTATAGCCATCCTGGATGAGCCCACCGATGATCGCCGTCTTGCCTTCTTCAAGCGAAAGCTGGGTCTGCACACTGCGGTTGAGAATGAGCGGGCTGCCAATCGCGGCATTCGGATTGCTCTGCTGGCTCGAAACCTCCTGTGTGATTTCAAGCTCGATCCGGTTGTTGCCATAGACGACCGGGCGGACGTTCAGGATGACGCCCGTCTGCCTGTACTGGACGGTCTGAAGGATATCCGTTCCGGTGATCGACTGGGTGCTTGCCGCTGTCTGCGAGGTGATGATCGGCACATCCGTGCCGACCTGGAACGTCGCCGATCCGCCAGACCGGGTCACAAGCCTCGGCGTGGACAATATGTTCACATTGTTGTTGCTGGAGAATGCAGACAGCGCAGCTTCCACATTGGCTTTCTCAAAGCCGATCAGAAGTCCATTATCTGTCAATCCGAGCCCGCCGAGGGTAGAGCCTTCCAGGGTCCCGCCATTCAGGGAGCGCCGGAAAGACCACTCCACGCCAAACCGGGTTTCATCCGTGAGCGTTACTTCAGCGATAGTCAGTTCAATGAGGACCTGCTTGGGCGGTGTATCAAGAAGCTCCAGCAAACGCTTGATACGGGCCGAGGAAGCCGGCGTTCCCTTGAACAGGATACGATTACCAACCGGGTCAACGGTAATCCCTCCGCCAAAACTCTGGGCGCCGCCGGGCGATGCCGGCGCCGCCCCCTGCGCAGGCGGCGCTGGCCCACTTGCCGCGCCCGACATTGTCGCAGACAACAGCCTGCCGAGCTCCTCGGCATTGGTATTGCGGACCTCATAAATTGATATCGCCTCCTCGTCGCTCTGCGCGGAGGGCTGATCGAGCTGGCGCACCCAGAACAGGGCACGCTCATATGCATCCGGCTTATTGGAGAAGATGATCAGCTGGTTGTTCATCGGCACGGTCATCACGGTGACCGCCCTCTGGATCGTCGAGCCACCCCGGGCAGCCTGGTAACCTTCAGTGTTCAACGCCTGCATCAGGGCATCGGCAAGCTTGTCAGCCTGCCAGTAAGACGGCTCGACCCTTGCAACCTGTGAGCCGGCAAACCGCGGCTGGTCGATCTGTTCAATGATCCCGGCAGCCGTCGCGACATCTCGCGCAGGCCCAGAAATCAGCAGGGTATTGATTTCGGGGCGCGGAATGAAACGGACCTGCGGCTGGTTCGGAAACACTTCCTTGAGGAGTTCGACGAGTACCGATACTTCCACCGAGCGAAGTTCCATGTACTGCAGGACCGGCTGCGCATCGCCGTTTTCGGCGGCGGAGCCATCTGCATACCGGATGACCCGCGGCGGCGGCGCTGTGGCGGTAGCCTGAGACTCGATGGCGACAACGCCTTTATCGACCGACAGGCTGATCCCGTACTCGGCCAGGGCAACCTCGGCCATCGCAAAGAGCTTGCGTTTGGAAGTGCGTGCCGGCGCACGCAGCGCAATCACATCGGTGCGCTCTGACACTCCTGGGCCGCTGATGTAGGGAACTTCCAGAAGCTGACCGAACACCGTGTCGATAAACTGGCTGACCGGCTGGGGCGGCAGCGTCACATCTACGGAGGCGTTGGACACCAGGTTGTCGATCGAGGCGGCCGGCACGCCCCACGAATCCAGTGGCGGCGAGGAGCCCTCAAGCTCGGTGACGGACCGCTCTGGCGCCGGCAGCTCCTCAATCGAAGAGCGTACTAGAGGCCCAGGCTCAGGGAGGGGCTCTGCCGGCAGGAGAGCTGGCGGCGGGATCCTGGTTACGGCCGCAGCTGGCACAGGTTTCAGGGGTTGAGCGGACACGCCGTCGTCAACCGGATCGGGGCTCGCCGCAGCGGTGCTGTTGCTTTCGCTCGTTTCAGGCGACGGGTTTCCCACACAGGAACCGAGGACCCCGATGACAGCGACCGCGAAGAATTTGGGGCGCAGGGAACTTTCAGAGCCAGGCCGTCCGCGATTCTTCATCGTACTCTCCACCACCACTGATTACCTGCGTTTAAAAGGAGTTATCCTATCGAGTGGAGCTGTAAAAGTCGCAATTCGCACGCCGCCGTCACGGCGCCGCCCGAAAAGCGTCCGAAAGGACCGGAGAAGACAGTGTTTACCCGGCAGGGCGTGCGGCGCGTTTCGCTGCGCAGATGCGCACGCGCGTTGTTGATGAAAGCGCCCTGCCGGATACACCTCGCGCCCCATACTCCCTGGCCCGCTCTCCTGATTGAGGGAGTGGCGAGCGTTTGCTATTCGCTCTACAGCATGCGTTGATACCGCTGCTCAGCGCAGCACAGGCGCCTTGTCTGTGCGCTGGACATGCGGATAATCAGGCTATGGCCGTTCAGGCGCGGCCAGATCCTGTTTGGTCTGGCTGGATTCATTCGGAGATGAACATCATGCTGAAAATTCTCGCGCGTTGGGCGAACAGTGCTGGGGACAGCAGGCCGACCGGTCCGGTAACGCTTCGCCGCCGCAGCATGCCTCGCCAGTCTATGTCGGGTTACAGCCTGCTCGAAATCATGATTGTAATGATGATCATAGCCATGCTGGCGACCCTCGTCGGTCCGCGGCTCTTTGCCCAGCTCGACCGGTCAAAGTCGACGACCGCCGAAATCCAGATCAAGGCACTGTCGACCGCGATCGAGCAGATGCGTCTGGATATCGGGCGATATCCGACGGAGCAGGAAGGACTTGGTCTGCTGGCTGACAATCTCGGCGGGGACCCCGATTGGATGGGCCCCTATCTTGACGAAGCTGTCCCGGACGATCCCTGGAAGCGTCCGTATATCTACCTTGCTCCGGCAGAGGCCGGCACAAGACCCTTGATTGTCAGCTATGGTGCCAACGGCACGGAAGGCGGCGAAGGGGCTGATGCAGATGTGTTTTCGACCGGCCGCTGATAGCACAGGGCAGCCCCCGGAGCTGGGACGCAGGCCGAACCTTCGCGCCGGTTTCAGCCTGCTCGAAGTGATGGTTGCGCTTTCTATTATTGCGCTGGCTGCAACGGTTGTCGCGCCAAGCCTGTCGGCAAGCGTCGGCCAGGCGAGCCGCAGGGCAGCAGAACTCGAATTGCAGGCCTCGTTGATTGCCTTGCGGCGAACGGCTGTAAGGTCCGAACAGGTGGTGATCGCCTCGGCGCGCACGGCTCGATCAGTCCGCTCGCAGAGCGGGCAGGACGCAGATTGGCCGCAGGCCGAAGTCCTGCAGCTCGAACTGCCGGCGCCCCGCGGATGGACGATCGCAGAAGGCACCCGCATGGTCATGCTGCCCGACGGAAGCTGCAGGCAGGCAACGGCGGTGCTGCGTGACGGCCTTGGGAGGGCCTTCCAGCTGGAGGTCAGCACGGCATGCCGGACCCGGGATTGAGACGCTTGCAAAGCCGGGCTCGCCCCCTCAGCGCGAAGCGGCGGGGGGAAACGGGGCTGTCGATGATCGAGGTGATTGTCGTCATGATGATCTCCAGCCTCATTCTCGCCGCCGTGCTTCCACTTTCGTTACGGGCCGTCTCGGCAAACCATCGTCTGGGCTCAGGCATGATCACCCTGTCTGACCGGGACATTGCCGAGGCTGTGTTCCGCGATTTGTTTGCTTCGGCAGCCCCTTTGAGGTTCGGCGACGACCGCGGCCCGTCTACTTTGGAAGGCGACGCGGAGCGCGCCCGGATCAGCCTGCGCAGGGGCCGCATCGCGCTTTGCGGTAACGGGCCCTACGATGCCCTTGAACTCAGGATTATCGAAGCTGGCACCGGCGGCTTGCTGATCTGCGAAGCGAAAGGTCAGCAGCGCACGCTCTATGACTGGCGCAGCGGCAAAGCGCGTTTTGCCTATAGCCTGGATGGTAAAGCCTGGTCGTCGGCCTGGCCGCCTCGGGGGTCGGGGGATGAACCGGCGCCCCGGTCCGGGAGTAATGAAATCGAGCGCCTTCGCCGCAACGTCGTCGCCTCGCCCCTCATCCGTTTCGAGGTTCTGGACAGAACAGGCAAACCCAGGGTCAGCTGGATTGCGCAAAGCGGATACACTGAACCTCTGGTTTTCAATCCTTCCGCCGATATCGAGTGGGAAGGCCCGGCGGCGTTTGAGAGCCTGCAATGAAGAGAGCAATGAAGAGGGATGATCTGCTCCAGCCACAGGACAGAGAGGCAGGCTTCATTCTGCCGGTCGTCATGGTGGCGCTTGCTGTGATTTCATTGTCCATCTGGGCAGCGCTGTCGGCGCTCGAGTCAACACGGAAGGACCTGAGCGACCTGCGGGCCGACATCCGGCTCCAGCGAACGGCATTGGTCGCAGAAGCCCGGGTCGCCTACCTCCTGGCAACTGAGCCACTTGGCGCTGCCGGCCTGCGCCAGGGTGCCAGACGGTATCGCATCAGTGACGAATTTTCAGCTACCTCCGAAAGCAGTGAACCGGTTGATCCGCTTGCGAATGTCCTGCGTTTTGACAACCGCGCTTACGAAATGTCTCTCGGAAGTGATACGGTCGCCGAAGTACGCCTCCAGGACGAAGCTGGCCTCCTCAATCTGAACATCCTGGACCAGGTAGCGCTCGAGCGACTGCTGCGCAATCTTGGCGCTAAGGAAGAAGCAGCCCGTCAGCTGGCCGCAACGCTGCATGATTTTATCGACGCAGACGATCTGAAGCGACTGAACGGCGCTGAGGCGAGCGAGTATGAACGCGCAGGCCAGATGCCCCCCCCCAACCGGGATCTGAACCAGGTCAGCGAGGCCTTCTCGGCATTCGGCTGGTCCAGCGAGCTGCCCGCGGGCACGGCAGGCCGCCTTGCCGAACTGACCAGCACAGCCTCTGCGACCACTCCGTTTAACCTGAATACAGCGCCGCAGGACGTGTTGCGGGCCTGGTTTGACCTGACTGAGGATGAAGCCGCGACCGTAATCAGAGCGCGTGAAACATCGCTTCTGGTTGGCCCGACATCGCTGACCAGCTTGACGGGACGCCCGGCCCAGCCGACCGATTTCAGGCTCTATGCCTTTCCCGGCCGCAGCGTCAGGCTGTCTGTCCGGCTGGTCAACGAACCGCGGGGCGCCACCCACATATCCTGGATTCGTCTGGCAGAAGCGGGTGACATTTACCCATACTTCGTTCTAGGTCCGGAGATAGATCACCCGTCATCCAAGTTTGCGGAGCGAGCCAATGAACAAGATGAGGACACGCCTCCAAGGCCGTTTCCTTTTCCTGTCGGCTGACAATGAACTCGTCGATCAGCAGGGGCGGCCAACCAGGTCCGTGCCTGAAGATACAACCATAGTCCTCAGCCGGGGCCTGTGCAGATTTGAGTATATTGCCCGGGGCAACGCCGCATCCCAGCGCAATGCCGACGCCGCGGCCCTGATTGCGGCAAGGACACGTGCGCCGTTCGAGAACAGCCAGCACCTGGTCCTGAAATCCGGAACGGGGAACGCCATATGGTGGTGGGACGCCAAGTCTGTCTGCGGCGCCATAAACTCAATCCGCCCGGGTGCCCGCGTCCGGTACCTGCCCGAATCCGTCCTGACGCCGCCCGGCGAGGGGTGGCGACACCTGGCCTGTGTCGATGGTTATGAAGTACAATTCTGGAAAGGTAGCGCGCTGCTGGCATCTTCCTGGCGCCGCCGCCCGCTCGACGAAGCCCAATGGAGTTCTTTTGCGGCTGGCATACGCAATGCCTATCCTCCAGCCTTGATGCCGATGCCTGTTTCTGTCAAGCTCGATCCGGCCCTGGCCAGACGCCTGCCGCGCGCGCGCGAACCCGGCGAGATTGTGCGCGAAATCCAAAGAGGCATCCTTGCTATTGCAGGGCTCAGCCTGGTCGCGGCTGGCTGCTTCCAGGCGCGCGCGCTTCGCTATGATTTTGAGACCGCCGCAGTAAACCGGGAAATTGACGACCTCAGGCGGCAAGCCCCCGAAGCTGTCCCACCCGCAGAAACTGAGGCCATTCTCAGCCTGGCAGAGTATCAGGTTCGGCCCGCGCCCCTGCTGGCAGCGGCGGCATTTCTTGAAACTGCGCTCAAGCATTCTGCGAATGTTGAAAGCTGGCTCATCGAGGACCAGCAGCTTCGGGCCACTATAACCGCAGATGCCAGTGTGCCTCTCGATAGCCTGGCCGCAGATCTTGAAGCAAGCGGGTGGTTTGCGGAGGTCTCGCCCGACCGACCCGAGCCCAGGCGGTTCCTGATCGTTGCCAATGTCTGTAACCCGGGCTCTGAATCATGCAACGGGGCCTCAGCGGCTCAGGATCGGGAGAACCAATGAACCCGTCAGCCTGGATCGGCATTGTCCAGCGCCAGCTGGAGCAGCTCGCGCCGCGAGAGCGGCTTTTGCTGACAGTTTTCGGATCAATTGTTGCCTTTTACGCCTTTCTTTCTGCATTGGACGCCTCTGCCGCGGGACGCCAGAGATTTGATGATGCAATAGCCCAGCGCAGCGACGCGCGCCGCGCGGTGGTCAGCGACAGTGCCGCGTCGCGCAAGAAGGATCTTGACCGGCAGATCGACCTTGTCCGCAGCCGCTCATTCAATGACAGGACACATGCGATTGCGCGCGCCAAGGCGCAGCTGGCCTTCGAGCAGGCGGGTCAGCGGGCAGGGATTGAAGGGCTGAAGGTCTCCGTTGCCCCTACCCCGGCAGGTAATGGCGACCTCAAGACGGTCAAAGTTTCCCTCGAAGGGCCATACAGTCCGGGGACGTTTGTCAGCCTGATCCGTGAGCTGGCTGGTTTTGAGCAGTACCTGATCGTCGTGGGTGCTGGTGTGGAAGAGATGCCCGGAAAAGTCTTCCGGATTGAAGCCGAGATCCCGCTCGGCCTGACGAATCAATAGGTGACCACGGTGATCCTCCGTTTCCTCGCTTTCATCTGTCTGATAACTGGCTTGATCGGCGCGAGTTTCTTCCTGCCACCTGAAAGTCAGCAGATCGTTTCTGCCACATCGCCCCGCGAAAAACCCGTACCGGAACTTGAGGACCCTCGCCTCTTGCTAGCGGCAGCAGCCCAGTCCCTGAGTGCGGTCTTCCAGATCAATGAGATGGTTCTGGCAGAGGGAAATGACGCCCCTCGTATGAGCGACGTTGATCTCTCGCGCAGGTTCCGCAGTGAGTTATCAGCCATCGTCATGAACCAGACGCCGCCGGAAATCTGGATGGTCGATCCGGCAATGCCAGCGGGTCGCCGGCGCCTGGTACAGGGCGATGCTTATCTGGAAAACTGGACAGTCCGGCAGATTCTGCCAGCTCATATAGTGCTGGAAAGAGGCGGGCAGACGGTCACCGTAGACGTGTTTGCCTCGGCGCCGTAGCCATCACTGTCATCCCCGTCTTGCCGTCAGGCCAGCAAAAAATCTGCCCTGGCAGGGTAAGTCGCTGCCGGGATCAGGGAATACCCCATTCCGGATTGGACTGGTCGAGAAGCGTCTGTGAAGGGCCTATCGGCTTCCACCCGACACGCTCAACTTCAAAGGTCCGTGCATCCCGTCCCTGCTGCTCCAGGGTGACAATGACTTTGTAATACGCAACTTCAAAGCCGCCGTCCCCGACCGGGTAGTGTGTCGAGAGAATGGGCTCACGCATACGAACTGACGACCAGCGGGCGGCCACGCCCTCCTGCAGCTCGAGCGAGCCTTCAGGATCAGTCATCGGATTGAGGCGGCGTAAAACATCAAGCAGGCTGCGCTCTGCTGAAGCCAGCTGGTAGGCTTGTTCGTTTCGTTCATAGGCGCGTGTTGTCGATAACTGAATTCCAATCAGGGGGATCAGGAGCGTCGCCAGTATCGTAATCGAGACCATGACCTCGAGGGTACTAAACCCTGCCGATACAGCCCGGCGGTTCATACAACGCTCTCATAAACAGAGGACATGGCCGTTATCAGCCCGATCGCAACCGCGCCCACGATGAGGGAGACAACGCCTATCGCGATAGGCTCCACGAGCGAAGTCAGGCGTTTGAGCCCGTCGCGAAGCTCCTCGTCATAGCGTTCTGCAACGGCCGCGAGCATGGCTGGCAGTGCGCCCGATCTCAGTCCAGCGCCGATAAGGCTTCGGTCCAGGCTGGTCAGCAGTCTGTGATCTGCCAGCGCCTCATCAAACCTGCGCCCCGACCTGATCAGGCGCTCGACATTCGACAGGCTCCTTTGGAAGCTGCCCGCGGGGATAGAAGCTGATGCCAGACGCACGGCGTCAAGGAGTGAAACGCCATTCGCAAGCGCGAGATGCAGAATACGTGCCCAGGTAGCCCGCTCCCTGGACTTGAGGATACCGCCTATCACCGGCAAATTCAAAGCCGCGTCATAGACACTGCGGCGTCCTGCCGAGTTCGAAAGGAACAGGACGGCTAAGGCCAGGAAGCTTCCGGCGACAGAGACGACCATAAGCGTCTGTGAACGGACAAACATTCCGGTACCGATCACGAGTTTGGCAAGCCCGTCGAGCTCTGACACGTTTTCGCCGATCATATCTGCAAATTTCGGGACCACATCATAGAAAAGAAAACCGATTGCCAGGCAGCCGGCGATCACGAGGAAAGCCGGGTAAGCGAGCGAGTTTCCAAGTTCCTTGCGGATGCGCAATTCGAAGGCCAGCTGGCGCGCCGCATCGTCTATCGCCCGGTCAAGCCGGCCGGTCGCCTCTCCGACCTGCAGCAGCGCGTGAACGTAGCCGGGATAGCCCTTGAACTCGGCCTTGAACCCCTCCGACAGGGGCTCACCGCGGCGCAGGCGTACGGCGACCTGCATGATCCTCGGCGCAGCGGGCCCGCTCATGCCTGTCGCCATGGACTCAAGAGCCTCAAGCAGGTCCACGCCTGCCCGGCTCATGATGGCGAGCTGCTGGAGTATCGCAACGCGTACATCGTCAGAGACTTCTCCCCGAGCCTGAGAGGACTTCACGCCTTGCAACGACAGTTCGACAACGGTCAGTCCGTCCGTTTGCAGTCGAAGAGCCGCTTCCCGCTCGTCGGCGGCGGTCAACGTGCCTCTCAGCATCCGGCCATTTCCGTCAATGGCGCGGTATTGAAAGAACCGTGAGGAGCTGGCAGGCATGTTTACTCCTGAGCCGCTCTGGAGACTTCCGCGAAGTTCGTGAGCCCCATACGGGCCTTGACCAACCCGTCTGCAAACATGTTGCCCGGCGCGACCAGTGCGAGTTTTGAGAGGATGGACTCCGGCGCGTTTTCGCGGATGGCCGCCTGAACTTCAGGGGTGACAAGCGCCGCTTCGTAAATGCCGATCCGGCCTGTATAGCCTCGATGATCACACTCAGCACAACTTCTGGGGGACCGCCAGTTCGGCTGTCCGCTCGCGAGGCCCTTCAGTCGCGCCTGCTCTTCAGCCCCCTGTGCATCCAGCTCAGGCGCCGAGCAAACCGGGCACAGGCGCCGCACAAGGCGCTGGGCCATCACGCCTCTCAGAACATCTGCCAGGAGAAAAGGCTCAACACCAAGATCGACTAGGCGTGATATTGCCGCCACCGACGAATTTGTGTGCAGGGTCGAAATCACAAGATGCCCCGTAAGGGCCGCCTGAACGGCAATTTTTGCGGTTTCAGCATCGCGGATCTCTCCGACCAGAATGACGTCTGGATCCTGCCGGAGAATTGAGCGCAGGCCAGAGGCAAACGTCAGTCCGATATCTGCGCGGACATGCATCTGGGTGACGCCCGGCAGATCGAACTCGACGGGATCCTCGACTGTCAGGATCTTTCGCACGCCGTCATTGAGTTCGAGCAAGAGGCGATAAATCGTTGTAGTCTTGCCCGACCCCGTCGGCCCGGTCACAAGGACGATACCATTGGGATGTCCGATGAGAGCCGAAAGGACGTCCTGGTGGGCAGCTGAAAGTCCGAGCTGGTCCAAAGTTGGCAACCCTGTCGTCTTGCCAAGGAGGCGCAGCACCAGGGATTCCCCCCAGGTCGACGGAAGGCTCGAAACCCGAAGGTCCAGATCTCTCCCGTTCACCCGGATGCTTTGGCGACCGTCCTGGGGCAGGCGCCGCTCAGCAATATCCATTCCGGAGAGAAGTTTTATCCGCGAAGAGACAGCATCAAACTGGACCCGGGGCGCTGCCCTGACCTGCTGAAGCTGTCCGTCAATGCGCAGGCGAACTGCAAACTGGTGCTCATAGGGTTCTATGTGAATATCGGACGCCCGGCGGGCAATCGCCTCACTGAAAATGGCATTGACGAAATCGATAACAGGAGCTTCTTCCGCCATCTCCCGCAGTCGGTCGGCTCCGGCCCGCAGGACAAAATCGTCGGACGTATTGGTCACAAGTGCGGCAAGAACGCTTTCAAGGGTCTGCTGGCTAGCGAGATAGAACCGCGACCTGCCGCCAGACCAGTGCTCGGCAGCATCCTGAAGACCGGGATCGAGCGGATGCCGGCTGGCACAGCATAGCACCCTCTCCCCGTCTTCCTGCCTGAACCAAATCACGGCTTCCTTGCTGCGCAGCCAGGGAATTGAGCCGCCGGTCTGCTTCATTGCGTCTGTGACATCAGCCGGCGAAGGCATCTCGGCAAGCGACAGAACCGGAAGGCCCAACTGTTTAGAAAGGAATACCAGCAGGTCAGCTTCCGACAAAGACCCAAGACGTACCAGGAGGCCGCCAAGGAGCCCGCCCAGACGTTGCTGAGCTTCGAGCGCCTGCTCGAGATCGGCGGCGTCAATCAGGCCGGCGTCAAGCAGCAGCTCACCGGTTCGAAGCCGGCCGACACGGTTGAAGTCTTCTGGCATCTGCTTGATCGATCCTGAGTACCTGAGCGGCAAGTGTAGGCCGGGCTGCTTAAAGAGGCCAGAACGAACGTCTGCAGATCAGCAGCGAATGGCTCCTTACAACAACGAGCACCCGAGCATGGGCTTAGGCAGTGCCCCCCCCAGCCATGAAACTGAAACTTGCCGCGTGAAGTCCAGAAATCCGGTCGCTTAAAAATGGGATGATTACCTATCCAGCTGAGCCAGCAGGTCAGAGTGGGCGGCTATCAACCTGCTTACCTCTTATGCCGCAGACCGCGCGCCCGGGCCAGGCCTTCCCGGATCTCTGGCCTGATCCTTTGCAGGTGGTTCAGGTTCTGGCGGCTTCAGCCTTGCACCACTGTTTCCACATCCCGCGACAGGCGTCTTCGAGCTGGCGTGTGAAGCCGGCGCCGTCGCAGAAGGGCGATTCTTCAAGACGGCTGCGCAAGGTGGCATGCAAGGCGGTCCGCCGATCCTGGTCGGCGGCCAGCTTCGCTGCAAGGTCGACGTACGCCTCCTGCGAGCCCGCGACCAGGTCAGAAAGGCCCACGGTTGACAGGATGCTTTCGCTCACCCGCCCGGTCCAGGTTCCCCCGCGCAGGGTCACGACCGGTGCCCCCATCCACAGGGCTTCCGCTGTGGTTGTGCCGCCCCCGTAGGGGTAAGGGTCGAGGGCAATATCGACCCGGTTGTAAGACGCCAGCAGGTCGGCCCGCGGCGACGGCCCCTCCAGAACAAGGCGGTCCGCCTCTATTCCATGGCCGGCGAAACGCTCCCGCACCGCCTGGCAGACGGCGGCATCGGCCAGTTGACTGGTCTT
>Ga0247843_1003675_pt1 | contig 24531 bp, 21 predicted proteins | sample LaCruzMarch2017__FD_192420 | JGI IMG/M metagenome (GOLD analysis project Ga0247843, IMG submission 192420) | Freshwater microbial communities from meromictic Lake La Cruz, Castile-La Mancha, Spain - LaCruzMarch2017_8m | ecosystem: Environmental > Aquatic > Freshwater > Lake | place: Spain...
AAAACTATCGCAATAGATGCACCTCGGGGCACAAGGCTTTTGAACCTTGTGCCTCGATTTTTTTATCTACACAAAATGGCAAAATTCAAACTTACGCTGGAATACGACGGTTCGCGCTACTCCGGCTGGCAACTCCAAAAAAACGAGCGCTCTATTCAAGGCGAACTCTTGCAAGCGGCCGCCAAAATATTTGACAACCAGGCCGTTGAAATTTATGGCGCTGGCCGCACAGATGCCGGGGTACACGCCCGTGGGCAGGTAGCCCATTTGGAAGTCGCCGAAACCCGCCTTCCTCCAGAGCAAATCAAGATGCGTCTGAACGACGAGCTGGGTCATGCCATCAATATCCTGGAGGTAGAAAAGGCGCACCCAAAATTTCATGCGCGACATGATGCCCGCAGCCGAAGCTACACCTACCAAATTTCAAAAAGACGCGATGCTTTTGGCAAAAAGTTTGTTTGGTGGGTGCGCGACCCGCTCGATCTGCGAGCAATGCGCGACGCAGCCGCCCGCCTCGAAGGCTTTCACGATTTCCGTTCTTTTGGCGCTACCGAAAAAGAAGGGCAAAGTACCCTCGTAGATCTTGATCGGGTGGAGATTGTTGAAAATGGTGATCGTATTATTATCCGCATTACAGCCTCCCACTTCCTTTGGAAAATGGTGCGTCGTATGGTAGGGGTGCTGGTAGAGGTTGGGCGCGGGAATTTGACTGGACAAGACCTTGAAACATTTTTGAAAACAAATTCCAAAGAACCTGCAAAGTTTACCGCTCCACCCAGTGGTCTTTTTTTGGAAAGGGTGGATTATTGAACAAGGCCAAAGAAATAAAAAAAGCCCCCGCTCCGAAAAATTTGGTGCGAGGGCTTTGGTGGGAAGCATTATTTGTTTAGAAATGTGCTTCCAGAGCCGTTTTTGCGCTGTATTGCAGGATGTTGTGCAAAACAGTAGGAGAAGGGTAGAACTGAACTTTGGGGAGTTGTGCTTTTGCAAACAACAGGGCATTAAAATCAGCGCTGATTTCAGAGTCATCTTCTATCATATGCGCCATTTCTACAGCGTCCCCAGCAGATAGTTCGCGGTACAGAAATTGCACCATTTGTGCATCGTATGTGTAGGTTTCTTCCATAGGCATTTTGCCGTACTTTGGCTTGTGAATTATTGAAAAATCGAGCATAAAACACTTGCTGTGGGTGGGATATTGCATTTCCAGTAATAATATTTTGGAATTTAACAGAGAACTAACATCAGTGCCATTTTGGCCGGGGCTGATGGGCTGATTTACCTACTTTTGCCCGCCAAATTGCCGATATTAGGATGAAAGGAGTAGAACAAATAGAACATACCCTGCATAATCTTGCTTCTCCAAAGCGAGGTCATACCTTTTGGGGCTTTTTGGTCGTGTTATCGCTGGCTTTCTTTTTGATCTTGGCCAAACATGGTGCCTGGCTTCAGGCGCCCAATGAGGTGATGTTTGCGAAAAGTTCTGATGGTTTCAAGAACTATATGACTTCAGCTTGGCACGTGAAACATGATTCCAGCTATGTACATTATGGAGGCATGAATTATCCTTTTGGCGAACACGTCCTTTTTTCGGACAATCAGCCGATTCTTAGTGCTGGTATGCAATGGTGGAGCCGCCAGGTGTTCGATATAGGGGATAGGGTAATAGGCATCATACACCTGTTTTTAGTTTGTTCCATCATTTTTGGAGCAGGCGTTATTTATTTGTTGCTGCGAAAACTTCACCTGCCCGTGTGGTATGCTGGATTGGCGGCCTTAGGCATTGCATTTCTTTCGCCGCAGCACAACCGATTCGAGGGGCATTTTGGCCTTTCTCATATTTGGGTGCTGCCCATGCTTTTGCTCTTGCTTTGTCGGTATGAGGAACGACAAAGTCGGCGCTATCAAAGCCTTTTGATCGGGATACTCATTTGGTTTTCAGCGCAATTACACTTTTACAATCTGGGGGTTGCGGCAGTTTTTTTGTGCTTTTACACTTTATTTCAAATCCTGCTTAAATTCTCCTGGCGCAATATATGGTCTCGGGTGAGCCATTTGATTGTGATGATCTTGTTGCCTTTTGCAGTATTGAATGTGTGGCTCCATTGGTCAGACTATTGCCCTGACCGTCCGGCGGCTCCTTATGGGTTCACCGATTACATAGGACATTGGGAGGGGGTTTTCCTGCCCTACGATTATTTTCCAATGCATCAGTGGATCAATCAGCACATCATCCAGATAAGGGGATTAGATTTTGAGGCGCAATCTTATGCAGGGCTGGGGGCATTCTTCTTCACGCTTTGGCTTTTATTCAAGCGGCGGCTTCGACTTTTTGAACCGGAATGGGAGCAAGCAGCTTATCACCGTGTACACAAAAACTACTTACGGGGCATCTGTTTTGCAGCATTTGCGACCTTACTATTTGGTCTGGGGTTTCCTTTTTCCATAAAAGGCTTGGAGTGGATGGTTGATTATCTCGGTCCAATCCGGCAATTCAGGGGACTCGGGCGATTCACCTGGGCGTTTTATTACGCCATCAATGTTCTGATTTTTTACATTTTGTGGAATAAAAGCCAACGAATAAAAATGGGCGAAAAATGGATGGCATTTGTAAAAGCGCGTTCGGTAAATATCGCTAAACATCTCCCCAACATCGCAAAGTGGAGCATCGCCCTTATTCCATTGGCCATTTTATGTTGGGAAGCCTATTATTTTCAAAAACATAAGTCGCTGGCTTTGATGCCCAATCTTGCACAGCGCAGTGTGGTGGCCTCGGCGCCGGATCATTGGCTAAACAAGGTTGATTTTGCTCGTTTTCAGTCTCTTATGCCCTTGCCATACTACCACATAGGTTCTGAGAACATCTGGCTTGAAGTATATGACCCGCTTTACCGGAAAGTGCAATACACCGCCTTGCAAACGGGTGTGCCTGATATGGGCGTGAACATGAGCCGATCTGCGGTGAGCCGAATGGTTAAATCCGTGCAATTTTCCCTGCCCGCCTGCGAACCTCCGGCTTTGTTATCTGAAATGCCCGATAACCGACCTTTTGCACTCATGATTGAGCCAAGCAAATGGTTAGAGATCCAAAAAAATTATGGCCACCTGATCCAAAAGGCCACACCCGTGTACGATGGCCCGGAACTCAAAATAATGGCTTTAGTGCCCGATAGCATTCGCGCTTGGTCGCAACAGCAAGCCGAAAAAATATCCGCCGAGATGAATCGCTCCGCAACATTGGATGCCGCAGGCGGTTGGCACAGTGAGAGTCCGCCACTATGGTATGCCCACCTAAACTTTGATGCACAAGCCACGAGCGAGCATATTTTTCAGGGGAAAGGCGCGGGCGAAGGAAGGTTAAGTGACACCACCTGGATCTGGAATAAAACCATACCCAAAGGATCCTATATTTTTAGCATTTGGATTAAAGTAGACGAGGATATGGGCATGACTCAGGAGATAAAATTTTTTGAAAACAGTCGTTTAGAAGGTCAAAAAATCTATTTCAAGGAAGCAAATTTACGCTCCGGGATTCAGACCATCGTTAAAGGTTGGGCTTTGTTCGAGCTTCCATTTGAAGTACAGGAAGACAACTCCAATTTTGGTATTTTCCTCCATAAAGAAAATGAAACTGCACCTTTTTGGTATGATGAGGTCATGATAAAAGATGCTAATTTCAATTTGTATCGCCGGGAACCAGGCTGGGTGGTACGCAATAATTATTGGTACAAACTGCCTAAAAACTGGCCAAACTAGCTCTGATTTTTCACCATGCAACTACTTTTAAAAAACGCCCGGATATTTGATGGCATTACTGAAAGCCAGACACCGCAAGACATACTCATCCACGATGGGCATATCGAAGCCATTGGCGACCATATTCCAATCCCTAGGGGTGCAGAAGTGTGGGAATCATCCAACCTCTGCGTATCTCCAGGATGGTTGGATGTGGGCGTGTATGCCGGCGATCCGGGTTACGAACATCGGGAGGATTTGGCCACAGCGGCGGCTGCGGCTGCCTCGGGCGGGTTTACGGCCATGGCTTGCTTCCCCAACACAGACCCTGCGCTTCATACCAAGTCCGAGATTTTGTATGTAAAAAACAAAGCCAAGGATTTGCCCGTACAATGCTACCCGATTGGGGCGATTTCGCAAAGCTGTGAGGGAAAAGACCTGGCCGAACTTTTTGATATGCATGCAGCGGGGGCAATAGCGTTCAGTGATGGCAAACGAGCTGTGCAGGATGCAGGATTATTGCTTCGGGCCTTACAATACGCTCAAGCCTTCAATGGCTTGATAATCAATGTGCCACACCATAAAACCATTGCTGCCGAGGGACAAATGCACGAAGGAGTGATGAGCACTTCTTTGGGCCTGAAAGGGCTGCCCGCATTGGCGGAAACACTGATGGTACAACGTGATCTCAGCCTCCTGGAATATTCCGAAGGCCGCCTGCACATTCACCTGATTTCGACGGAAAAAAGTGTGGCACTCATACGAGCAGCCAAACAGGCGGGGTTGCCCGTCACATGTTCCGTAGCCGTGGCAAACCTCTGTTTTACCGACGAAAAACTGGCCGACTTCGATTCAAATTGGAAAATTGTGCCCCCACTTCGAAGTGCAGCAGATACCGCCGCATTGCTGGAGGGTTTGTCTGATGGGATCATTGATTTTATTTGCTCTAATCACACCCCCTGGCACGAGGAAGCCAAAAACCTGGAATTTCCGTACGCCGACTTTGGTATGATCGGGCTGGAAACGGCCTTTGCCATTTGTCGCACTTTTTTAGGCAAAAAACTGGGCATCCATGATTTGGTTGAAAAACTGAGCCTTGCGCCCCGCCGTATTTTGAACTTGCCTACACCTAAAATTGCTCCAGGCGAACGCGCAGAACTCACTGTTTTTGATCCGGATACCCAATGGGTTTTTGAAGAAAAGAATATCCGTTCCAAATCGCGCAATACGCCCTTCATTGGCCAGAATTTCAAAGGCAAAGTGATCGGAGTTGTGAGTAGCAAGTAACAAGTCGGGTTATTTGGTTATGGGTGGATTTGGTTATTTGGCACCCCAAATAACCAAATCCACCAATCCACGAATCAACAAACAAAAAATGCCTTCTCGCCAACCCTCCGCTTTTGATTGGTTTTTAATGATTTTCCTGGCTGCGATTTGGGGGGCATCCTTCTTTTTTATCAAGCGCTCCGTAGCCATTTTCAGTCCGGTGCAAATGGCGATGTGGCGCATGGTGTTTGCAACGGCCGTGTATTTGCCCATCGCGGCAACCTATTGGTCTAAGATTGATTGGCGGCGTTGGAAGCCTCTGGTTGTTGTAGCATTTTGTGGCTCGGCTATCCCCAATTTCTTTTTTGCAGTGGCTCAGCAACATGTAGACAGCAGTTTAGCAGGTGTACTCAACTCGCTTACGCCCTTATTTACACTCCTCATTGGGACGGCCTTTTTTTCGATGCAGTTTTCGCGGGAAAAGGTGCTGGGTGTGGTGATTGGCTTGGGAGGAGCAGTATTGCTTGTACTTTTTAATGCCAGCAGTGGAGTATCTGGTAACGCCTTTTTTGCCGGACTTTGTGTACTTGCTACGGTGTGTTACGCCATCAACGCCAACACCGTAAACACCCATTTGCGGGACCAGCCTCCAGCAGGGATTGCATCGGCAGCCTTTGTAATTACAGGAGGATTGTTCTTGATAGGACTATGGTTGTCAGGAGGTTGGGAGGTTGCATGGCAGCACCCAGATGGCATGAAAGGACTTGGCTACATTTTTTATTTGTCGGCCGTGGGAACTGTTGTTGGCTCTATTTTATATTTCTGGTTGTTACAGCGCACAAGCGCCATTTTTGCCACCTCGGTCACTTATCTCTTGCCCGTGGGCGCCATTGCAATTGGTGCTTTGGATGGAGAGGCCATTGGCATCATTGACCTGGTGGGAACAGCAGTGATTTTGCTGGGCGTGTACCTTGCTAGAAAATAGGCGGTCTATTTTTTTAAAAGCCCATCCAGCTCCCGAAACAAACTTTCCAAGGATTTGTCAGCGGGGTAATTTTTATCCCCCCACACCGCACGGCTTACCATATCGCCCTCCTGAAATTCAATGAAATTATAGAGGTTGCCGGGATGGTTAAATTCCATTTTTGCAAGACCCAGTCCTTCAATGGTTTTAAAAAGCGCTTTTGCGTTTTTAGCCTTTGTTTTTTTCGCTTCGGTAATATTCCCCGCGATGTCACGATTGAAAATCTGACCGTTATCACACAAAATATGGGAACTTTCCTTTCCCACAAAACCACCGCCATTGCCCCAACGGATTTGTTTTTCAGGAAGTTTTTCGGCGCTGTATTTGGTTTGTTTGCAGGCAAACCAAAGAAAACTTGTTGCTAAAATTGTCAGGGAAATAAGGATAAATTTCATTGAAAATCAATGTTTTGAAAGATAAAAGTTGGTGTTGATATTTACAATTTTGCCTGGGGTGCTTGCTCGCTGGGTAACCCGAAATCCAAAATTGTAACTCGTAAATTAAAGCAAATCCTTCCCGATATCCCGCCGGAAAAATTTTCCTTCAAATTGAATGGCTCTCGCATTTCGATTTGATTTGTGCAACGCAGTCGGGATGTCTTTTCCGAGGCTGGTGAGCGCAATAACCCGTCCTCCAGCGGTTACGCAGTCCCCTTCTTTGGAGGTAGCGGTGCCCGCGTGAAAAGCAATGCCTCCTTTTACTTTGTCAAGGCCCGTGATGGCTTTCCCTTTTTTGTAATCTCCTGGATAGCCGCCACTGACTAAGAACACGGTGGTTGCGCTGCGCTTGTCTATACGGATTTTTACGCGCCCCAAGGTACCTCGTGCGCATTGGTCGAACAAGGTTACAAGATCATTTTTAAGTCGGGGCATCACTACCTCCGTTTCGGGATCCCCCATTCGGCAGTTGTATTCGATGACGAAAGGCTCGCCTCCTACGCTGATGAAGCCAAAGAAAATGAAACCCTTATACGGGATTTTTTCTTTTTTCAATCCTTCCACCGTCGGGCGAATAACCCGCTCTTCTACTTTTTTCCACATCATTTCATCTACAAACGGTACAGGACTTACGGCACCCATGCCTCCGGTGTTCGGCCCTGTGTCGCCCTCCCCGATGCGCTTATAATCTTTTGCTTCCGGCAGGATTTTGTAGTTTTTCCCGTCCGTCAGGACAAAAACACTAAACTCGATCCCGCTCAAAAATTCTTCAACGACCACATGGGCGCTGGCGGCACCAAATTTTCCGCCGAGCATTTCCCGCATTTCCGATTCTGCTTCGGTGTGGCTCTGGCAAATGACCACCCCTTTACCTGCCGCCAAACCATCTGCCTTCAAGACAATCGGCAATGGGTGATTTTTCAAATAAGCCAGACCAGCCTCCAGCGTTTCGGAGCTAAATTCCTGGTACCCGGCCGTGGGGATATTATGGCGCAACATGAATTTCTTGCTCCAGGCTTTACTGCCTTCCAGCACAGCCCCGGCTTTTGAGGGACCGATGAGGGGGATTTTTTTCAAATGTTCTCGCTCCTGAAAATAGTCCCAAATACCGCGGACGAGGGGTTCTTCCGGCCCAACGACGACCATATTTATTTGATTTTCAAGCACAAATTTTTCTACGGCTGAAAAATCCAAGGGGCTGATCGGCACATTTTGACCATAGGCCAAAGTGCCCGCGTTGCCCGGTGCGATGAAAAGTTGAGCGCAGCGTTTGCTTTGTGCGAGTTTCCAGGCAAAAGCATGTTCGCGGCCACCAGAGCCGAGGAGAAGAATGTTGAATGTGGTCAAGGTATGAATGGTCAATGTGAGTCGCGAAGGTAAACCGCCGCAATAATCTGGTGCTAAAAAGTGTCACTTCTCGAACCTTTGATCCTGGAACAGCGTTCCAGGCTACTGCCCAAAAACGTATTGAACGATGTTTGCGCCCATTTGCAATGCTTTAGTTCTCATCTCTTTTGGGTCGTTGTGGATATCGTCCCAGCCATCGCCGAGGTCGGTCTCAAAGTTGTAGAAGCACACCAGACGACCTTGGTATAGAAGTCCGAAGCCTTGCGCGGGCTTACCGTCGTGTTCGTGGATTTTCGGAACCCCGCTGGTGAAATTGTATTTCTGGTGATAAATCGGGTGGCTAAAGGGTAGTTCTACAAAATCCAGCTCTGGAAAAACCTTTTTCATAGCCGGGCGCACAAAAGGATCCAGGCCAAAATCATCATTTAAAATCAGAAAGCCACCCCCTTCGAGATAAGCACGCAGGTTTCGAGCTTCCAGATCGCTGAAAAGCATGTTGCCATGGCCTGTGGCATAAACGATTGGGTAGTTGAAAATTTCGGCGCTGCCCGGTTCCACGGTAGCATAATCGGTAGCGTCAAAGTTGGTTCGCAGGTTCTCGTTGCAGAACTTGGCGAGGTTTTTCAGTGAGTTTACATCGTTGTACCAATCGCCGCCTCCACTGTATTTGAGCAGGGCTAGCTTGAGGGTAGGGGGCTGCGGACTGAATGCTGAAGCGAGCAGCAATGAAAAAACTAATATTAAGTAGCGCATTTATTTGAAAGTCAATTGTTTGTTCAAAATTTTGAGTCGTCCACGCTATTCAGATAGGTCTCAATTTCTTCTACCACAGATTGAACGCAGCCATCTTCAAAAGGCGATTTCAGGTTAGCGAGTTTTACCAAATTGAGGAACGACTGGCTTCCTCCGGCACGGCAGAGACGAAGATAATCGGCCCAGGCAGAATCGTGGTCTCGCCGATCTTTCACCCAGAATTGGAAGGCACAAATTTGTGCCAGCGCATAGTCAATGTAATAGAATGGGGAGTTGAATATATGGCTTTGTTTGTGCCAAAAGCGGCCCAAGTCGAGGTGTTCTATACCATCGTGATCGCGATGAGGCAAGTAGATACTTTCTAATTCTAGCCAAACGGCATTGCGTTCCGCGGGGCTCATGTCGGGGTTTTCGTACACAATATGCTGGAATTCATCTACTGCAACACCGTAAGGCAAGAACTGTATGGCGCCAGCCAGGTGCATGAAATGATACTTGTCGGTCTGTTCGCCAAAAAACAGATGCATCCAGGGCCAGGTAAAAAATTCCATGCTCATGGAGTGAATTTCGGCAGCATCGGCGGTGGGCCAATGGTACTCCTCAAATAGAAAACCGCTGCTGCTCCAAACCTGAAAGGCGTGTCCCGCCTCGTGTGTGAGCACATCAATATCGCCACTCGTGCCATTAAAGTTAGAGAAAATGTAAGGTGCGTCGTATTTGCTGATATAGGTGCAATAACCTCCCGTGGCTTTGCCATCGCGGTTAACCAAATCCATCAATTTGGCTACTTGCATCCGCGAGAAAAAAGCATCGGTATCAGGGCTTAGTTCGTGGTACATTTTGGCGGCATTCTCCACGATTTGTTCGGGCGTTCCAATGGGTTTCGGGTTTCCGCTGGCGAATTTATAGTCTTCGTCGTAATACTTTAGTTTGTTGATTCCCAGACGTTTTTGCTGTCGTTCATAAAGCGCAGAAGCGATCGGAACGATGTGCTCCCGAACTTGTCTCCGGAAATTTGCCACCATTTCAGGTGTGTAGTCAGAACGCCTCATCCGGGCATACCCAACTTCAGTAAAGCTTCGGAATCCGAGCTTTTGCGCCATGCTGTGTCGCAAACTTACCATCTGGTCAAAGATGTTTTCGATTGCCTCGGCATGCTCGGCATAAAACCCCCATTTTGCGGTGGTGGCGTTTTTACGCGTAGCGCGGTCGTCGGAGAGTTCGATGGGAAGCAGACTACTGAGGTTGTAGGATTTCCCTTCAAAATCAACTTTTGCGCGGGCTTTTATTTTGGTGTATTCCGTACTGAGGGCATTTTCTTGCTTTAGATCTTCCAGTATGCTCGGTTGGAAAGTTTTGAGTGATACCTCTGCTAAAATGAACAGATGTTGCCCATATTTTTCGGCCAAAGCATCCCGAAAAGGAGCGGAGAGCAGGGCATTAAAAAAGCGGTTGTTAAGCGCCTCAAAGGAAGGTGATTGTTCGTCAAAATATTGGTTTTCATTCTCGTAGAAAGGATCTGAAGTGTTAGCGGTATGCCGGACATAACAGAGGTTGAACATAGAACTAAACTCCTCACGCACAGCCACAATACCTGCCAATGCTTCCTGTTGCTTGTCAGCATCCGCTGCGTTCTCGAATTGAAAAAGATATTTTTCAAATTCTTGAGTAACCTCCGTCATGTCGGGCCGAGCGTAGGTGAAATCGTCAAAAGTCGCGGTGGAGGTTGAAAGCGTAGTTTTATTCATATTGCAGCGGTTTTTTAGAAATCTAGGCGTGGTTCTGGCGGCGAAAATACGGGAAAATGATGGGGGCAGCACACGCTGATAAAAAGCATTGTATGGAAGAATCCAATCAAACCCTTATTTTCGCCACAAAAACAGCATAATAATGCGAAATTCACTTGCACTTTTATTCAATTTTGTCCTTTTTGGACTAATCACAGCCCAAAGCACGGCATATATTATACACTTTGGTCCAACAGCAGGTCTTCAGAAATGGGACAACTCCTCTGGGCGGGAACCATTGTTTCAATATCATGCCGCTGTGAGCATGGAATCCATAAACAACGAAGACAGCCAGGGCTCTTTTTACATGCAGCTTGGCTATCATGTGAAAGGAAGTGCTACACGATATCGTTTTTTCGACTTAAACAATAACACCCCGGGGGGTACTTTTACTGAACGGTTTAAGTTCAACAATTTTTCTTTTTCATTTGGCGCTAAACAACGCTTTAAAGAGAGCAATAGTGGCCGAACCCGTTATTTTTACTTTGGCGGATTAAGGGGTGATTATACCTACAGCACGAATATTGATGAGCTCATTGGAAACGACCCAAACAGGAGGCTGGTTTATCCGCTTATGGGAGGTGTTCAGCGCTGGATGGCTGGTTTTTCTGCTGGAGGCGGTATAGAATTTCACTTTTCTGAATTGGTAGGCGGTCAAGTCCAACTCTCGGTTAACCCGGACGTAACACCGCAGTACAGGCAAATAGCGATTCCAAACGTTCCTGACCCTTGGAATCCTGGACAGAATATCACGATCCCCGAACGTCGAATCCGCAATACAACGGTTGAACTTTCCATTGGCCTCCGGCTTCTGAAAAAGGTCATTGTAGTGGAATAGTTTCAAGTTTAAACTTGTTACTTCTCCAATTCCTCCCAATACTCCACGGCTCGGCGGGTGTGTGGGATGCAAATAGAACCACCAACCAAATTGGCAACCGCAAAAACCTCAAAAACCTGGTCGGTTGTCACACCTAATTCGTGACATTTGCCTAAGTGATATTTGATACAATCGTCGCAACGCAGCACCATAGAAGCCACCAAACCGAGCAATTCTTTGGTACGCGTGTCGAGCGCGCCCTCCTGGTAGGTCTGATTGTCGAGGCTCCAAAACCGTTTGATTACCTTATTGTCCTGTGCCAAAATACGCTCGTTCATGCGCGAGCGGTAGTCATTGAACTCTTGTACGATTGACATTTTTCTGAATTTTTTTGTTGTGATAAACTGGGCGGGTGTTGCTTGCAAAGATTCCAAAAGACAAAACTGGATACATATTGTTCACTAATTAATACCCGTAAAAATGCTCAGAGCAGCCCTCATAGATATGTATAATGGTGAACAGAATCGGGGGATCCCGATGCTGAAAAGTATTTTGGATCGCTATGGCGAGGTCTTAGAATACGACCATTTTGATGTGCGTGCCCAGTGCGAAATCCCCGATCTTTCTTACAATATATATTTGTTTTCGGGTGGCCCTGGCGACCCGCTTGAAAGTGGTGGTCAGTGGCAAGAACCATTTTTCAACCTGGTTGAAAACCTTTGGCGCCACAACCAGCAAGCTCTGGAAGAAAAGAAGCATTGCTTTTTCATCTGCCATTCTTTTCAAATGGCCTGTCACCACTTCGGCCTTGGAGAAGTGACTCAAAGATACAAAATGTCGTTTGGCACTTACCCGGTTTATAAAACGCACGCCGGAAAAGAGGAGCGATTTTTTAAGGATCTGCCGGATCCGTTTTATATTGCCGATTTTCGCCGCTATCAGGTGGTAAGCCCACAGCACAAACAATTCAAAGCCATGGGAGCCGAGATTTTATGTCTTGAAAAATTGCGTCCGCATGTTCATTACGAACGGGCAATCATGGCAGTTCGGTTTAGCCCAGAAATGATCGGCACACAATTTCACCCAGAAGCCGACCCTATTGGCCTTTTACAATATTTCATCGAAGAGGAGCGCAAAAAATCCATTGTAGAAGAGCACGGTCATTCGCGGTACGATCGGATGATCCGCGACTTGGCAAACCCACAGAAAATCCAACGCACCTTTGAGACCCTGATACCAGCCTTTTTGGATGGGGCAGTGGAAGCCTTGGATACCGCTTTGGAATATGCCTGACAGGCCGTGAAACAAAAACGGTTCAAAGCTGCATTGCTTTGAACCGTTTTTTGCAAAAAGGAGCGGGCTTCATTCAAGCCAACCCTTTAAAAATCAAGGATTGACGTTTTGATCCAAATAGGTGATAGCATCACCTACTGTCTGGATTTTTTCTGCCTGCTCGTCGGGAATTGACACATCGAATTCTTTTTCAAATTCCATGATGAGTTCAACGGTATCGAGCGAGTCGGCGCCAAGATCGTTGATGAAGCTTGCCTCAAGGGTCACTTCGGATTCATCAACACCCAATTTGTCAATGATGATTTTTTTTACGCGGTCGGCTACGTTTGCCATGTTTTTCAAAACTTGTTGGTGAAAAAAAGTCAATTTTTCAGGGTGCAAAGAAACGCCAACTAGCAGGTTTTACCAACATTTCGGCTTTATTTTTTTGAAGCGCTGGAAACACCCATGGCCAACCCTTTTTGTAATTCAAACACTTAGTATGCGCAACAAGAAATTAAGTGATTGTTTTCTTTAGGTTATTTATGAGACTTTTGAATCAAGACGACATAAAACGGCAGACATTACGGTTTGAAAACTGGCTGGCTATTGCTATTTTTGCGGCCACTGGCTTATTGTAATTTTTACACTTAAAATTCGAAAAAAGAATGACACTTTCGGAAGCGGCAGCATTGCTTGAAAGAAACAAGTCCCCTTTACGCAAAGATGGCTCCCAATTTACCAAAATCGTCGCCACAGTAGGGCCTGCCTGCAGCTCCCCCGAGAAGCTTCTTGAACTTATTCAGGCTGGAGTGGACGTTTTCCGCCTCAATTTTAGCCATGGAAGCCATGCGGACCATTTGCAGGTCATCGAGCGCATTCAAGCCATCAACTCGGAACACAGGCTTCATATTGGTATCTTGGCCGACTTACAAGGCCCTAAACTACGGGTAGGCAGAATCAAAGACAATGCGCTCCATCTTGCCGAAGGCGATATTATTACCATCACCAATGATGAGAATGCTGAAGGCACACAAGACAATATATATATGTCTTACGATCAGTTTGCCGAAGACTGCGAGGTGGGGGAGCGCATCATGATGGATGACGGCAAATTGGTTTTTGAAGTGGCCGAAACCAATAAAAAAGACATTGTCCGTTTAAAAACACTGCATGCAGGGATCCTTAGCAGCAACAAAGGGGTAAATCTTCCCGATACAAACGTAAAACTTCCTGCGCTTACTGCGAAGGATAAAGAAGACCTTGACTTTATCCTTACCCAGGACGTCAACTGGATTGCACTTTCTTTCGTGCGCCGTGCCTCAGACCTCGACCCGGTGAAAGAGGCCATTGAAAAGACCCAGCACCAAGCCAAGGTCATGGCGAAAATTGAAAAACCGGAGGCAATCAAAAATCTGCGCGAGATTATCCGCGCTTGCAACGGAATTATGGTGGCCCGAGGTGATTTGGGGGTTGAAATGCCCATAGAGAAATTGCCGATGACCCAAAAGGACATCATCCTCATGTGCATGCAATACGCCCGTCCCGTGATTGTGGCCACGCAAATGATGGACAGTATGATAGCCAACCCATCGCCCACCCGGGCTGAAGTAACCGACGTAGCCAATGCTGTATTGGACGGCGCTGACGCTGTGATGCTTAGCGGTGAAACCTCCGTAGGTAAATACCCAAAGCTAGTCATCGAATATATGACTAAAATTATCGGGGAAGCTGAAAAACAATATTGGCCACAGATTAACACCCGCCGCCCGATACCCGCTCCACAATTCAAGCTCTATCATTCAGATGTAATTTGTTTTAGCGCCTGCAATGTCGCTGAAGAAATCGGTGCAAAGGGCATCGTCGGCCATACTGCATCTGGGTATACAGCATTCAAAATCAGCAGTTTCCGGCCCAAGTCGCAAATTTTTATCTTTAGCGATCAGCACATCAAACTCGGCGCATTTAACCTTTTGTGGGGAGTACAATGCTTTTACTACAATCGCTTCACCACAACCGACGAAACCATCCAAGACTGTACCGACATCCTCAAGGAGAGCGGTTTTGTTAAATCTGGGGACACGATAATCAACACAGGTTCCATGCCTATGGGTCGCCGTTTGCAGACCAATATGTTGAAGGTAACGCAGGTGGAGTAGGGCATGGTTGATTTGTTAATTTGGGGATTTGGTGAGGGGCCAAAGCTTGTATTTCCGACCTTTTTGTGAGAAATACAGGAAATACAAGCTTTGGCCCCTCACCAAATCCCCAAATTAACAAATCCACAAAAAAACACGGATGTTAGACCCACTTCTCCAAAGATCCGACGCTTACCTTTGCGCCCTATGACTGAACAGCATCCACTCAAAATTTACAACACCCTATCGGGTAAAAAGGAAGAATTCCGCCCCATCACGCCCGGCCATATCGGGATGTATGTTTGTGGCCCAACCGTTTACAGCGACGTACACCTGGGTAACTGCCGCACTTTTTGCAGCTTTGATACCATCTATCGCTACCTTTTGCATCTTGGTTATAAGGTGCGCTATGTACGGAACATTACTGATGTCGGCCACCTCACAGACGATGGCGAAGACCGTATGGCAAAAGGTGCAAAAGTTGCACAGCTCGAACCCATGGAGGTTGCCCAGCGTTATACCGTGGGTTTCCATGATATGATGCGGATTTTCAACACCTTGCCGCCTAGTATTGAGCCCCGTGCTACCGGCCACATCCTCGAACAAATAGAAATGGTGCAGAAAATCCTTGAGGGGGGCTTGGCTTATGAGCGCAACGGCTCCGTTTATTTCGATGTACCAAAATTTGATGCTGAACACGCGGGTGTCTACGGCTCCGTGAGTGGCCGCATTTTGGAAGACCTTTATACCGAAACCCGCGAACTCAAAAGTCAAGAGGAAAAAAAGCACCCTGCAGATTTTGCGATATGGATGAAAGCCCGCCCACAGGATTTGATGGTCTGGAATAGCCCATGGTCTGTAGGCTTTCCGGGATGGCACTTGGAATGCTCCGCTATGAGCACGAAGTATTTGGGTAAAACATTTGACATCCATGGCGGCGGAAACGACCTTAAATTTCCACACCACGAAAATGAGGTTGCGCAAAACCATGGGGCCTGCGGATGCCACCCCGCCAACTATTGGGTGCATACCAATATGCTGTTGCTAAACGGCAAAAAGATGAGCAAAAGCGATGGAAACACCATTTCGCCCAGCGAACTCTTCACGGGAGACAGTGAGCACACTAGCAAGCCCTATTCTCCGATGGCTGTGCGCTTTTTTATGCTCATGGCGCACTACCGCAGCACCCTGGATATAACAGATGATGGCCTGATGGCTGCAGAAAAAGGCTTTCTAAAGATCATGGAAACCAACCGATTGCTTCAAAACCTGTCGGTAAATGCCCGTGATTTTGATGGCTCTGAAACGGAACATGACCGCGCCATTTTGTCGCTTATACACGAGGCATATTCTGGCATGGACGATGATTTCAACACCGCCATAGCGATTGCATCATTGAATGAAATGGGGAGTTTTGTCCACAAATTAATCCATCAGCAACTGGCGGTTAGCGATGTGTCCCCTTGGGTGATCGAGCGGATGAAGACCATTTTTTCAAGTTTCTTGTTCGATATTTTTGGATTGGCTGATGAATCTGCAGCCAGCAATGACAGTGGCACCGTGGAAGGGCTGATGAACCTTATTCTGGAAATCAGAGGACAGGCACGCGAGCAAAAAGACTGGGGTACCAGCGACAAAATTCGCGATGCACTATCGGCTGCGGGCATCACCGTGAAGGACGGAAAAGAAGGGGTGAGTTGGACAAAAGCTTAGCGTATTTCAAGGGTTAAAACAAACATGAGTCCTGCTGAAGATGCTTGCAGGGGACTCCGTTTGTTTTAGTTTTCGTCAAATTTTGGTAATACTACCCTTATTCCCGCCATTTTGTCAGAAATTTGCATCTTCTAAAAAAGACGTAATCTTCTGAACTATTAAATGCTCCGCTTATGTCCGCTGATGATCGTATTCGCAAACATGGCAAGATCCGAATGCCCTTACTCATACTGGGTTTCACCATGACCCTTATTTTCATTGTATTGGGGGCATGGATTCTTTTAGACAAAACTTTCCTGGCGGGTATCCCACCGGAATTTCGCAACATTTTTGCAATCATGGTGCTGATTTATGGCACTTATCGAGGCTGGAGGGTTTATGCCGATCACTTTTAACCAACCTAATTATGCTTCGCAATAGTTTCATTTTCATCATAGTGTCGCTTCTGTGGATTTCATGCGCAGAACGCGATAAAACCGGAAAAGTACTCGACACCATTACCACGGGCGAAATAACCATAGCCGTCGAGGAAGGGTATAAACCCGTCATTTCATCCTGCATTGACGTATTTGATTCGATTTATCGCACCGCCAAAATCAACCCACGCTATGTCTCGGAAGGGGAAGCTGTGAACGCGCTTATCCAGGATTCTGTACAGGTCATCATCATCGGTCGGCAACTGGCTCCGAAAGAGATCGAATATTTTCAGTCACGTGGTTTCATGCCCCCCACTACACCCATTGCGTATGACGCGCTTGCGATCATTCTTAACCCGGAAAATCGTGACACGGTGCTGACGATGCAACAAGTGACCGATATACTGGTTGGAAAAACGGCGACCTGGAAAGAGCTTAACCCCAAATCGCCACTGGGAAACATCCAATTGGTGTTTGACAATCCAATGAGCGGAACCCTGCGTTATGTGCGCGATTCTGTTATTGCTGGTCAAGAACTATCCAAACAGGCTACGGCTCTGAAAAGCAATGCTGACGTAATTGCCTATGTGAGCAAAAATAAAAATGCCATTGGCATTATTGCTGCCAACTGGATCTCAGACACGGATGATGGCGGGGTACAAAAATTCATGCGCGAAATCAAAATCGCTGATGTTGCCAAGGAAACCGGGAAAGAGGGCTACGGTCCCTACCAGGCCTATTTGGCTACCGGTGATTATCCGTACAAGCGCACCATCTACATTATCAATGCACAAGCCCGACGCAACGGACTCGGAGCAGGATTCGCTTCCTACTTGGCTAAAGACGGTCAGCGGATCATGCTCAAAGACGGCCTATTGCCAGCCAACGCGGTAACACGGTTGATAAAATCTAGTCGTTAACTTAAATGTTTGTCAAAATTGCCCCTCTGGGGTGAAATTATTACCCGAATTACGTCTGTAAATCAAGTGGAATTTCGCACTCCAAAAATTGGGCAAGCGAAACTCCCGATCAGTTTTTAAACACAATACTTTTTCCGAACAATGACAAATCTTCTGAAAAAAGCCCTTTTTCCCCTGGCAATTCTGTTTGCCCAAATAGCCTTCGCCCAAAGCCATGCTGCGGGTCTTGAAGCTATGCAGCTCGAAGACTGGGACAAGGCAATCAGTGTATACTCTGGCTTGATAAAAGCCAACCCTACCGACCAAAGCGCTTTTTTAAGCCTTGGTAACGCCTATCTTGCCAAAGGTGACAAGGCGAACGCTAAGGCGAACTTCGAAGCCGCATTGCCTGCAAAAGCTGACGGTCCTATGGCCTACGTTGCGAATGGACGCATTTTATTGCTCACAAATCAGCCCGTAGAGGCCGAAAAACAGTTTGCTAAAGCAAAGAAATACGCTAAAAAAGACATGACTACTTGGAGGCAGATTGGTGAATCGTATTTTTATTATATCGAGTCGGGTGCTAAGAAACCCAATCTCGTCAAAGCTGAAGAGTATCTCAAGGCGGCATTGGAGGTTTCTTCCAAAGATTTCGCCCTTCAAATGTCGTTGGGCGCTTGTTACAAAGAAATGTCGAGCGGCGGCCCTGCGGCGCAGCACTATGAGTACGCAGCTGCTTTGGAGCCTAAGAACCCGCTTCCAAAACTCATGTTGGCCAAGGTGTACCGGATTGCCAAGGTGCCTGCAAAACCGCTTATTTTCTACGATAAGGCCCTTGAAATTGCCCCAAACTACAGCCCAGCTTTGCGTGGAAAAGCAGAGTACCTCTTCTTTGTGATTCGTAAATACGAAGACGCGACCAAGGCATACAAGGCGTTGGTAGAGAATGGTTCTGAAGTGAAAATTGAGGATGAAATGCAGCTAGCAAACTGTTATTACCTGATTAAAGACTGCATAGCTTGTAGTGATTTAGTTGAAAAAATCCTCCAGAAAGACCCTTCAAAGAACTATTTGCGCCGTCTTCAAGCTTATTGTGATTTTGAAAACGGAAATTTTGAACGGAGCTTGAAAACCTTGAACGAATACTTCAAAATCGTTACGCCCGACAAAATTCTTCCCTCTGACTATGAGTATCACGCCAAACTTTTGGTGCAAACCAAGGGAGATACCACTCATGCCATCAATGATTACAAAAAGGTAATCGAGATGGACAGCAGCAAGTGGGGAATTTTCGAGGATATTGACAAGCTCGAATGGTCGCGCAAAAACTACTGTGGTGCTTTGGCTGTGTACAAAAATTACCTGGATTCAGTGGCCACCCCCAAGGCTACCGAATGGTACAATCTGGGTATGCGTCACTATTTTTGTAAGGAAGATTTGATGCATTTCAAAAACGCCGAAATGGCTTTTGCAAAGGTGACAGAGATAAACCCTCAAGCCGCTATCGGGTGGCTCTGGGCGGCTAAATCTGCAGAAAAAATGGACCCTTCGCCAGACTCCATTGCTGTTCATCCAGAATTGGCCAATGAGTATGGTAAGGCACGCAACTACTATGAAAAGTATTCCGAGGTAGCAGAGCTGGAGAAGGATAAAAACAAAAAGGACCTTTTGAAGGCCTACCAATACCTTGCCTACGTCTATTTTGTAAAAGTAGATGCCGAAAAATTCAATCCTTTAATGGACAAATGGCAAGCTTTGGAAACCGATCCTGCTCAGATTCAAACGATTAATGAAATGCGACAGGCATTTGGTAAAGAATCGGCCCCATTGAACGGAGGTGGTAAGAATAAATAGGGCTTTGGGCCACTCAAGTAATTACAACGGGCTTTCTGCAATTTGCAGAAGGCCCGTTGTGTATGAAAGCGTGGTAATTAGCCACAAAAAACGCTTCCATTCCTGTGCTCGTTTTTTGTCAGATAATGTCAGGCAGCGATATTATTAACCAATGCATCTGACGTTTTGCGTACCTTCGGGGAGTTTGCAGCCCCAGCGAGCCAGCTTAATCGTGCTCCCAACTATCGTAATCCTTTGAACGAACATGAACTTATCCGAGGTTGCTTGCGCGGATCTGCGCAGTGCCAGCGCGACTTGTACGAGCGTTTTGCCGGCAAGATGTACGCTGTGTGCCTGCGGTATGCCCGTACTCGGGAGGATGCAGCTGATATTTTGCAGGAAGGGTTTTTGAAGGTTTTTTCAAAAATGGGGCAGTTTCAATTTCAAGGATCGTTCGAGGGATGGGTGCGGCGTGTGATGGTGAATACAGCACTGAGGGCCTATCAGAAACAACGCTATGAATTTGAACAGACGGGTTACGAGCGCTTGCCGGAGTTGCCCGTAGAACCGGATGCCGTAGCGCTGCTCTCTGAATCTGAACTTTTAAATGTGGTGCAAAAATTGCCAGATGGTTACCGTGCAGTGTTCAATTTGGTGGCGATAGAAGGATATTCACATGCCGAAGCAGCCAATTTATTGGGCATACAAGAAAGTACTTCTCGTTCTCAACTGACCAAGGCACGGCGGCATTTGGAGGAAGAGGTTGGAAAATTGGAACGGATAATGCTACAAGGATAATATTATGGAAACCCAGAATTATAAAATTGACGAAATTTTCCGACAGCGGCTGCACGACGCGGAGGTGCCCCCCCCTCCGTTCGTGTGGCCAGCTGTGGAACGAGAGCTTCAAAAGCAACGACGCCGCAAATTGTTTTTGTGGCTGTTTACATTGGGTACGGTGCTGGCCTGTGCATGGTTGTGGCATACTAGCCCTTGGAAAGATGCGAATCCAGTACAACCTCTTGCCCCAAGTGCCGAGCTTCCCAAGGTTGTTCGGGATGAAAACCTAAACGCGTCAGCGGGAGCTTTTGAAATTAATTCAAGAGCAGCAGATAATAATCCAGAATCAAAGGAGCCATCCGCTACAAAAGCGGACGATTTAGATCGAAACGCTCAGTCTGTTTCCAAAGGACGCTCTTCCGTGATGCCTGGTAAAGAAAACCAGGCATCTGAAATAGCCACCAGACAACCAGAAGTAAACGATAAACAAACAAAAACGCTGGTTACTGCTAAAACGGAGGTTTTTCAATCAGCGATTACTCACAAAGCCCTTGTTTCTGATAAATCATTGGAAATCAATGGATTGCAGTCGGTTTTTTCGCTTTCAGATAAAAGGGATCAATTTCCCCCTAAATCCTATACGTCGCAGGCCCGCCGAAAAAAGCTGCAACCAAAACTTTGTTATGACTTCGCCCGCCATCCACGCGCATGGTTGTTGGACGTGTATGCCGGCCCCTCTTTAGCGCAGCGATCCCTAACCAGCCGACTCGAGGATGAGCCCTATCTCAACCAGCGTTTGGCTACAGAACGGCGTAGCGTGGCCATGAATGCAGGGGTTCGGGCATCACTCATGTTTAACCGCAATTTTTTAGTTCGCACAGGCTTGCACTATGATCATGTGACTGAGGTGTTTGAATATATTGACCCGACATTTGTGGTAACAAGCATCAACCAAATATATGTAAATGGGCAGTTTGTTGGGGTTGACACCGTGGTTACTTATGGCGAAAACTACCTAAAAACTTACAATCGGTACGCAACACTCGAGGTGCCATTGATGGTGGGTGTGGAAATGCGCCAAGGCCGATCTGGTTTCAGCGTCAACGCCGGGATTTTGGCGAATGTGCTCTTCCAAAAAAGAGGCGCGATCATTGACCCAAATACGCATGAACCAGCTCGTTTTGGTTCAAATGCGACCTTAAGCCAAGATGTGTTCCGCACCAATTTGGGTTTAAGTGTTACGGCAAGCATACAATGGTATTGGCATCTGAGTCCACATTTCAGACTGGTTGCTGAGCCTTCGTTCCGGCAGGTATTGCGTCCAGTAACCCTGGGCGACCATCCTGTGGAGCAGCGTTACAGCATCCTCGGGCTGCGTCTGGGCGCGACAAAGATTTTTTAAAAGTCGAAAATAAAAGTGGCAAGCAGCGCAAGGCTCGCAAAGCGGGTCTATGCATCAGTTCAAAACACCAAAAATAAACGCAAAGAAAGATGTTACGCATTCGATTGTCATATTGGCCGATACTTTTACTGGCCTTGTGGAGTTGCCGCAAGGACGTGGAAGAATTTCTGCCTTATGCGCCAACGGCGCAAGCGCTCGGCAACTTATTGTCCGAGGAAGTCCCCAGTGCTTCCACCCACTCGACGTTTACGTTCAGCAACCTGGCAACGGATCAAATGTTGGAAACCCCAGGGGGGGTACGGGCTTTTTTGATTGATACGGACCATCTGTTTTCAGATGCAACTACTGGCGTGCCCGTGCTTTGCAGTACTTGTCCCGAATTGAAAATAGAAATAACGGAGGTGCTGAACAAGCGGGATATTGTAGCACGTGGGCTGAACACCATCGGAGATAGTGGTGTGCTTTTCGAGAGTGGGGGTATGGTGCGTGTACAAGCAAGCTGTAAGGGCCAACAAATGGAGCTCCTGCCCGGTCGAACCTTAAAAATTCAAATACCCAACAACAACCAACAGGGCGGTTTTTTTGTGTACAACCAAAGCCCATCAAACACGAATGGGCCGTGGACAAAAAGCAATCAGGAGGTTTTTGAGGCTGAATGGCCTCTTTCAAACGGTGTTCAGCTTGGATACGAACTGTTAGTGAAAAACCTGGGTTGGGCCGCATGTGGTCGGTCGTTGGCAGAACCGATGTCGCTTTTTTGTGTAGAACTTCCTGTAGGATTCGCTGATCAAAACACCTTGGCCTATCTCGTTTTTAAGAACCAACAGATTGTCGCGCCGCTTCAATTTGACTTGGGCCAGAACAAATTTTGCTACCCGAAAACCCCTACTGGATTTCAAGTCCAAATGGTTGCAGTGAGCAAATTGGGTGGGCAGTATTGGCTTGGAAAGGCAGAAACGGAGGTTGGAACCAATGCTACGTTTAAATTGGGTCCGCTGCAAATGACGGAAGAGGCGGTATTGAACTTCGTTAAAAGCCTCTGATATTCAAGGAAATATCCGTGTTTAGTAATTTCGCATAGAGCCGAGCCGGAAAAGACCGGTCTCGGCTTTTTTATTTTTCTCTTCGAGTTCTTAATCGTAGCACCAAAAATAGCAAATAGGGTTTGGCGTTATGAAACCCTGCGATAATGGCCCATTTTGCTGTATTTGTCAATACGAGCTACAATTCGTTCCTCCGGATCCTGGCCTATTATTTTAGCCAATTCGGCCTTTATGTGCTGTTTGAGTGTCTCGGCCATTTCTTCCGGGGCATTGTGCCCTCCCCCGAGCGGCTCCTTTACAATTCCATCAATTAGGCCAAAAGAAAGCATGTTGTCCGCATCCAATTTGAGCGCATCTGCCGCCTGTTCTTTGAAATCCCAAGAATGCCAAAGGATGGAAGAGCAGGATTCGGGAGAAATAACGGAGTACCAAGTGTATTCCAACATAAACACCCGGTCGCCCAAGCCGATGCCGAGTGCCCCGCCAGAGGCCCCCTCGCCGATGATGTAGCAAAGGATAGGCACTTTCAACTGCGCCATCTCGAAAAGGTTGCGCGCGATGGCCTCTGCCTGACCCCGTTGTTCTGCTTCAATGCCCGGGTAGGCACCCGGAGTGTCAATCAAGGTCACTACCGGAAAACCAAAACGTTCGGCCATCTTCATTAGCCTCAAAGCTTTGCGGTAACCCTCTGGGTTGGCCATTCCAAAATTGCGGTATTGGCGCATCTTGGTATTTACACCTTTCTGGTGACCAATCACGACCACCGTTTGGCCGTCAATATCGGCGAGCCCACCCACAATGGCATGATCATCCCCTGCATAGCGATCCCCGTGGAGCTCTATGAACTTCTGGCAAATCGTAGTCAAATAGTAGAGGGTATAAGGGCGTTCGGGATGCCGGGAGAGTTGCACCTTTTGCCAACCGCTGAGATTATAATATATTTCTTCGCGTTTGCCCTGGATTTTGTTTTCCAGCTCCCGCGTCATGGCGCTCACATCCAGTTCGCCTTTTTCGCCTACTTCTTTTAGTTTCTCCAACTGTTCGTAAAGCGCTTCTAAAGGCTTTTCAAAATCCATAAAGGTCATTGCCATAGCGAGGGTAGATGTTTAAGCGGTCTTTAGAAGGGGGAGGCAAAGATACGATTCGGGGCGTTGTTTTTCCTAAAGGACATTTTTCTCGATCTTCTTGAAAAAATTTTCAAAAAAGTTTGTTGCTCCGGCAAGAGAGAAACTATCTTTGCACCCGCTTTTGAAAAGAAGCTACGGATTGGTAGTTCAGTTGGTTAGAATGCCGCCCTGTCACGGTCCCGAGTCCTCGGGACGGGTTCGAGTCCCGTCCAGTCCGCAAAAATTGAAGTTATTTATTTGAAAAATATGGATTGGTAGTTCAGTTGGTTAGAATGCCGCCCTGTCACGGTCCCGAGTCCTCGGGACGGGTTCGAGTCCTGTCCAGTCCGCAAAAATTGAAGTTATTTATTTGAAAAATATGGATTGGTAGTTCAGTTGGTTAGAATGCCACCCTGTCACGGTCCCGAGTCCTCGGGACGGGTTCGAGTCCCGTCCAGTCCGCAAAAATTGAAGTTATTTATTTGAAAAATATGGATTGGTAGTTCAGTTGGTTAGAATGCCGCCCTGTCACGGCGGAGGTCGCGGGTTCGAGTCCCGTCCAGTCCGCAAAAAGGCTCTCAGAAATGGGGGCCTTTTTTGTTATATCAAAAACCAATGAAAACCAGATGTACTACACATGCATACTTCAGAGTGATCAGGATGGAACGTATTACATTGGATATACCAGCGATCTTGAACGCCGGATATCAGATCACAATTCAGGTCTGAGCCGATACACGAGCCAAAATACACCATGGCGGTT
>Ga0247843_1003676_pt1 | contig 24529 bp, 21 predicted proteins | sample LaCruzMarch2017__FD_192420 | JGI IMG/M metagenome (GOLD analysis project Ga0247843, IMG submission 192420) | Freshwater microbial communities from meromictic Lake La Cruz, Castile-La Mancha, Spain - LaCruzMarch2017_8m | ecosystem: Environmental > Aquatic > Freshwater > Lake | place: Spain...
TTTATGGTACGCCACGGTGGGAAAGGCCGTCGAGCTTACCAATGGCGGACGTGAAATATCCGACCCGTCGTGGAATCAAAGGACCGTATGGACTTATGTCGTGGCATATCTGGCCGCGAGTTATTATAACTGCGTCGGTCCATCGGCGGCGTCCGCGTTGGCGGTGGCAAACTCCCCGAGCTCGGTGATACAAGAGGCATGGGGAGTGGTATCCATGCCCGCGGTCAAACGTGCCAGTTTGGAGGCCACGCGCATATTAAAAGGGGCGGCGATTGCCGATAGGGTCGATATATGCGGTGTATCTTGCTTCGTGTTGTCACGGGAACCAATACCTGCATTATCATTAGCATTACGACGATATCGACGTCGACGGGAACGCGAGGGTGGTAGACTATTGGATACCATCCTTGAACGTACATCATCTAGTCGTCAATCCTCCTTGGCCAGGGATGATATTAAGGGATTCCAAAAACATAATGTCATTCTACATTTAACGGGTGGCGGATTCTTTGCACATACTATAGCAGGTGATTTGCCATATCTGCTCGATTGGAGTGCGTCAAGTAAGGCTGTTATTATTGTACCAGAATACTCACTTGCACCAAGGAAGTATCCCGATGCAATAACAGAAATTATACAAATATATAGTGCACTTCGGTATGGTCAGGCTACGGCTATACTTGGCTTCCAGCCAGATCGTATAATAGTATCTGGTGAATCAGTAGGTGGGAATTTAGCGACGGCACTTTGTGTTTCGTTAATTATGAACCACAACGACATGGGACACTGTGTACAGGAGCTCACGCATGAAGAAAGCTTTGAAATGGTTAGTGACCTTGAAGATAGCGAGAACGAGGAACAAACCAGGGTGAATAGCAGTAGCAGTAGCTACATCGGATTGGATACACCAGATGCATTACTGCTTTGTTGTCCGGCATTGAATTTGTCACTTGAACCAAGCCCCTCTCGTATTCATGGTGCACACGACCCTGTATTACCAAGTGCATTATTCTCAACAATATCAACTTCCTACTTGGGTGGATGTTCACCAACAGATCCCGTGGCGTCACCGTACTTTGCTTCAGATGCCACAATATGTAGCTTTCCTACAACTTTAATATTTACATCTTCTGATGATCCACTCCTGGATGACTCTGTATCGTTTAATGGAAGGTTAAGGAGTGTAGGTGTGTCCAGTAGACTGCGTGCTGTTCATGATATGCCTCATGCATTTTGGGCTTTGAGTACTGCCGGTATTCCTGAAGCTCGTCAGGTACAAAAAGAGTGTCAACGTTTTATATCTAAGATGTTTCATTCTAGTAGTGACGAGGTAGAAGTATTTGACTAATTTATTAATCTGGATTTAGATGCACCACGGTGAATAAATCTAGCTTTTATGTAAATGAATAGTTTGCATGAAAGGCCAACCCAACCATGATATTGTTGTCTCATGGTAAACAAAAGCTCTACTGACAACAGATTTAGAACGAAGCGGATCTTTTACGAGCTAGGTCCGACTTTAGAGTTTCCACATTATTGTATGTAGAGACACCGCCGTTGACAAGATTGGTATCAAAATGAGTAGGACGAAGTGCATCTCGTGATAGGAGGTCGGTGGCACTTGGTCTACGTTCGGGATCTGGATGCATCATTTCGCTTATGATCACATACAGACATGGCATCGTCCCAGGGAGGAGGGAACATAGGTTTCCATTTCGTAAATCATGCCATTCTTGACCGCAAGTGGGTAGACGTTGTCCAGAACATACTTCATACATGGTAAGACCAAGTGAAAATATATCACACTGTCGTAACAATGAAGAAAACAAAGAAATACCGAGTTTGAGAAATTATACAAAGCATAAGAAGTTACAATCATCTGTGCATAACTAAGTGTACGATTCACCTTTGTAAGATCCTTTGGTCCGAAAGCAAGTAAGTCCTTGGACATGTATCGTGAATCGCCCTCTTCGACATCGGATATAATGTCTGTCTGTCCTCCATTCCTCATCGTGGAGGAGAATGCGTGAGCAAGACCAAAATCACCAAGTTTGTATACATCATTCTTGCGAAAGATATTATCCGGCTTTATGTCCAAATGTACCATGCCACGCTGATGTACTAGTTCTAATGCAAGGAGGATTTCACGTAGAATTTTCATTTGACGGAAAACATCAATCCGAAGAAACGTTGTAGGAGTATCCAATATGGAATCACACATTTCGGTATTATTTCCAATCATCATCATCTCATCACGCAATGTAGCAGTGCATAATTCAGTTTGGATATATAGTGCTCCGTCATCTTCAAGCCAGGCTTGATTGTACCGTACAATATAGAATGTACGAAAGTCACTTAACTGACACAAGGCTGCTAATGCAAATACCTCACGTAGCATACGACGTAATGTACCATCATTCCTATGTGCACTCCCTTCCAAGAAGGTGTCAAGTTTATTATGACTATCTTCATTATCATCAATGGCGGTCATATCCAGCACATTAATCCTACTTTTCGACTTCCTCCGTCTTGATGGAGAACCACGAGGGTTCGGGGGTAGTAGGATCGACAACTTACTACTCCTTCTTAGACCACCATAGAGGTGGTTGTCATCCTCTCCTCCAGTACTTGCTGTCATAATCGTAGTCGTTGTCGTCCCTATCTCACTACTTCCGGCGGTAGTATGATTTGTACTCATCGTCCGACCACTAGGTGTAATCGTTTTGATGGCATACATACACCCGTCCAATCGTGATAGACAGGCATTCACGTACCCAAAACTACCCGAACCAAGGAACTTTACCTCCTGAAAGTCATCAAGGTACCGTCCTTGCTTGACACGCTGACGTTTGTCATTATTAATACTTTCGCAATCGTGCTGCTGCTGCTGCTGTTGATGCTGCTGTTGTTGCCAATCACGAGCCACCAATTCCAACGATTGTGGAGGTGGTTTCATCATCAATAAGTCGTCATTGTCAGCTGCCTTGCGTTTGAAAGTACAAGACATCATGGTGCTGATAGTATCGGCACCAATTAGAGGTTGTGCTACATCAATAGGACTGATTTCGCTATTAATAAACTCTTGATTGATGTTAATTCTTGATCCTTCTGTAGTCGTAGTAGTACTAGTAGTAGTTGATGTTGACCGATGAGGGATTAGACGTGTCTTCTTCCGTGATTCGTGTGATTTGGTGGCATGTGGCAACGTTGTTGGTAGTGTTGGTGGTTCCACGACGGACAGTACTTGTAATGTTGATGGGTCCTCAAGTTGGTTGTTGATCATATATTTATTGTAATATCCAGGATTACGAAAACTACTTCTACTCCCCTGCTCCCGGGACGAAGATTGATATAAGTATTGTTCAGGTATCGGAGAGAAGGGGTTGATACGAACATGTCCTGACCAGTAGGGTGATTGATGATAATGCCTTGTTGTGCGACTACTACTACTACTACTACTACTACCGCCCCCTGCACTCATTGGGTGGCCCGCTGATGCGTTTTTGTACAAGATCGTGGGAGTTAATGAGAAGTCATTTGTAAAGTTCATATCACTAATAGCACGTGAATGTCGACGTGACGGTTGTGGAGGCGACAGCATTATCATAGACTCCTTCTTTGGAGAGAGTTTTGGCAAATGAGACTTCTTCCTGGGTGGACTACCGTTGTTAGGTGTGGTGGTTGTCAACAACATGACATTTAATGATGATGCTGGTGGAGATGATGACGGTGGAGAGGATGATTGATTCTCCTCCCCAATCGTTGTCAACGATGTCGGCATGTCCTCCTGCAGAATCAAAGGAGTATGACGACGGCATACTAGTCTTCGTTGTCCCAATGGTGATGATGATTTTGTAGTAGTGGCGGTGGAGATTGACATATTCGAGGATGAGGAATGCTGTTGTTCGTCAGTATGATCATCATCGAGAGCAGCTGATAATGAAGATACAATCCTGCCATCGGATTCCTTAATGCTGACTCGTTTATCACTCTTACTCTTCCTTCTTTTTGACGTATCATATTTTATATTATTATCCTCTGAATCGAGTTCGAATAATAGCACTTGATGTTGTATTGACGAGGATGATAATGGCGCGATGCCAATGTTGAGAGGAGGAGGACTCATCAATGACGGTCCACCCTGCTTGTTCATAAGACGAGGGCTGCGACGACTAGTAGGTGGACTCATGGATCCACGACGAGGACTGCGATGTCGTGTACGTCTTGATAATAGCTCGTCGTCCTCCCGCTTTCGACTAACACCATTGTGATGTCGAGCCTGTCGTGGAGGACTGCCCATACTCTCTTTGTTTCAACTTGAGTATGATGGATGCACAAAGTGTGGAATAGAGCGAATAACTGATGTTTGTTAGGCGTGTATAGGAAACTGAAACTGAAGTATTGCGTCAATATGATATCCTTGGAATGTAGAACATCACCAATAACGACATACAAACCTCCGTTCACAGAGAAATCGACCAAGCAAATAATAATACGTAAGCATCACAACATTGTGCCACTCCGATCCCCACCCATTCCCGTTTACCGACACAGTCGACGTAGATACCCGACGACTACGCTCGATTATGGCACCCGTCTGCTTACCTGCTTCCCCCACGAGTGCGTCCGCAATGAATAGGAGTAGCGAGGAATGGCGCAGGGGCAGGAGGGTTCCTGTTCCTGTCATTCCCTTCCCCTTCCCTTTCCTCCAATGACGACGCTGTATTGTAGTTACGTAAATCGTAGGTAGCTACAAGTTCACAACTCACAACAACTCATCATCGGCACCATGGTCGTACTGCTCTCGCTCATTGCTGCATGTGCGGCATTGTCACTCTCTCTGTCATTGGCGACGCCATCCCTTGCTCATTGTTCGTCGCGAATAGCATTTGTTTCGACGGGTATTTCTAGCTTTGGTTCGTTACTGAGCATCCCCCGCCGCCTCACTCCATCATCAGGTGTTGCATCGGCCATGACTACTTCTACCACGACAACAACTGCCGTTGACAGTGACAAAAGTATCCAACCTACACCACGAAATACTGTAATTTATCAACCATTATCAATCGATATTGATGGTGTACGTATTCCAATAGCGGCATGGTATCCTTCCAATAATGAAAATAGTAGCGACGACAAAGATTCGGAGTGTGCAACGGCAGTTACGAATGATGTTAGTTATGAGTATCGCATCTCGGTATCAAAAATTGGTAAATATTTAGCACAATGGAATCTACCTACATTCTTAGATCGTAATTTCAAGCTCTCGCCATCAATGACTAATGGTGCCGTAGTAGTAGTGCAATCGATCCCTTCCAATGATGAAAACTGTGACAGTATACAACAATTACAACTACTGCCAAAGTCATCATATCCCATGGTACTACTGGCACATGGATTCCTCGGTTCGCGATTCGACCTGTCCCACTTGGGCGAAACATTGGCCTCGAATGGATTTTTAGTCCTCTCGCCCGAATATCCCGAAAGTTTATCATCCTCCTATGACGTATCACGAAGCACTGCCTTTACTGGTCGACGAGACAGTACCGACCGAACGCTCATTACTAATACGCTACTTACTACATTAACAACCAAATGGGGCATAGAACCAGCATCGTATGGGATAGTAGGACATTCATTAGGGTGTGGTACGGTGGATACTACCGGCGATGAACGTTGGACGCGTGTTTGCATTGCCGGCTTCCCATCATTGCGCGGGTCGAATTGTTTATTCATTGGTTCGATTAATGATGGTGCCGTACCAGCATTACGGTCCGTCGAGACATTGAAACAGAATAACTTCGTTTTCCTTCACGAAGAGGAGACACGATTGTGGAATAGTGATATGACAACATTACCATCAAGGGCAGCATTAATATTTCGTAATATAAACACGGCACCGAATCATATATCCTTCCTCGCGGAAGGGCCAAATGATGCCATGGTGGAGTTTTTAGCGCCATTATTGCCACTAGCACGATTAGTAGGTATACCATTATTAGATTTTGATAAGTATCAATTATCAAGAGATAGTAAGGTCACGAGTGACGTGGTGATACCATTGATTGTGGAATATATGGAACAAAATATGATACCACGTTTGTCATCATTAAGTTAAAGAAGAGTGATAAAGATTTCTAGAGAGGAAGAGTTAACTTTAGGTATATTGACACATGATAAATATAATATCCTTTTACAGTAGTGGTTTGGTGGTATCTCTTCGTATATATAATTGTTTTGTTTATTAACAGCTAAAATAATTGTTTCTTCGTGGGTCTAATACTTGGTCGTCGAGTGGATGGCTTTCCAGTCCCAGGAGCTCTAGAACTTGGCTTCCGACTTGACGTCGGCTTACTCTTCGTGGGTCTAATACTTGGTCGTCGAGTGGATGGCTTTCCAGTCCCAGGAGCTCTAGAACTTGGCTTCCGACTTGACGTCGGCTTACGAGATGACGGCTTACTTGTTGGGATTGTTGAAGTTGGCTTGGAAGAAGTCGGTTTTGATGAAGGCGTGGATGATGTCGGGTTTGATACAGCCTTAACCCACACGAGAGAGTTATAATCATCATACATGTCTGCAAGGTACAAATGCAAGCATAATCAGTGTAGTAATATTGGAAGGACACACGATTGCTGAACAGTGATGTACGCAAGTATTCACTTACCTGGTCCATCTGCTGGCGTTAGGTTCTCTTCACCCTGATTTGCACACATGACAAACAAGTTACATAATGCACCACCAAGGCTATACCCTACGCACGTGACCTCATGACACGTCGCAAGAGCAGGCTTGATAATAGCCGAATATTGAACATCGTGGGTTATATGCCATAACTCATCACTCACACCGGCATGTACGCCATTCCTTCCACAATATGCAGTACTTTGTGAATTGCCAAAGAGAAAATCTGTAAAGTCTGTTACACTTTCTGCTCCCGCAAAATTAATGATACATTTGCGATGATTTATATTGCGATCATTCTTGAGGATACTGTGTGTAAGCAAAATAACGCATGGAACGTGAGGTTTTCCATATAATTGAATTCGAACTTTGTACAGAATAAGATATACTCACGATACTACATCATTGTCCCCTAAGCTGCTCTGATGATTCATGTACGCCAACGTCGTCCAGTTGGGTGACAATCTGTTTTCGTTCAAGCAGCCCGCTAGTTCAAGTTTACTCTTTGTTCCACACTTCGATACAAGCGAATACTCAGGTAGCGGACCGCGAATCGAGGGTGGTACAACCATTAGACGGGGTTGGTAATGTGTAACAAGTTCATGTATGTTAAAGCCTGGAAGATAATCTGCAGGTTGATCATATGTAGGCCATGATTGAAAACCATATTTTCCAATATTATCAATATCGATGCACTCCTTGTAGATGTATTCACTAACGGCATTATCACGATAGCGCAATATTAGTGTCGACATTTTCGGATGAGGGTACAAGTTGGCATTAAACTTTGCTCCAAAATCAGTATTTGTTATGTGTTCCTTTGGATTACACCAAACCTCCCACCAAGCACAATCTCGAGCAGATTTCACATCTTCAGTGTATGAGCGTATTCCAGGTATGCACTTGTTTCCTGGGTTTGATACATGTGGATCTTTTGCTGTTGAGGGTGCACCAAAGGTGAACATGAAGTCTACACGATTTCGAGTAAAAGTTGACTCTACGAGAGTTTGTGCGGAAATTGCAGCTGTGTCTGCCTTATTATCCTCCTTACGTGTTGGTGACCGCTGATTGGGAGATAAGTATTCATCTTTGACTTCGCTATGTCTCGCTTCTGCCTGCTGTTGTGTCGAACCAACCTGGGCTTGTACATCAAGAAATAATGTCGAAACTCGGCAACGTCCCATTATATCTAATAATACACAGCATTGGCTAAATAAGTACAACTAGTAGATCTACTCGTGTACCTGACCTAATCGGATACGTAATATCGCCGCAATCAAACTCTCCCCCTACCCTTTTAGAAGATGCCAACAATCGACGATTTTGTGGGAAGATGGGGAAGAGAAGAAGGCTAGAGGCGGGAAATGAAAATCTTTACTAAATTCGTCACATTGAATATTAGCACTGCCTCCTACCTGTGAGTGCTTGCGCTTGATTACAACGCCTGCGGTGGTGAATGTGGGAGCTATGGCTCCGGACGTGCCTTCGTCGTCGTCGAGTTTATTCATGATGATTTCATTTTCTTGCCATGTGATCTCCGTTATCGTCACATCGTCCCTTATTCATTATATTTATCCTCTTTCGAACTCTATTCTTTCTTCCGAAATGCAGTGACTAAATAACAATGCCGAATGCTCAAGCATGGAAGGCGGGCTTGGCCGGTATGATGGCCCTAGGTGCATATTACACCTACCATTCGCACTCAAAAATTGCCACCGCTGGTGCAGCACATAGCGACACGACGGATACGGCGGGTATTCCAGGAACACTCGGACGTCGTTTGACTAGGAAACCCACGTCACCCACTGAGACATACGACAAATTCCAGGCGGAGATTAAGAGGATTCAAACGAGGAAGAATACTGCAGATGGAGATAGTACGAAAGATTAGAGTTAGTGAGTGTATTTATGGCGCGTTGGATGAGAGGTGGTGAATTTGATGAGAGTCAATGGAAAGACTGCATAGGGAAAGAAAGATAGTGCATTTTGATTGGGATTAGAGTTATCGGGACAAAGCATGAGACAATAGAATAGTTTGTTGGGAATGTTCAATCAAAGTAGTATCTCAATTACATAAACACATGTATTGTTATGCGTGTAGGCGCGTACTGGGCACTTAATTTCGATCTACATACAGCAGAAGATCTGAGTTTTTGCTAGTCAAATAGAAAACTCTTACCAAAAGCATGACATTTGTCCCATGCCTCGACGGATGGACCTTTGTCTGGTTGCATACTCATGAATGCATGAAATCCGCCTTTTGTCACCACTAATTCGGCCTTCACACCATCATTCTTTAGTCTTTGTGCATACTCAGTGCATTCATCGTGGAACAGGTCCAAGTTGCCCACTGTAATCAATGCGGGTGGCAACCCCGATAAATCTGCTCTCCTACTTGCCGATGCATACTTTGGCAATGTCTCGTCTCCAGGCTTGTGATCTGGACCAAGATAGAGTGACCATGCGTACATATTTGATTGATTATTCCAAACTAAATGCGGGGGAAGCTTTGATATTGTTTCATTTACACAAGTACGATCATCAAGCATTGGATCTAGTAGCAGCTGACAAACCGGCGATGGCAAACTGCCCTCGTCAAGGATAAGCTGGCACAGTTCCGCCGCTAGTCCAGCCCCAGCACTCATGCCAGCGACGGCAATTCGTCCCTCCAACTGCACCTTATCTACGAGCCAGCTGTACGCCTTGCTACAGTCTTGAAGAGCAGCGGGGAATGGATGTTTTGGGGGGAAACGATATTCGACGCTTAAAACTGGAATACCACCAAACATCTTTACGATTTTTTCGCATGGCTGGGACATCCCATTAGCCGCACCCAGGATCCTCCCTCCGCCATGAATCCACAATATTGCACGAGTTGGTTGTTTTTCATCATTTCCCTTGTTGGATTTCGTATAGTAGTATGTACCAATCCCATCCACTTTCGTCATTATTATTTCCGCGTCTGTCTTACCCGGGATACTAGACAGTGTATGGACAATCCAAGCCATCCACCATGAATTGATGGTAAACATTGGTGTTGCGATTAACTCTGGATGGACACGATCGTACCAGTAATTCTTGGGTCGCTTAAAGTAAACAACTGCAAGGGTAATGACAACCCCCAAGCTACACGCTGCTGTGAAATAGAATTGATTCGCCGTCATGGGTGGACATACACTACTGCCGCCATCCATAGCGATATGCCTGGAGAGATCCGATGGCCGTTAACCCTAAGACTTCATTTTTAACCCTCCCCGCCTGCGGACAATGCCTAACCCTAACACCGGCACTTTCGAACTTTCAAATAATATCTTCCCCTCTTCCGCACACCTGATTAGGCTATGGGAGCAAGGTTCAAACAAGGTCTTCTCCTCAATCCATCGCATCCGTGTGCTCAGGGTATCCATTGACCTTCTACATCCGGAGTCATGCCACCGCAACAAGAACAAGAACAGGAATCATCTGTCCCTGGAGACGTAAATTCTATCCATCAACTTGTGGGCTTGCCCGATGAATTGCTCAACTATTCATCGTCTGGTTGCAACGACGACGATATTGGAAGAACAAATTCTGCTTCTAATCGACGAATTATCGATTGTCACCGTCCACTGTTACACACAGATGCTAATGGGACAATTTACACGTATGCATTAAATCCATTGTACTACTCAGTATATCTCATCCTTGTGTTAGAATTGTTAGAACGATTCTCTTTCTATGGACTATACATGACACAAACTAATTTTCTCACGGGATCATATGACGAAGATTGGAATGCTGGTTTAACAAGTATGGATGCGGCATCATTAGTTTCACTCTCTACTGCCATGGCATACACCGCACCATTTTTAGGTGGGATGCTTGCAGATAAATTCTTGGGTGATTACAAAACAATCCTTGTTGGCTTTGTTGTATTTTACTTACCAGGTGTTTTCGTTATTGCGAGTTCAACTACACCGACATGGTGGTTGGGGAAAGAAACATTTAATGTTACAGCATACAAATTAGCATTACTTGTCCTTTGGCCATTGGGCACGGGTACAGTCAAGGCTGTTGTTAACATCTTTGGTGCGCGACAGTATCATCCCATACTCCAACGTTCAATGATTGAATCATTTTATGTCCGTTTCTATATGATTATTAACGTTGGGGCATGCTTGGGGTTTATTATCATGCCCATTGTGGCTCGTCATAACATTACCATTGCCTATATTATCCCATTGGTGCTGCTATTGATTGCACTTGTTTTCTTCGTTGCGGGATCAACGCGATACGTGAATGCTGTTCCCGGAAAGCACATGGTAGAGAAGGAGCGACAAATTAAGAGCAGTAGTTCCGATGAGGACAATGACGAGGAACCCAATTTCCTAGATGTGGCGAAGATATGTCTCCTTATAGTTCCTTTCTGCATCGTATATCAGCAGGCTCCGACAACGTTTATGGTACAGGGTGCAGTAATGGATCCTTTCCTTGGCTTTATTGAAGCACCATCGATGGACATATTGGACACATTCAGTGTCCTTATCTGCGGATATTTTGTGAGCTCTCATCTATACCCGTATTTGGCAACAAATAATATCAAGTTTGCAACAGGATACAAGTTTGCACTTGGTTGTGCCTTCGCTGCGTGTGCAATATTATGGACAATTTTTGTAGAGTCAATGATTCATGTGGAATTTGCACGTACAGGAGGAAAGGTCAATGTGGTTTGGACTGCCCCAAGTTATATCCTTATTGGTGCTGGTGAACTGTTTGCTATTTCGGCGTGCTATGAGGTGGCTTTCACAACCAGCCCAGCCAATAAGAAGGCGTTTGCTTGTGCATTTAACCTATTCTGTATTGGTGGTGTACCGAGTTTGGTCTCGCTGGCGCTTTTCCGAATATGTGGACCTTGGTTTCGGGCCAATGACGGTAGTGGCAATATTGGTACGATAGAAAAATATAGTGAGGCAAAGGTTGGAAACTATTTCTGGGTTCTCTTCTGGATAATCATTGCTGGACTGATGTTGAATATCTACAGGCCAGTTGTGAAGTGGATTAATACCGTGGAACAGAGAGCGGCGAATGCCTTGTCGCGAAGCATACCGAACACGCCGAAAACACCAAGAAGTGCAGTCTTGTCCGAGAGAAAAGGTCATGCTGAGGCGGATCCGCTACTGAAAGCTAAGAAACAAATAAAGTATTTAGAAGAGGATGCGTGTACGAGCATTTATAGAGCAAATACACCAAAAGCTGGATTCTCAAAGAAGAAATCAAGACCAAAAAAATCTAAGTAATTGGTACAGGCAGAGCAAATAAATAGTATTCTAAGAAACATAATTCTATGGGATGTAAAATATTGCAGGACCAGGAGTTTCATATGCCGAAAGCGTATCATAATAGATTAGTGAATATCTTTCCTCCTTTGGATTGAACTTTGTCACCCAATGTGGATACCTACCATCAACTTTGCCTAATTTATTCTTCGTATTAACCTCACAAATGACACGTGCAGAACATTCCACAGCTACACATCCCGTGCCCTCTGTAAATTCACCAAGTGCCAATCCGTAGAATGGGGAAGAATTCTGACGATCTACATGAGGTGACCCCGTGAAGCCAAATGTAACTGCAATTTCTGAACACCGTGATGCAAATTCTAAATCCACGTCACGTAATGCCTCGAGGGCAAGTGACCATAGATGGAGATTGCAATTCATCTTCTTTGACATGCGCTTCGCGGCTCGGGATGGTGGTGGCAAAACCTCACTGGTCGTATCACTACAACTACTGTTTGAGATTGTCGATGGTGCACGCAGTATCATGTAACATTCGGCATCAATACTTGGTCGTTCTCTATTCTGGCCCGTTCCACCACCTCTAAGTTTGTTACCCCTCCACTCTCTAAGTTCAGTGAGAATATTGTGTAGTATGTCCTCGCTCACTGGAGTACCGTCCAATCGCAGCGTTTTCCTCTTGGCCAATGCCATATTGACATCAATTGTTATTTCCGATGTAACATCGGTGTTATCGAAGTATGACAGTCCCTCATTGTGATAACGAGTTAGCAATCTCTGCACGACACACGCCCTATCAATAATGGACGGATCCGTAGGCACCTCTCCAAAATCCATTACCAATCGACGACGTAGTTGGAATGTACTCAGTGGCTCAAGCTGTGAACGCAGTAGTAATGGATTGCGCATGGCCGCTGATGCACCAATGTATGATGATGAAGTTGTTGTTGTTGTTGTTGCTTTTAAATTTGACATGCCCCCCTCATTCTCCACTGCCTCCTCATTTCGGTTGGTGGTGGTGTTGCGGTTGCAAATTTCTTCCCACACAGTAATGACAACCTCCACCTTGACAGGATCAAGTGCAAGACGTATCGTTTCGCGATGATCTGATCTACGTATCTTACGATTGTATGAAAGTTCCAAAACTTGCAGGTTCGTCAATTGACGTAGCTTCTCATACCGAAGAGATTCCTCATTAGGACGAAGGAAGTTACGCGATGCATCTATATATTGTAAATGAGTTAGACGGCCAATCTCATTAGGGAGGTTGGCAAACCAATTCCGTTGTATGGATAATCGTGTGAGATTTGTCAATAAATCTAATCCAGGGAGGTCAAATAATTCATTGTTTGATACATCCAGCGATAACAATGATGTCAGGAACGACGACATGGTCGAATTGTCATTCAATCGAGAGATAGAATGACTGTTGCAAAGTAGATCCGTGTGAAATTCTTTCAATCCCATTTTTCGAAGAGATGCCGATGTAGTTGTCATAACTTCTTTTCCATCGTCGTGACATTCGTTACTATCACCACGATCCACGACATCGTTGACTGCGTTCACTTTAATATCACCAATTTCAATGTTTGGCGCACGACAAGCAAGGTGAGGCAGAGCCTTGACTCGTTCTTCGGACTCGATACGGTCGAGATATGCAACTACGTCATGGAATTCATTCATTGTGGAGGGGTGGTGGGACGTGAGTGCGGGAAGCCTCAAATCGTCTTGAAGGCAGAGAGGAACAAGATGAGGAAGGTCCTCCTCAACAGCAACAACAGCAACAACAGCAACAACAAATGAACGGGGTGTCATCATCATCGACGTCGACGACGACCCCAATTGCTGGCGGCATGGTTGCTGCATTGATAATATTTGCATCATCGTTGATTATAATACAACCTGTAGATGGGTTCGTCGTCGTCCCTGCGCTTGGATTCGCTCCGCCATCGCCACTCTGCGTCGTTCGCAGTAGCAGCGGCACTAATCATCGAGCAAGGTCGTCACCATTTCGACTATGGTCTACCACACCTGACCCTCTTGCCACCGAGGGGGATTGGTCCGCCTATCTTGATACCGATCGGACGGGCTACGTGTATTACTTTAATGGGGTGACGGGCGAAAGTTTATGGGAACCGCCCACGACGACATTTCCCATCGTAATTCCACCAGAATCAACCAAGGAGGATCGGAGGGCGGAACGTCAGAAGAGACGTGAAGAAAAGAAACAATTGGACTTGACGTCTTCCGCTGTAACAGGAGTTGAACCCACCTCCTCCTCTAACAGCGAGGAGAAAAAGGGACGCGGGGGATTATTCGGTCTCTTTGGCGGCGGTAGCAACAAAGACGCTGCCACTATCGCAACAACAACTTCATCAAAGACACAGAAATTATTAGAACTGGGTAAAATAGCAAACAATGATGAATTTTTAAGTAATGTTGATGCTGTAATTGCTGAGGCAGAGGAGGCTATTGCCATTGCTGCCAAAGTTAATGAAAAAACAACTAAGGGTCAGCCGTCATTGACGACGAAGATTAAATCAGAGAATGTTTTCTCATTCGAGAATGTCTTGTCGGGGTTAAACCTCGGCGCTACTCGTAAGGAGGATGCTCCACCATCGTCTACAGTAATAACCGAGGAGAATATATGGGTAGAGGGTCTAAAGAATCTATTTAAGAATACCTTCGATGCATTCATCCCTCCACCACTGACTGCTACCACAATGTCAGAGGAGGAGAAGAAGAAAGCAACATTCTTTCCTGGTACTACAAATGAGAAGAAGAGGGAGATGAAAGTAGTTGCCTCGGTTGAAACACCCAACAAGGAGAAGAAATCAAAGGTGTCCGATTCCGAATTTTTGGATGTAATATGGGGTGCTGAAACATCATCCCGACCAACGTTAAACATTGTCGAAATGATGAAGGCATTTCAGATTCGTCCGACTGAGACGGAGGTGGCAGATAAATCAACCGAATTTCGTGCACTAACACTTGATGCTGCGTTAGAGGTACGTGCTCACCCCGAGAAGGTTTCGTGGGGTGGGGAGGATGCAGGGTTCATCGTTGGACGGACATTCGGTGTCTTTGATGGTGTGTCAGGCGCGACTAAAGAAAAGGGTAAGAAGTTGTATTCACGATGCCTCGCGGATACTATGAAAAAATCGGTAGGCAAAACTACTACTGCATCATCAACGGGGGGAGAGAAGAAGGTGGGAGGTGCAGGACTAAGCATACGTGAAATGACCGATTATCTAATCGAGGCGAAGAAACTTGCCGATGTCGAAGCGACAGGTGCCTCCACGGCAGTTATCGCATCCATTGGCGAGGACAATGTCCTACGGGCACTGAATCTTGGTGATTCTGTCTGTCTTGTATTGCGTGACGGGGCCGTCGCGGCACGTACACGTGAAATTATACATTACTTCGATTGTCCGTATCAATTAGGCGATGACAGTCCAGACAGACCGGGTGATGGTACTACATTGCAGGCGGAGATATTTGGTGGAGACATTGTAGTTGCTGGGAGTGATGGGGTGTTTGATAATCTTAGTGATGCCGACGTGTGTGAAATTGTGAGTTCATTTGGCCCACGGACCAAATCGTCATTGATTGCAAAGAAGATTGTAGATCGTAGTCGGACAGTATCGCTAGACACAAATTCTGTAACACCATACTCGACAGTTGCTAGAGGGAAGACAGGTTATGCTGCATATAAGAATGGCAGGGGTGGTAAGGTTGACGACATTAGTTGTCTCGTGGTAAAGGCATCGTAGTGTGAGCCGTTACAGTTCGCTAAATAATGACCAGCCTGTGGTCAATGACGAGGTCCAGCATCCTAAACTCAAGCGGACAAATGCTTACAAAAATGCAAAAAGGCATGAACAAAAGCTTCAATATCCATGCAGCATTTTTCGTCATTGATCGCGTAGCCGCTACACTTCTGCATTTGTTTAGGAATACAAATCAGCATTAGTATTAAGAACTATTCCTAGTTTTAAGCATTCTTATTACAATATGATCATGCTCGTTAGGTTACTCTAAATCATTTGATGTCTACAATATTCTATAGGACAGGAACTAAGCTTGTATGAATCAATGTCATGCTTGAGTTAAATTTGCCTTGTTGACCTTTGCAGACGATTTCAATCCGACATCTCGAAGAGTCCTACTTAGCTTCTTGTGCATGCATAGGAGTACGAGACGTTGAATCGACCGAGATAGTTCATCATCATTCTCCATCAGCTTGAGAAGCTTGGGTGTAAAGATCCGAAGCGCAGATGCCCCATTCGAACCGACTATGCAGCTGCTTGGAGGGACCTCATTCGAGCTGGACTTGTCTTGTCTGTTCAGGAATCCAAGATCCAGTTGTCCAAGAAGGCCCTTGTTATTCTTCTTGTTCTTGGCGTATACGGATGCGTCCATTGCCATGGCGAATTCGATATCGCCAAAGACTCTGTAGCTCACGCATGGATCAACGATATCGTCGCCGGTGTAAGAAATGTCCGGTGCGATGATATCTGTGCTAGTACCGATGACATATTCGTCATCGCCGATCTTGGTACTTGAGACTGGGATGGTCACCTCTCCTGAATATAGAAAGTACATGTACTCTCCATTCAATATCACTGATTCACTCGGCTGATATTCAATCCAGTCCAAGGCTCCCGACGTCAGCAGAGTCTTGAATTGAAGTATCGTCAATCCTACCTTTCGGAACATGAGAGCATACGCTCTACGATCTCTAACGGTCAGTGACGATGTTGATAATTCTGCATTGATCAATGGCCATGCACTTTGTATGAACAAATGAGCAGCAACTATGAGCATGAAACTTTGAAAGGTCCATTCCACGGGAGATATATTATCACTGCCCTGAATGTAATCGGCAGTAAGGATAACGACTCGACCGATTACATTTGACAATCGTAACCATGCCGTGTTTGGAGCAGTTACTGTTGATACATCCAACGCGAGAATGGACACATCATGTAAGAGGGATACCTCCGATGTAACCGGCATCATCATTGGTGGAGATAGATCTTGAGTTCGTGGGTTCCTTAGCAGCGGTCGATGTACTGTGGCAAAGCCTTCTCCGAACTTGCCAGTCGTCGACGCCATCAATGCAAGAGTGGCCATGAGTACTCTGGAATATCTTCGTTGCAACTTCATCATCGTCGGCTAGTTAAAAATAATGGCATAATTCATGAGCCTCTCCGTCCGCACCTCTTAAGAATTCTTCCCCTCTTCTTCTCGTCACCGTCGATGCGTTGTCGGCACCGTCGATTCGTGTCGTATCGGTTCAAAAATCTTTCCCCGAGTTGATCGTCGGAGAGGATCTCTTTTTTGTCTCTGCATATTGTGAGCGGTGACGGGCATGTTGAGGTGCGACAAATTACTTTCCAACCTCACCTTCTTCGTTGTTCCAATCAAATGACGCGTCGTGTTTTCTATTCTATTTCATGTCGTGTGGAACACACAAAGGGCAAACGACGCGTCAAACAGCACACACAACAACATGCGCGGAGTGGATGAGATATTTATCATAATAGTCAGCCATAATTCTCATTTTATCTCCGACTATGCTAAGATTGATATCATCTCTCCTCCACGCCAACAATGAAAGGAACAATCGCATGTATCGCAGTCTCCGTCGGCTTTGCTGCCAGCAGCAAAGGCTTTACGACGGCGACGGCATTTGTCAACCCGACATCGACAGTATCAACAAGATCTTCAAGTAGTGTTCTCCACGCACGCCCAACAACAAGAATATTCTTCAGGGATGACCTTGATCGACCGTCATTCGACGATGTGGGCTTGGAAGATTTTGCTACCAAGATGAAAAGCATAGTCGCTCAACGAACAACAGCAGCACGACGGCAACAACAAATACGTCCAGGCAACATGAAGACATGCGACACACTCGACGAATTTTCCAATCTTATCGATGAAGGACGACGTGATGGTAAAGTCGTAGTCGTACGCTTCCATGCCTCATGGTGTAAGACATGTCATGCCATCCGGCCAGCGTTTGATAGATTAGCCATATCACATCCCGAGGTAATATTCGTCGATGTACCTGTCCTTGAGAGTAACACGAACTTGCATCAAGGCTTGGGTGTTACGAGTATACCTTTTGGTCATATCTATCATCCTCGTAAGGGATTGGTGGAAGAGAAGAAGTTGTCAAGGAATACAGCGACACTGTTTGAAGATTTGATTAAGGAACATTCCGGTTGGTTCCCTCACGAGTAAGATTGTTAATATGTAGAGATAGAGAGGAGAACCTCAGTTGTCCACTAGCTTCTTCCACTGGAAAATGTTGCATTTTTGTTAGTTTCTTATAGAGTAGGAAGTTGTAGAGGGATACATACTTAAAGTAAAAGGTATCACTGTAAAATAGATGACAGTATTGTTGACAAAACTTATATTTACTAGAATCTTCCTGTCGGGACGTCTATACCTCATGCTACTCCACTAAGGACACAGCCTACACCTAGGTCAGTCAGTTTTGATGACGACCCCGTGCCTATTCGTCAAGGATTGCACATCAGCAAGGTCTTGGTCAGGTCAGATTCCAAGGGCATAGCTTCATGCCCACTCGATTAATCAATGGAGAGAAGAAGAAGAATCTTCCCAAGGCAGATCCTAAGATCGATTGAACGTGATGCAAGGTTTGTATTGCTGTGATTGTTTTGAAGTGTGTGTTATCGTAACTGGAAGTAACTCTTTCATCGTCCTCGATGAGGTGTCCTGGTTATTGATTGTGTTATTTGATTATGAGTCTGAAAAAACTAAAATCTAGAAATCGGCATCAAAGTCAAGAAGTCCAGAACTTGTAGAACAAGCACCACCTCCATGATTACTCCCCTCTAGATTGGCCATGACTCCACTCTTTTGATACTCGGCCACTCTCTTTTCAAAGAAATTTGTCTTCCCTTCTAGACTTATCAGGTCCATCCAATCAAATGGATTCTTACTCCCGTACAACGGTTCATATCCCAAGTCTGTTAGCATCCTATCGGCAACGAATTCGACATATTGTCCCATAAGACTTGAATTCATCCCAATCAGACTCACGGGCAAGGCATCACAAATAAAGCTCTTCTCGACGTCAACGGCCTCACCTACAATCCTATTAATCTCAGCTTGTGTTAGCTTTCGCTCTAGTTTGGCATACAACTGACAAGCGAATGAGCAATGTAATCCTTCATCTCGACTAATAAGTTCATTCGAGAATGTCAAACCGGGCATCAATCCCCTTTTCTTTAGCCAAAAGATGGCGCAGAATGATCCCGAGAAGAATATCCCCTCCACGGTCGCGAACGCCACGAGACGTTCGGCGAATGTAGCATCGGAACCAATGTACCTACGTGCCCAACTCGCCTTGCGTTCGACGCTGGGGATGGTGGCATGTGCCGAGAATAGCCGTCCGCGTTCCTCGGGATCCGATATATACGTATCAATAAGTAATGAATATGTCTCTTGATGTATACTCTCCATGGCCATTTGAAAACCGTAGAAACATCGTGCTTCTGGGACCGTTACCTCCCTGCAAAAGCGTTCGGCTAAATTTTCCATCACTATCCCATCGGCGCCGGCAAAGAAGGCCAATACCATGGACACGAAATGCCGGTCGTCGGAGGATAGTCGATTATGCCAATGATCTAAGTCGGCACTTAGATCGATCTCATCGGCGGTCCAGAACGATGCCACGTGCTGTTTGTACATGGACCATAGGTCGGGATATGCAATTGGGAAAAGACAGAACCGTGTTCCGACATCGTCAGTTTGACAAATAACCTCATTGACACCATTGCCGTTTTTGTTATCTGTTTTAGGATTAGGATTGCTGTTGTTGTTGTTGATGATGTTGCTATTTCGAGAAGATGTGGCAGTCGTTGTTGCTCCCCCGCGTAAAGGAATGGTTGTTCCATTACAAATTGAGGAGGAGGATTGTTGTTGTTGTATTTCCAAATCAACATTATCATCTTGCAAATATTCCGAAGAAGAAGAAGATTGAGAAGAATCGTCATCGCCCCCGCCTCGAGGGACGCCGCTCCATGGCATAACTCCACTAGAACTTCTTCGTCGTTTATGCACCCACGTCGCCGACCCTACATCATCGGTGCGGCGTGGATGAAAGCGCGAGCGTGTCATCATCGATGATGATGTGGACATCGAGGAGAGTGACGCCGATACCACATGTCCAGTACAGAAGGCGGCGACCACTGCCAACGTGCGGCACCGCCGTCGACTCATCTTTGGTGGGACGGAAAACTTTTGGAGGGAAACTTCTCCCGCCAAATTTCAGCGCCGTCAATCAACCATGGCGATGACCAACGAGTATCGTACTCCATCTCAGAATAGTACCGTGAGAGATAATGACGATGATACCGATGATGGAAACAATCACAGACATGATGATGATGATAATCCACCCAAAAATGACAGCCGAAACAAGAATACTACCACGACCAATGACAACGAGACTACGAATCTCCTATTTTCGTGTCAATGTGATTCGGCACGACAAATTGCCACGCTCCTATCTTGTTTACGTCGTGTAGTCACTTCATCCTCGACATTGGGCGGCGGTGGCGGTGGTACCAATGACTACTACGCCTCGTCGACTCAACGAAATACGGCCACGACACAACCCAACTCCTCGACGACATCCTCCTCTAATAATAATAGATTACAACATGCCACGGTATACGCGGGACCATCGGGACTAACCTTCCACGTTCAACACGGATTGGCCAAACAGGCACAATGCTCAGTGGATATGCCAACATCGTTATTCCGACATTATATTGTGGGCGAAGAAGAAGTTTGGTTAGAAGAAGATGAAGACGAAGATGATGATGTTGATGATGATGAAAATAATGTTAAAGATGGTACGACTAATCCAAAATATACAAAAGAGATTGTACAGGGAGGCGAATTTGGTATTAATTTAACTACCGTGTTGGAATGTTTTGCTGTATTATCCAAAAAGACGACGACGACGGGGAATCATAATAGTAATTATACTAACACCAATACCAATTACAAGGTTGGTCGACCACCAACTTCTGGTAGTGTTGATCATGGATCAGGAGCAAGTGGTGCAAGTTCTGGCAGTGGTGGTGGTGGTGAATATGCATCACTTGCCAACGTACCATTATGCATGTCCTATGATCGAGGATCTGCTACGTTTCATTTAGAATTTTTAGACAAGGGAGAAGTTGGTGGAGGTGGCGGTGGGTGTTTGGTAACCTGTGAGGTACCAGGTGTGGCAGTTGCCGATGATGATGCTGGACATGATGATACTGCTACCAATAATAATGACGACAACGAAGAAGAGAAGGGTAATAATGAGTACTGCAATTCGTCGTCGTCGGGACTTGCCATGGCATTCCGTGCCTCGCCACTTATATCACGTGCTATATTACATTCGGATGCATTATTGTCGGCCGTATCAGAACTGTATGATGTACCCGGTGCAAGTATCGTGGAGATATCACTCACACCCAAGGGGTTAGGATTTGGCTGTATTGGTCCACGAAGTGAAGTTTGGGTGAATGTGCCATATCATCGTGGTCAGGGGGGATTGTATGTTGGTCTAGAATGCTACGCACTACCAAATAACATATCACCTGACAACACTGGTCGTAGTGGTAGTAGTAGTAGAAATGGTGGTGGTAATGATAATAGTAACATTGTGAGGAGGTACCCTCTTGGTGCATTCTTGAGTGGGATGCGTGGACTTGACATTGGCATTGAAACATGTATTAGTGTCAATTCACGTGGTATGATGGCAATACAACATCAAGTATCTCGTGATGGGCATTATCATGATTCGTCAGAAGGTGGTAATCCAGCCCGTCCAAGTTTTGTTGACTTTATTATGACTTGTATTGAAGACGTTGATGAGGATCAGGAGGGGGTTGACAATTATCCCCGACCTACCACGCACGAACTACGTTCCCGTCATGACAATGGACTACAGGATATTACCAACAGCACTGATTCTGAAGATTTGGGTGTTGCTAGCAGGAAGGCACGTGATGCTAGATACAGAGATAATGGACCTCGTACTGCTACTACAACAAGAACGGCAACAAATATTGACGAAAGGGTGGTAATGTCATCAGATGAAGAAGTGAGGGACACGGCTGATGACTTTCCTATCAAAAAGACTCGGAGGAAAGATACACGACATTATGTTGACGATGACGGAAATAATGATAGAGACTTAGGTGGCATGAACGAGGATGCATTCAACGGAGACGATTGTTCGTTGGGAGGAAAAGGAGAAATCATTGGTAATGACATGTCATCATCAAATAAAAGTAAACCTCTTACTGATCTTGGAGGACGAAAGAAGGCACTCGATGACATTCGACGACGACGTCAGGAACGGCATCAGCAAGAACAACAAACGCCGCCGGTACAACGAGAAAACCTGACACAAACCCAGTCTGACGACGATGATGGTGATACAACTGAACCGGAGGACTCGTTAGACGTCACTGCCGAAATACCAAACTTGTTCTTGAAGCGTTCGTCATTGCTAACTTCAGCTCGTGCTGGTGGTGGTAAACGTCGAAAGAATATGACTAATGACAGTTACAACAGTGATAATGACGAGAGTGATGGTGAACAGGAACCAAGAATGATGTACGGTGATACTAAGTTGGAATTCACTCAGGATGGGTATTCTGATTAGGATGCGAATTGGCTTACTTCAATAGTATATGAGCGTTTTGTAGAGAAAGTATGGAATCAGGATTCCTTTTTATAGAGCATTGACAGAAATTCATGAACTATAAGTCATTATATTTATCGCAAAACACTTATAACTTAGATCAGCTCGACATTGATCATTGTCTACACATTCGCGAATTACATGTCGACTATATTTGTGTGGAACGGTACAGCAAGTTAGTCTTTCTTCGCAGTCTCACGCAGTCTCGTCCTTAATTCCTTCATCTCAGTCTCGCCGACGTCTTTTCTTCTCTTCTCTCGCTCGTCGATCTTCCAATCGCAATTTAGCCATACGATTCTCAAGCTCCTTCTTCGCGGTAGAATAGGCATGATTGAATTCGCCATACTCCTCCACGGTAGGCACATCAAGGATGTCCTCGAGATACTCATCAATCTTTTGATTGCATTCGTCTGAATTATTTGCTCGACCCATGTAACTCACAATCCCATCAATGTCGTCCCAAGATATCAAAGGTCCGATCTTTTCTGCGTTACCACCCCCGCCGTACGCTGCAACTGATTGATGTTCACGCCAAACGTAACACCTTTTTAATTGTCCACCATATCGTGCCCAGTCCTCAGGGGAGAATTTGGAGATGGCATTGCGTGGATGATGTAATACGGCGTCGTATCTATCTCTGTTACTTTTATATCTAATAGTTGTGGCATTCCAGCATCTAGACAAACTCCGTGCTAATGCACTTCTGCTACTTAGCGTGCTACTTGACGTGCAATCCCAACATGCAAAGCAACCGAAGCTCCATTGATGTACAAACTTACTATCCCGTCCAAGTGCACAGAAACAGAATTCACACTTTTTACCGGTACATAAACGCAATAGTCGGTGTGGAGAAGGGATGTGGATCGAATTGGCATACGTGTACTTGTACAGCTCTGCCATGGTCTTATTCGATTCCTTCGTACCAGTAATAAGTGCTGCCCGGATGACCATTGTGGTCGTTAGCGAATCATGACATGCTTTCGATACACGAGTAAACGTACTAAGACTTGAGAGGTTCAGGACTATTGATTACGATTAATTTATCAAGTGAGATTTTAGAAAAATGTTGGCTCATGTAACAATTCAGATCATCAGCGGATTACTTGCGGATTACTTACATTGCATCACTATCACCCATACCTCAGGAGGCAGCGATTGACTTTTGTCCATGGTTGACGACACTCCCTCTAACCCTAACCCTAACCTTTTTTTGCCACTTGCGTCCCGCCAGAAGAGTCAACGTCAACACGCGAAGGCGATCAAAAGAAGGATGCAAATAAGGATGCAAAAGGCAAAGTGAAGGACGAGGAATAGGAAAAGAAAACAGGGTGAAAATTAAGCAAGCCATGAGGTTTAAAATAGAGAATGTTTATTACATTATTTCCACCATAACATGCCTTCTTGTCCGCAGGCTTGGCTGCAGCCTTTTAGCATTGGTGGCCTTGGCCGCAGGAGCAGCAGCAGTGGGCTTTGTTTCGACCTTCTTCTCGGGCTTTGCCGACGAAGGGGCACATTCCTTAAGGAGAAGTCCACAAGTAACTCTTTTTTACCTGAAAAATGGTAGCTTTTTGCTTCTACCGAAGCTATTTTCAAGTGCGTATGGGGGGGGGTATATTCGATATTCTCGCGTCCCCTGAATACATGTCCTTAGCAAAACCCTTGAGCACGACACAAGAGAAAGATCGCCTACATCAAGAAGCGGATGGGAGTGCTCACCAATCACCTTGGTAGCATAAACCCTTTGTATTTAGCGTACCAGTTTTAGACCTTCCTTGAGTACCTACTGTAGAAGATCATTGGTGATTTATGAGTGCCTCCATCA